>Ga0065711_1026467_pt1 | contig 69400 bp, 36 predicted proteins | sample Hoacrofraction12_FD_59098 | JGI IMG/M metagenome (GOLD analysis project Ga0065711, IMG submission 59098) | Hoatzin crop microbial communities from Cojedes, Venezuela - Epithelial fraction 12 v2 (version 2) | ecosystem: Host-associated > Birds > Digestive system > Esophagus > Crop | place... | reverse complement strand
TTTTTTTTTTTTTTTTTTTTTTTTTTTTTTTTTTTTGCAAATGGCACATACTCATTGTCTGTAGGAGCTTCAGTTTTCTCACAGTCCAGATACTTTCGCTTACTTCCTTTTTACTTCCTTATACATTATTATCTGAAGAATGCTGACAGGCTTTCATTGTTTAGACCTTAGTGTAGAATCCTAGAATGATTTGTGTTGGAAGGGACCTTATAGACCATCTTACTCCAACCCCCCTGCCGTGGGTGGGGACCACTTCCACCAGCCCAGATTGCTCAGAGCCCCGTCCAGCCTGGCCTTGAGCACTGTCTGGGAGGGGGCAGCCACAGCTTCTCTGGGCAACCTGCTCCAGTGTCTCACCACCCTTACTGCAAAAGACTTCTTTCTTCTATCTAATCTAAATCTCCTGTCTTTCAGTTTAAAGCCGTTACCCCTTATCCCATCACTCCATGCCCTTGTAAAGAGTCCCCCTCCAGCTCTCTCGCAGGCCCCTTCAGGTACTGGAAGGTCTCAATAAGGTCTCCCCGGAGCCTTCTCCTCTCCAGGCTGAACAGCCCCAGCTCTCGCAGCCTTTCCTCACAGCAGAGCTGTTGCATCCCCTGGATCATTTTTGTGGCCTCCTCTAGCCCTGCTCCAACAGGTCCATGTATTTCTTGTGCTGAGGGCTCCAGAGCTGGATGCAGGAATCCAGGCAGGGTCTCAGCAGAGGAGAGGGGTGGAATCACTTCCCAAGAAAAGATTTTAGGCTTTTATAATTGACTAATTGGAAATAAGTTAACAGTTATCTGATCTGTTCTGCATATACAATATATATGTAGTACCAAAGGCAAAAAACATTACTGTTACTGATAAAGCCAACAAAAAAAGTTATAAAAAGTTGGGATTCTTTCTAAAGAGCCTTCCTAAAGCCACTAGAAGCAATCCAAGGAACAGAATGCGTAGCTGAATTTTTGTGTTTGTTTTTAATCTCAGGAAAACCGCAAGTGAAATGATCACCATTCTCTCTAAGAAAAAACTATGAGTGGAGCACTTGAGTAACAAAACTCTTTTCCCTCTGAAGTTTATATTGTGGGCAAACACGAAGTTCTTTTCAGTTATTTGTTAAACAAACCCTTGCTACTGCTCATTTTATACATCAGTGGATCAGCAGTTTTCTATTCATACGGTTGATTGAATGATTACTTTTTCACACATCCGCAGATGCTTTGACCTGAAAAACAGCCAGAGCAGTCTCAAGATGACTCTGATTTTGCCTGGTCCCAGTCCTGCTCTGAGTGCTGTCCAACCTCAATGTCTGCCCGAGAGCATGTTCCGTCAGTGCCCTCGTTATCCCATGCTACATTCTCTGAAGATATGTGGAGACTGATGACCTTGAGATTTTCCAGTATCCAGAGAAAGCATTTAATTCTCATAGACTAGATTATAAATTAATCAGGGGATATTTTTATCTCTGCTCCTCGTTTTAGTGCTACAACAGAGTTTTAGGTCTCTTGGTCACTCTTGGATTCGTATGCACTATTAATTGCGGTAATTCTGTCTTTGTACCCTAGGGAAGACCTCGGCTCCTGAAAAGGATATGTTACTGTGCTGGAGTGGGATGAAGCCTCCTGAATCTGTCTCATTTCTACCAGTTTTGTTATTTCTAATTCATTCTCTTAAATAGAACGCTAAATGGGGAACAGATCATCAGAGGAAATTCAGAGTGAGGCGTTCTTAAAGTCTTGGATGTTGAACCAAAGTTTTTAGTCATTTAGCTTTAGTATTTCTTGCTTGATCTAGCTATGTAGGGCATTAAACTTAAAAGAAAATCTTGGAAGACGTGAATGTGTTTGTAAGCTGCTGTGCTACAAGTCCTACTGCAGTTTGTAATGTTCATTATCACTTTGTAATTCTGCTAAATTTCTTTAGACTTATTTTTTTCTCCTCGAGTTTTTAAGGCTTTGTTAAATATAGTTAAGGAATTATTAAGCTTTTTATCTACAGGGCTTTGTTTGATCAGCTGTAATTTGTGGCACATATTAGTAAGGAAATGAGCATGCTCATTGATGGTGACAGACCTTGCATGTTTGTTATGCAGTGCGTGTACAGGCTCATTCCTGTGGCAGAGTTGTTCACAATTTATTCCTTATATATTCAAAAGAAATACTTCAGTTTAATTTTCTGGGCTTTGATTTAGGCTCCTAAAGCACCAGGTGTCGAATGCACTACTTGTGTTAAATGAGTATTACCGTTACGTATTTGCTCAAAAGCTTTTCTAACTGGTGACTCTGGGCTGTTGATGGAAGGACTCGGCAGCAACAGTCACAAAACCACAGAATGGCTGAGGCTGGAAGGCACCTCTGCAGGTCGCCTAGACCAGCATCCCTGCGCGGAGCAGCGTCAGTGGAAGCAGGTTGCTCGGGACCATGTTCAGCTGGGTTTTGTGTATCTCCACAAAAGGAGTCTCCACAACATCTCTGGGTAGCCTGTGCCAGTGTTCACCACTGTCACAGTGAAAATGTTGTTTCTAATGTTTAAGTGGAATTTCCTGTATTTCAAATTGTGCCCATTGCCTCTTGTTCTCTCACCTGGCACCACTGAGAAGAGTCTGGCTTTGTATTCTTTATTCCCTCCCATTGGTAAAATGCACCTTGAGCCACTTCTTCTCCAGGCTGAACAGTCCCAGTACTCAGTCTCTCCTCTTATCTCAGATGCTCCACCCCTTCATCACGTTCATGGCCCTTTGCCGGACTTGCTTCAGTCTGTCCATGTCTTTCTCGCACTGGAGAGCCCAGAACTAGACCCAACACTCCAGATGTGTCTCACCAGTGCTGAGTAGAGATGAAGGTTCACCTCCCTTGACCTGCTGGTGATGGTCTTCCTAATGCAGCCCAGGATGCTGCTGGCTGCCTTTGCTGCAAGGGCACGTTGCTGGCTCACATTCAAGTTGGCCATCAGGACTCCCCAAGTTTTTCTCTGAAGAGTTGCTTTCTAGCCAGGCTGTCTTCAGTCTGTACTGGCATGTGGGGTTATTCCTCCCCAGCTGCAGTGGAGAACAATGGACATAACAATACGTATGAATGTAGACTCCAATGTAAAATACATTTTATCTATAAAAAGCTTTGTTTCAGCTACTATGTTTAACTCCACAGCAATGCTTTACCTGTAAGTAATTGCACGTCTTAGTTTTTGCATGTACTTAGGCATGGTACATTTTTTGTGTGCTTTTTGGCATCTGTCATTTTCCATTTCACACAGTAGCATCTGGCACTGTCTAGTTCCCAGACACCCTGTGATTGCTTATTGCTTTCTACCAAGGATCTCTTATCTAAACTATTATTGCTTTTTTTCCCCTCTCCTTCTCTGCCCTTTAAATTTTCTGGATTGCTATCACTATCTGTATTCTCTATTTCATGTTTACTGGCTGCTGCCACTTTCAATTTAGTGTTTGTGCTAAGGACAACACTCCTTTTGTCACAAATATTTCCTTTTCCAAAATGTCTAGTTCTTTCCCTTGCCTGGATTTTTTCCCATTGCTTTTTGTGACTCTACACATAAGAATTTTGTGCTGAAGTTTGGAGGCAATTTGTGGTGTTTCAACGCCACATGAAGAAGCTAGACTTTGGATGAGATTTTAGCTGGGAAAGCAGAGAAATAGCATGCCGTCAAAAAGGTGAGGAAGAGAGGAAGTCTTACATGGAATAGAGTTGCTGTTTCAGGGGCTTTTTGTGCTTCGAGCATATCACACTGCCTTATAATGCCTGGCATTGAGCTCAGTGTTAATAGTGCAGTGACTGGATGTAAAAAGGACATTAATTTGATCATAGAATCATAGAATAGTTTGGGTTGGAAGGGACATTTAAAGGTCATCTAGTCCAATCCACCTGCAATGAGCAGGGATGTCTTCAACTGGATCAGGTTGCTCAGAGCTCCGTCCAACCTGGCCTGGAATGTTTCACAGATGGGGCATGCACCACCTCTCTGGGCAACCTGTGCTAGGGTTTCAGCACCCTCACTGTAAAAGATCTCTTCTTTATATTCAGTCTAAATCTCCCCTCTTTTAGTTTAAAACCATCACCCTTTGTCCTATTGCAACAGGCCCTGCTAAGAAGATTGTCCCCATCTTTCTGATAGGACCCCTTTAAGTACTGAAAGCCCACAATAAGGTCTACCCAGAGCCTTCTCTTCTCCAGGCTGAACAGCCCCAGCTCTCCCAGCCTGTCCTCACAGCAGAGATGTTCCAACCCTCAGATCATTTTTGTGGCCTTCTCTGGCCCCGCATCAACAGGTCCAGGTCTGTCCTGTGCTGGGGGCTCCAGAGCTGGACACAGGACTCCTGGGGAGGTCTCACCAGAGCAGAGCAGAAGGGCAGAAGCACTTCCTTTGCCCTGCTGGCCATGCTTCTCTTGATGCAGCCCAGGATATGGCTGGTCTTCTGGGCTGCCAGTGCGCACTTCTGGGTCCTGTCCAGCTTTTCATCCCCCAGTACCCCCAAGTCGTCCTCCTCAGGGCTGCTCTCAATCCCTTCATTCTCCAGACTGTAGTGATACCAGGTTTACTTATCATTTACTTACCAATACATATCATTAATATTGGTTTACTTATCAGAATTTGTTTTACTGGGACAAGGATGTATGGAGGCTGGAGACAGGTGGGCAACTCATAGAAAGACTGCAGATGCCTTGCTGCAAGAGAGGGACAACAAGCAGGGAGAGATAGGGAATTCACAGAGCCCTGCTTTCCACCCCCCCGACCTCCCCTTCATTTCCTCCCCAAAGGCCGTGTGGGGTAAACAAAAATTTACTGCTGTTTGAAAACAAGAGTACGTCATAAATACCCAGCAGCAGAGTGGGAAAACTGATGAAACATTATGTCTGGGAATGAAGTCTGAATCGTACTGGCTCCTAGAGCTGTTTCTAGGCTGATAGACTTTTTATTCCACTGAATTCACGGTGAACTTCTTTCTTGAGGCTTTTTCTGCACTTACCATCATAAAAATAAAAAATATTGGGCTGCACAGTCACACATCTCCACAGGTTTTCTCTTTCCAAAGAGAGAGTGGTAACCGCTATTGAAAGGCTGTAGGCCTGGAGATGTTCAGCAAGGCAGCTGGTCTGGGAAAATATCCCTCCCCCAGTTTCTGAATCTTTTTGACCTCACTTAACCAAAGCAATGCAAGTCAGCATCTTGAGGTGAAATTTTGAATTAATTACTCTATGATAATTAAAGAGCAAAAAACTTATATATGTACTATATGCCTGGTTTGCAAGTCCGTGCACTTGCAGCATGCGGGCAGGAGGAGGTAGGTGGCTCTTGTGGCAAGGCAGAACAACAAGCTCAGGCACCTCCAGCTGAGGTCAGCAGAATCAGACCCACTGCGGATGGAGCAGGGCTTTTTCAGCACAGTGGCAAGCTCTTAGTTCTCAGGTACTTGATTTTGTTTCAGGTTTCATTCTTTTGCTTTTATTTTTTTTCTTGGGTTGTTTTCTTGTTATTTTTTGTCTTGTCTTTCCTGTTTTGAAATAAAGAGACAAAAGGGTTTCTCAAAACATATTAAAAATTTAGTGGGAACCCACAAGCTGATTTTTTTATATTTCCTTTTTCTTGGGGGCAGGACAGGGACAGTAGAGAGGACTTGGATGTGTAGGGGAAAAACTAAAAATCCAGGAAATAACATGTACTTTGGCAAAAGTGAAACAAAAATCCTTTTGCACCTTCAAATTTGGAAATTAAAAAAAATTTGTCAATGTTGACTTTTTCCAGTAGCAAAATTCTGTTGAAACAAAACTTTGACTTCTCAAATTATATTTGTTAATCAAAAACTGTCCATCGTGGTGACACCTAGAAACAAACCTTGGACGTTTCTCTCGGTTCTGGGCAATGCACTTTTGTCTCCTATTTGCTGCAGCACCGTTTTTATAGCACAGGACTTTACTTTTGTGAATTGTTTCTAACAAGCACTTTCTCAGGATCTTGCTGCTTTCCATATGATATTCCATTTTTAGAGCAGGTAAAGACTGGTCCTTTGCAACAGCACCTCAGTGTACTACAGTAGAAAGCAATCATTTTAATAAGAGGCTATTTCTAACCTGAAGTGATGAGGTACATTAGGAACTGGTGTGAGTACCTAAAGAGTCATTTGCTTAGGTGTTGTTAGACTGGGGGGAAAATGGAAAAACGTAGAGCATATCCATTTGCAATGGAGGGTTAACCTATTGCAGGAGGTGAGCTAGGATGGGCTGGGTGGAGGATGGAGACGAAGTACTGTCCTGTACAGAGCTCTCCCTGGCAGAACTCCATTTTAGCTCTAAATGGAGGAAAGTAATTATTTCTCATCTAACTCAGTGCACTGTTCCTGTGTTTAGAATGCATTTATAAGGCACTGTGGGATGAAAGCTGTTGCAAAAGTGCTGAGTTTCATGATTAATTGTCGTGATTAATTGGAGACCTCAGAGGTGTTCATGGTGCACATCATTTTTTAGGCAGATAGAGTATGGGAGCTGGAAGTGATGGCTGTTGTTGTTACAATGAAGGTGATGAACCATTGCAGAGACGCAATTACTGTGTGTAAAGTGCTGTGAAAAGGCAAGTGTAAATTGCTATTCCGTCACATGATTGCTATTATTTCAGTTTATTTATCAAGCAAGAGACATTGTAGAATTTATGGAGCAGATCCTTCACTCTACTAACAGGTTTAATTACCATGAGTTCACTTGTGTTAGACCGAGTTACACCAACTGAAATCCGTGTATTATTTGCAGAAAATTGCTGTCTCTCTAGCATCATGCAAGGTCTAATGCTTGTTTACAGAAAAGGAAAAATAATTTTTTTTCCCATCACGTATGTGTTTTGACGAGGAGGGAACATTCAGTGTTAGAAGTCTGTATCCTGGCACTAGGGTTAACATGGCAATAGCTTAAGAGGTTTTACAACAGTGAGGTTAATGTGTGGTATTTGGTGCTGTATATTGTTTCCAGACACACAGGCAGTGCACACAGATAAATAAACTTGTAGGTATTTTGTAAAGTGAAGCTATAAAAAGGCAGATATGGAAAATATTGCATGTAATTAATTGTGAGATGAATTAATGAAAGACTAAAAGTTTGAATGATGTTTGAGCTACAGGACACTCATTAATATAAAGGCACATTGTGATTCTAAGTTAATAAGATTTCACTTTAAATGTTAAAACTGTATTTTCCCTTTTCTATTGAACTATAAAAAGTTTCACAGTTCAGTAGGTGAAGAAAGGTGATCCTCAGTTGGGCATGTAGAAAGGACATGTCAGTTTACATCATGAAACGCACAGTTTCTACCTTGTTTTTAATTAGGTTGGTACAGAGCCTACACGTACTTACCTGAAAGGTCTGTATCAAGTGGCATTGCTCTACTTTTTTTTTCTCCTGCAAAATCAGCATTCATTTCATCACAGCTAGATAAAAAGCGAAAAGACCATTTTGCCGCTTAAGAATGCCTAAATCATTTAAGACCTAGCTTGTGTAGTTAAATACATTATTTAAAAAATGTAAGGCTATTGAATTATTGTTCTCTTTCTGTCTTGAATGTGGGAGAAGATGAAGTAATAGAATGAAAATTTGGCTTTCTGATTGTTTAATGTTTTATGACCTAAGTATATCCAGAAGGAAAATCAAACTAAAATACAAGTGTGTAATACTGAACTTTACTCCTTAAGTGAAATTCATTGTGTAACTTCAAATAGAAAGTTACTGAAATTTTATTCAATAACACCTTTATCTAAGCACATGAAATAAATAATGTAGAATTGTTTTGCTGAAGTAGTGTCCATTCCTGAGTTAGGTCCCATGTCAGTGAAGTATTGCTGAATTCTAGTAGAGAACATAAAGAAAAGAAGTTATCTGTGTATTTTACCATTGCTTTAAAAATTAGTGAATGCTGCTAGCACAGATTCCATGGTTTGTTTGGGTTTTTTAATAACAGATTTCCTCCACTCCATTGGGAAGAGCCATTTTATTCATCTGAGCATTCTCTGGGAGTGACATTAATAAATCATACTGTAGAAAAAAGTGGAAATATCCTGTTTTCATTTTTCTACTTTCAGTGTTTCTGTTGTTTTGACATTTATTTTGTTTTCATGCATTATAGAATAAGTAGAAACAGTCAAAAAACATTTAGACCAAAAGCAAAACTTATTTATTAAACTTTGGTCTAATACTGAATTTCAAACAAAAAAATTGTAATTTTGCTTCAATTCTGACTATGAAGACAAACTGAAATAAGGAATGCAGCTGTCAAACTGCAGCCATGAATTAGAAAATTTTGAAATTTCTGGTTTCAGCAGGAGTAGTAACAGCATCTGAATAATCCTTTTGATATCTTCTGGCAATGTTACTTCTGGCACAGAGGAAATAGAGGATGAAATAAAGCAAACCCATTTGAATCTGAGGTTATATTCATAATAAAAAACCCAAGTGTCACAGTACTATTATACCTTTTTTGGATGAGGAATTTATAGGGCTAGAGGGCTATGCAGGAGGTTATAGTTAGGGTTTCTTCTCTCACTAAACTCATTCTCTGTTGTTGGAAGCTGGGTCTTCAGGGGAACTTTCTTTCAAGATGGAGATTGCAGTGGAAGATGTTGCTGGGAGCCTGCCCTTTCTCCACCTGTCTTCAGGACTTCTGCTGCATCTCAGCTTCTGCCCCCTGTCCTTCTCCTCCAGATCTGCAGATCCCCTGATCCTTCACCAGATGGGCAGCTGCATGCCCTAGCCTGGTGCTTTGCTGAGAGAGGGAGGGTGGTTGCTGGATGGAGAAGTGTGGTTTGCCTGCATCTCCTCTTCCTTGCAGCCCCTGGGATGGAGATATTGAATGAACCCTGTGCCAAGCCAGGGCCGTGGTTGAGGGAGATGGGACGTGGATGCAGAGGAAAAGCATGGCTGGACCAAAACATGCAGGATAGCATAGAGAAAGGGGTGAAAGCAGTTTTGTAATATTGTGCTATTACTGAAGTCTGGGAACCACAATATCATAAGCTGTTGGATTGTTAAATCTCCATGAAAGAAATTTTGGAATCTCAAAAAACATTTGGATCACTTTTTTTTTTTGTTTGTTTTTGATGAATGCTTGCATTGGATATGTTTTCTTCTGACTGATTTTACCTTTCATGAGATATTCTACACCTGAAACTGCAAAAACAGTATTCAGAAACAGTTAATTTTGATGTAGCTGGGTGAATAGGATCAAGCAGGGCTATCTTTGGACAACCACATTGGAACAAGTGGTGGGATTCTGCTTGGGATGTTTTAATATGCACCTGGAAGGTGATGATCTATTTTTACATGATCTCAAATTACATGTCTGTAACTGAGATGTGGGGAAAAATAAACAAACAAATACTACATTCTTGGAGATATTGAAAAGACATCTGCACATGGTCCTGGGCAAATGCCTCTTGGTGGCCATTTTTGGGTAGGGGGGGTTACGAAGATGGCCTCCTGAGGAACCTTCCAACCTCCATAATTCTGTGATTCTGTGGAGATAGCCTGTTGGTGTTAGTTAAGGTATAGCTGCAGAGAGCTGAATTTAGCATAATCAAAATCTACTTTAATATAAACAAAACCTGTTTCAATACCTTTTCAGTAATTATTGTTCTCATAAAAACAACCTGATCTAGTTAGCGGTGTCCCTGCTCGCTGCAGGGGGGTTGGACTAGATGACCTCTAGGGGTCCCTTCTGACCCAAAACTTTCTATGATTCTAAATGCAAATAAGACTCAAGAAATGCAAATTATTACTGTAATGTCGCATCCTAATAGTATGTACTCAGCAGAATTATTTAGTTACATTTATACAAACTGATGTGAAAAAATTAAGCTGTCTAGGAGCTTTCAAGCAGAAGGATGATTGTTAAACTTTAGGTCGTCTGAATGTGGTTTTGGCACTGGAAAATCTGATAATTACAATTTTTCAAATTCTGTTAATTGTAGTAGACAGGAATGTAGTTTCCTTAAAGATTTTCAGAAACATAATGTGTCTTTTCTCCAGCTGACAGAGTATTGAGCTTGACTGTGAGTACTTTTGCTTGTTTCCTAATTCCTGAGAGCAAGTTCTAATTCCTAAATTTCCTATTACTTTGTTGTGTCTAATGTACATTCTTCCTTTTTAGAAGTGGTTTGAATTACTGCTTGTAGAGGTGATTATGATCTTACGCATTTTCTAGCTTAGTTCTTCATAATATCTTCTGTGATGAAAGGTACAGATGCAGCTTGAAAGAAGCCTTGTCAGCTGGTCCTTATCAGCAGCTTCTTGCTGTCTCCGCAGGGCTGACCTTGGGACAGCTGGGCTGCAGGGATACAGAAAAATCACTTAGCTTGTAATTACATTTACCTGTGTCTAAATGGAATATTTTGTAAAGGTATTTCCAGTCTGGGAGATTTTGACATTCACTTATAAGTCTTCCTGCTTTCACTTCAAATATACACAGTTAAGAAGTTAAAATGTCTCAAAAAACTAATAGTACATTAATCAGTTGGACTGGTGCAATCTGTGGGGATGCATACAGCCACAGTCCGAATATGTGGGGTGAAAAAACACTTTATTGATGTGACATGATGAGATCTTACGTGCTTATGTCACGCTACTCGCTTTCAGCAGGGAGACTACAATGAATTTAAGCCTAGTTTACTAGTGAGTGGATATTGTTACAGTTTGGGCTCCATCTGTCTGTGTGAAATGAGTGAATATATCTCAGCAGAATTCATCACTGGCAAATATTATTAAAAAATACTCAGTCCACCGTAATTAACCACTGTTGATTATCTCAATAGAACTGCACACAAGAACAACTACACTTTCCATCTCTAAAATGGCACTTCTATAAGGAATCTAAAGCAAATTGGCTGTGTACTTAGGGAAAACTTGTCCTGCAATTGCTTGTGTTGCTTTTGAGATCCAAATTCTCCATAATATCTAAACCAGCAAGAAGTAAATTCTCTCTGGCCATGAAATGATAGTAGTGGGGAAAAAAAGCACCACTCCCAAAATGCACCTGATCTTTATTAAACCAGGCTGTCAGTAGCTTAATGTTACTTACAAGGAAGCAGAGACTGAACACACTGATGAAGAGAGGTGTAACTGACTTGCCACGAAATTTGTAGGCGCTCCATTCTCTCTCCAAATGTCTTTTGGAAATTCTCGTTTGAAGAGTTACCAAGAGGAAATGTGACTCCTGAAAGTAAGACAGAAATCAGAGATCTGCAGCCTAGAATAGGGACACTGCTATAGTGAGATGAAATTCTTTGCTTTCTTTTAGTTTTCATGACAGTATTTTCTGACTTGATGGCTTACATTCTATTTGATGTCTACCTACATGTCATAAAGGAGTGTAAATGGGCTTACCTGTTTTGAATTCCTACATTAAACCTTACTGGCTTTAGCACTTAAATTTATGTTTGTTTGTTGAGACAAGAAAATTGTTATTAACTATATAAATTTATGTCAAGATCAGTGTTTTTTTCTTTCCTACTAAGAAGTACGGTATTTGGTAGAAATCTTTCTGACCTTCAGAGTTTTCTTTTTTTCTTAGTAATCTTTATTACTTTAGCAGAACTGCTGCCGAGTCTCAATTTTGTTTTCAGTAGCATAGTCCTATTCACTGAAATCCTGTTTTGGAAGAAATTGTATTAGCATTATTTCTTTCAGAGCTAGAAATCTAAAGCCTTTTAAGTTTTAAGCATTTTTTTCAATATGATAAAAACTGGTAAATTAATTGGCATTTTTCTTAAGATGCCTGTCAAATCTGTGAAGATTACAATTGCCAAGTGAGGTTTTCTTACAAAGCCATCCAAGGAACTTTCCATGCTCGCAGTTTTTTTTTTGGTTGAGCATATCGCATTATCTTTGCCTCTTCTTACGGTCGTTCTGGAACAGAAAGACATTTTTCAGTCATAGCTGTTGTAGTGTATTAATGGAGTTTCCTTCTGGGCGCCTTTGCGTAGCATGGAGAGAAAGAGTAGTAGGGGTGAAGATGCAGCAGCACTTAAAGAATAGAGCCCTTACCCTTGCAGAATATTTGGACAACCATTGAAGCCTCTCTGATGTCCTGCAGTTAACACAACTGAAATCATCAGGGGTAGCTATGACAGCTCAAAAAGGTTAAAGTATGGCTGGATTGTGGACAAGCTGGGTTCTCTTTTTGACTTAGCCGTTTGTTTCCTAGTGACCTCAACTAAAGCACTTAAGGACAAACTGAGGCCAAAACATTTGATGTTGCGGGAACCCTACTTGAATGTGCCTAGCTTCTTTATGCCATCTAAACCCTAGCCTTTACTTCCCATGTGTTAATGAGGATGATGATATTTCCAACACTTTTTTTCCCCCTCAATATTCTCCGTTTTGATTGTCAGTCTAAGTTCTTCACAGATGTGATTGTCTCTTACAGATTGTGTATAGACTGCTAAGGACTTTACATGTAGGAGGACTTTGGCTATGATTGGTATTTCTAGGTGCTACTGCAGCTATGTATCAGAATATAAAAGCTACTAATACTTATGCAAGGTTGCCTAATCCAACAGGGATTTTTCTGCCGCTTGATATACAGTGCTTGTGAAAGTATTGGAATGCTGCAGATGTTTACTGCAGAACAAGATTCTGAGAGCAGAGATGGCAGCATGGGAGAAGAGGGAAGGAGATTTTTTGGCTGAAACACTTGCGAAATAATTCATGTAAGCCTTCTTAAATCCACTTTCTGTGTATCTTGTCCACACCTAATCCTATCTGCATAAGTAGCTGATTAAGAGAAATCAATGTTGTCTTACACTGCATCTTTTGAAGGAAGAAGTTGTCTAGGATATTTTCTTCTACATGGCTGTAACTCTCAGGGAAATCTGACCTTCAAAGATGCAACAGTTATCATACTACTTTGTGCAAGCAAAATGTTATTCTAATGTATAACTGAATTAATTTCCTTGACCTATGTAAGAATCACTGGAAAATATATTTTATTAGGGAAGGAGACAGTGATTTCAGTTCCCCTCGGCTACTACGCCACATCTGTCACCTGTATGTCAAAGGTTAATAATTAAGAAGACATATACAGATGATTAATTTCTGCCAGGTTTTTGTAAGTTGCATGCAAGTTGGAGATTTGACAGACTTTGAATAAACCTTGAGTTAAAAAAAAAAATTTTTTTTTTTTTTTTTTTTTTTTTGGTTTTTCTGAGTAGTTACTTTGAGTAAGTTTGGAAAATCCACTGCTTTTCATTTTCACTGCAGGAAGGCAAAGAGCTTTGCCCCAAGGGGTGATTATCCAGTCCATTAGAAAGTGCTACCATTTTGCCTAACAGCATCACAAAAATGAATGAAAATGTACATAATAATTTGGTTTCAGTAAGTGGCCATTTGCACATCTGGACAAGTAGGTGTCGACGTTTGCAGAGAGGCATTGCAGACCTTTCAAAGCTCTCCAGACACCCATCTGAGAAGAATGAGATGCTGAAATGCAGAGCTTTAGAGAGGACTGTAACTCTGTAAAATACAGCAATTATTGATAGTGGTCTACTGTAGGCAAATAAAAGTTTATGTTTACAGTCACTCTTGAAAAAGTACTGTCCATTATTTAAAAGTACTGGTTTGTTCCTTACAGATCTACTGGACAGGTAGACCAGGTGTCCTGGCAGACTGCAGTAATACATTGGTATGCACCTAAAAGCTGCCACCTAATTTGGAAGGACTGTCAAGCTTAGCATTGCACGTTGGCTTGTGTGATTCATCAAGAAACCCTTACAATGGAAGAAGAGGAGATGGGCAAGGGCGATGTGTTCATAAACCTCAGAATAACGTACGGTGTGACTAACCATGACTGTTGCGAAGAAACCTGACTTTATCTCAACACAAAGGAGACCAGTGGGTGGCTTTTGTTTTAGGTAAACAGCTATGTCAGTTGAGGGGATCAACTGGTGATGTAAATGTATATATAGCTCAGTCCCACACAGCATAAAAACTAAACAAAAGAATTTTGAAGATATGAATAGGCTTGAGCTGGTTTAAACCCATGTATTCCTTCCTGGGGACACTCAGTGTTGTGATGCGGACCTTATTATAGAGACTGGTAGTAGGGTTCACATTGGTATTGTGACTGAACTGTGTATTGTAATTACTATATCTTGCTAACTTTCACTTGCAATGTGATTTCAGTATATTGCAATACCACTCTGCTAAATCAAAAATCCCAAGTAACATCAAATATAATCAAATAAGTAAATCTGATATTAAACATTACACCCTCCACACATGGAATATCTAGAAGAACCCGGTCAGAAAGTATCAAACTCTGGCAACTTGGAAAAATCTTAACTGCAGTCTTAATATTTAAAGACAAGTTTATACCAGAAAGTGAATCTTGCCACCTGTTTTCTAAACCTTGAGAGGTCTAGGTCTGAATTTTATGGCTCAAAGCTGTTACCTTTTATATTAAATGCTCATCTGTCCATCTGCATCAAAACTGAATTAATAAATGATGTGTCCCAAAGGGACAAGCTAACCTTTGCAGATGTATTGTCAAAGTGGAGGTTAATCAGCTTGTGGCGCTCTAGCTGAATTGCAATAGTTCAGGCATGTATCCCTTGCTGCATGTGTCATGTCTGATGCTGAGGCTGTGTGGGTGTAGAGGATGCAGCCTTAATCTGAATCTTCAGCAGTGGGCAGAGGGAAGCCAACGGCCAAAGTACTAAATACAATACCTTCTGTTGCTATCAGAAGTTGCTATATGCCCAGCCCAGCAACCCAACTGGATGCCACCAACTCAACGAATGCTTTTGGTGACCTTTCAGTTCGAGCCTTCCTCATTTGCAAACAAGTTAGTCACCTTTGACAGACCAAAAACTCCCTTAATATAAACCTGTCTTCATGAAAGAGGAACTGGGAGTCTTGGACTCGGTGATCTTGAAAGTCTTTTCCAACCTAAATGATTCTATAATTCTGTTAGCTTAACAGTATCCATTAGATGAGCACATTTTTCAATGTTCTATTCCTAAAGTAAATTTACTTCTCCTTACTGCTTTAACAATTGATGAATCCTGGAGAAAAGTACATGCTTCAGTAAAGTTACATTGTACATTTGAATTCAACAGTAAAAACTCTGTGGTATAGGTTTAAATATATACCTGCATGTTTAAAAAGATGTTTTAAAGGCATATATATTAGTGACATATTATTGCTACATATATTAGTGCTACTTATATGAAAATACATCACTTAACAGTCTACAGATAGTCATTGTTTAATGCCATGTCTGGACCATGGTAAGAAATTTAAGGGCATGAAGAGAGTTTGTAAAATGATGTTACCACTTAGAGAGACTTTTTAATAGAACCTGATGTCAGAGTCCACTGTATCTGTGGAAAAACATCAACTTACTTTTAAGTGAACTGTGGAATAATGTTCCAATGTTCACACAGAAACAAATTGCTCAGATTAACTCCTGCCTGGAGGACAAATTAATTAGCTAGGGACAACTCAGGTTTTCCTGTGTGTCTCTAGATGTGAAAAAAAGGTCGAGTAATTTCAGCTTTGCTATCAGGAGCAGTTCGTTGAAAGATCTTTCTTTTAGAGCAAATGGCTTGACATCTGCAGAGCGCAGGTATTCTCCTTCCAAACATCTGGTCCCAATGATGTTATACATCTGCAAAGCTGCATGTTGATCAAGCCCTGACAATTTGGCAGAGCAATGTTAAAAAATGCTGCTTGATCTGTGAAACTGGAATCTGGCACTGAGAACCAACTCATTTATGGTGCTTGGAAAGGTTGCTCATAAACAGAGAGACTGATTTAAACTGATTTGACTTTTTAAAATATTGGTGTTAATTCCTCATTGATGTGATTGCTTGTATTTTTCATTGAGACAAGAACACATTAAATTCTCTGATGTTAATAGGGTTTCTAAGTCATCCTTAGAGATACTGAACTGTGATTTTGCTACTTTAATAATTTTCATAGTCATGACCAAATTGTTAAACACAACATGGGACAGAGAATTTTAATTACATAATAACCTTTCCTTAAAATTCAACTCAGTGACAGAATGTACAGGACAGAAAACGCTTTCCAGACCTATTTTTCAGGAAAAAGAGTTGGAACAAACTAGTTTGTTCATTCCATACATGAGGAGAAATGTAACAGTATACTCATTGTCTGTTGTGTCTGTCGGAGTGGGCAACAACAAGGTGGTGTTCTGTGCAGAGCATAGTGACCTTGGAAAGCAGAAAAGCCAAATGAGATGAGGTCCTGAGGAGGGAAAGAGGGATGCTGGAAAGGGGACTGAAAAAAGAGCCTTCAGCCTATTCTTCATAAGCATGAAAAATTTGCTGCCTGCAGACTCTGTGAAGATAGCTTTTCTGAGCTGAATTTACAACAATAAAACTACAGCAATTTACCTGAACTAACATTCTGGGCTGATGAAGCTTGTACGGCCTCTCGCTCCTTGGCATTCCCCAATGGGGTGGGAAAGACCTCGTGTCCTCAGGTCAGACCGGACATACTCCTGCCTTGGGGTTCACGATCCCACAGCTGTCCTGCAGGAATGCTCTGTGCATCCCAGCATTTTTTCACTAAACGTTGATTCGCATAAAGTCTGTCCTCCCACTAGATGGTTTTTAAATGAGAAGGGATCAGATTAGGACTGTATTTGCTTAACGGTTTGGGGTTTTACCTGGTGACACCTGTATTAAGCAGTCTGTGCCTAATGGGAAGATGTTTCAGAAAGATATCTGTGTCATATTGTTTAGTCATGTATTCTAATGGTTAAAGAGTGTCATTGTTAAAAATAGCTACGGTATAAACTTCATGTGCCTCCCAGTCATCAAGTCTTGCTTTGGATTTGTCTGTTACTTAAAGAGTATTGATAGTTGAGATTTCAGTGTGAAGGTACTTCGTCATCATGGTGAAATTAATCTTGATTTATCCTGGTATAAATGGCACAAATATTCCAACCTGCAGTACAGTAATTAGTTTTTATCGGTGTCAGTACAGAATGTAACCAGAAATTTAACTTTGAACATATTTGATGGAATCACACATGCTAAAAACAGAAATGTGTGGGCTCAGCTCAGTCATGTTCCAAAACATAAGCATGTGTTTCAGCTACTGACTAACTTGAGGGCACAATATTGTTTATCTGTTGGACTGCCATTTTTACACTTTCATCATATCAGGCTGCATTGATCATGTAAGAATCATAAAAAGAATTTCCATCTACTTTGAGGGCAATGCTATTAATGGCTATTACTTCTTTCAATCCAAATGATTTTGGAATTGTCATTCTGCTGTGTGCGTGACTTTGACATGAAAATAAATAAGCTAATCTAGAGACTTGTGAATTTGTCATATATCCCCAAGGTACTCCTCGTAGAGAATATTAGACTTAAATATAGAACTTTCAGCTTAAATGAAGCGTACATTTTGAAGATAAGAATTTTAGTTACAGTAATTGCATTATATTTTATATCTGTTACGACTCTTGTCACATAAGTAAAAAGGAGTGAGTTAGAACATTTACGTTATTTTGGTGCAAAACCCAGTAAGGCTATTGGAAATCCTTGAGTTAATTATGTGTGCTATTCTCATTCCCTTATATTTAAATCTATTCAACAGTTGTTGTACTTGTTTTGGCTTCTCTCTGTCATTGCAGGCTGGTGTCAAATCCTTGCTTGTGACTTTTTCTGGAATATAACTTAATTTCAGATTATTAGCTTTTGTATTCAGAATGCCAAGTGCTGTAGTCAGCAAGATGACTGTAGATGAATACAGATAGACAGATTGCTAATCTAGACCATATAGAGTTTATCTAATTTTCATGTATGTGAATTTACCTGTGGGTTTTGTTTTGCATGAATACTCTCCTGAGACTGCATCCTATAATCCCTAAAATAGACAAAACTAAAATTCTGAATTAAGCTGCAGTAGATCTTTTAAGATTCAGACCTTTTAAAGTCAGAACTCCTGACCTTGAAGCTGTCTGAAATTTGTCAGATTTGTTTTGAATGCCAGAGCACCACAGCATGCAGAAATGACTCAATCTCATCTTTTGGCTAGTTGTATACAAGTCAGTGCGTGCACTAAGGAACAAAAATCTCCAACTGCCAAGCCTTCAGAATATAAGCTGGCTCTGTCTCTGTTTTCAAAGAGTGTTTGAGTGCACACAACGTTGAGTTGGTCTACACTGTTTAAAGCACCTGATCATAAGGTTGTCTTAAAAGTCATAATTAGTTTGGAAGAAGGGTAACCTGTACCTCCTTGGGTAGATGAAAGAAAGCAGAATAAGGGCCTCCAGCTGTCTTCTCTATGAAAATGTTTCTAGAGAGGCATGCATGGGATCTAGGCAGGCTTTGACCTTCTGGGACTAACACTGAGACATTATAGCTCTTTCATTTTATAAAATGTCTGTTTTCCAGTGTTTGTCAGTGCAGCTTGGAACACCTGCATGAGAATTGGGGCAAAATGCTCTATTTCTGAGGGATGAAGCCACGTCTTGGCGCAAGGGAAGAATCACAGAGCAAACAGTGTCTCCCTTGTCCTTACTCTAGAACAGGAGTGCTTCTAGATATGGTCTGAGAAAATATGGGCATATCATTCATGTGGAATAGTTGCCAAGACGAAAGATTTGTGGGATTATTCTATGGGTAGTATTAGTATCAGGAAAATTCTGCACTTCTTTTTCTTGCTTTGCTTTTTCTTTTTCAGAAAAATGTGCAAGTCTGTGACTGTGTCCTGTCTGTACAAACTACTTCACCATTTGCCTTCGTACTTCACGCAAGCACGAGTTCAAATCTACGTTCTTACTCTATCCCAATAGTGATAAACATGTTACAGACCATGGGCAATCTCTGCAGCTGCAGTTTCTAGTTTTCTTTGTATCCCTGCAGTCTTAACCAAAAAAATCTTGTCTCGGTTAATATTCTCAGTTCTATAAGCAATTAACTGGTCTTTTATATCTCTTTCAAATCTCTATAAATCTCTTTCTCCATGTTACACTGCTTACCAGCACCTAAGAATTTTTAATGGTTAAAATAAAGGAACCACAATAATTTTCTCTTCCTTTTCCTTGCTACTTGCAAGAGTCAGACAAAACGAGTAGGTATGACAAGGCTGAGTCTGTATGCAAAATTACAAGAATTGAGCTTTGCTACAAATAAACTAAAGAAGGATTTTGTTACTGAAACCCTTCTGTGGAAAGGAGGTGTCTGGAGCTGGAACCTGGAGGATACTCTCTGTATATGGCCAGACCGCTCTTTCTAGTTCTCAAAACTCTTCTCTTACTAAGGAGTCAGGTTAGAAGCTTATTATTTTTGACCATATGGTACAGGAAACAACCTGAACGATGAAAGACCTGGAGCCACCCTCATTTCACTAGGAGGTTCTGTTGTCTTGTGAAGGCTTTGTCTTAGTTTGCAAAACTTGTCCTTAGTCATTGATGGGGTTCTCACTGCTTCTGGTGTCACTGCTCTTTTCGTTGATGTCAAAGCATCTCCTGAAAATTAAGTACTTTCCTAATCATCATGCTGTATTATTTTTGCTTTCTCTGAAAGTTTATTTTCTTGGGGTTTGGGGTTTTTTTCTCCCCTTTTTACCGACTTGGTATTCAGATAATTATGTTGTTAATAAATGTCTGCTATAAAAAAATCATTTAAAAGGTACTAAAATTATTCCTGTCAGCTACCTGTGTATTATAAGCTAATAGCTCCTGCATTTACATACCAATCTGGACCTTGATTTACTAGTTGGAGACTTGAGTCGTTAGTCGTGGCTGGAACTACATTCCTTCCATCCTGGGGATTTTTGCCTGAGATCTGCTCTGGTTGAACCTTCTCTTTAAATTTATCCTTCCTTCAACTATGCATGCACATATAGTACACACCAGGCTTGAACATTTAAAAATTCTTGTTGGTCAGAAGAGATTCTGCAGTAACAGTTAAATTTGGAGATATCCAGGATTTACGATGTAAATTTTTCTTTTAGATGTCTAGGGTTTATTTCCTCTTCCTTTGAAGTTGGTGCAGAGTTCATAATCGGTTTCTTTTCCTTTTAATTATGCTTTTAACTATTTTTAAATATTCTAAATGCTTTGGGGATTTACACACTTAGAAAAAATCTCCATTACTAGAAAGTTTTAGTTTAATGCAATGCAGCATGTGAGTCATTAGCAGCTAAATGACTGAGATGAGAAGATCAGGTGCCAAATCATTACAACTTGTATGGAACCCAGGGGAACAGGGCTGGCTTCAAAGTGAGAATCAGGAAGATTTGAGATGTTTGGAAGCAAAACTGAGGTGTTTCAAAGGTTCAGTCATGTAACAGTCTGTGGGTGTAAGAGATCTCAACAAAAAGAACAGCTTATTCATGATCGCAGCCTGGGGTAGCAATGTGGGTATCCTCAAATGAGGTAATTTTTTGAATATCTGGAGTAGTAAAATATTTTAAACTCAGTGTGAAAGCCATCATAGGTCATTGAAGAGTAATATCTTCATCCTGGCAGATATGAGGGAAAATAATGCTAAATCTGAGGCAAATAATATTCTTCTCTAAACCAAAAAGTGATTCAGAAAAATCTAAATCATTCCCACAAGTGGACTAAGATAAATATACCAGTTGAAACACATGTCTAAGTGTAGCTTAAACATTTATTTAGATAGATAGGTAGGATGTGTAATTGACACATGAAGATTTTTTTGAGTTTGTAGATAAATCAGAGAAAGTATCAGCTCATTTTATTTAAACTGAAAAGAAAGGGGCCACTTTGGGCTGTTATGACTACGAGCATACGTTCAAAAGAAGGTGGATGTTTAAGAATAAAATCCAAAGATTTCTTAGCAAATTAAATATTTTAATAGAGAAAATCCCCCAAAACAGGAAATAGTCAGGGGGTAGAGAAGGACGTTACTTAAGTGATGCAAATTTTTGATAGGCCAAACTCTGAAAAAGCAAATTTTCAAATTTAGATGTTATGGTGATAGGAAATCTCATGTAAGAGCTTAGGCAAGTGAACCAACACGATATTGCTGACGAATCATTTTTTTGTCCACTGAGATTCAGAAGTGAATGCATGACAGCATATTTTGGGTAGCCCCCAAATTGCAGTCAATCATATTTTATGGCCTGACATGCGGACATATATATCACTCTTCTGGCCATGAGCTACTGAGAAAAGTGAACTGGATACATTCCCACTAAACAGAGGAGGAGTCTAGGGAACAGAAATCTCTTTCTTTTTTTCCTGATAAATGGACAGCCTGTCTTTGGTATGTGGAAGGAAAGAGACTCGTGTTGCAGAGAATGTGAACACGATAAGAGGAAGCACCACAGAATTTGCCACAAACTCACAGTGCTCTTTTCACACTGTGATTTTTACCAATTCCTCTACACAGAAAAATTGTCATTTGCTCAAGGGAAGAACACCCACATAAATAAAGTCTGAAAAAAATTAGAGTAATTTTGTTTCACCACGCTTAATTTTTCCTTGATGTGCTATGCTGGATTACTTCTGTGCTTTTACTGCAGTACAGACAATTACTGTCATTCTGCCCGGAGTTGTTATACATCACTTCAGTAGCTAAAATTAACAACTAGTGCTGTAATGGACATTTTTCTTTGAAAAATAATTTAAGCTTAGCGTAAGATTTAATGAACCATGTGCTAGAACTGTACGTTTGTTTTGCTATGAATTTTCCCATCTTACACATGCTAAGGAAATTATATTTCGTAAACCGATATTTTAAGTAATTGTGTAAACCCATCATTTAGAGTTGCAAAAATAGTCTTGTAATTCTTTGTGATTCTTAGAGCCTAATTAGTCGCTTTCAAACCACAAATGAGATAAATTATTAAAATACCTGGTTTAGACTACAAACATCTTCTCTGTCTTTTTAATTTGCTCTTTAAGAGGGGAATGTACACTGGTACAGTCCTTTGGAAGGCTCTACAGGTAATGGCTTTAAAGAAAAAGGGACTAACCTGGAGTTTTGGGGCATGAGGGTGTCAATGCACAAAGATCTGTGTGATACCCAAGCAGTGAACTTGAACTCCCAAATGCTTCAATTCTACATCATTAAAGTGAGGATATATTGCTTTATTTTCGTCTTTCTGTGCTGTCTCAACATATGATTTTAAGCCCTTTGCAGCAGAGGCACACTGTGTGTTATAATAATTACAATTATTTTGTTATGATCTCATTTGCAATTTGAAGGCTCTACTGTAATTCGAACAGAGAAATAATAGTATTAAATCAGTGGAAATGTGCTGAGATATTCTTTCCCAAGTGTTGCCTTGAAGCATGGCTTTTCTAGATAGTTGATGCCACCTGTTTTCATGGACTTGGGGTATTCGAAATATCAAGATCATTATCTTGGACTGTTTGTGGATAGACACTAGGGTGTAATTAAAACCTCAGTGAGCTTGGGTTATGTCTTTCAACTACCAAGCAGTCAGAGTGAGTTCTCTGACAAGGTTTTCTTGGTGTTTGCTGCTTAGTAAGTTTCATATTTATATTTTTTGATAGTGAAATATACTTTCAGCTAAAGGATAATAAGAGAAAATACTGCAACAGCAAATGAGCCCATTGGGTTCTCCAGTGACCCCTCTCAAACCTAGGTTGTTATTGCCCTTATAGTGAACTGAACCGTATCCTCAAGCCTAATATTAAAGTCTTTAGATGTTCTGTTGTGATAACTTTGACCTGACTGTAATGTCTGATTTGTCTATCATCATATAAAGCATATTTCATCCATATCTTGAGATTTATAGCCAGTGGATTTTTTTTTACTTAATGCTGTGTGTGCAGCATTTATTTAAGCTGCCTTGGCTTCTGAGATGTCACTAGAATCTGAACACATGGTGCATAATAATATTAAGTTTAAAAGTTATTAATCATAGATTAGTAGTGTTTCTAGGCAAAATATGAATGAGAAAGTGGCTTTTTTATGTAGATCTTTTTCTGAATTCATGCTGTGCTCATTGCAGTGGAGTAATTTTGTCCAATAAAAAGATTTACAAAAACAAAGAAGTAAAGACTCTGAAAAAAAACCCCCTGCAACCCAAACCTAAAACATATGCAAAGCACCACTGCTCAGTAATTCGTGAAGGTGAACTTAGACCAAAAATCTTGAGAGCTAGGAAGGTGCAGCTTGGCCCTTGCATCTTTGTGTTGATGTTTAGAATGTAGATGAGTGTGTTAAACCCTTGTCATACATCGGAATCTTTGATATCTGTTGCTCCTTTAACCTCTAGAAAGCTTCTAACTTGTGGATAACTCATGGAGTTGTCTACGAATGTTGCGGGATAGACTCTCATATTCTGCTATGTTTTTAATGAGTGCAACCTTCTTCCCCTTGCAGGGATCAGGACTCAAGTTGTGCTAGGTATTGTACATGCATATTAAAGTTTCTGCTATGACACCATACTTGGTAAGTGCTAAAATAATACTGAGAGGAATATGTACAGTTATGATTCATCGTTTACAGTGACTTGAAATTGTCAGTCTTCATTAGTTTGTGTTAAGTGCAAACACGTGTGTCTCCTTAATGAAGTTGCCCACATTGTTAATATTCTAACTGCTCTAGTCTTAGATTGGGCTAGATTGGTCCTATCTGCTTAAACAGTTGATGGAAAAGGTATTTTCTTTTTTTTTTTTTAACATGTTTTTCAGGTTATATAGCAACTCTTCCTTCAATTTAGTAGCTTACAAAGCTTTATAAGACTCTTTCTGAGACACCGCTCTCATGGTTTTTCAAGGATATGTTAAAGAAGAGTTTGCTTCTATTTTGACATTTTATTTTGGCTAAAATCCTAGTTTAATCTAGCAGGAGTACATAATTTTTTAGCCAATAAAAACCATAAACAGTGACTTGTAGTGAGAAACAGCCTATGTTCTGCATGAATCTTAGTTGTCCACAAAGCCTTACCCACGTAGAATTCACCCAGTTCGCACAAGATAGCATCAGATGCCCAAAGCTGAAAGCTGCTTTGCTTTCAAGTCAAACACATAGGGAGAAGTTACTAGGCTTTACACTGTGGCCTCCTGGTTTTATGGATTTTATGGTGAGTTTTATACTGTGGACCTTAAATAGACACAGTGTCAAAGTACTTCAGAAATACAGACCTCCAGGAGAGGTTGAAACGTAACTTTCAGCTGCTGCAAGAGTCAGCTTTCTAAATATGGAGTGTGATTTTGTGGGCCCAAACCACAACACCTATCAAAATGGAATTAAATTTAAATGTACTCTAGAATGAGGCTTGCAATGTACTTCTCAGCCCCCTCCTCTCCATCTGTAGCTGGTGGGAGTTGAGCTTACTGAGAATTTTGCTGAGAATGCTTAACACCCTGCAGATGTTTAAATTTGAATACCATTTTTAATAGGACATAAATAAATTCTGTTTGGCTGTAAAATGTAATATATTTGAAAGCAGTCTTGAAAGATTTGTTTGAGACAAAATGTGGATTTTCTTATTTCAGCTGCCTTTAAACTTCTTTAGATGAAATTTCCAAATCTGCAGTTTCTTGCAACTTTTTTTTAATAGACTGGGTGCAAAGAAATCCTTTATTCTTTTTAAATCAGTGAAAGAAGTGTTTCAGAGATCATGCGAGCACAGAGCTGATCCTGAAGCAGGAACAGATTGGTTGGAACTCCTGAGGGGTGGACTTGCCTGTACAGGTAGGAGTCTGTAGTGTCAGCAGCAGTGAGGTAGCATGCACCCCCTTCAAACACTTCCCCTCTAGCTAAACCGGGAGGCACGAAGTGGATGGACAAGGACAAAACTAGAAGTGGATCCCCAGCTCTGCCTTCAGTATTTTAGGTACCACAAGAACAACCTCAGAGCTCACTGTCCCACTCAGCGGCATGCTGTAGATGCTTCTTACTGCTGCAGAGCATACGTGTGGATTGTCCTTTCAGCAAATGCAGGCAGGCTTTTGGAAGCTCTTTTGCAATTCATCTCACACAATTCGTCCCTCCTACTCATGTGGCATCATTCTCTACATCCCTATACAAACAAGAGAGAATACTTTTATTTTGTTACTTTCACGGTGACAGCAGTAACAGCTTGAGAGATGCTGAATACAAACACTAGTTTTGCAAGGGAAGGTTTATATAAATGATGGCCTGATTGCATGTAGTGGCAATAGTAAATACTTCACTAATGGGAAGGCATCTTCTTAGGAAACTAATTTTGCAGTGCTGTTCTGTAGCGCAATCAAAACGCTTTAAGGCTTTACCGTAAGTTAATAATTGGGAATATTGCTGAAGAATAGCAGGTATTTTTAAGGAAGATGGATGTTTGCTGTAAACCAGACATCATTTTATAGCTTGGAAACATGAGCAGTCCCTTAAGTATCTGCCTTGCAAATATGAACCTGGGTCAAGAGGAAAGAAATCAGAGAGACTACAGCAAGTGCTGTACAAGGCTGTTTCCCCGGCATAAAATGCTTAGCACAGTTACAAAGCATATTGTATTGCTTTCAAACAAAATGAGCTATCAAGACTTTTTACTTGCCTGAAGTTTGAAGTAAGTCTGTCTTTCTTTTCGTTTCTTTTCTTTTGTCTGCTGTGTGGTAGTGTAGGTCTGTAAAGGCTTTGAAGTATGCACAGTACTAACATGTTAAGGTTTTGATGTGATAGGTAAGGTTGTGTCATATCTTCCAAGATGGATGAGTGATTAAAGGTCCCCACCCTTAATCTGTCAAAGTGAATGAAATTTATTCTGTAGACTTCATTGGACCCATTTTATTTAAGCATGGTCTAAGGAGGAAAATGGATATCTAGTTTCTGTGCTTTATGAAGGTATTTCTAGTGGCTTAATCAAATCTCTTTTAAATATGTCCAAAAGTCACCTCGTTTCATTAGGATAAGTTACTAGAAAATAGAAACATGAGCAAGAAAAAAGTGGATTTACAAATGCATTTGAGGAAAAGAATAAAACACTGGTGTTCACAGATCACTCACAGGGCCAGTCAGAGCAAACGCCTCAGAGCAGCTTGTTATGCTACCAGAAAGGTCTCTAATAGTGCCTACAGCTTTGTATCGAAGCTTGACTGAACCTATTCCTAATAATGCCTTCCACAGAGAACACCAAGACTTCAATTTCATAAAGCGTCTTTGACCTAACTGAAGCTGGGAAAATTGTATTAACATCCTAGACACTGTAAGTCCCAGCTCTATTCAAGATCCAGGGACCTGATTCAGCTGCATCATTCAAGCCCTGGTAATGTGATAATACAGATAGCAACAAAGGTGCTAAATGACTGCTTAAAAGCAAGCTGTTAATGAGCTCTAGGTGCATGGAAAAGAAAGGGCAAGAACCCTACTTGACCTACATAACAAACCAGAGGGCAGGCGTGAAAGATGTGCAAACCACCATACAATGGCCCAGATGACATTTATAAAGTTGCAGCTCTTCCTTCCACATACACTGTGGGCAGATAAGAGAGCAAAGCTGTAGAGCAGGCTGAGGCCTGACATTTTCAATGTGCCAGGACACAACGGCCAGGCAAATGCGCTGGGGGAAGCAGCTTAGAATGACTTTATTCTTGAAGAACATTTTGAGAATGATTGTTTTCAGCTTGCCTTCTCCTAGGACTGTGCGACTCAGTGGGCTCTCCCCATCTTTTTGGACCATAAAATCCACATTTGGTTTATAATAACTTCTCTTTTTCTTGTATTGAGAAAAAAGATGTAAAGGACCACAGAAGCAAAAGCTATAGCAAAGCATATTTAGGTCTTATGAATATTTTGTTGAGAAGTTGTTTTATTTGACCTATGGTCTAAAATTAGTGATAGGTTCTAGCGGCTAAAAGCAACCTCTGCTGTAGCACTTTTAATTTGATTTACAAAATGTAGAGGCATGGTTTCATGGTAGCAAAGAAATCAATGTATAGTTGTTTCAAATCATGACATTTTCAAAAGTAATTTTATTTTCTCAGTGTGAGATGATGTTGTTCCATTGTCATCTCTTCAAGTCATCGCCCAGCTCTGTGTCAGGCATGTGGGTGTTGAGATCACTGTTCTCTATTGAGTGTGAATGATGAAAATACATCTTAGATATCTTTTTCTACTGTCATTTCTGAAAGTGGCAATGACCAGTGTATGTGGGCTGTATCTCATCATGCTGCCTCAATTCAATGTCGTGCTATTGAATGTCACAATGTCACGGTGTTCTTCTCCTTAGCACCTACTCCTGTTTCGGGACTACATTTAATAGAAAGAAGCTATTATTCTCTTTATTCAAAGAGATTTGAGTCTCTCCTCTCTGCTGAGAGACATCAAATGCAGAAGCCCTTTTTGTTAATCATGAAGGACACTAAAGGTAGGGTTGTGCAAAAAAACAGAATAGCACTTAGTTCCACATGGGCTGCAACTGGGACCCTGCATCACTTCAAAATTTCCAACATTGTCATCATTTCCCTTTCGTTTCTAATTGTGTTACTGCGCTATTAGCTTTACCAAGTGCTATTTGATTAAATTGTAGAAACTAGAGATCAAGTTTCTGGCCCGTTGTAGTAGCACGAATTACAATGAAGTATCAAAAGCTCTATTTAATTATAGTTAACATTAGGGCATGATGTTCCTATATACTGAAAAATTTCTGAGCGTTTCTATGCTTAAAGGCGTACAAATAAAAGCTAAGAAGGAAAGACCTGGGCATGCCTTCCTGTTTGTATTGCCTATAATGGGATCACTAATGCCTTAATTTCACTCTTCAGAAGACATCTATGTTCAGAATCTTGTTTTTTGTTATACACCTTTAATATCGTTCTTCTATTCTTAGGTAGCAATTTCATTGACATGGCTGTCACAATTTTCCATACATTTGTTGAAATTATTTTATCTTAACACAACTAAGCTCTCAGAAATTAAAACGATGGTATGAGACACTCACAGTAAGACTAAAATGCACAGAAAACACAACTGTTTTGTTGTGTTATCCATCTGTTGATGGATAACTACTGCTACAGGAAGAAACCTCCATGGAGCCACACTTTGGCTGATGATGTCTCAAAATGGTTTTGATTTCCTGCACAGACTTGTACAAAACCATCTTTAATAAACACAAAGAAAAATGCCTAAAAAGATTTTAAAAGATTCAAAAGATTTAATGATACTTGATGTGTCAATAATTTTTTCATCAAACTATCATAAAAATATAGTTTAAAATACAGCTCAAAGTTCATATTCTATGTTCTGACTTTTTGCCATTTCAGTGGTATTTTTTTCAACAAACTAAAGGTTAAAGTTCTTATTAAATTTGAATTCCATAACAAGACCTTAATCATAGTGCTGCTACTTTGATACTGCAAGGTAAATATTCACCACTGTGACAAATTTCACATTGCTGCTCCCTGAATGTTGCAGTTACTTATAACTGCTAAATTGTTCTTTTTATGTGCTACTAATTTATTATTGTCATAATCTGGTGTTATCTAGGCACAAGTCTCACCAGTCTTATTGTATTTCACAGGGTTGTCTGTAGGCCGTATAATATTTTTTTTTAATATGTAAAGCTGGAGTTTAGGTGGCATCCAGCATGTATATTTTTGATCAATGGGAACCACAAATGTCATTAAAGACGATACACGTACTAGATATATGTCACTTACATTAAAGTAACAAACAATTAAATAGGTCACTCCTTAGTGATAGATGAAAAAGGCCAAGGACTTGACATCGTATAAGTGCTGCGACTGGAATTTAATAGTTTGCAATCTCCTCTTACCTTCCCACACCCCACCTCCAGTTCTCCAGGGAACAGGTTTCAGTGGTAAGTGGAGAAAAATCAGAGAAGCAAAAGTACAAGTAGAAAGCAACCAGAGGAATAATAAAATAAAAATAAATAAATAATAAATACATAAATAATAAGACAAATAAAACTCAATTTTAATCATGGCCTTAGAAGAAAATCAACAGATGCTATTTCTTTTTTAGAAAATTTTGGAAGAAAAGTATGGTTAGAATCACAAACAAGAAAGCTGACTGATGTTTCCTGGACCTCCTCTATTCACTAAAACAAATTTTTGCTTTCATAGATTTTAAGTCAATTGAAAGAGATCAGATAAATACAATTTGCTTTACAGAATATTTTCCAAAAAAAACCAGCTTGCACAGATTGCTTGTAACTCAGCTAAGCCCTTGAACTGCAATTTGTGTCTTAGTGTGAAATTCCAGGCTTACTGAAACAAACCCCGCTTTATCAAAGTTTTTAATCTTTGTTTAATGTTTTAGCTTAACAGTTCTCTCCCAGTGAACAGGCCTTTCTAGATTTATTATGTGAAATACAAATTTAAATTATTAACAGATGATGTTAAGAATGAAAAGAGTTATTTTCACTTGCTTTGCACTTCAATCCCCTAAAGACATTTAATTTAGGGTCAGGAACCTTATTGATATGACTATTGTATAACTTCTGGGCTCTTCTTCAGCTCTTCAGGGCTAAATTTTCTAAATTTCTAAATTTTCTCTTTGCAAGAAGAGTGCTTATTAATGTTAATTTTTTTTTAAGTTCACTTACTGTGATTGTCTCAAACCAGACTCTTACTTCACAGGCATAAAGGAGTAAAATTTTGTGCTCAAGGAGTTTGACTTTCAGAATCTATCTCTGTATGCTTATTGCAGGGACCGTTTAAGGACTACAGACACCCCTTCTTGTCTCTTCCCTCGCTTCCGAGTGCTTCAGTTCGTGCCATGACAGTACAGACTGTCACAAATTTTGTTTCTTAGAAACTCTAGCTATATACTTATGAAAAAGACTTTTAGTTTTCAGAATACTGATTGATGGGTACTAACTTTAGACTTGATTCTGTAAACAGCAAGCTTGCCCCAAAGAAGGACCTAATTTTTGCTTTATATTTACTTTGGTATCAAAAACATTATATTCTTCAATATTAGGAAGATAAATGGGAAATAGCTGCACCTAGTATTTCCTGATTTTTAATATGTAATAAGCAAATGATAGCAAATAAAAGGATAATAATAGGCAATTTTAGGGGTCAGTACATTTATACATTGCTTGCAATTGTGGTTGCTTCATTCTGTTTGTATTGACCTCAGCTCTCAGGTCCAGCTGTAAGATCCGCTTTTGTAAGTAGAGAGCAATATGCACAAGGTAACGTTTATTGCTGCTGATAGGATTTAAAAGACAAAAGAGGAGATGATAACAGACAAACTGAGGTCAAAGGGTAGACTAAAAGGGGATTTGGGTCTTTTCTAAATTAAGAACAATTGGGAAGTGTTGGGCAGTAGTTACCAAATGCCACAGCAGCACCTGTTAAACAAAATATAGGGCAAGAAGACAGATTTTTTTTTTGTTTTTTTTTTTTACATTGGACTCTTGTTGCTATATCAGATTGGAAAAATTGGTTTCAGCTGAATTCAGTTACGTAGTGTTACCTTTCCAAATACAAAAGAGGATGAGTTTTTGTGATATATGTGTGCCAGTGCTGATTATGGCTATTTTATTGACTGAGTTTTTTTAGTTTCCTCAGAAAAAGTGGTTTCATTTTGTTTGTATCTTTTTAACAAGCTAGCAAAGGATCACCAGATCAGGTACCCCAAATTAATGAAACAATGAGAAAGAACAAATTCTGTAGCACCCTCTTTCTTGCATAATTAGGCTACTTAGTATTACAGAGAATTTATACTTTCCTGTTACTTGTTATTGTAGTTATTTTTACAAAGCAATTTAACGGTGCTCACTCTGTTAGGATGAACAGATCAAAACAAGGACAAGACTAGACTTGCATAGGACAAGAGAGTAGATGAAAACTGTGTCTCTCTCTGATCAGATTTTCTCTTATTTCCATTAGAAAAAATGCTTTTGTGCCTCAGAAGCCCTTTTTCTGTTTGTTCCCAGGGAACATCTCTGCCTTTCACGTCACATAGGTGCTAGCTGTGGTGCTCTGATCATGCTTTGACAAATTTGTTTTGTTGTTTCCATGTCTTGCCTCCGTTGCTCTTTCAGTGATGGTTCTAGATGCCAGAAAGCAGATATTTGATTTCTAAGACAGCTCAGTAGGAATGTGTCTGATAATTGATATTATAGTGGTTTACAACTCCAAATTATACAAGCAGGCAGCAGAGTTTGCAGCTACCCAAATATCAGTCTGGTATTAAATAAAAGAGAAAGCAGGAGGCCAGACCACTCTGTGGTTTGACTCCACTCATATCAGCCACACTGATAGAAGTGACAGATCTTTTGGGTGATTTTTGTGGAGAGTATGGGAGCAGCTTGCTTAACCCAGTGAAATCAATGCAATATTTCCAGCCGCTTCAGTGTAGCTAGGCTTCTCCCAAAGCTTCCGATCGCTCGAACTTCTATTCCCTGTCACAGTCAATGTGAAAAGAAGGCTACTGGGATGTCCTGTACAAGATAAAATGAGATGCGATGAGGCTGATGGTAAGTGATGATGACCCTGTGTTGGGCAATTGGACCTATTTGTGCGTGTGGAAGCTATGGATACGTGCGACATTATCAGGCTAAAATTTTAAATTCTTCACCCTGGAGTGAGCTGTGATCCGCCACTGAGAGATGATATGGGGTTTGAAGACAAAATAAAGAGCCGTGGTACCTGAATTCACTGTCAGTCTGGGTTATCTGCAGGAAAACCATAATTCTGCTTGTGTTTTGCCATGGTTTCACCATTGCTTCCTTCTTTTAAAGTGTAGAAATGAATTAGTTGATTTAAATCCATGCTTCTTTCTTTGCCTCCCAGGCCTGGCAATTTTAAGCACCCAGGTGGTGTCTGACATCAACCAGGGCTCCTTCTGGAGCAGATTTCTGCATCCAGGGGAGTTCAAAAGCTCCTTTTGAAGGACATTTTGTTGTGGAGGTTCTTTGAAATTCTGAAGAATTAAAATGATGAAAGGTGGTTCTGGTCTGTGAAAGGAGGCAGATGATTGTTTCAAATGCCCTTCTTTCTGTGATCCGTGGATTTTTCAGCTTGTGCATTGACTTGGTATTGCTGTAAAATGTATTTAACTAAAAATGCAATACAAAGAAAAGAAGTTTTTTCAAGCTATGAAATGCTGATAATAAAACCTATTAAAGATCAGAAAAATAACACTTTTTTGATGTAAGTATATTTTGTGGGTGATGGGTTCATGTTCTTGTCAGTGCTTTGTTATTGGGATGGAGTTTTTTCCTGCAGGAAGAAAAGCCCCAAACCATAGATTTGTTAAACTCTCTTTGATGCAGTAAAAGCTGTTTACAGGCTACTTCTTATGAGGAGAAAATGAGGGAGAGTAGGATTTTTCTTTTTAACTGGTAATAACTATCAATATCTCCTGGTTTTCGTGCGAAGTACTTTTTGTACAAAAAACCCAGTAAGGTGGCAAGGAAAAGCAAAAAAAAAAAGAGAAAAGAAAATGGCATGATTTGTGAAATAAATGCAAACTTCTTTCAGCCCAAGCCCCGTAATTTTTTCATATCCTCTGCTGGAAAAGGAAATAGAGGGCAAACAGAAGGAAAATCCCTTAACATCTTCAAGATGTTCTTCAAATCTTTTCTTCTACAGTCAGTAGCATTGTATGTCAGTTAGGGGAAAATATAGTTATTTGTAAGCCAGGACAATATATGAAGTATATTTAATATAGTATATGTATGTAGAGTAAGTATATGTTAGTAAGTATAATCAATCTGCTGCTTCTTGAGACACTGTCTTTAAGATGCTGTCTTTTACTAAAACTATTATATTTCCTGTATTTAGTATTCATTTGAAAGCAACTAAATGCTCTTTTGGCTATTTGTTGCTGGCACTGTGTCCAGATTTCAGATTCTTTTACTGTATTTGTTCCAAGTCTAATTCATTTGAAACCAAATTGTGCTTCCTGCTTCCCTCCTGCACCCAAGCCCCAGGTATTGCCTGGCAGAGCCCCCTTGAACCACATTTGTGCTCCAAGACAGAGATTTTCAAAAGCTTAGAGGCCATAGTTAAACTGTACCTCTCAGGACTTTGACTTTTTTTCAGTTTCTATTTCCAGTGTAAATGTGACTTCTCAAAATATTCCACAAAAACTAGGGAAGTATTTTCCTATATTTGTTCCAGAATGGCCAAATATCAGGGTTCTCATCTGGGAAATCAAGTTTCATGGTATTGGTCTGCTATATTTTGGAGAGGCTTTGATCTTACCCTGTCTAGAAAATGGCCCTTAGTATGCAGTGATCTACAGTAAACCTGAACAGTGCCACTGCCAGCTCCAGTCAGTTGTTTCTCCACTTGGGAGAACTGCTGCGTACTGTTGTACTGATCTGCTATATCTTAACTTTAGCATCTCCATTGCCCCCTTCAGAACCATGTTTTCTGAAATCAGCTATGGAACTTTTTTCTTTGCAACTTCTTCTGATCAGAAATCCCATCCCAGATCAGAAAAATGCTTCTGAGCGAAAAAAACGGTGCTGAAACCAATGTATGTCCAGAAGCTGTGCTGCGTTAGAAATAAAGATATTTTTAGTGAGAAAATCACTTATTGGAATTGTTTCTATCAGTTCTAGAAATAGTCTGGATTTATTTATGGGATATGAACCGTCTGGGAGATGAACTCTGAGAAATCTGACCCTTAAGATGGCTGCTCTTCACAAAGTTCCTAGCTGAACACCAGGAAAAAAAAATCTACCTTTCCTAAACGACACACGACAAAAGCAACGTGTGTGTCCTCATTTACAGGTTGTGCACTATTCTCATGAAGATTTCAAATTTCTGTTAATAATTGATCTTCGGAGTTTTATTCCAACTTCTGTTTGGTTTTGATCAGCCCAAATTCATTAGTGTGACTTCAAACCTGTTCAGATTTCGGAGCAGATTGTTTGCAGGAAATCCTCTTGGATTGTTTGTCCACACTGCCCGTACTGATGTATTGCAGATATTCACGAAAAGCAGAGAACCTTCATATTTCATGTGCGCTTACTTGTTTTTCTCTTCACACCTCTTCAGTGTTTTCCTCAGAGCTGTACCACCTGTATGCACATTAGCGCACGTGCTCGGTACTTTAAAATCTCCTGCTGTTTATTTGGTTTTATGGACATTCCAGTAGTGTATATTTTTTTCTTAGTTAAAATATATGCTCCCAATCTTCCATTTATCTCAAAGATTCTTCACAGTACTGTGCTGCATCAAATGCTTAGTATGTATCTAGTGTCTTACAAATCTGTCTGAGTTCAAGAAGCCGTGCTGTGTTTAAATGAACAAGTGTTGCTATGTGTTTTAAAATAACTTTTAAGATCCTTTGAAGCAGGTGTGAGGGTTTGATTACTGAAATCTCCTTCCCTGTGTGATACAGCTACTCTACAAATACAACATCTTACAATGTGACCAGTTTGACCCTATGAATTTTCATAACTCTTTAGCTCTGAGCTACTGTGTTATTATTTCTCGAGCCAATCACATATTTCTCAATATTTTACTCAGGTTGGCTGTCTGATATTGCCAGGGCTCTGAAGGTTCTGTCCTTAGCCCTGAGTTATTTTCTGTCCGTGTGCTTCCAATCTCATTACTAGACTCATCTTGCTTTCTGTAGGTGGCAGCAAGAATATTGTTCTGCTGATGTTCTTTCATGTCTCTAAAAATGTTTGTTCCAGACCTAACTCAAGGAACGTGCAAATAGGCATTTTAGTGCAGAGCAAATACTTGGCAAACACATTGAGTTGTGGGTATGACAGGAACATGGGATTTTTCTGAAATACATATTCAGAGAACAGAATGGCAATAGATCTGTTGCCTGAGAGAAATCACTGCATCAGTTTAGTGCTTAGGACCAGAGAGAGCTCTCTCTGGCAAGGGAGCTACATCCTATCCCAAAGTTCTACTCTGGAGCTACCAGTACTTCAGGGCCCTAGGGTGTCTTGTTGCCTCCATAATGGTTCATACCAGCTCCCTACACAGTCTCCAGAACAGCGAAGATAAAAGGAGAGGATGAGAAATAGGGTGGGAGGAATTAAGTGCAGAAAAGGTACATGTGGATAAGGAATAACTTGCGCTGGGGCATTCTTTGCTGGTAAAATTGCTCTGAAGCAGCTGTCTTAACTTAGCACAACGTTGGGCATCCCTGAAGCAGCTCTAAATTTCAAGTAACCTAAGCTGCTCCCTAGGTTCAGCAACGTTCTGTGTATTCTGTCCTATATGTATTGCGCAGAGCAGTGAAAAACCAGCAGATTATCTCTCTTTCCTCGTCTCAGAAAGCACCGTCATCTCTCTTGAGCAATGCAGTGAGAGATCTGCATGATGAACAGTTGTACTCTGTTACGCTTCTCATTACCTTCCAAATGGGCTCTTGCGTTTTTCCAGGCATATTTATCCTCAAATGTCCTCCGCTGGAAGTTTTGTCCTATTCAAAGGACCTTCTTTTTCCATCACATTCCCTTCTGAAAAATAAGAGGCTGGTTAAGTTTCCTGAACCAAATCCCCTCTGTTGTCCTCTGTCTTTGCACTCAAGTTTGGGATTCCACATTATGTCTAACTATGCCAAGATCCAGGACCTTCTCACCATGATTTTCTGCAAACCCTGTCCCATGGACACCATGCTGTGACATGGCAGGCTTCCACAGGTTTGTCCAAACAGCTGGCACTCTCCTTTTCATCTGCCTGATTTAACTGACCTCATGGAGTTACTCCTCTTTCTACTGCTATCAGTGAACGGAGGATCAACACTTGCCCCTGCGGTTTCATCACGTGGGTTGCTTTAAACTCATTCAACCAATTGCAATTATAAAGCAATCATGGTAATAGAAGAAATTGTTCCACTCTTAAGAATTAAACACGAAACTAGACAGTGAAGCATCTGTGCAAATCTGAGCTGGTAGTATCAAGTTGGGAACACTGTTCACGTAGGCTTGCAGAAAGCTACTCTGACATCAATTCAAACAGGAATTTTAACAAGTCTTCACATAGAAAGTTGGATTTCAATTTCAGAAGTAATCGAATCTGAATTGTTTCAACTCTGACCTAAAAAAAAAAACAAACTAGAAAGCGCAGATGGTCCTACTGGGACTTGGTAACATTTCACAGCAAATGAGGATGTGACTGAGGCTGTTCATGAGGGCTGGATCCTGTAACCCGCAAGCCTCAGCTCTCTCCAGTCTCACTCCAGGCTCTCCTTCAGGAATGCACTACATAACAATGCCAGTGCTGCTGTCTAAAGCAAGGAGTTTTTCTCATCTCTGTTCTTTCTCTCCCCTTGTTGTCTGCACAGCATCAGCACCGTGGTGCCGCTGCGGTGTGCAGGAGAGGGAGGATCGAGGCTGTAAGTACGAACTGTGGTTCATTGTGCTTAATGTACAAGGCAGCAAGGACTGCTTAGCAGGAAAAAGAAGTACAAGATCAGGTATTCTTTTTTAAAAAAATCTTCTACCTAGTGTCGAGCAATATAAGCTTTTCTATTTTTTTGTCAGCTGCGAGGAATGCCTCGGGAGGCAGTGCATTCAAGCTTTTAATTTACTTTCCCCTGGACTCTATGTACGTTGCAGTGGAAGCAACCTCACAGTTGGTCCATTGTATAATTGTTCTTGTCTGAAGGAATTACACTTTACTGCTAACTGCAATACGCTGCTGCTTTGCTGTCTATTATCCTCATGAATAAATGAGCAGGAAGAAGTTGAAAAGAGGCCTCATTTTCATCATGTATAAAATCTACCTGCACCCTTCATGCAGTACATTAATTAACTGAACTCTTACCTTATTGCCCTTGGGCAAGCGATTTCCTTGTTTATTTTGCAATGAAAAGAAAGGACACGGAGAAATATAGGACTAATTTACAGTATTGTGCAAAGTGGCAGAAAATGCCCAGCTTCTACCCGTGGAAAATACAAATGCTTCTCTATATCCCCAGTGCAAAATACTCACCCTGTAGCAATGAAGTGTGCCGACAGGAGGAGCTGTTTCTGCTGTCTGTCTATGGCTGCTTTACTATCATAACTATTTCAACACTTTTCAGTCTCTGAAGGAGATCTGGAGGCTGATCAAAGAAAGTCAGAGCAGAAATAGTCTCACAAACATAGATTTTAATCCTATTTTGCTCCATAATATCTCAAACCATATCTTCAGAAATCATTTTGCAGAGAAAAAATAAAAGCTTCCTTTCTTTGAGAGAAGCTTTAGGTTTATGGGAGAAGGAATGATGTTACCTCAGTCGCATGACAGTTGAACCCACACTGGGCTATTGCGTATTCTCATGGTGTTCTGCAAAACTTTCACTGGGGTTAGACAAGGTGAATGTCTTATCTCCTTCGTTTCTCTTTCCTACATATCTTAGTTTCAAGTCAGCTGACCAGTCTGAATTTTGTAGCTTTTGGCTTGCAAACTTTCCAAACTTAGGTCTTTTTTTGCTTTCTGCAGTACTTTGACTTTCTCTTTGGGCTGCTAGGCGTATATACATATATATATAAACTGTTCAGGACTGATGGATGAGGGGTAGAGAGGGCTGTTAATTCCCTTCTCTGAGGAGAAACACATTCTTTATCCCATGCACATTACATGCTTCCTCTGCTCCTTGGAGCTAATGCGGTAGCTTACTTGCATGCAGATTTCCAGAACTTGTTTGTGAAAGGCTGCATCCCACCTGAACAGGAAAAAATTGGGGAGTGGACCATGAAATAAATGATAAATGGCAGCGGTGTTCTTTTTTATACCGTATGTGCAGGCAGGTTTCAAAGAAGAGCAGCTGGGCCAGAGAATACTTCGTATGACAAAGCATGTGTGAAACTTTACTTTCTTAAGTCAATATCTTAGCAAAAATGGTCTAAAAGACTAAAAATTATTGGTAAGATTTTGGATGGAAATTGTGTTCTGTGTGAAGTAAGCTACACAAGCCTAGTCTGGTGCATTTAGATGTCGTAATGTGGTCATCTTGGTTTTACCTACATCTGCATTCTAGTGTTCTATACTATGCCATGTAATATTTATACGTATATGTATTTAGATATAAAAATCACATAATAAATTACATACACATGTATGTATAAATTTGCAATGAGAAATAAAGCAAATAGAAGTCAGAACAGTGGTATATAGGAACAGGAGTTACTTGTAAATAAACAGGAGGCTGGGAGGCAGCCCCGAGCATCTGGGCAAATGCTGCAGGTCTGCTAGCCAGAAAATCTTGGGGGGGGGAACTCTCCAGCTCTGCACGTGAGAAGATTTGTGTTGCAGTGAAATTCAGAGCCAGGAAGATGAAATAGGAATTGTTCTGGCAGAGCAGCAAACAGATAAAGTTTCAATGGTAAATCACATTTGGGTCCTTGAAGTCAGAGAAAACAGTAATTAACAAGGATGATCACTGTATTTATTCTGTTAAAGTAATGTTTAGTGGAGTGTCGGAGAATATTTTCTATTTGAAACATTCTCTGAGATGTTTAGCCTGAAAATGAAAGAAAAGCAGTTTATCATGAAATATAGGCTTCTGTGCTGAATTTGATCCAGGATTCTACTGATAGTGTCAGACCAGTAAGCACCTGCTGTTCGCTGCTGATTTTATAGCATTTGTCACACTTGACGGTAGTAAAATGTACCTAGAGAGCCTGTTATCTATGAGCCTGTCTTCAGCACTTGTTCTGACACTCTGCTTGGAAGACGCAACGATAGCAATCATGTACTCCATCATATTTATGGGACCTCTTTGGTACTGACTGTTACCTGTAGATTCTGCTACCAGGGGAAAGCACACTGTGCAATGACTAAATAGCAAACAGATCATAAAATGCTAAAATCTTCTAGGGACAGAGCATGGTCATGTCATTCCTGGAGTGTAGGCATGTAAGGGAGCAACAATAACCTTGAAATGGACAGTATACACAAAAAGGGTTATAGAAAACATCAGTGGATCCAAGGGCAAGAAAGCTGGGTTGAATAAATAACATTCAGACAGTCTTGAAAGTGTTGGTTTTAATTTAGTGGTTTCTGTGTGGTGGCATGAAGGGCCCAACCTTTGTACAGATGAAATCAAACTTCTTAGGGATTCAAGTTCAGTTGAGAGAGCAGCTCTCGTAGATCAGACCATGCAAGTGCTGGTATGTGAGACTCAATTTGCATTTTTGCTGTGAATTGTTAGATTCTGTGGATGTTTTCTGCAGTTAGTTACAGTCATGTTTTCTTTAGACTCAATTTGCATTTTTGCTGTGAATTGTTAGATTCTGTGGATGTCTTCTGCAGTTAGTTACAGTCATGTTTTCTTTATGTCACTTGTATTAATTATTTATTGCTGAAAAGCTGTTAATGAATTCATATATTTAATGGATAGTAACAATTAAAGATAGCAATCAAGATAAGATATTTAGCAGCTAGGCTTTCCGATGTTTGAACCCTGCTTCCTTCACTTTTTATTATCATTTTGCTGCATAATATGACTAAAACTTTGACTCGCATGCTTTTCCAAAGCACAAGAGGAAAGCGAGCTAATGTGAAGACAGCACAAACAAATGAAGGGAGAAGAAATCTAGGATCACAGGACCTAGGCTGGAAGACATCTCCACTGTTACCATACCGAGTCCTTGCTACTGCGGGGTTAGAGCTTAGTGTCTCTTCAGAAATGCATCAGGATCCAGCTTAAATTTCTTTTTAATTGGTCCTGACTTCTCTTGTAGAAGAGAGACTTCTAAAAATGCACCTGGTTCTAATGATTAAAAACTTTGTCATATTCAGAATAAATTGCTCAGTTTTCATTTGTGGCCAGTTTGTCTTTGTGAAAACCTCCAACTTTTCATGATGTTCTAAGGCATTTTGCCAACCCGTTAGTCTATATGGCTCAATACGTGTCACTCCTGCTGTATTTAAAGTTTTTGTTGCTTATCCATGCTTAAAACACCATCTTACACATTTGTGTACTGGTGCCACAACATATACACCTACCCTAGATATGTGGTACCTAATCACACACAATTTCCCTCATAATACCCTGTCTCATTAATCGCACGAGAAAGAACAAATTCAGTGTCTTCAGAGAAAATCAGCTGATATCTAATTTTTGAGTGCTTGACTTCACAAGCTAAATAACTATAAAATGAAGGGAATTTTAGTAGATATGATTTATTGAAGTTCTATGTGGTAACAAAGTGGCTTAGAATAAATTTGGGTAGATCCCATGTACATTATGAACCATTACTATAAAATATGGGCATGCATTCACTATGAAGGTTGAGACATTTTTATTTTCCAATCCATACACTCTGAAGGAGGTGATCCAACCTTCTTAATGTGATAGTATTCACTTTAATTAGCCAAGAATAAGGTGAAAATGAAATCATTATGCATGCTTTTTGAAAGCAGAAAATCAATGAACTTGGGACAGCAGTATTCAAAATAATGTCATAGCAATTTGTCTACGCATTATTGCCAGGTTTTGTTACTTTACTGTAGTGCTAACATGATCATCAATCTTCTCTTTGCAGTCTCTCTTCGACTGATACAATAATCTTGCACTTTGAGAGAAGAAATATTGGTGGCAACATTACATTTTTAAAAGAGGAGAATCTTTGCAAGCAACAGGTAAGGACATTTTTGCTATGCTCTTGTAGGTTGTTCATAGAGGTGCATTTACCAATGTGTTGCAGATCTGTCCTGTCCTGGGTGCTCTTTAACGATCCAGCTACAAGGTGTATCCACGTTGTCTGCTGAAGAATTTAGCTCTTAAGAAGTTAGCTCTTTTTTATTTCTTTTGCCCCTGAGCAGGGCTGAGTTTCATACGACAGTGCAGGTCTGGTTTCTGAATCTTTAAGGCTCTCACGCAGTTTCCTGGTGTCTGTTACTTTACTTCTGGCCTCTTGTAATTTGGTATTATAATCAGATTTGATGAATACAAAAAATATGGTATTAGTGTGTATTCTCTTAGTTATTTATGAAGCTATTATACAAATAAAAAAGCAGCTCTTGAAGCATCCTTCTTATCCTTTGAAGTTGAAAATTATAACTGGTTTTTGTCTGTGTTGTGTATCTTCCATATCTTCCAGATATTTTATTCAAATTTCTTTTGCAAATGAATCTCACATATCATTTTATACTACCATCATTACTGCTGTGTGCCTAGGAGCTCAGAGGCTTTAATAAAATATACCTGTACTTGGCCTACTTCTTGCTATACTGGCGTTCACTAAAAACGACTTCATTGAACTCTGTAGTATTACTCCTGGTCTAAAACAAGAAAGCAAATTAGGCCAATATGTTTGCTGCATCTCTTCACATACTTTTCATCTGCAAAGTGATGTGCAAAGTAATTTAAATAAATATGGGAATAATTATAAAAGGTGAATAGATATGTGAAATTATCCATTTTATACTTTTTTATTCAAAGACAGGATTTTGTGTAGGATTGCTCACACACTCAGATTTTGAACAGGTTTGGACTCACACCGGAGCAGCATTTTCTGTAACATGAAATTGTGCATTCTTTGGGAAGCTCGGGCTCTAATGAGGAACCCAGGGGAGTGTTGCAGGTAGGAATCAGTAGCCAAGGCAACACTCCAGATCTGCACAGCTGAAATGCTGACTTTTTACATCTAGAAAAGTGGAAACCATGTATGTCAACAGTAGAGATGTCTGTTAACATCAGTATTGTTGCTCTCTGCAGCCACAAATTAAGAACCGAGTAGGTTTACGATACCATGATAGCAATACAACTTAAACTATTGAAGATTAGCAGGGAGATGGCCTGAGATGGGAGTAAGTGCTCAGTTTAGCAAATGCTCTGAAAGTTGGCTAAATTATAGCTGAAAACTTGAATTAAAAATAGCACCCAAAGCTGACAAACATCTTGGCACATAGCTGGGTAAGTTTTAGCAGCAGGTATTGTCACCCAGTCTGTCCACGCTCAGAATAAAACCGTTTTCTCCCTTTGATTGCCGAGGCGTGGCGTGCTCAGAAGACGGGAACGGCTGTGAAAATGTCAGAGTACCATATAGGTGGTTCATTATGGAAGTGTTTAATCATTTATCTGCGCCAGGGAAGAGGGTTAGATAACCAAAAGCTAATTGGACAGTAGCCATTCAGCCTTATGTAAGCCGCATGTGGACAGACAGAGTTTTTACAGGCGCAAGAAATCACTAAGGAAATTTAGCTTTTGCTAGGGAGGTAGCTGGTGACTCACCTTTCTAAATCGGTGGAGATGAGGGAAACTTTCCAAAAGGAATGAGGAATGGCTCAAGCTCTTCCTGTATTTCATCAGGAATTTAGGAATGAGCCCTGTGAGGCAGAAAATATCCCCAAACCCCGCATATTTGCTGCATGAAGAGATTTTCTTGAAGTTGAAATGGATTTTTTTTATTCCATTTAAATGAGATTAATGTCAAAAATATGCGACAGTTTGAGGTTTGCATGGCTTTCAAGTACCTGTTTTGCAGACATCTTCAGAATGTCAGCTTTAGAAAGGTGCAGATGAAAAATGAAAATTGCCATGTACTATTCCTCGGGATAAAAATCATAGCTACTCCCTTAACTGTCCTACTCCATCAGTTTAAGAAAGCAAAATATCGACTTGGGGTAATGAGAGTTAGCAGAGCATTTCTGAAATGTTTACAAAAGTTTCCTTTTGTAAAAATTTTCACCATCTGATGTCCAGTGTCAGCTGCAACAGGGACTTCTGGAGAAGTTGCTAGTGCTTGTCCTTTGCTTGAAACACTAACGAAAATTGTAATTAAGACCCTCAGCACGTAGCAGGCGTTGGCTCATCTTTTTCTGGTGTTCCTGTGCACTATTTGTTTATTAACACAGGTAATTTGCTGCAGAACATAGGGCTCGGACCCTAAGTGTGCTGGATGCCTGGTTCTCACTGAGACTGGGACAAGTTGGGGATCAAATAACTTTTGGACTTTGAGTCCAGAAACCTGTAATTTGCAACGAACAAACTACTGCCCATGCTGAGTGGAAATGCAGGCTAATGTTGGGTTGTTACCAGGCCTGGAAACCTGATAGCATTCCCAAACATCACTGGGGGTAGTAAAATTCAATGTTTAGGAAACACTCTGCATCGCTGCTTAGTCTGGTCACTGAATCCATAAATTAATCTTGATAAAGACCCTTTTGGACTGTGCGTTTTAGGGAAGGTTTTGAGGTTGGTTTGTGATTTATTAATATTCTACTCTTCAGCAGAAATTATGACAGATGGAAAAGCAATTGCAACAGAACTTGCCCTTGTATTTAAATATCATTAATGTATGCTATAATCTCTATAATGCAGGCTGTATTTGGAGACCTATTAGGCTTTGATTTATGAATTACTAGTTAGAAAATAAATCATTTCAGCTACATTCAGTTTATAGACCTGGTAGGTTCATTATAGTGAATGCTGTTGCGTTCATTATGCATCAGAGGAACATCATTTATTCAGGACAGGTGTTTTCTGAACTAACTAAAGTATTTTACTAACCTCTAAAATGCTTGAAAGTGGAGATGTAGTCAGATTTATTTCTGAAGAAGAACGTAACCAAGTTAAGTTCAAGTTATTTCAGTGTGCTGAGTAAACACATAAATCTGTATAAAGTCTGAATACAGATAGTGCCTAGAAGCTGATCCTGGATGCTTTATTAGGGGCAGCTCTAGATAAGAATGGGGGAGTCAAAGTACAAAAAAAGTCTCATTAAATATCTTGATGAATTTGAGCCAACCATAGGACTTCATCCTTGTTCCCCTATTTCCTAGAATTATTTTCTGTAGCAGAAGTGGACTTTACCACCTATGTCTGTGGGAAGTAAACTCTGGTCAGAGAGTGACTGATGGATAGAGCTCGGCATCTCTTTTTCAAATGACTTCTAAATTGGAAAATGATTGCTAATGTTTCACAGAGAGACAAATAACATTGATCTCCAAACTATTGGCAGACTTTGAGGCAACAGAGCCTTTTTTTTTTTAAAGATTTCAGAATGTTTCATGTTGATTTTGACCACTTAACTTATATGTAACAATGATAATTAAAAAACTGCCCCAAAATATCAAGAGAGAAGATCATTTCAAACCAGAGAGGAAAAATTTTTTGTTTCCAAGGACCTAAATGGAAAACAGAGTGGATAAATGGAAACTGTTTTTTTCTTGTAAATGCTTTTCTTTCTGGTAGATTTGGCTTCTTTTTGATAAAAATGAATTTAACCAAGATTTTCCTAGACTGGCTATACTGACAAGCATCAGACTTCCTCTGCGAGTTGCGTGGTGCCTGTATCGCTGCGATCTGGGGAGCTGGCTGAGAGCCGGGCAGAGTGTTGGTGGCCGGAGGATGCTCAGATGTGCTGTTCCCCCGTGGTGTAACAGCCTGTCTGATGCCTGGCCGTGAGGATACAGCTTTGAACAGGATTTGAGAATCTAGATTAGGGACCACGTAATTCTGCTGAACGGTGAATCTGAGCTCTAGAGAAAATTTGGAACTTTGGAGGAAATTTGAAGATACGGTTGCGATGCAGGCTGGAGCTGGTTGCAGTTATCCCCTGCACTCCTGTGAGAGGTGAAGAGCAAAGATTATTTCTGATGTATGTGCGATGTTATTTGCAGTTTTGAAAATATTGCCAAATTTTCATTTTTTTTTTCATTTCTTCTCTGTTAATCAATTACACATTAAATGTTCCACCTAAGAGCCAATGCAGAGTAAACAAGTTAAAGCCAACAAATCATGCCAAAAGAGGTGTTGTTTTGTTTTTTAAACCTTGATCCATTGCAGCAATAAATCTTTGTTGGTTTCTGAGCTATGGATTCCCCTGCTTTATGGACTGAATGATATTCGTGATAGTGGGCTTGACTCAACTCCCTGTTATTATTGGTATAAAGTAAGAATTATTCTACTAACTTGAAAGGGATTGCAGAACAAATAGGAAATTGGATTTGGTTGTGTGGTTTATTTTTTTTCCTGAGAAATAATACAGGTTAACAGTTTTCATATCTTCAGTGTCTTGCTAATGTTGGTCCACAGCAATTGAGGCCAAGAGTATTATTATTATTATTATATTATCATCTGTTATTAGCACTGTGTTCTTTGATATTAATACTATCTTCTTTATTTTCATAAAGTATTGCCTAATAAGATGTGAGGTTTGCAAAAGGGACTGTGATTTTTTGCTTGTTTTTATTGCAGAGTGATTAAGGATCACGTTTTCATTTTCTTGTTAGAAGAAATCATGTTGTAGAAAAGGTAGAATTTTCTAAGATACGTGTGTCAGAAAGCCAGCAACTGTTATCCACGTGGGCCAATAAACTTGAGAAAAGACACTGACCTCTTGTTATGTCATTGAAAAATAAAATACAGGTCGCTATATATCTTTTAAACAGGGTTAATTTTACTGAATTTAGTGTTTTTTCTGGTTTGGTTTTAACCTATAAATTGGGAAATAGATTTGAGCCCTGTCACTATATTCTGCAATAACATCCGGTATGTTAAAAAGTAAAAGTAAGCAAGAGCTGCTGTGTCTTGGCTCTAGTGTACCTACTACAGAATGACAGAATGGTGAAAAATTTGGAATTGAATTCAAATCCATATTGAAAACATGGAATCCATGAATACGTTAGTGTGAGATGAAAACAGCAAGACTCTGAGGCAGGATAGCTTCTTTCGCAAATTGCTGGGAAAATATGCTCTGGCTTCAAGGTGTGAATGTCTCATCCAGTATTAGTGACCGTGCCCTGTTGTCATTGCTACAGTCAAACCCATGCGTGTTGTGAAGATAAGGCCCATGCATTTCTACAGGGACACTGATCGCAGTAGTCGCTGCTACAAATTGGCATGAAATGACATTGGATGTCAGAGCTCAGAGCTTTGGCATTTTAATTCCTGAGTCTGCATCCCATGCATTGCAATCCTCGCCTGCCCCTGAGAGCAGCATCCTGCAGGCAAATTGAGAGCAAACACTGAACTGGATATGTATGTTCAGCATCAAGAGCTGCCATTTAAAATAGCCTTACCATTTTTACACAAGTTTGTGATACCTAACTTCAGGCTTGCAACTTCAGAGATATCGGAGTCTAACAACACCTCACAAAGAACTGACTTTTGTGGGCCTAGTTCTGGCTAAATAATGAACAGCAGCAAACACCCTGAGATCAGAGTGGTCCAGAAAGGTTCCTAAACCAAAGCAGCAAGGGCAGACAGAGTTTTGATCCCAAGGATGCTTCCTGACAACCTTTTCTGGTGGATGGGCTGTGGAGGAAGATGTTTTTGATGGCAGGTTCTATTTTTAATTGTTGAACAGCACTTTTACATCCTATAGAGGCAGAGGTGGGCAACCTCCCCTCATTTTCTGTCATGTGTTTACCGTTGCTGAATTCCTTTTTGTTTTCTGTCTGTTTGAAGCTCTAGAGAGGGCAGATCTGTAATTTCATTCTTGTGTCAGCTGGAGATAGAAATGATAAGTCAAAACAGAAACATCTTTCTCGTGGTGTGCTGGAGAGTGCCAGAAGGTGCCTGGTGCTCTCTCCAGAGCAGGGTATCTCCAAGAGTTCCTTCGGGCACCATCCAGACTGCTGCTTCTGGGGGAGATTTCAGTTTGCACAAGGTAAACCCAAGCAGTCAAACAACAAAATCTGCTTGAGCTCATTCTTTTTGTTTGCACTGCTAATGCTCCTGTGCAGCCAATTTCTTACCTTCCTCTTGGTGCAAAGAGATTTGATTTCTCCTTGTTCCTACTACTTGAAGTGAGACAAATCACCTATCCCATCCCCACATGGCTTCCACAGACTGCATTTGTAATTACTGCTTCCATGCCTTTTGTCTAGCTGCTTCGCAAGGAAACTTTAAATCATTCTCTTTGTGAGGCAGAAATGTCAAAAGTGAGGTTTTGCCTGCTCTGTGTACTTTGTGTGCTTTCCTGTGTCAGAGTCTGATGGATATAACTTCATCTGCCATCTGCCCGGTGAGCTGCACGGAGGGAGGGACGCTCTCTCTACCACTTTGACTCTTACAGATCCAGTGAAAAAGAAACATCTTATTTCTGTGATCCTTGAAGTTCTTGAATATCAATGAGCTGGAAAGATCAAAGCAAATTATAAGCACCCACTCTGGCACAACTGCGTTGTGGATAAGGAGCATGTCCTTGGAGCTGCATTGCCCCAGGAGCTGACTGTGACCACAAAAATGCCAGCGCTGTCTCTGACTCCCTTCTTGTACCACGGCATGAGCAATCAGCTGGTATTCTACTGGGTGCAGATCACTTCCCCTCACTGTGGCCTCACTGACCTATTTACAAGCCTAGAGCAAAATTCATGCTACGTAGAAGTGGGCTGAATGCAGGATGAAGGCATAATAACCCTGTTGAACCCTTTGGTTCTTCTGGTTCACAAACGTAAGAAAAAGCAAAGGTGGTCTTAAACATCCTTATTCCTGTATAAACACATAGCTGAGTGGCAGCCTCTTCATCTCTCGTGTAGAATACACTATATAAGTGTCATGGGGGGAAGCAGCCAGTTTAACCACGAATATTTCAAAGTTAGATGGCATTACAAGTATCGGCGGTAGGAGATGCTGTGCAATAGTGTAGGCTTTTAAAAGTTGGAACAACTTTTACAGCTGGGTCTAAGTACAAAGAGGTTAAGTTTCAAAATTTTAGAATTTTACTGCAAGGACTGAACACAGATCTTGCGATGCCAGGGAAAAAGAAAGTGATTTTTTTCACTGGGGAAAGCACAAAGTGCTTCCTAGCAGCTCGGCTTACGTGTTTGTGTGTACTGAGTTCTCTCTAGATGGAACAAACTTGCCATGACCCAACAGGTTAAATGTTCAGCAGCAGCCTGCATCCGACAGCAACACGGGGAAGAACCCATGCATGGGGAGATGAAGGAGACAGGGTTAGATTCCATTAGTGACTTGGTTATTAAGAAAACTGATGCTAAGCCACCCTGCTGGATTTGCCCTGGATTACAATCTTTGTTGTCTGTGATTTAATCCTTGCAGAACAGTGCACTGATCCATGTCTGCACCATAAAAAAAAAAAAAAAAAAATTGCACTTTTATTTGCATAATTTGTTCTAGAAACCTAAATTAAGTCTAAAAAATAAGATTATGACAAAGCGTGCAAGGAGGATACAGAGAAGAGGATTTTTTTGCCCTTAGGTCTGTGATCAAAGCAATGTGGTCTATGTATCTGGTATAAAATTCTCCCAAAAAGCAGTTGAGACCACTTTCTTTTCCATTGCAGATGTCAGTGATATTTGTTTCATGTGAGACTGACCTATATTTTTTATAGGAGAGTGAAGTAATTGATTTTAATTAAACTGTGTTCTACTTGGAGCATTGATTAGCTCATTAGCTATTTTCCAGTGAATCCATCCTTTTCTAAATGCCTGTTTTCATCAATAACAAGGAAATCGCTTGTTTTCAAATTATTAATCTAATTTATTTTATACCTTTCATATAACTAAGAATCTTTATTCTCTTGTCTGCGTAGACTGAAACATGCTCAAGTGAATGTCTGCTTTGGCTCTTTTAAAATTATTTTTAAATGCCTAGTGGCCGCATTTCAAATCTGTAAGATAAAAATAAGTTACAAAAGATGCCTGACATCATGTCTCTGGTGGCACCACTAACGTATAGCTTACAGAAAAACTTTGAGCTAACAAGGTCATTTCTCAGCGCAATGATTTGTACGGTTTTAAAGGCTACAGGACTATTGCCAATTCTATTTTTAAGAAAAACAAAATCCACTACACTTCATCATTTTCAGAATTATTTACAGACAGATATTTTTCAAATGGTTTCTGTTGGCATTCACAAGATTAGATATTCATTACTGCTGGCCGTGTGGTTCTGCAGCAGCTCTTTCCTCAGCAGAATCCATATCCTTACAGAGAAAAGTGGGGAGTGTTGTGTTTTCAGTGGATATTCTTGAAGTCCCTCTCTATTAAAAAATGAGTTAACATCTGTTACTGGTGAAGCAATGAACAGTTTACACAAAAAATTCCTGAAAGTTTCAAAGATTTAAACTGATTAATGCTTGAATTTAGTTCTCAGGGCTGTGCAAGCATAACTGAGCATCTATGATTGTTGCAAGATTTGCCTGGAATGGTTTTTCAATGCTTCGTACAACTGTGATGCACTTATAGTTGATTTTTCAGGCATTCTTTAAGTCACATTTTCCACAATTGTGTCATTCCCACCTTCTTGTATTTTATTGTCTCTTGGGAGAAAGGAGACTCAGGCCTTCAGTTACCAGCTGATGGGGCAGCTCCACTATGGAAGTCTCTGTATTGCCATAGTCCAGACTGGGGGAATAACCCTGCTCCTACAGAGGCATCAACATATTTCTCATTCAATTCACTGCAAATGAGAACAGACCTCTTTTTACTGATAGAGGAGAACTCTACCAGATGACATTTCATTTACCCCTGGATTTCATCACTATGATGTTGGGCTCAAAGGAATTACCAGTTACAAATCCACTTTAAAGCAGAAACATCAAATACGCAGAAAACTGTTTCTTCACTTTTGTGTCCAGCGGGGTGTGATCTGACGCCTTTTCATGTCAAAGATCATTGTCCTGTGGAAATGTACATCTCGGATATTGGATTATGTCCCTGTCAGCTCCTGTCCAAAGAGGACGTCCGTGTGTGCAGGGAGTGTTGGAGTGGAGAGAAGCAGAAGTTTTCTGGCTGACATCTAGAGAGGGATTCAGGTGTCTAAAACCAGATATCTCTCTAACCAGAGTTCTCTTTGGTGGACAGTCATCTTACATAAGTACTTAGCCCTCTGACAGGGAGGTATTTGCCCTATCTTGATCTATCAGTATCCAATAGATAATGACAAGGAATTTGAGAAGACGGTTCTCCCTATTCTAGGAAAGACTGTGGACCCTGGAGGGCTGTAATGCCCTCTGAGGGTGTCCATCTCTTTTAACTGGTAGGATATAGACTCTAGACAGTGAGACTGGACTGAGAGCCTCCCTTATAGATGACTAAAATTAATGGACATCCTCTTTTACAGAGGCCCAAACTGCAATCTGGGAGCTCTCTGCTAAGTGATGTGGCTGTTTTTCCTATGGATTGACAATATAACAAAGCCATGGGTTCACAAGTGGCCCAATGTGAGCAGGCAGGCACTGGTCGTGCTGCTCAGGGTTGTGCTGGGGTCCGCATGGTGCTGGTGTCTGAACAGCTCTCGCCTGGCTCTAAGCAATCCTGACATACTGACACAATTGGACCTTTTATAATAGACATCTCTATTTCAAAAACCGCGCTGACGGGGTAAGGAGAAGGAGGGAAGCAATAATTGATGCTTGCCCTCTGTAAAATAGTGTTATGGTTAAAGAACTTGTCAAGCAACGCCTGATCTTCTTCAGCAGAGGAGGGAGTCAAAGCCACTCTCATTTTCCAGGAGGGTGTGCTAATCACCAGGCTACTGCTTATATCAGCTTTCTTGTGCATTCCCTTTTCCGCTGACCACCAAGAAATGCTTGAGATTATTAAAGAACAGCAGCAAACATTCAATACATAGAGTTTGAGGCAACGTAAGGGATTAACATGAACTTTTGGAAAGCTGAAGCTGTAATCATTATATTCCCTGTGTTCAATTTATACTGTTGCCAGTAGCAATCTGAATTCTGTTAATTGGTAGTAATTTTAGGTTCCTCTGCAAATTTTGCTGGTGGTAATTTTCTTTACTAGATTGTGATCAACTAATGACTGTGCTTTTGTGGGGGAAAAATTATTTTAAAACATTACACTACTACATAGTCTTACTTAGTTTGGAGGCATCGTCAACGGGTTTATTTTAAAGTAGTGCTTTTCAACAGATTTCAGTTAACATACTAACATTTTTGACTACTTCTCCTCCTCTTTGTTTTACCTCATTCCTCTACAATCACTTGGTTTTGTGAACAGTGACTCATTTCTCACGTCTCCGTGGGTCCGTAATCATACCACACAGCCCACCTTTTTTCTCACCTTGCTCTCTGTTCCCTCAGAGCTAACTTTTTTCTTCTTAGTGATTCAAAGTATGAGGCTTCAAAAGATTTAATAAACAAAGGGGTGTGGAGAGGCGAGCTAAAAGAAAATGGTGCATCCACAGGCAATTGTAATGGAAGGTTTGGGTAATCTTTCAAATTTGCTTTTGCAGTTTTTTAAAAGTTAAAATTAGAGAAGCTCAGGGCCAAGCACCAGGTGAAAGCTCATAAGGCTTTGTTATTCATGTGACTGTAGTTTTTAGCCTACTCACTGTAACCCTGCCAGTTTGCTCACTTGCTAATGCACTTGTGAATTCCAGCCCCTTAGGCTGAAGGAGTCATCACTGAGACATACGGCTCCCAGGCATCCCAATCCCAGACAGCACTGCCATTTGTCGGCCGTTATAATAAGCAGCGACTTGGAAGCAAATTTTTCCAGATCCATGAAGTTCGAAAGCCAGCATCCTTTCCCCTCTTCCCCTCAGTAGCATCTGAAATGGGCAGTTTAATATCTGAGGCTCTTCATTTCTGGTGGCTATGCCGTGGTTCCTAAGGGAAAGTTCAGTGGCGCTTTTCCCCCAAATCCTGAAAAATAAATTATGGCTGTCAGCATTTGGGGACTGAGGCATTTCTGATTGATGACAGAAAAGCTGGTACCTGTGTCTGATTCATTTCACAGCTCAGCGGGGCCACAGGTAGCTATCCTGAAGGTTTCTATTCAAATCACATGACAGAGCACTAGATTAAATGCCACAGATGCTTGTTAAGAAAAAAGTGAGATACCTTCACAAACAGAAGGTCTGCCTAAGCTGTGACAAAAGGTGTGAGAGAGCACAAGGAAAATTGTACAGATAGCCAACTGGGTCCCTTCCTTGTTAATCTGAAAGTACTAAATTCATTGCAAAATAAAAATGAAATGCATTTCCTTTATAGTGACATAAATTCAGTGAGAAGAAATAATGAAAGCATTGGCAAACACTGTTTCTCCCTGCAGAAGAGGCACCTGTAATGAAATCTTGCCAGAATATCCAGTAGGACGGGCCAACAGTTCAGTAACTAACGCTGAAGTCCAGAAAAAGAAATCCTTTATTTTTTCCATTTCTCTGGGGAGAAGAGGTACATGATTTGTTCCTTTCATTTCTACAGATCATCAGTTGTATATGCAATTGGATGTACTTGCATACTTGTATCTGATCTTGAGTAAAATTTGTGGAAGTCTCACTGTTGTTTACAATGAATTTAAAACAGAATCTAAATCCCAGCAGAATCTCTGGGTTTTAAAGCACTTTAGCTGTTTCCTCTGGAAAGTGAAGGATTGAAATCTGTCATTTGGTATCATATTTTCTAGTTATTTTGGAGGGTTTTTTAACACATTTTTATTGTCTGTTTTTCTCACAGTGTAGTAAATCATGGGTGGCCCCAAAATCATGCTTTTGTTACAAAGAAGTAAACCTATTTTTGTGGGAATAATTGAAAATAAAAGATATAGTTTTGCTGACTGCCTCGACAAATTTTGAGTAGACATGGTGGGCTGGGCATATATGTTTATAAAAAATGTTGATAATGGGTGATCACTGCATACAGAACTGAAGCTGATTTAGAGATAGGACAGAGACACTGCTAATGAAGAATATTGAAATTAGATAAGGATTTATGTTGTAGTTTAAAATCTTCTGATATTTACACTGTTCATCATCATAATGACTGTGTTTTCAAAGAAATTGTATCTGAATTATGGGTAGAGTATATACTAAAACAATTCAAAGTAAAGAGAACCATACACTTCCAGTAGCATCACACCCACATCTTGATTGCATCTGGTCTTGGAGGAGCACCAGCTTTTAGAAGTCTGATGCAAAGACAGTTTGTACCTCTGAGGTTCATCTCAGGTTCTGTGCATATCCAGCTCTAATTTCAGTTTTTTATTTTTTAAATTTATTCAAGCTAGAAAGAGTTTTTATACAAAATCTAAATTGTTGAACTCACTGAGTGGTTCCACCAGACAAAGCTCTAATAATATTTATGCACTAATCCACCCCTAAGAATGTCTGAACTAAGAAAATGTGGCAAACATCCATGCAATACTCATTGGTTGCACTTACATAGTTGCCTTCAAGTTCGTTTGTGGATTCAAACAGATATGCTATAACTGCAAGTGAAATAAAGTTTTAGGAATTAACTTCAAGAGCAAGCTGCAGGGTCAGGAGAGAGAAAATTGATACGGGCCAGTTGAGTTGGAAGAGCTTAAAGACCTGGAGAAGAAACACTGATTCATGTTTCAGCCTGAGCAAAGCACATTTTCTTGGGTTAAAAATGTTTTCTCACAAGCTTCATAAAAACGGATGAACCAGAATGCCCACAGCTGAATACTGAAATAGTACAGTTTGTGCCATAAAGCAGGGGTGGGGGGAGGTGATGATGCTTATAGGAGGTAATGACCAATAAAGAAAGTGAAAAGAAAGCACGAACTGAAGTTAAAGTAAGAGCTTTTCAAAATGAAGTATAATACTTTGGCTGGAAAAATAGTATTAACATGTTACTTTTGTTTAGTCTTCAATGAATGTTAAAATCATAAGAAACCCAAGTCTAATAACAAGTCTAACTACTAATTAGAGCAACTGTGAAAATCTCAATTGGGAGAGCAGAAGGAAGCAAACCCGTGGTTAGCTCAGGAAGCCAAACCGCAACGCTGAAATGCAAGAAGGTGTCACAGATGGAGCATTGTTCCTTTCCCTGCATGCTGCAGCTGGTGCTGCAGACACACACCAAGATCAAATGAGGTGAATTAAAGTCAAGTGTTTATCTGGCAGTCTGCACGATCTGATTGCAAAGATTGATTAGGGAATAAATCCTTCTGACAACTGAACCACTTAATAACAGAGGTTTCATAAGGTAGAAGGCTCAAGGCAATTGCGTTGTGGGACAATTAATTTTACTTTTGGTAGAAAAGCAAAAATAAAAAAGCACTGAAAAGCCCCAGCGTATTCATTGCAGGTAATTTATTTTTATCTTGCTTATTTGAGAACTTACCTTCCTAACAGAATTAAGCCTTGACCTAAAAAATGAAGCATTTGGAGGTAGGGGAAGGAAGCAGGCAGGCAGACAAGGAAGAGTGTGTTGAGTTTTAACTCGCTTCAAAATGTGTTGAAATTATTTCTGTGAGAAAAGTTTTGCCACTTCTTAGCACTATAGTCAAGCAGTAATTATTGGCAGCTGCTCAGAGGTGGATTTGTAATAGGTGATCATTAGAAAAAGTTGTCATCTACCAAACTCTGACGTGCAGAGTGGAGAGAGAAACTGGAACCAGTCCCTGGAGCTGAAAAACATCTTGACAGGACATTTTGGTGTTCAGGTTCATAGCTAGACTCTCTTTTTAGGTTTGAACTGAGTGTGATAACTCATGATAATTTCTTGTTTTTAAAGATTCCTTGAACTTCTTACTCTTCCTGTCATAAAATTAGGCACAGAAAGTCAGAAGAAATGGAAGGAAATTGCTTTTCAAATGTGAAAGCATCAGGCATAGTAGAACTCAGTATATACTATTAGCAAATTTCTGAGAACAAACTCTACAGTTTAAATCATGCTTGTTTGTCAGTGTGTTTTCAGTTTATTTTTCCCCTAGGTCCAATTAAGTCTGAGCTAATTAATCTAGAATTACACCAGCATTACCAAAATAAAGCGATTGTTTAGCACAACAAAGCTGGTAATCGGTATAATTCTAGAGATAACGCTAGCATCAGCAGCAGTGAATACCTCTGTGGAATGTACAGCCAGACTGGGACTATCTGAAGACGCTTTCCTTCAAAAATATTATCTTGACTAGCCCTATTATCTTGAAGTTCTTCTGGTGGTAGCTTCTCCCTCTGTCTTGAAAAGCCACAAGTTCTTCAGATCCATAACTGCAGCAGGTTTTCTCGAAAAATTTTGGCCAGTGACAGATAATCAGCCATTTGTGCTTCTCAGCACTCAGGCTGGTATTGATTACGTAGCCACAATTTTCCATCAAACCAGCCTGACTATCTCTGTCCCCAGTGAGTTTGCTGTTCCTTCGCCTTTATTGCTCTGAGTGCCCCCGTGGCACTCGGCTCCGTTTCCAGCCTCCCTTCTGCAGGCTCGGAATTGCAGCAGCAGCACAACGGGTCTGTGCTGAAAGGAACACTTGCAGTCCTGTGCTGAGGTCACAGTCTCACTAGTCATTTAAGAGGTTAAAAACATATTTTCTAACTCATAGCATCAAATAAAATGCAAGTCTAGAACAAGCTATGTTGGGTAGCCATCTGACTTTTTTTCAATGGCCTGGCCAGACCTGCTCGTTGCTGTTGGAGCCGACAGATCTGCATGCATTCAGTAGCCATTTCTTTTGGGGCATTTCTTTGGAGCATTTCAATGCTGCCTATGGAAATTTGGGAACATTGACTTTCAGAGGTGAACTGCCCCAAGGGCATCTTAAGAGCTACCGTGAAGGGGTGAGGCGATGAATGTCTTCTAGATCCTCTGTAGCCAAGTCCTTACTTTTCAGCGGTTTCAAAGTCTCTTGGCGGTGTTGGTCCAGCTAGGGCAGGGTCAGCAGAAAAGAGGTGGAGAGGGTAGATGTTTTCCAGGCAGTGGAGTTGGGATGGGCAGGTGGTATTTGCACGTGTAAATTCCTTCCGGTTCTACTCACATCTCAAAGAACAGTTAAGAACCCCAACATTAATTATTGAACACAGACTAGCATTTCCTTTGAATAAGCAACTTAGACCAAATCATCTAAGAAGTATTAGCTGGTAGTATCTCAGGGGGATTGCTGCAAGAGCCCTTGAGGGTCATACACCTACTCTCTACATGTAAGGAATGCACAGGGAGCATGAAATTTGTGCTTGCCAGCACTTGGGATTTTTTCTGGGTTCTCCGAATTGGCCGAGGTCTGACTTGGAGGTAATTTTACTTTCTCTCACTAGCTAGTGTTTGAGTATCTGGCTTTTGCAGTTTAGCATAATTTTCAGTTAGCAAATACATGACAAATTTCCTCCCGGACTGGCTGAAACTTGGCTTGACCTTGGTTAGCTGTTTGCTATTTCCCAAGACGTGAAATATAATTTAATCATGAATTTTATAGTGAAAATTGCCAAGAGAGTCTCATGTAATTAATTATTTACTGGTATAAATGTTTTCTGTGCAAATGAGAGAGGTGTTTTAAAAAATTTAGTTCCTCTGACCCACGCATCAGATTATTATTATATTATTGTACATTAGAGTATTTGAGGGACTAATCTAAGCAAACTCTTTTTTGCCATCTTCTTTCATAGCAGACTAAGGATGCTGTTGTCTTAATCCCTTGCTATAAGATTTCTGGGGTCTTACACAATTTACAGGGGAAATTAAAGCCTCTTTTATAACTTCTGTGCCATAGCTGGATAGTGACTGGTAGAAATTAGGAAATTTTTCTAAGAGTAAGGCCAGTGAAATTCTGCAATAGATTGCCCGGGGAAGTTGTGTAGTTTCTGTTAGCTGAGGCGTCTGAGAACATGTTAGATAAACATAGGCAAATTCTTTCTTCAGTCCAAGTGATCTGACATTATACATAATTCCCAAGTCTGAAACACTGTGTGGCAACATGGTCAGCTGGCAGAAATCTGAGGACTCCATTATGTCCTCAAAATTTCAGACATGCCTGTGCTTAAGAGTAATTTAACTGTCTACTCACTGCTGTCAGAAAACCTGCATCTTATTCACAAAAGTTCCTTTGACTTGCTGCATGATGTTGGATAAATCATTTTAATGCTTTTTTTCTGTTCCTATTCCCACTTTTTGTCTGTTTACAATGCTACCTGGGGCTTTTTGTCTTCTTTGTCTCTACAGGGCTTTGAACAGCACAGTCTTAGCCTGTAGCTGGAATTCCAGAGTTTCACTGGTAATGATAAATGTTAATTGCAGTAAGGATGACGTCTTACTGCATAAGTACACAGTACCAAGCAAAAGGCATCCCATTAGGCTGAAGCACCGCTTAGATTTAATGACAAGATTAATTGCTAGAGTTCCCATCCCAAAAAACAATGCTCTCCAAGCAGTGTATCCAGTCAGAGAAACATTCACACAAAACGGTGTCCCTGCCGTGGTTTTTGCATACGTGCTGTAGCAAAAGACTTGCTAAAGCCGAATTTCATAGGGAAAGTTACTTTCTTGCAAATTGAAAGCTTGACTGTTGTTGCACTGAGTAAGAGAGTGCCAGGCAACTTGAGGCCCTGCAGTTTCCTCTCTGAAGGACAGTATAGATCAAGGTGTCCTCATATAGACTGGAGAAAGGGGGAATCTGGGTGACTACCATTAGAAGTTTCTCACTACTAAAGCCTATTAATCTCTAAAGGAGAACTGCGGCACTAGAGATACCTAGCTAGGGGCTGGGCAAATCAAGAGAAAACATACTATAAAGAGTAATTTTTCACTGGAAGAGAGATGGCCAGGACAGGACAGTTCCTATCCTCAGTGTGTGGTCTGTTCTTTTAGATATTTCTGCAAGTAAAAAGAATGATTTTATCTATAATTTATATATAACCATAGTACATAAAAATTATTTGTGTCTACTTTATAAGTACTGCAAGAATAATGTGCTGTCTTTCACTGCAGCTATTACATTATTGATATTTCTAGGGCAGATTGTGCCACCAAGGAAAATGTACTTATAACATACTCAAACTAACCCAATAACATCAAATAAAACCGCACAAATAAGCCAACAACATCAAACAGAACCTCACAAATAACAAAAAATGCACCAGCTTTAAAGCTTCAGTCAATAGCAGAAGTGAGTTGTTATCATATTCTTTCTATATGTAGGCTTGTAGACGTGGCTTTAATATAAGTAAGTGTTGCAGATATGGGAAGAATTGTACTTTATAAAGCACAGGATGAGTGCAAAGGCTTGAATGCATTTTCAAAATATATACACAGTGCAAAGTATTTACCATTCTGCCCTTCAGTTTGATGGCAGAAATTTTACAGTGGAAACTTCAGCTGGTTACTCTGGACCAGTAGGTGAATTTTGTTCTCTCAAGTAGGTATCAGTATGATTTTTCCTGAATTTGTGGTATTACCAATGGTTACAGGCTTACCAACATAATTAGCTGTAATAACAACAACCCAGCATAATAAAAAAATAAGACAAGCCTCAGATCTAGCTGATAGACTTGTGGAGCTGAACTGACCTCAGAACGATGAACTGAAATTTCTATTGTGGATTATTCTACACCCTCTAGGTTGGCACTTAGCAGTGTGTGATACTGGAAACTTCTCCTGTGGGACAAGTGCATTAGGTGCAGTTGTGTAAAGATTTACTTGATCTAGCACTGCATTTATTTGTGTAAGGGTTAAAGACAACACCTTCAACATAAGTTATTGGTCTATTTTTGGCATGTGTCTTGCCATTAGCACTGAAATAGTGGACTAGATTGTTCTGATCATTTCTTTCTGTTTCTCGGTTCTAAAAGTGTAACATTAAATTGATAAGAACTGTTACATTCCGAGATGTGAGACTTTTTGACTTTATAGGGCAGCAAACCAACAGACATTAGCACAATACACAATAACATCTAAAATAGGGTCATTGCTAAACAGGCACTAAATAATGTGAAATTAACTGCACAAGCAGATGGTGAGATGTTGGTGTGAAAAAGCCCCATTCTCAGAGCTGTTTAAAGGTTCTTTTTCTCACATCATAAAAGGTACTCATAAAAGAGAGGTCTGATTTCCCAAGGAATATCACTTTAAATTCACTGTTCATGGAAACATTTGTGAATTCTGAGACAACTGTGAATGCCCTGGGGAGGAGAGCTCTAAAAGTGCAGTAGCAGTGAGCCAAATTCATGTTGTTGATACACTGAGAAACAGAGAAGCACAACTTAGTTCTGCGCCAGGGTTCAAGCTGCAGTATAGGAATCTGGAAGCTTTCACACATATTTTAGCAGGCAAAATGAAACGGTTAGCATGGTTCATCTTTCACAGACGCTTCAATTCACAGCTCTACGCTGTGTTTATGGGCAGTACAGTGAATCACTGCTTCCCAGTTGTTGTATCCTTTAAGATGCTGATCCAGCCTGGTGTCCTGAAAGGCAATACTAAATAGATTTTGTTTCCAGGAAAGTACATTCGAATATCGAGCATGTTAGCTACATGCAAAAGCAAGGTGAAGACAATAACAAGTACTCCAGCTAATTGGAAGCTGTACACTGGAGAGGGGATGAAGTCATCAGCAGATGGCAGTTTTCTTATTACTTCTTTAAGACTGAGGTGCTAAGGTCAAAGTTTTGACCTTGTGTTGGGTCCTCTTTGACTGTACAGCCAAGTCTGAACAACAGTCATTGCCAAGAAACTTCCATGACAGGCAGTATGGAAAAGACCAGGGGATAAAGAAATACACTTTTCCAGTAACACTGCTCTTGTTCTCTGAGCTCATCACCTTGCTAAGAGCTAGTAAATGTGACAAAAATGTTCTGCAGTAGATTCCTCCAGTGCCCCACGAATGTAGGTAGCTCCTGTATTTTTAATCAAGCCTCTTGGCATGCATAAAATGGAAAGCTCTATCCTTGAAAAGGACAGTAGTTTAAACTGAATACTGGATGTTGCAAATGGAATTATCCATATGCATGTTTTACATTGCTAAAATAAATTAACACTATTAAGGTGTTTGTTCTGAAAAACAAAAAAAAGCCAACAAACACAAACCACGATGCTTTCTCTAAGCAGCAGCTTTATGCTGTGTGGAAGGTAGCAGGATATCCTTAATCAAGTGAAACTCTCAATCCTTGTTAGTGTCAGTGAGATTTTATGATGATTGCTTAGTGACTTTTCTGGCTTAGTCGTCTTAAAGCCTTTCTGCTAATATAGCACTTTGAAACAAATATATTTAGCCTTGCATTAAATGTGTTTTCTTCAGAATAATGCTTTCACTGGTTAATCCCACCCGCAAGCATCCACCAAACTGGTAATGTATATGACACATTCCTATTTACTCTTGATAAATCCATAGTCAAGACTGGAGGTGATGAAAGCAGAAAAGAATGTTCTTTCTAACTAGAAGAATCTGGTTGATATTGCGTGGGCTCATTTTTAGTCTCTGCATTTTTGCAAGGACTAAAAACTACACAGACGTGTTATGGTCCAAACAGCTTAGGGCTAAAATGAGAATTACCCAATATCAAGCTGGGATAGGCCTTGTGGAGGGTATGGAAATATGTTGGAATACTTTCTGAAATAAATAAGCAGAGAGCAGGAAAAGCTGGGGCTGCTGTGTGGCAAGAACGGGCTGTACATGGTTCTTAACAAATTGCCTCAGAGCTCAGCAAGGCTGGTGAATCTGTAAAGATAATGGTACTGAGCATATGGGCAAAGAGAAGACACAGGGATGAGGAAATCATCAGAATCTATCCTAGGAAAATAATACCAAGAATTCGCTGCAATCAGATTTGAGGTACTGCTCCCAAAATTACAACCCGTAATACTAAGGAATCATAGAATCATAGACTCACAGAATGGTTTTGGTTGGAAGGAACCTTGAGAGGCCATCTAGTCCAACCCCCCGCAGTGAGCAAGGACAGCTTCAACTGGATCAGGTTGCTCAGAGCCCTGTCCAACCTGGCCTTGAATGTTCCCAGGGATGGGGCATCGACCATCTCTCTGGGCAACCTATGCCAGGGCCTCACCACCCTCGTCATAAACAATTTCTTCCTTACATCCAGTCTGAATCTCCCCTCTTTTAGTTTAAAGCCATTACTCCTTGTCCCATTGAGACAGGCCCTGCTAAAAAGCCTGTCCCCATCTTTCTCACCAGCCCCCTTTAAGTACTGGAAGGCCACAATGAGATCTCCCTGAAGCCTTCTCTTCTCCAGCTGAACAATGCCAACTCTCTCAGCCTGTCCTCCCAGCAGAGGGGTTCCAGCCCCCAGATCATTGCTGTGGCCTCCTCTGGTCCCCGCTCCAACAGCTCCAGGTCTGTCCTGTGCTGAGGGCTCCAGAGCTGGACGCAGGACTCCCGGGGGGTCTCACCAGAGCGGATCTGAGGGGCAGAATCCCCTCCCTCGCCCTGTGCCCATGTTGCTGGGGATGCATCCCAGGGGACGGTTGTTCTTCTGGGCTGACAGCTCACACTGCTGGGTCATGTCCAGCTTTCCATCTCCCAGTACTCGCAAGTCTTTCTCCTCAGGGCTTCTCTCAGTCCCTTCATCCCCTGGCCTGTATTGATAGTGGGGGTTGCCCCAACCCAGGTGCAGGACCTTGCCCTTGGCCTTGTTGAACCTCATGAGGTTCACACGGGCCCACTTCTCAAGCTTGTCCAGGTCCCTCTGGATGGCATCTGCAAACTTTCTGGGGGTGTGCTTGATTTCGCTAGGTCATTGATGAAGATATTAAACATCACTGGTCCCAGTACTGACTCCTGAGGGACATCACTTCTGGACATTGAGCTGTTGACCACTACCCTCTGGCTCTGACCATTCAACCGATTTCTCATCCACCGAGGAGTCCACCCATCAAATCCATCTCTTTCCAGTTTAGAGAGAAGGGTGTTGTGGGAGGCTGTGTCAAAGGCCTTACAGAAGTCCAGATAGTCGACACCCGTAGCTCCTCCCTGGTCCACTGATGTAGTCACTCCATCATAGAAGGTCACTAGGTTGGTCAGGCAGGATTTGCCCTTGGTGAAGCCATGCCAGCTGTCTCTAATCACCCCCCATCCTCCATATGCCTTAGCGTAGCTGCTAGGAGGATCTGTTCCATGATCTTCTCAAGCACAGAGGTGAGGAAGATCGCAGCCCATTCCAGTTTTGTAAATTTCTAAGTATGTACATAATGCCAGATTAAATAAAACAGCATAACAAAAATAATATAGACTGTAGACAGACGAATAGCTTTTTGTTCAACATCTCACCAATCACCCCTCACTCACAAGAGAGGGACATCCTTGTACCTTGCACCGTGTTTTTTCAGTATTCCTCTTGCTGAATGTATCTTTTCTTTTCATTGGATTTCTGCTTCTGAATTGGAATGCTATTAACATACGGTTAATTATGTTTAAATATCTTACTTGTGAAGAGAATTAGGTAAAAGTAGCTTCTTTTTATTGTAAACTCATGAAATTCTGTCTGTGATGCTTTGTCTTATTTGTTGGCAGCATCAATCACATCTTCATTTTATGTTTCTATGCAACTATTTACAGTATCCCATCAAAAATAATCAAGTGTCTGATCAAATGGGAGATCCAAAAGTAAGAAAGAATACAATATGGGTTGTTGATTTAAGGGTACTTGAGAGTATATGACAAAATTGTATTACTTTGACTACCCTCAGGCCCAAGAAATATCTGTTTACTTGCAGAGAAGTGGGAGTTCTGGATAATTTCCGCCCTAATATTCTGAAAACGGAAGCCTGAAGCAGGACTCTGCATTAAGAACAAGAAATAATTTTATTACACTTCTGTTTAGGAGTGCATATTGGAGCAGGAAAATAAAAAATGCAATACATACATTATTAAAGAAGTTGAGGGAAAAGTGATAAGACCCAGGCCAGTCATATGGTTTGAATTATATGGAAGACAAAGATTTGGAAACAGATTTGTAGAAGAGAGTAGCTTAAATACAGAAGTAAAATGGGAAAAAGAGAAAAATGTAATGTAATTCTGCAGAAAGTATGTTAGAATCATCTCTTTTTTTTTGATATTGATTTTGATAATCCAGAAAAAGAAATCGAAGAAATTGTAGTAAATTAGACTGTTCTTCGCTTGTGAAATTATGTGTTAATTTGGGTAGGATAAGACATAGTACAAATTTTATAAGGTGGTAAGTAAAAGAGGCTGTGAGGAAGGAGCAACAGGCAATGTTGAAAAGGAAAGTGCTGGATTAAAGATAAGGTGATTAGTGTATTTCTACAAATATTTTTAGGTTCTTGGAAAAAGAAATGGGAATAGGCTAATAAACTCTTTATTGGCCTGTCAGCGAAGATGAAAAGAAAGAGGCAAAGAAAAACAAGTCTAGATTATTAAGCAAATGCCATGAAGAATAAAACAGACATACAAAGATGATACAGGTTCATTTGCAAAATAAGATATAACTACCAGGAAATATTAAGAAATCACTTCAGATGTAGCTTAACAATAAAAAGATCACCAAGGAAAAAGCTGATCTAGTCAATGAAGAACAGAAGTTATCAGTGCATGACACCAAAAAGGGCAATATTTCAACATTTTTCTGCATCAGTTAACTGCAAGCAATTAAGATAATTACAGTAGAAAGGGTCTGGAGAATAAGAGTGTTTCAGGAGAGAAGAAATGCAAATACAGTTTCTATCTTTAGAAAACTAGCAAGAGGAGAAAAGAATGTTACATTCTAAGAAAATAAATTCCAAGAATATATGATAAAATTCAATTTCTATGACAGTCCAAAATAAATGATCACATACTCTTTGTGAAATACCTGGCAGGTAACCATGTGTGTAATAGGATGTGTGAATTTTCCAAGAGCAAACTATGTCACCCAAATCTATCTGTCTCTCTGGCAAGGTAACAGACATTCTGAGCAGACCAAAACCAAGATATGTCATGAATTCATAGAATCGTAGGTCGAAAAAGACCTCTAAGATCATGAAGTCCAACTCAGTAAAGAAATTTTTCCTAATATCCAATCTGGACCTCCCCTGACGCAACTTGGTGCCATTGCCTCTTGTCTTATCGCTAGTTACTTGGGAGAAGAGACCAACACCTACCTCACTACTACCTCCTTTCAGGTAGTTCTAGAGAGCGTTAAGGTCCTCCCTCAGCCTCCTCTTCTCCAGACTAAGCAGCCCCAGTTCCCAAAACAAGATCCCACCCGGTCTGGTTTAGGCCACTGCAGTTTGAGAAAGGTAGAGAAAGTTTACAGAAAAGTGAGGGGGTCGATCAGTAGTGTAGAAACTACAGTCTGTGAGGGAAAAAACGGATTAGACTTGGACATCCTGATGAAAAGAAGACTTGAAGGAAACAGGCATTTCCCAGTATATACCCGCCTGCCCCCCCAGTCTATTAAAGAAACGACTCTCAGAGTCTTCATGTTGCAAGATGTGCAGGAATAGTCTGTTCTCCTGTTCGTGCTGAATACGACTGAAATTCTAGAAAGAGAGACTGAAGGTTGATGTTCAGGAAAAGCCCTTTTCTAATGGTGAGGATATGGCAGTTTTGGAATGGACTGTATGATCAAGGTCTGGTGTTGTTGGTGCTGCTGAGTTGAGAAACATTTATCGCTAATGACAGTCAAAACAGATCCTGTCTTCGTGCAGGGGCATGGACTCTGTGACCTCGTCAGGCTTCTGCCAACCATGCATTTCTATGATATGTGACTGCGTTTAAAGATTTGTGCCAGATGAATGTTTTCCATTTACTGTATTCTTTTGCCTTTCTGCTTGTCAAAATGAAAAATAGCCCACTCTGGCACAGAACTGTTCCAGATGAAACTGTCAGCCAGAAAGCTCAGTGCTGTAGGAAAGCTGCTTTGCACACACATCCTTTCGGAGACTAGTTGAGCAGCCAGCATACCAATCCCAAAGCCTCAGAAAGTATGAAGAGGACTTGTAGAAGGCAGTCTTAACTTCATGGAAATTTATTCTCAGCATTTTTCTAGTATTCTGTGGTCAGTAAAACCTGAATAAATGGGCTATTATTATTCTACATGTGTGGCATAGCTTAAAAATTCACAAAAGTTTCCCTGTGCACAAAAATGGGGCTCAGGTATCACCAGTGAACTGGTACATTCATTATAAGTGTGAGCTTTGTTTTTCTGACATTGTCACTCTTCAGGCAAAAAAGATTACAAGAACCAAATACAAGTACTTTCCACTACAAAAAGAGGAATAAACCAATTGCCAGAAAACATTTTGTTCTCCAAAGCAAGCAACCAACCTAAGGTAATGGATTGAAATCTTTCTGAAAACAGTATCAGCAATGTAGCTTGATCTATACCACTTAGAAAAGTTTATTAAAATAGAAAAAAGCAAGAAAGAAATATGCAAGTTCCTTTATATCCCAGCTTTCACTAAGACTCAAAATTTATCATACCTCTGTGCCTATGTTTTTTGCATTCCATGTTGCAGTATCCAATGATCAGTCTACTCAAACCTGAGAAACTTGTGATTCCAAAGTGAACTTAACCTAGCTTTCTTTTTTTTTTTTCTTATGATTCTTCAGTTTAATTTCTGAGGGTAAAAAGATTTTCCCATTTGTCTCCCACTTCCTGGACTCTTATATTAGCAGCATATTTGTCAGGTAGAAAATTTTGGTTTTGTGGTTTTGTTTTCGGTCTTGCAAAATTTGTTTGAAGGCTGCAGATGGAAGTGCAGAATTGACCCTGAGATGAATACAATTACTTCCTTGCCCATTTCTCCATTGGCTTGCACTGCTGTCTTTAAACAAATCATTTAGCTACTCTGCTTCTGGTACCTATTGGCAAAGCTGAGGTAGTGCTTCACCAATAGAGGTGGCTCAGTGACACTATGGCATGTTATTCAATGTGTAAAAATTCTGCTACAATTTTGTACAAGCTGCACTATTTGGACTCTAACTGAAATTACAGTTCACTCTGGCATCCATTGCTAAACTTCTTCATAAAATTTCAGGCAAGATGAATGAGTTGGGAAGGAATTAATGTAATCCTAACTTGAGTGCTGGAAGCATATTCTCAATTTGAGTTACAAAAATATGCAAGGAAGAAATACCTCTGGAGAAAATTGAAAAGTTTTTATTTTAATAAAAATTTATCCCAGTAATTTATTTCATTAAAAGTTATTATTTCAATAACTCACCTCAGAGTTTGAGTTTAGTATTTTGTTCTTGCCTTGCATATGTTTGGGATTACCTTTGCTTCTCTCATTAGAAGGAAGAAATATTTGAAGGTACATTTATGGATCTGTCCAATGTAAAGCATAAAAGACCCTGAACAATTGCATCAATTGAATTTATCTTACTGTCTAGCCTAAATCATGGATCATTCCTTACCGACTGGCTATGCTGAAGGACTTAATCCCAAAGATAGATTTGAGTTTTGAGCATAATATATTTATTAAGCAACATATGCTTGCAGTAAAACTTTAGTCATCATGTTTTTTAAATTACATTGTTATGTCCTATGACTTCATGTAAAAATCTTTGCAGATAGGCACAGATTATTATCGTGCAATTGTTCACGACCTATTAAAAATGCTCTAAATTTGTATAATAGGCATAATGTGAGAATTAAATTACAACCTTAAAGTACACTTTTACATTGTCTCTGAAATGAAGAAATGCCAGGAAGGGAAAAATGAGTAGTAAAGAGAAAAAGGGTAGAAGACAATCGCTTCTGTTCATTTATTATAATTTTCAAGACAGTTCAATGGCTGCTGTAGGACCATGTTACACCACAGTATCTTCAGTTTATCTTCACTATTTTGCTAAAACCCTCAGCACTTACATGGGTATGAAAGCAACAGCCCATTTAGAAGGAAGAAATTTTCAAATTGTCCAGCCACTCCAATATCGTGGAAGAAAGATGAAAGATGTTGGCACTTCGTAAGGCAAAGTCTTCTCTTCAGCAGCCAGAGAAAAAATGTCCCTTTCCAGCATTTGAGAACGTATCTGCCTGGCAGTGATTATTATCAGTAGGTAGTCCGTATGTAGTCTCACAAAGTATAATTTCTTATGATGACACTGAAATTCGAAGGCTGCATTTTCCTCAACACCTGCCTCACAGAATTCTGTCAGCTATGTGGTCTACAAAAGGATCTCTTTCAATTAGTTTTCAAATAGATCCCATAATCTTCATCATATCTTGTGATTATCTGGTATTTTATAAATAGGATCAGCTACAAAAATGATAAGAATTTTCTGATACCATTCCCAAGATGACCTAGATTTTTTAAAAAGGGAAGGTTGAAAAATTTGAGCTTACTTGTGCATCTGGGAGTGAATGCTGTAATGGTCAAAATTGGTGATAACAAGTTAAACATCTATAGTCCCACTCCTGTAAATATACAAAGAATTGTTGATTAGAACCATAATGGGCCACAGGATTTCCAAGGTAGATTTCTGTGTTTGTGTAATATTAAAGTGGGGTTTGCTTGACTTCATTTCTTTTACTGTAAAGCAAATAGTAAACCAATATATAGTATGAAACGATGAGGCAGAATTTTGTACTAGGAGAGAAATCGTTTCCCAACCACTCTATTAGCAGGTCAGGATAACAAGTGTATTGTGACTAATAGCCACAAAAGAAGGTTCTGGGGATCGGGTACTTCACAAATAACTCTAAGTAACTCCATGCAGCAGGTTTCACTGTTTTGATCCCCATCTCCAGGAGCCATAAACTAGCTTCAGTCCATTGCCTTCTGTGAAATAACCCTAACTGATACTAGCTGAGAATACTTCCTTTGCATTGTTGGAATTGTTACTGTGTAGTTTCATTGCACTAGCTACAAAAAAAACAAGAAGTAGCAGCCAAGGCTTATTTATAGTTGTGCTAAAGATGTAGTGGTGCGGTGTTTTGGAATGAACCGAGCTGCAGGCGCTTACACTGTTTGACAATGGGGCAGCATTTTGGGGCTAGGGGTGCTTAGCAAACAGAGACCCTGCTACTGCAAATTAATACCATAGCTCCTAGCAAACTTCCACTTCTCATTTTTCTCTACTCATCAGGGCTTGATTTTCCTGAGGAAAAGAGGAAAACATATGTAGAATAATAAGGAAACTGGTGACTTCTTATATCAGAGCTTTAGTGGACTGTTAGAAGCAAGTGGCAGTGCTTGTTTGGCCTTTGTTATTATCACTGCTCTTTTCAAAATGTTATTCATACATTCAGACTCCTGCAGTGTTACAGGATCCAGTGATTATTCATAAAAAGGGACACATGCATCCAGACTTCATGTTGTGAACCATGCCAGATTAATCAATTTACCTTCTTGTAAAACTAGATCAATTAGTCTTCTCCAAAGCATCAGACTCAACTGTGTGTATAATGGTATGTAATGTGTAGTGATTTCCTGCCAACAAGTCCAATGCAATTACCTGACTAAAACTAGCTTGTGTTATTGCCCTAAACTGACATAGTGAGCTGCACAAATTTCATTTAATTCACCCTTTCGCTATTTTATAAAACTCTCCCAAGCCATGAAAAGTGTTAATAAAAATAAAAACAGTGACAGAGCACTCAAAGTGTGTACAGAATGATACCGTTCCTTATTCCTTCCTAAAATAGCATCCAGGTGCCTATTAAATTCACTGATCTGTAGGACTGTTCTCAGCTGTCTGGCTGTCCCGTTCTGCTGTTGCCTTCTCCATGCTGCTTCCCACATAGCCACAGTCTCCAGACAGTGCAACCATCGAAGCACTCCTGGATATCTCCAGGACAAGGGAGGGGGTGAACTCCCCTGGATGTTCTCAGGCAGGAACAGAAGACCCATATGAGTGACATAGACTTCTGTCCAAAGAGCTACTGAATAATTTTGCAGTTTCCCTGGGTCCTCTAGGTTCACCCCCTTTTCTTTAGACCTCTACTGCTATGCCAGATATAATGGGATGCCTTCTTGATATGCAGGACTCCATTGGAATTCATGTATAGTCTTTCTTAGAGCTTTAATGATTAGGCACCATATTTATACTTTGTTTCAACTGGAAAATAATTGCCACTTCTCAGCGTTAGTTTGCTAACATTTCTGAACATCTTTACAAGAAATCAAGTCAAAATAAAGATTAAAATGCTTTAAACCTGTTCCCCTCAGCTGCTTTGTCAGTGTTAAACATTCTTTGGCTATTAAGCATCATTCTCTAAGGAGTCCTGTACGTGCTTCTCTTGTCTCTCTTGTGCAGTATTCTTATTCCTTTGCTGATCCAGTAGCAGAAATAAACATGCAAGACCTATACTTCTCTGCCAAGTTCGTAATGGGCTTGAGTTGCTGACTTTTTCCTTAATGTGCCTTGACTGTGTTTTCCTGTGCCCAGTCTGACTTGTGACGCCTGTGAATCCCAAAGCAGAGAATAAAGGTCTTAGTCTCTGTAGGTAAATGTAGGTCCTTCTATGCTAAGTTTTCCACCTGAATATAAGTCAACAATGATCTCTGTTATTCAGTTTTCAGGAGACATTGAGAGATGGGTTCTACATGGATTATTTTTTTTTCACTGATATAGCACTGCCTTAGTTGTGTAAGAATGGTCTATAAATGCCACGTGGATATGTTCTCAGTACAAAACATAGTAATCCTTTGAGGTATTTGAATTAACACATGCCGAGAAATGAACTTTAGTAACCAAACTGAATGAAAGGGATTGTGGATAAAATGAAATCCATGTCATCTTAAGGTAATTATCAAGTATTAATGAAGTCTTATAAATGTAGTTAAAGCAAAGCTCATAGGTTTTAAGACCTTCACGAGAGACCTGAGGTATGTGAGATGCCACTTCTCAGTTTTTCTTTTAAATCACATTTCATTGTGCATAATCTAGTCATGCTTCACAGAATCACAGAATCATAGAATAGTAGGGGTTGGAAGGGACCTCTGTGGGTCATCTAGTCCAAACCCCCTGCCGAAGCAGGGTCACCTACAGTAGGCTGCACAGGATCTTGTCCAGGCGG
>Ga0065711_1026466_pt1 | contig 69428 bp, 42 predicted proteins | sample Hoacrofraction12_FD_59098 | JGI IMG/M metagenome (GOLD analysis project Ga0065711, IMG submission 59098) | Hoatzin crop microbial communities from Cojedes, Venezuela - Epithelial fraction 12 v2 (version 2) | ecosystem: Host-associated > Birds > Digestive system > Esophagus > Crop | place... | reverse complement strand
TCCAGGGATGGGGCCTCCACTACCTCTCTGGGCAACCCGTTCCAGTGTTTCACAACCCTCACTGTAAAGAATTTCTTCCTTATATCCAGCCTAAACCTACCCTGTTTTAGCTTAAAACCATTACCCCTCGTCCTGTCACTGCTGTCTCTACTAAAAAGATTGTCCCCATCTTTCCTATAGGCTGCCTTTAAGTACTTCAAGGCTGCAATCAGGTCTCCCCGCAGCCTTCTCCAGGCTGAACAAGCCCAACTCTCTCAGCCTGTCCTCATAGGAGAGGTGCTTTTTGTAGCCCTCCTTTGGACCCGCTCCAACAGTTCCACGGCCTTCTTGTGCTGAGGGCTCCAGAGCTGAACACAGTACTCCAGGTGAGGTCTCACCAGAGCAGAGTAGAGGGGCAGAATCCCCTCCCTCGACCTGCTGGCCACGCTTCTCTTGATGCAGCTCAGGACACGGTTGGCCCTCTGGGCTGCCAGCGCACATTGCCGGCTCGTGTCCAGCCTTTTGTCTATCAGTACCCCCAAGTGCCTCTCAACAGGGCTGCTCTCAATCCTTTCATCCCCCAGCCTGTACTGATAGCAGGGATTACCCCGACCCAGGTGTAGGACCTTGCACTTGGCCTTGTTAAACCTCATGAGGTTCACACAGGCCCACCTCTCCATCTGTGAACCATATTTCTTTATGGGATTTCCCTTCATGATGCTGATACTTTTTTCCATTTGTTGATATAATTCACTGTTTTCTGTCAGCTAGTACTTTGACGTAACCAGCAAAAATTAATGGGAATAAAATACCTGGAACATGAGGAGCTGTGTCACAGTGGGATGCATTGATCAATAACGAAGCTTGTAAGCACAATATTCTTAATAGCTGTTCTAAATTTCTGAACCTCACTCTCTGAGATATTTACATAGAATTAACCTGCAGAATGTTAAAAACATGTGAATGGTCCATATTCTGTTTCAGATCTCATTTGAACAATGAAATCCAGGATTGTGACTAGTCAGATAATAAAGCTTGTCTCTTAGGTATGGATAGTAGGAAAGATGCAGACTTTGCTCCCAAAACTAAACAAACATTTCCACTTATTGTAAAAATGGAGTTGTAATGAATGAAACATAAGTAACATGCCCAGTAGATCAAAGTCTGACATTTGGATGATTGTGCAGCACACTATCACTCTATCTTAGCCTGCTAACTTTACTCATACAGTTTCACAGACAAGTACCTTGAACAGCTTGGCTTGCAGACAGACAGAAGAAATATGAACAGTGCAGAAATAGACAGCATCCCAGAGGGCGGAAAACAGACATGCAGAAAAGGACTCTTTAAAGGATGTCTGAACCAACCTGTTTTTCACTTGCACAGGGTAAAATACTAGTCATTTCCTTTGTCTGTGCTAGGGGTGGAGAAAATCGCAACTTCATGAATCACACGATTAAAAAAAACAACTCTGACTATACCATAAATAACACTGCTGGATTAAAAATATTAACTCAAGACCATTAGTAAATTTTTGTGTCAAGACTGCAATTAATGAAATATACACTATTTAGCCATCAAAGAAAAGTGATATAAATTTTATTTTAAAATAGCCACATTTTTTTCTGAGAATATCTTGGACAATTTCAATCTTTGGAAAATTGTATTGCTAACCTTGGACAGACTCTTCCTTTAAAACATAGGCACTATTCTCTTCTGGACATAAATAGAACTATCATTGTCAGGCTAAAACATCTATGATCAGGTCAAGTGGGATGTGGAAGAGTTTCACTGAACTGAAATATTTAAGACAAAGTGAATTTTTAATTTTCTAGTTTGTCCTCAGTATAAGTAGATATTTTTTCTTTCAAAATTCTTTTAATTTTTGGTAGACTAATACCAATGACAAAATGAAAGCAGAATAATGTGGGAAACAGAAGTTTAAGAAACATGAGGGTAAATATGGGCTTTATGCTACCATCTTCATACTTTAAAGGGACATAAGAGGGGAGGTGGCTACATATTTTGAACCCCACAGAATGAAAAGCAGTAATAAAGAGGGGACAATGATCCAGGCTACATTATAAGAAAGAATTACAGTTAGCCTAGATTAATATAGCATTCTATCTTTAAGAAATGTGCCGATATCAATCCCCAGTGAACAACTAAGAATATCCTAGATTAAAGAATATAATTCCTGGACAACAGGAATAAGAAAAAAAATCATTAAAAGACAAAATGGAACACATCTAGGCAATGACCCCCGACCCTCTGTGGAATAACAAATTCAGGCCTTCAGTATTTTCTTTTGTGATAAACGAGTTTTATCATTTGCCGACATAGACTCTGTTGGCTCTATATGAAATTACTTTGCCAATAATAAATCACAGGTTGTTGCTAACATTTGAATAGAAATGTTCTGGGTTGCTAGGCAGTGTTCAGTAACACACAGTGAAAAGTATAAAATTTCTTTGATATGTCATATTAGTTGTCTTAATAAGTCCCTGCCTACAGGGAGTATATGATTGATTGCCCCCTTGCAAGTTTATGAGAAGTATCTGGAGCACCTACAATGTGGAGTTCAGCAAAAGCATTAGGATTACAACACAAGTTAGACACCTGACACTTTCAAGATGTGTATATATGGCTGCATGTCATCTTGAATCAGACTGTCCTCCTGGCATCTGCGGCTCATTCAAGCATTCTTGGCTTGTTTCAGAAATATCTATCAAAAAAAATCCTTATTGATGCAGTGGTTGAGAAGATACTCTCTTTCAGTGTCCTGACTGGGATGGATATATCAGGCTCAAGTCCTCACACAGAGCACATGCTATAAGAAGCACACAGATTTCAAACACATTTGTTTGCATCTCAGATAACTTTAGGGTAGAATGCAAGTCCTGCAAGTCAGGAGCCACAAAACTCCTGAGAAGATTGTTGACAGATACAACATTGAAGAAAATTGCCATCATTTTGTATCTGAAACAGATCTTTATTAAGACTCTTTCAGGGCTCCCCTTTTTCTTAAAAATAAAGAAATCACTGAGACTAAAGAAACTTCTTCCCCTGAAGTTTAATAAAATCTCTTCTATCAAACCTAAAGTAAAAACAACTTTCAAATCTAAAAGGCTTTCATGAAAACAAAGATATGAGATGTTGTGAGATAAAAAAGTATTGCTGGGTTGCTACCATACATAACTTTGGCTATTGCAACTCAGCACCGACTGAAATGTACTCGGCTCCTTTGACCCCTATTTCACTGCCTCAGTAAAGCCTCTTAAGCTCTACTTTGCTCAAGAAAAGGTGTTATAAGCTTCAATACAAAGAAGGTCTGGAGGACTGTCTCATTGCGACATGGACAGAGCTTAATACATGCAGAACACAGCAGTGAGATCCACATTGAAAGAAGACTTTTAAATAAAAATTAATTTCAAAGAGCTGGAACATTTAATTGTGACTGACACATAAAAAAGAAGTTGTGATTATTTTTCTTTGATGCGTTAAGGCTAAGCTTAAATGAACATTCTTAGCATGTGCAGAGCAATTAACATTACACTGCCACATACACAAATAAGAAAGTAATGCTTCCATTAATATATTGATAAATAGACCCAGTTTTAGAAGATCCTAACACCAGCTCTCAGACAAAGTTAAAACTTTAATTTTCTTGAAATCAAAATAATTTTAATGTGATTTCTTTTGAAATTTTACTTTTCAAGAAAAGTTGCAGGATCTGACCATAAAATTACATTGCAATAAATCCAGGAAGAAACATATGACAGATTTAAAAACACTCAAACAAGCACAGCTACTACATATTTAACTATACTCCCCCGGATCATTTTAACAGAAGCACCTATTCTGTATGTAAGATTTGTTTTCTAAAATGCAAACAACCCTCCCTGTACTACACATAGCTGTCTAACAGTCTAATTTTCAAATTGCGATTTGATAAGATGCAGTTGTACATTTTCACTTTAACTATTCACAACCTTTTGGAACTATTTACAACCTTTTGGAGGTTAAACCAAAGGCAGTATAAAATGTTCTATTTCAGTTAAACATCAAGTAATACTATGCTCGTTCAATTAGTAAGATATTCAGCAGAGCCTTCTATGTCTCTGGATCTTTAGTATGCTGCACTGCAATAATACAGATTCAAAGGGTATTCATAAATTCAGGTGGAACTGGGCAGTCACATAGAGGGGCTGATGGAAGGGAATCCTGCTTTATATTACTCAGTGTATCTGTCTTAAAAGTTTTAACCAGTTGCAGTATTGAATATACACAGAATTCTTTTCCTTGAGAGAGAAAGCAAATAATGTGTATTGATATTCTGAAACACTTCGTGACACAGAGCCTGTTCAGACAACTGAGAAGATCAGGTTTGCACTGGGCATGCTCCCAGTCTTCCAGAAACCAGTCACTCCAGTATAGTTCTTGTTTCTCTCAAAAACAATAAATGCATGTGTTTTTATATTAGTAAAGTTATACTGCAGTAAATGATGTCTTTTAAAACTATTGGCTTTTACCTTAAAGGTTATGCTCACCTGTTTGCTAGATATCTTTTATATTAATAGTTCCACGCAGTCAGCACAGGATAGCTGAAATCCCAATAAACAAGGGTGGTGACCTTTCGTTACTTGTAAACATAAGGCAAACTCTATCTATTATTCAACAAATTCTCTTACAATAACACCTGTGTTCTAAGCCCAAGAAGGAATATAAGAGCAAGCAGATGGATGAGCTACTCATATCAAAATACAGTCCCAAGAAAGAGATCAGTGCAGAAATGCCAACTGAGATTTTATTTACTGTTCACTCAGTGAGATGCACAAAGAATAGGAAATTGAAAATATAGATGTGATGGGAATTATACACGAAAACATCCAATAAAATGCAATATGCAATGTACTCAATTCCACTTCTGTGTATGCTTATAATATACTGTGGTACCAGCAACCTCAGCTTTCCTGAGATACTCTGCCTACCAAGGATAGCTTCTACATTGGTTTCATCCTCAAACCTCCTCTTTGAAAATGTCTGCTTTCCAACAAAACAAGGCAGAATTGGTATAGCTACTTCTGCAACAAATAGCGTTTTCATTCTCTCTTGGTCTCCTGTCGTGCTAAACCATTGTAAATCAAGAGAAGAAACTTCCTCTAAGGTTCCTTTTGAAGTTCCTGAATTTCAGTGGGGGCATTCTGAAATAAAATGGGTATGGCTGCTTTTTGGGTAGAATATTTATAGCCCTTTATCAACACCAGAACTAAAAAAAAGCAGCCTTTTAAAATACACTGTTTTACTGAAAAACCTCATCTGACTTTGCGCTTCAAGTCTTGTTCTAGATAGCTCTTACCTGGTAGAAGTCTCAGCATTTTTTTAAAGACAGTTGCAGAACATTGTGAATCCAGCCACCATCAGTGCTACAAGCAGCCTCACCAGATTCAATTTCAATCAGAGTTTGTGTATTCAAATATTAAGATTCAGGTTGTGCCCTCAGACTTTAACTATATTAAAAAAATGTACTTTGTGCTAAGGAAAAAAAAAGAACAAATGTCTTCAAAGAACAAGGGCAGGTAAAAAAGGTTTCATAAGAAATTTCAAAAGAAGTTTGCAAACATAAATTTCAAAACATTAGAATGGCAGCTTTGATGTGTTTTAACTTTCTTATATCAATTAAAAAAAAATTCATTTTCTTCTGAAGCATTATGGGCAAACTCACTTTTAGAACTTCAAGCTCAAGAGACTACATGTGTTCCTGGCCTAACTCCAGTGATTGTGATGAACCTTGTAACAGGAAAAATTTTTATATGAGTAATTTTGGTGTTTGTGTTTCTCTAGACAGTCCTTAGAAAATGTTTTGATGAACTAGGACGCTTCTTCTATCTTAATATAAATGAGAGGTTGAAGCCTTGTGGGGAAAAGCTCATAATAATTTATATAGTGCATATAAATAAATACTTTCTTAAAACAGGATCAAGGAAATCATGCAACGTTCTGTCTATTTTTTTCACTTAATGTGATGAAGAACCTCTCTGAATTGGCAATTCTTAATTAACAGCTCATTCCTAAAGAGATTTTCTGCTTTGAGAGCCCTCACTGAAGACAGTAGAAACACCTAATTTCAATACTTGTCCCATAGATAAATACTTGTCGAAGAAATACCAAGTAACTAAAAAAAAACCCCGAAACGTGCTTTCTCACAACAACTCAAACTTTTCTGATAAAACTTACTTATAATACCTCATTAGAATTAACACAGCATAAAGTGAAGTATCTTTATCATATTTGGGGCTGATAAACACTCCTCAGTGCTTTTGTAATGTGTAACTGATCTTTCAATTATTAGCACGATGCACTCAAGCAGGCAGAAGATTAAGAGCATTAAAGCCAGCATAGCACTTGCATTCTTGAGCTGTTTCACTTAAATAAGGTGCAAATTTTATAATTTTTGCTTTTCTTAGCACTCCTCAAACCCTAAACCTTTACAAAAAAGGAAAAAAGATAAATACACATGATTTCCTGCTGAAGAGCAAATGTAAAGGTAGTGTCACTGTCGCTGCAGTACAGATGCTTTTTCTTACACTATTTCACTGAATACTAAACAGATACTCAAAATGTTTGAAAGCAGAGTCTAAAATCCCTCTGCATTTATCAAATAGACACATTCAGATTATCTGTAGGCCTACCAGATTTTAAAAGATGAAAACCAATAAAGTTAAACTCAGGAAAACACTGAAAATAATGATTTTGAAATTACACATAATTACATATTTACATTCTCCCTATGATTAATAAAAAAGGCAAGAGTCTGATGGAAACCACTGGGGGAAAAAAATGGAAAGAACACAATCACTTGTGTGTAGTAGTAAAAGAATTTCCTAGACTGTGCAGCACAAAATGAAAGAGAGAACCTACCTTTAAAAATGTGCAAGACTTCTATTTAGCAATGGGTCAGAAAGAAGATAATTTACATTGAAATTCACACTAGAATGAAAAGGTTTAATTTTTGTGAATAGTAATATTGAGCTAGGACTGTGGTATCTCCTTCCTCCAGTTAGCGTGAATGCTTCCAAAATACAAGTGGAAAGTGTGCCATCATCTGCACAACAGTTAGGTGTTGCATCAGACTTACTCAGTTACAGACATTTAACATGGCATGATACCGTGACACAAAGGCGGCACATGGAGGCATCTGAAGGTGCAGTGGGGTGCCACATGTTCTTTTGACTTCTCATGACCTTTTAAAGCTTTTAAAGTACAACTACACCACATTAGAAGCATTCACTTATAACAAAAACCTGATCCAAAGTCCACCCAGCCCACTGTGGCTGTCGGAAAGAATGTACTACAAAACCACAAGTTACTCAGTATTTCTCTTTTGAACTCAGCACATATGACATGACAGAAACTCAGCAACAAAGTGTGTACAAACAAATGTGGTTCTATGCTTCTGGCATACGAGCATCTACAACATTACACATGGTAGCTCAGGCACAACCGTTAGTTATCTTGCAATGCTTTTCAACATTTTAAATGTAACTCTTCACTTTTCAACGTTCAGAATCAGTCAAATCATACAGTATCTTAACAAATGTAAATTATTTCTCTTGAAGGAAAAAATCTTCTCTCTTAACAAATTAGTGGATTGTTAGTTATCAATGTAAATAGTTCTGGTTTTCCTTAATGCTACCTTGGTATAATTTCTTCAAGTAATCCTTGTATTTACTATGTTTGTGAACAATCTTCTGATGTATTCTTGTTTTGCCAGAGAAATTATACATCTTATGCACGCAGACTATCTTAAAGTATTTAGAGTCTTTTAGTCACTGAAGTAAAGAAGCTTTAATTCATTTGGGGTACTAACTCTCACAAGGAGTTACAACTCCACAGCAGGTTGAATGGGGATAGTTTCTTGTCAGGGGAATGAATGAGCCTCCCGTTCTTGAACAGTGCTGATATTTTGCTTGTGCTTCAACAGAAGACAGATTGCTTTTTGCTACTACTTGTTCTTAAATGCTTTGCACAGATAACAGCCTTTCATTTACAGCCAGTGTTTGAGGCACAGGAAAGTCTGAAGATTATTATTACATCCCTGTTCCATACTATGTAAACAACTGCTTGAAAACTTACAGTGACTTTGCTGTCTTCTTAAAAATAGGGCTTTGAGCCTGCAGAGTGGGGTAGAAGATTTTTCCATGTGTATGCATTCACAGGGAAAAGTGTAAAATTTGTCAGATAAACTTGTAAATTATTTTCTGTTCTGAAAAATGTTTATTTTGAGCCATATTGATAAAATACATAAGACTCTAAGGACAAGGAGCCAGCCTAAGTAGAAATGAGAAGCTCAGAGTAAAAGGGAGTGTGCAGCCACTCTGTCCCAGCGCAGATTAGGAATCAAACATTGACAAAGAGAAATCCTTTAACACCTCTTACCCCCAGCATCAGGGCAGATTTAACCTACTTCAACCCTATACTAAACAGAATTTATTTCCCTCTCTGTTCTACCGCAGTTATACTCGTGGTTGCCCTGAACAAAGTTAAACCAGCTTTACACACGCTCTACACATCTGTGCAAGAAGATTACCTGATACCAGAGGGACTCCTGAACTACCACAGACTATGAATGAAGCATTCTGTACAGCAAAGTTAAAAGGCCCTAATCAACACTGACTTTCCTGCATGGGCAGAAAATGGCCTTCAAATGTACCCAAGGTCATGGGTGAAGTTGCAGAGGCCTTTCTGTCTGAAACGTCTTTCCAAAAGCAGTGCTCTGACAGATACCAGGTGTGCTCATGATATATATTCCATCTGATAATAATACATGTAGCCCTTTAGCTCCTACTACTTCCATTCATACTGTATAAATGACTAGAAAATATGCTCTAGGAAATAATTGTATAATAAAAAGAGAAAGAATATCTGCAGATGCTCTTTTTCCAATCCCTTTTTTTTTTTAAATTATCAAGACCTTTACATTCTATCCACATATTTCCCTTTCACATTTCTGTTCAAACAATACTTTACTTTTCTTGAACAAGGAATATCCTTATAAACTGTTAACCACTAGGAAGAGGTTAAAAATGAGCTTCACAGCATGACATAATAACTAAAATTACTCACTCCAGATATGTGAATTGCACAGTCTTTTTAAAATAGAGAGGAAAATACTAGAAATTCTTCCTTGACCTTCGACAAGTGCAGCAAGACTCTATAAATACTAGTTGCCATTTTGCAAATATTGGTGTGGCTCTAATGGCTATTAAAGAAAGTGTCATAGAAAAACCTGGAACCTGAATCTACAGGGGTTTATTGCAAAGTATTATTTTTTGTGAGAAATGTGGTAGAGGGCATTATATTCACAAATTAATCTAAAAGGCAACAAATTATAAGAAACAGCTTTTTGCGATTTCAACAGAGTTCTAGCATGAACAGAAATTTTTCAGCAGAGTTTTCACTGTGTACTACAACACTTCACGTTGTTCGCCTACTTGTGTATAACCACAATGTATGCAGCTACTATTGGCTGTGGTATTCTTACTTGATTTTACTACTTTTAAAAATTTACAAGAATACAATTTATCTATAAGCCATCTGAGCATTCAAATATGATTTGAGAGTAGTCTTGGCATTAACATTACTTTGAATCCCTACAAAGTGGCTGAACGGTGTAACAGTCCTTCATATACTCAGACTCAAAACAGTTGAAGAATTTCTTTGCATTACCCTTTATTTACAAAAAGCAATCTTCAAACAGAAGATTTGCATTAATCATCTCACAGAAGTTATGTAAAGACAGAAAGAAGTAACAAAAATTATAGCATTAAAAATGAATAATTTATTTTTTCATTATTTCACTTTTTAGAACATTTAAGGAGACTTTAAGCAAAGCTCATATAATAATTCAGTTAAGATCCTCAAAAGGTCCCTTCTCCTCTCCAAGAAAACATAAAGAAGCACATTAAGTGGAATCATAGAGTCATAGAATGGTAAGAGTTGGAAGGGACCTTGAAGATCATCTCGTTCCAACCCCCCTGTCATGAGCAGGGACATCTTCCACTAGATTAGAATGGTCAGAGCTCCATCCACCCTGGCCTTGAAGACTGCCAGGGAGGGGGCATCCACAACTTCTCTGGGCAACCTGTTCCAGTGTTTCGCCACCCTCATGGTGAAGAATTTCTTCCTGATATCTAATCTAAATCTGCCCTCTTTTAGTTTACAGCCATTCCCCCTTGTCCTATCCCTAACACACCCTTGTGAAGTGTCCCTCTCCTTCAGTCATCCTTCCTGTAGGCCCCCTTCAGGTACTGCAAGGCTGCTATAAGGTCACCCCCGAGCCTGCTCTTCTCCAGGCTGAACAGCCCCAACTCTTTTAGCCTGTCCTCGTAGGAGAGGTGTTCCAGCCCTCTGATCATCTTCATGGCCCTTCTCTGGACCCGCTGAGACAGCTCCATGTGCTTCTTGTGCCGGGGGCTCCAGAGCTGGATGCAGGACTCCAGATGGGGTCTCACAAGAGTGGAGTAAAGGGGCAGAATCCCCTCCCTCGACCTGCTGGCCATGCTTCTCTTGATGCAGCCCAGGATATGGTTGGCCCTCTGGGCTGCAAGCACACATTGCCGGCTCATGTTGAGCTTCTCATCCACCAGTACCCCCAAGTCCTTCTCCTTAGGGCTGCTCTCGAGCAACCCTCTGCCCAGCCTGTACTTGTGTTTGGGATTACCCCAACCCACATGCAGGACCTTGCACTTGACCTTGTTGAACTTCATGCGGTTGACACAGGCCCACCTCTCCAGCCTGTCAAGGTCCCTTTGAATGGCATGCCTTCCCTCCAGTGTATCAACCACACCACACAGCTTGGTGTCATTGACAAACTTGCTGAGGGTGCACTCAGTCCCACTGTCCATGTCACCGACAAAGATATTGCACAGCACCGGCCCCAGTACCGACCCCTGAGGCACACCACTCGTCACCGGTCTCCACCTGGTCATCGAGCCATTGACTGTAACTCTTTGAGTGCATCCGCCGAGCCAGTTCCTTATCCAGCGAGTGGTCCATCTGTCAAATCCATGTCCTTCCAATTTAGAGACATGGACATCATGCGGGACAGCGTCGAATGCCTTGCAAAAATCCAGGTAGACGATGTCAGTTGCCTGTCCTTTGTCCACCACGTTATAACCCCATCATAGAAGGATACCAAGTTGGCCAGGCATGATTTGCCCTTGGTGAAACCATGTTGGCTGTCCCCAGTCACCTCCTTGTTATCCATGTGCCTTAGCATGGTTTTGAGGAGGATCTGCTCCATCATCTTGCCAGGCACAGAGATGAGGCTGACTGGACTGTAGTTCCCTGGGTCTTCTTTTTCTCCCTTTTTAAAAATGGGGGTGATGTTGCCCCTTCTCCAGTCAGCGGCAACTTCCCCAGACCGCCACGACCTCTCAAATATGATGGAGAGTGATTTGGCAACTTTGTCCGCCAGTTCCCTCAGGACCCGCGGGTGCATCTCATCAGGCCCCATGGACTTGTGCACTTTCAGGTTGCTTAGTCGGTCTCGAACTTGGTCTTCTCCTACAGTGGACGGTTCTTCACTCTCCCAGTCCCCACCTTTGCCTTCGGCAACTTGGGCGGTGTGGCTAGAGCACTTGCTGTTGAAGACTGAGGCAAAAAAGTCGTTCAGCACCTCAGCTTTCTCCACATCTCGGGTAACCAGGTCTCCAGCTTCCTTCTGGAGAGGGCCCACATTTTCCCTAGTCTTCCTTCTATCACTGACATACCTATAGAAGGCCTTCTTGTTCCCTTTGACATCCCTGGCCAGATTTAATTCTGTCAGTGCTTTAGCTTTCCTAACTTGCTCCCTGGCTACTGGGATGATTTCTCTGTATTCCTCCCAAGCTACCTGTCCTTGTTTCCATCTGTAGGATGGCCTCCTTTTTCTGCTTCAGTTTGGCCAGGAGCTCCTTGTTCATGCATGCAGGCCTCCTGGTGCTTCTGCCTGACTTCCTCTTGGCCAGGATGCATCGCTCCTGAGCTTGGAGGAGGTGATCCTTGAATACTGACCAGCTTTCTTGGGCCCCTCCTCCCTCTAGAGCTTTATCCCATGGTATTCTACCAAGCAGATCCCTGAGGAGGCCAAAGTCTGCTCTCCTGAAGTCCAGGGTAGCGAGCTTGCTGCGCACCCTCCTCGCTGTCCTAAGGATCTTAAACACCACGATTTCATGGTCACTGCAGCCAAGGCTGCCTGTGACTTTCACACTCCCCACCAGCCGCTCCTTGTTGGTAAGAACAAGTAGGTTACATCCTTACTAGCTATTACGAGTTGCATTACACCAGACCTGAACTGAAGGCACCCACACTGAGCAATCATTTCCTCTCTATGCCCCAAAAACAAGTGACACCTGCAAGTTAGTCCCGAGGTTTCAAATCCCAAACACGCACATAAAATTATGTCACTTTAAACTAATATTCAATGTTTTTCTCTCTATATTCAGCTTAATAAATCTCTTACCAGCTCTAACAGAATAAAAAAAAAATATGGGGAGATTTCCATGAAGTAAATTATTTCAAAATTCTCCCAATATTTCATATCTGTCCATGTTTTCCAGGCAATTGCACTACAAGAGAAATATATACAATCAAAGACCATTTGGGGTAACGACAGACTTGTGCAGAAACTGAAGTAGCTTTTGAAAAATGAGCCCTTGACAATGTGATCAGGACCATTTGTATTGCGTTAGCAATTCACCTCTACCTGCATAGATAATCTGTGGCCTGGTTAGATACTCCAATCATTCAGATCATGCAGTTAAATCATGGGGAGCAGCACAAATCCTATTTTGTGTGTATGGTTTTGGTGGGTATTTTTCTGTGGAAGATATGGGGGGAAGAAATCTGAACGTCATCTTCATGTAAAGCAAGGTGCAAGGTACAAGGTATACGCCTGGACCTAAGAACTGGAAATTAGTCCAGGGCTCCATCATTTACTGTGACTGAAAGAATTATTCAGGACATTATGTCATCTACTTTCAAACAATGGGTAAAGGCTACAGCAATGACATTATCACCTTGTATAAAACCTCAGACTCTGAAGTCTTTCAGAATATCAGTGCTGAATGCATTTGCAGTTGCCTGCCTTTCTCATAAAATGCACTAGTAAATGGAAGTCCTAGTCATTTTGAAATAGCTTGTCTTGAACTTTACGTCCACACACTTATAAAGCCTGTCAGGTTTGCATATACTGCTAGGGAAGAAAAGGAAGGAAAATTCAATGATGAGAAATGATTTATTTTATGTAATTCTGAAAGAAGAACATCTACAGGATAAACATGAAGTCCAGCATCAACCATGGTATAGGAGTAAGTTAGCAATTACAATATTCTGTTCCCTTTCAATTTTGATCACTAACTAACTAAAATTCAAGATAATTGTACTTCTTGTGAATTCCTTCTAAGAGGTGATTTTCAGTTAAAGTATAGGACAGGATTTCCTAAAATCTAAATAGTAGTCAGACAAGACCCATATGTAGGTCACAGCATCTCCAAGTTTCAAAATAAGAGAGTAACAAAGCTTTCCTGTTCCAAAACACTACTGTGAATGTACATCCTTATTTGAAAGTCATGGTAAAGAGGATAACGCCCTACGAGTATTTATAATACATTATTCAATATATCATCAAATATTTTTCTTTCCAGTTAAGTTTACTTTATAAATGCATATATAAGAATCCTAGTATTCCCTGGAATTTTAGCAAGTTACAAATCGTGAATTGTTTCTACAACTGGAAAAGATATTTTAAAGAATTCTAGTTAAAAATGTTCGTGCAAATGTCTGTACTCTCAAACTATTGTGTGAACTCTGGTAAACATTTCCTCTTGTAGTTTAAAAAGGCAAGACACTGAGAGAAAGTTTTGCCATTATTTTTACACACAAAGAATCAAACTCAATCCAACAAGGTTCAAGAAAGACAAGCCTGATAATCCTGTCACCTTGAACTAATTTGACATTTATCTAAAGTTTTTTTAATACATATACAGGAACAGTATCTTACTTTTATTTTTTTTAAATTTTTTTCAATTACGGATTTCCTTACTGTTGTTTTGACTGACAATAAAAGATCACTGCACTATGCCAAGACTGCTGTGTATTTGTAACCCCTTCCCCAAAAAACAGAATAACAAGAGAAATAAGATGTTCTGTTCTTCCTTTTAGTAGTCATCACACAAAGATAAGCCCATATACTCGTACTGAATTTCATAAATACCTGTAAGTAGAACTTTCTGAACATAACTATTGTTTCAATCATGCTTTCTATTTCACAGGGAGATGGGTTCAGTGCCTTCTCTTCCATAACATATCTTACAGATCTTTTCCTTCCCTCTTGTATTTTCTCTGCTAATTGGACACGAGTATGAATGACCCAGTGAGGGACTATAATAATTAGGGTACAGTCTAAAAAGGTAAGCAGAACTCAGAGACACTTCACACATGCTACTGCAAGAATACAAGTAGCTTCTGATGCAGCGCAGTATCATCAGTCTTCCAGTCACTGTAACGACTGATTGTTTCTCTTTGGCCACTAGATTAATCATTTGTCCAAATATTATCAATTAATTTCATGTCATCCTCCGTTACTTGTCTTTCCCTTCTGCATGCACTTATTTTGTCTTCTCGCTTGTGACTTGCTTTTCAGGTGCCCAGTACTCAACATTCTTCTATGTTATCTATTTTCCTCCTTCTGACATCTTGTATTTCTTTTTTCTGTCTTGAATTTCCACTTCAAAAATGTATCCACATAGTACAAACAAAAGACCTGACAACAGGGTAAAAGCTATATTTTTATAGGAAGACTTTAAAAAATAGAATGATTAAAAAAGTTGAAATAGCCAAACCATGGAATTGCAAGGCGCTATTGTTGTATATCTCATTCTCCTACCAACCCTGCATGAACTTATGCTGTCACAGGTATAATCAGACTGTCAGCTGTCTGGTTTTTGTCTGAGAAGTGCTCAGTGACTATATCAAGTGCTGTATAAATGCAAACAATTAAAAAGATAGGATTTCTGCCTTGAAGATTATACAGTGAGGAATAGAAAAGAACAGAAAAGAAAGCAAGACAAGGGGGAAGAGAAAGCAAAACAAGCATTAAACACACATGGAAGATATGAGACATATTTCAGTGGCAGCTGAATAGAACTGATAGTACTTTGAAAAGAGAACAAATGGGGGAGTAAATAAGACCGATCTGGAAGTCTGCACTGGAAAGAGAGAGCAAGAGTGGATTTTGCAGGAAGAGACTGATGATGTTCTAAGTGTTTTATGAGTATGGACTATGAAGTTTAAAGAGGATTTTCTACAACACCATAACTCCCAGCTGGGCCACTTTTCTAAATTCATGAAGGACATTCCTGTCAGTTTGACTGTGTTGGTTTTGATGAAAGCTTTTTTCATCAAAGCATCCCTCACTTTACTGCCCTCCCCACCACAAACTATGACCACTAAAAAAAGGCTATGAATATTTCAAAGAAAGGAATGGCATGAATGGATTAATATTTTAATTCAAGTTATGCTTGCTTTTTATTGAGATGTAACTTTGAACATAATAAATTCTGTTTAAAGAACCAAAGGCTTTCATATTCTGTATTTTGCATCCTCTTTAATTATTTATTTTAAGTTCTTTCTAAACACTGTAATGCTTATGGACATAGCCAATGGCATACCAAAAGCAGCGAACAAAACTAAGATTGTATCCACCCTACTCCTCTGATGAATTTTCAGTCTAAACCAAAGAAATCTGTTTCCATTGCCTACTGTAAACATTTGTGCCATAACTTTTTCTGCTTCAGTTGACAGACCCATAAAAAGACCACTGTACAGTATTTACCAGAAAAAATGTGAAGAAACATGTTCTGAGACTGGTTGCAGGTGACAGCTGAATTATAGCAGCCTGGCCAGTGAATGCTACTGGGAGTGTTCACAAGACCTGAATTCAACAGGACTGAGTGATTCGCTCACCTCCTTCTGTGACATAATCACATTTATTTCAAGGAATTCATTGATAATAAAGTGCAAGCATGTCATCATATTAAAATGAAAGAAACTGAAGAGGCTACTAGCCAACAAAGACTTTGCACTTCAAATTAATTTGGACACACAGCTAAAATCTCCTAAATTTAACAAATGCAAAATCGAAATATAGCGGTACGGATTTTGCATTTCTATCATGGAAAGGTAATATCTCAGATAATAACCTCCAGAGAATTTCTCAATACTTTTTTCACTTAGTAACAGTTTTTATTGGGTTCACTTCATTACACCATATTGGGTACAGTTCATTCAATTCATTCATTGGTAACCTGGGCTGCATTTGACAAAGTATTGTCAGCATGTTGAGGGAGGTGACCCTTTCCCTCTACTCAGCACTGGTGAGACATGTCTGGAGTGCTGGGCCCAGTGCTGGGCTCCTCCGTGCAAGAGAAACATGGACATACTGGAGAAAGTTCAGTGAAGGGCCATGAAGATGATTAAGGGACTGGAGCATCCCTCCTGTGAGGAAAGCCTGAGAAAGCTGGGGCTGTTTTGCCTGGAGAAGAGAAGGCTCTGGGAGGATCGCATCAACGTATACAAATACCTGAAGGGAGGGTGCAGAGGGTGCAGAGAGGACAGAGCCAGGCTCTTTTCAGTGGTGCCCAGAACCAGAGGCAATGAGCGCAAACGGAAAGACAGGATGTTACTTCTGAACATCAGGAAACATTTTTTAACTGTGAGGGTGACCGAGCACTGGCACAGGTTGCCCAGGAATGCTGTGGAGTCTCTACCCTTGGAGACACTCAGCACATATCTGGTCGTGATCCTGTGAAACTGGCTGCAGGTGGCCCTGCTATCTGGACCAGATCACCTGCAGAGGTTCCTTCCAACCTCAGTCATTCTGTGATTCTGGGATCACTTCCTTTACCGGTGGTACCAACCTAATCTCACTTATCCAAAAATCGTTTTGTATTTCCTACATATTTCCACCTATGCCTCTCTATGTTCTTTACACGGTTACACACACTCTTTTATCAAATGTCCTTTTATAATGCAATGGCCATAATGTAACATGTGCAGAAAACTGAGTGCTGGCATTCAGAAGTTAACAAAGGTTAGTGCTCAAGCAAGAAAAGACTTTATCTTTTGTTTCTTCAAGGAAAAAAAAGAAATTAAGTCTTCTCCTTCACCTTTTATTATTCTTGTACTGTGAATCTGCAAGCTCCTCAAGGTACAAAGGATGTACCTTGAGGGTACATCTTTATTTGATTTGAGCAATAGTTAGTATTTTGGTGATCTCGCATAATTTAGACACTACTATGCTAAAAAGTTTACAATGAGGAAAATTTCAGCATACACTAGAGAAAAGCTATTAGCAGTTAAGTTGGGTTTTGGTTTGTTGTTTTGGGGTTTTTTTTAATTACTTTATGCTAGCAATATGAAATACATATTGTCTCATGCTAGTGAGAGCTATAGTGAAATTGAGGCCTTGCTGGTTGTAACTTGGAAAGTATAGCAAAGCAAAACAGTTCAGTTAACAACAGAATCTGTCCCAAACTCTTGGCCCAACTCTGAACCTGAAACAATAATAAGCTTATAATAAAACAGCAACATTCTTGCAGTATTCAGGATTGCTATTGAGGCAGGATATTCTAAAGTGGCTATGGTAAATATCACATCTCTGCCAGCCATTGATGCTCCAAAGATTTTCCCTTTGGATGTCACAGAATTACAGAATGGCTGTGGTTGGAAGGAACCTCTAGAGGTCACCTGGTCCAACACCCCTGCTCACGCAGGGGTACCTAGACCTGATTGCCCGGGACTGACTGGATGATTTTTGGATATCTCCAGGGATGAAGACTCCACAGCCTCCCTGGGCAACCTCTTGCTCCCTTTGGAAGCACACAAACAGAGTCAGTAAATTCCAAGACTTACTTTTCTCTCTCCCACATTATTTACCTCCTCCTCCGTTAAGTTGCATTATTCTATAAAAAATGGATATTTTTCTGTCTTTCAAACCAAATTCTTACTTCAGGTAGAGGTAATGACAAGATAAATGTAAAGCACCACAGATCTCAATAGGACCGTGAAGATTTGTCAGTTTCTGACTGCACTTTTAAGACGAAGTATTATATTAGCATTCCATTGTACTTCATCTACTTAACCTTTTAAAACTGTGAACTCTGTGCTAGACATTCTGCTTTTGGGTTTTTTTTAAATGTATTTCCAAGCCACTTTGACACATAAAATCTCCTGTATTGAAGAACATATAGCACTGACATCTTGTTTGCAACAGTGAATAACAGACATTCTCGCAGCAAAAAGTACTTTAGAATAAAAATAAAAAAAGATAGCTTATTTTACATTGGTAGAATTCCAAACAGTCATCTATGTCTGTACACACTTAGAAACCTAAATTGTAATTGATTCATTAATCCTTTGTCTTTTCATACTTCTTTGCATAGTAACAGAAACTTATAGATATTCGGGGTTTGCTAGTTGTGACTGTTCTGTTTCACGAAGCACAAAAAATTCCATTTAAGACACCACTGTGGATTGACAGTCTGATAAACTGCGTGTTAGAACCCACTACATCATACAAATCAGTGCAGTAAGGTGGGTCGCAATTTGGTTATAATTTCTTCTGTCTTGTTTTTGTTTTGCTCAGGCCTTACAAACCATCAGAGTCACTGAATAAGATGTCTTGTATATATGGGCCCATGATAGACACATATGCACATCGGCATTCGCAGCAATATGCCCCAGTTATGCCAAAATGTATGACAGAAAAGAGTTTAAGGCATTTGAGGCTGTCAGAGAATGCTATCACAAGACATATTCTCCAGCTTCAGTGCATCATTGCTGCCTTCCTTGTACTCTGGCATAGTCCTCTGATGAAAACTCCAGGTAAGTCTTACAGTAGGAGAAAAAGTATGCATCTCACACTTCAATTGACTTTAGAAATCAGGAAGACCTTAAGATCCTGTGTAATTATTAGCAAAATTAAGGTTTTACATCTGAAAATTAAAGTTTATATGAAAAAATGTAGCATTGTTCACCCACTGAGGAAAAGCATAAAGTCAAAAAGAGCTCTGAGGATGGGACAGAGCTGTAGCAGGCATGCGAGGAATCCACTAACACAGCAACTCCCTGCAACATACCATCGAGGATGGAGCGGAGTGAAGATTCCATGGCCATGCTCCGTGATGGTGAAGCAGGAAGAAATGGTCCTCTAAAACTGATAAGCAGCTCATCTGGCCCCCTAAGCCAACAGGTTTTCAAAACCTTGCCAAAATGTTATCCTTTCGTGAACTTTGCTCGTTTTAATATCATTTTAATACCAAAACACACCTGCATCCCAAAGGCTATCCGCCTCCAAGGTGCAACCACTCCTTTTCAAGTCTGCGCCCTTGATTTTTCGTAAACTATACCTTTAAACGTGAAGCAAGAGAATTTTACACCAATCATGATAAAAGGTATGTATGACTAGAGTCACTCAAACTCCACCTTAAATGCAGAAAGAATATAACAATAGCCAGGGAAATAGGGGATTTTGGGAGAAGAAGAAGATAACATTGTGAGCAAGTCAAGGGAAACTCCGCCTCAGACTGCCTCTGACAACTGGGATTGGCTGACGGGCTGAGCCTTGATGCTCCCTCCCCTTGGGACGCCTTGGGTGAGACTTAAACTAAGCACTTCGGAATCTTAGAAATCTTTCTAGAGAGTTACTCTCTAATGTTTATAGTGAGGCTGTATTATTTATAACCTTTTCACGCGTTTTATTTGCACATGTTTTCTTGCAGACAGTCACTATCACCGGCAATTCAAAAAACCTATATACCTGTTTATACCCGTATAATGCAGTACGTTCTCGCATTAGAATTTATTCAAGCTGATTGTAAATTCCAGTGTCATCTTTCTAAATATGAAGTTGCAATATAACCATTAATATCTGCTATTTCTGTGGAATCCCTTGCAACTGGACTGTTCACAAAGTACAGTGCCGACTACCTGTTCTATCAGAGCTCTTAATCATAAAATGCTGTCTGAAGGTCAGACTACAAAAAATACAATTATGTTCTCATTGCTTCCCATTCTATTACAGTTCTTCCTGCAATAATCAGATATTTACTGTGCTACCAAATACTGAAAAGTTATTTAGAATTAGTCCTGTACTTTGAAGTAACTCCTCAGCTACTTCAGCTTATGCAGAACTGGACATGCTCTCAAGCAGTCATGGCCAGACTCCTGCAAGACCTGTTTTCTCCCCCATCAACTGCCCAATGCAAAGGACCTTTCCACACCCTTTGATGTGGAATCCCTGCATGAGTATTGCTTAGATGCCAAAAGAAGGAGAGTAGAAGGCTTAGCCTAAATATCAATTGGTCACAGCTGTTATATGTTTATTTCAACAATCTTAATGAAATCATTAATATTGTTTGCTACTTGTATACAAATCTTTCTCACCTTTTTTAAAACAAAAACTGGGTGCATTAGCTTCTCCCACAGTCATCTGAAAACAAGTGAGGAACAACTGCACATGAAAGTGCTCTGACAGTGGAAATAAGTTTGAGAAGCACAAAGTTTAACACTAGGTTATCAGGTTTATCTTAAATAAACAGTTAAACTGCATTTAAAGTTAAAAACATAATGTAGAGAACATTTCAGTTTTTCTTGTGCTTTGCTAATTTAAAATAAATAAAAGACCACAATAAATTTTCAATATAATTGGAGTACGGCCCTCTCATTCATTTTTCAGATGCAGCACATGAAAATATCAGGTAAAATGGGAAAACTCTATATTTTCATCTGCATTACAAGTATTTCCTCCATTTTCTTCAGAAACCTTTCCTTCATTGTCTGAATGTAAATGATAGACAAGTGTTTAATGTACATGAGACAAGAACATCAACATTGACTGTGCAAAAGAAAATCATTAAAATCCCCAGGAAAGGATCTGAGGGTGGCAGTCAATGACAAGTTGACACTGTTACACTTGCAAAACAGCCAAACTCATTCTGGTTTGTTTTAAAAACAGAATTGTCTGTGACACATAGAAGCCATCAATTTTTCTCTGTGCAGCACTCATGAGGCCTCCCCTGAAGAAGTGTGCGTGGTTACATGTGATACTAAGAGAGGAGAACATCTGTTGGGAAGGAATTATTGAGTAGATGACCACAAATGATAATTTCTTCAGAGCTTGTGAGAGTCTTGAACGAATTGTGTTTGTTTAATTTAGAAAAAAAGATATCTGAGGGAAATACAGTAACTGTCTTTTAGTAAGTAAAATCGCACACAAAAAGACAATGATTAACTGTCCTCCATCTCCACTAGAAGAAGGACTAGAAGAAATCAGATGACTGCATTGAAGAAGATCTTCGTTTGTGAAGAAAATCTGACTCTAAAAATAGTGAAGAACTTGAAACAACAAGGAAATTGTTAGCTCTCCTTCACAGAACAGGTTAAACAGGCGTTCAAGGGGGTCTGGGTATACCTGGTCCTGTCTCCAAGCAGGCAGTGGTCTAGGTTATCACTGAGCTTTCAAACAGCCCTTCATTTCTGTGCTTCTTTGATAGCACAAATTTGAAGTAGAAATATATACCTACATTTCAACTTTCTAAAGAGAACTACGTAATGGTTGGGAAGAAAAAAAGGAACTTACTAGAAACAAAATGCTATAAATGGTAACACAGACAGGGCAGCTGAAAGAAGTAATAAACTTTAACTCACAAATAAAAGTTCTATTTTGCAGTATGCAATTTTGTCTGGTATTTTCTAAAAGAACACATTAGCGTTGTGTAGTTTTGTATGAAAAGAAAGAAAAATAAAAATTTATAGACCAAACAAGCATTGTGTAGAGTATTTACAAAAATAGAAAATGAACTGGTTTGCCTAGGAAACTCACTATGAAACCTCACAGCCAAAGCTGAAACACTTCCACTACGGGACTATGTTAAAGCACTTGTTGTGAAACCCTCTGTAAATGAACCATACCCAGGATATTATGAGTACTTGCCCATCTATAATCCCAAAAAGAATTTAATTCAGGAAATACTGAGAAATCATTTATGCTGGATGTGCTGAACAGTCTTTTCAATGCTTTTCAGACCACTCTTTATGAACATATTGCCCTATATGTTTGAATCAGTTGAATAGGGACTTGCTGGAGAAAACATTTCCACAATTAATTTCTTGTTTGTTTGGGTATAACAGCATGTCATGAAACACTCACTGAACATAATTAGCTCCTTTACACTACAAATCCAAACCTTTTTGGATGAAAGTACTCACTTGCCAGATGGTGAGAAACAGCATGATATCTCATAAACTGGGAAATCTGAGTTCAGGTTCACAGGCCACAGGACAGGGATGGCTGTGTATGACGGAAAGGACAGAGGAAGCCCCCAAGGGTGGGGAGTGAAGACTGCCAGTTAGATGGCTTTTGCTGAACAAGAGACACAGTTCTCGCCTCTCTCACAGTAAAGAGTTACACAACATGAGGAATGCAGTCCCGTAGGAGACAAAAGCAAAGGCACTGAGTAAAAGAAGAGGGTCAGGTTAAACCATGAGCTTACAGAGGCAGTAATTAGGAGACTATCACAGGTTGCTTATTCTTGTCCTTCTCCTTTTCCCCCCTCTTGCTTCCCTCCCTTCGCGCCCCCCCCCGCCGTCCTCTGCCTGCCCAGTCTACCTCTCTGGTGCTACTATGGAAAACCAAGAGAAAACCACTACATGAAGAACTGTTTGCCTAGATGTACACACAAAAAAACCAAAACAAAACACAAAAAAATAGAAAGACATGCAAAATTTCTGCTAGAATAAATTAGCAGAGATCAAGAGAAGAGAATATATTGTACAGTACATTTGTTCATTTACAATTCTGCACTATGCCTTTTAAACAAAGGAAAAACTTTCTGTCAGCCATTTCATTGTCATGTAGCCTTGTAGCTGAGGTTCTGTGCAGTGCTTAAGGGAAGGCAATTTTAACTGAGGCAGGTGGGGGAACGAAACCATAATTGAAAATCAGTATGTTTCTCCTGCAAATTAAAACTCCTAGCCAAAGCAGGACACTGAGCTTAAGATGTCTTAACTGGATCCTGAAGCCAGAAATTAGAAAATCTAAAACAGAAGCACTGAGTCATGTTGAAATTTTCTCTGAAAATCCTTCTACCAATGTTTTCTGTTTCTGTAAGTTGCATGTTATTTTTTAAGGCAGGTAGCAATAAAACTGGTTCTTTAAGAAAGGTAAGACAGCTCGATGAGGGAACGTAGAGGCTGGCTGCTTCCCAAGGGCAGGTGAGCTGGAGGCCAAGGAAAGCAGTGCCGTGGGTGGGGGGTGCTGGTGAGGGTGCTATGGGTCAGAAAGTGCACTCAGGGAACTGGCAAACCCAGAAATATAAAAGCCAGCATAAGACCTACATATGCCGCCTCACTTCAACATAACTTTTATCACAGATGGAAACTAGCAAACATATTGTTCCAAGTCACTGCGAGTCCTTTCAGACAACTAGAAAAAGAGATCTCAAAGAGTTTATTTTTATCAGTATAATCTAAAAAACTAAGTTCAGAAAAACATGTGGTGCAATGAGCTGCCAAAATTCTGAATGGAAAGTCAGCATGGCTCCTGGCCCAGGCCTAATTCTGGTGTCCCCTACAAGTTGGTGACATCCAGGTCTACAGTCTACACAGTCGCGCCTTTGCATCCTCGCCTACAGGTCCACTGCTCGCCACTATAATGATGGGGCACCTGTCATAAACCTCGACCAAATCATGGCCTTACTATGTCTGCCTGTGAAGGGCTTATTACACCTGTGGTGCTATAATCATAAGAACAATAACTACAATAATAATAATAATAATAATAGAAACATCATTTTGGACAAGGCCAATCTTCATTTTGTCTATCATAAAACTCCAAAACTCTTTCTAGACTATTGCATTTTTGGTAGTAGACAGCAGTATTTCATCTGTTTTCCACACAGCGACACCGTTTAACTCAGTTGCTTTATCTCTTCCTACTATTTTGTATTCTGTCACTGAAAATGTTTTTTCTCCAGCAAACCTGTGGTGAAGAAGATTGTAAATTCTGCAGAAGCAGTAGTAGCGGCAAGTAAATTAAAACATGGAAAGTTTTATGATTTAAATATGAAGCCAGCTAATGCAATCAGTTCTGTACTATGTGCATTATTTATTTTCTTAAATGAATTTGACTCTGGCGCAGTTTCCAGGGTGCTAAGGTTTTCATATCAAAGACACAGTAGGGCACTGTAAGAGAAATGGAAGACGAGCTGATGGCTTTGGAGCTGAGCAGAGTGCATTTTGGGATCTGGTAAAGAAGACTGCTTGGGATTTTGGGATACAAACATTTTGGAAATTTTGGCTACTTTGATAAGCAGGATGATACCTTACACTGTTGACATTTAATCTGTGAGCTTTGGGCTACAAAACTAACATGTTAGAGAAGAGAAGGAGCAATTTACACCTTCTCATGTCATGATTTCAGTCTGTCTGTGAACTAAGACATCACTGCAATGGTTACATAGCATTTCCATTTTGAAATTTCCTTTTGGTGTATTATCCCCAAGGGATACTGTAACAGATGGCTATTCAACAAACATGCAGTCTTCCAACCCATATGTCTTTGGCCCCAACTACACTTCAGAAACCAGTAAAGTGTAAAAAATTACTCATTCCTACACCAGCAAGGGTTGTAAAATTCTGCTCCTAAATTAATACAAAACCCCTTCAAATTATTTTTAAAAGCATTCTACTCAGTATATACTCACCACTTTTTCAAGATTATCTTTGAGCTGATATTTTTCTGTTGTTTGAGACTGGCTATTTCTAAATGAGCTACTTATACAATTAACCTGCTGACTGTCTATCCATCCTCCTCCCCCAACCGTAAACTTTTCAAAATGTATTACATAGAAAATATAAAAGTTCCATTTCATATTAAATAATTGTTGCTAACACATTGCTCATATTTCTTATGATGACTAATGGGACTATCACAGCATTTCTCCTTCCAAACAGAGAGGTCAGCTTCTTTAAGCAATTTCCAAGGAATTGTAATCAGAATAAAAGGTTTCCCAGCAGGAAACAGACTGGCACAGAAATATCTGAAAAAAAAGTCTGCTGTGGGGAATAGAAGCTAAAGAATAGATGACCACAAGGTAGTACATCTTTAATGTGTAATACATATGAATGTGCCTATTTCTAAAGAATAAAGATCATTCTCAGTGACCACAGCATGTGGAGTAGTTGAACACTCTTCCGAGGAACGCGTCAGTGATGCAAGGTTTCTGTCATTCTGGACAGTTATTTATGGACATTTGGTTAAATTTATCCCAATATATGATACAGAAGTGTATTTTTTTTATGGTCAATTGAAAAGAAAATCTCTTGAATAGAACAATGGTTTTCTTTATATTTTTACAGCACATAGTAATGACATAAACATATGTTGCTCAATGTGACAGAATTAAAAGTGAGTATATAAAGTGAAAGCACTAGCCATAAGATGTTTGTAAAGCACAAGAACAGCATCACACTAAAACTATTTCAGATTGTCTTGAAAACATGACTTGAAAGCTGTCTGAAAAATCACAGACAAACTGTATTACTGGATGGCAGCACGTCCCAGTAGGGGAGGGTGCTAATGGAACCAGGAGAGGCTTCTGCAGGATGGTCCTTCAGCTCCTGCTGCTGGAAACTTCGATGAAATTCTTGTGGAGAATGGAAGACCTGTCCCTTGTACAAACATTGACTGCTATTCTATCTAATTTTATAATACTTTATTTGTAATAAGATCATCCATAATTGCTTGTTTCTATATAATTTATTCCTTAATAAACAGTGATAAGATAAATTATCCAGCAAAAATATATCATGTCCCAAATTAGAACATTAGTCCAAAATAATAGCTAAGATTCTAACCAAGGAGGAGCCCCTCAGCTGACTGCTGAGAATGTGGAAAATTATCAACTTGAGATCAAAGAACATCTGATCTTTTAAAAGGTCTGCCCTTCAAAGAGAAAAGGGAAGCTGTCAGCTGCAACTGGCAGGCATAGGCTGAAAAAAGCATCTGCATACAGTGGAGAAATGGAGAGGACTTAAAAATTACTGAGAAATTCTAAGCACAGTTAGAGCAGGATTCATGCATGTCTCTGTCTTTTGGCTCCTATCACACTAATAGTAACAACTGACAAATTGTTACTAATAAATCCTAGTTAGTTAAGAAGCAGCTGCTTCTCTGTCCCCACACTACTATCAATCCTGTGCCAAATGACAGGGGTGAACTCCAGGGACTGAAAGATAATTTAAAGTCAATGTCTCAGCTGGGAGATCTGGGCACTTTCCAACCTGCTATTCCAAGGCAAGTCAAAGATACACAAAAAGCCCATTCTTATGCCCATATAGAGCTCGAGGAAACTGCAATACTTCCCACACTGGATGATCAGGACACCAGGAGTGCTGGGATGCCGTACATTCCAGCTGCAAGCTCAGGTCACAGCACATTAAAAAGCCTGAAGACTCATGATTAAAATCAGCTCTCAAACTACTTTGTGCTTCATTGATTATACAGAATTCCCAAGTGTGGTCACTGCTTATAAAAGATGGCAGAGGCCTTGAACCAAAGTGTTCTGATCCAAACTACACATTGGTATTAGAATTCATGCCTAATATCAGTTATTATAGATGCACAGAGTTTATAAAAGATGCCATAATCTTAATTTTTTGTCTTCTATTTCATTCTTTCCTAGTTAAAAAAACAGATGCTGTTTCTGTAAGGCTGAGCATAAAATAATATAATTTGATTAGCAGTTGAGCAGACAAGGCAAAGATTTTGCAAAAGTGAAAGAGATCCCAAGGCAGAAGAGAAGGCATAGCAGTACAGAGGCAGGAATGAAATCACACACTGGGGCTGCACAACCGTGAAAAGCAGAGACAGCTTAAGCTCAGCAGCATGCAGCATGCAACAAGAGCAGAGATGGTACAGAGAGTTTTACACTGAAAGATGAGGAGCTCTGACTTGACAAAGGGAAAAAACACAGACAAGGGGAGATCAAGAGTATTCATTCCATATGATGTAGGCTTCAGTTATTATTTTGTAATATTTGTTAAATCACAGCAGTGGTTTAACCTCACTCAGGATAAGATATTTGTTCCTGACCTTTGATGTCTGCAATTATAGAAAAGATTAACCACGACTGAGACTGCAAACAATATTGACTGAATGAGTGCAGTTAAGTTTTGCAAGGGCAAACGGATAGTTCAGAGACCTGCATAATCTACGTAAATGGGCCAAATACAAGAAAATGTGAATCCAGCCTTAAAAGTGCATCACGTTTCATGTGAAAAAAAGAAAAAAATACTTCCTGAGAACAACCAGGAAAGCTATATAGAAGGGAATCTAGAATTTTTTTCTGTTAGCAAATTATACTGAGTTTACCTGAAATGCAACAATGCCAATACTATTTTGCAATTTTGTGTGTACATAAATAACCACCTTTGCAGTATTTTACACGGAGGAATGTTCCCCACTTAGCTTTAGTTTAATAATTACTAGAAAACTGGCTGCAGGGCTAAACAGCTTGACAATGGAATGGCTGACAGTGCCACAGAGACGGGATTCCTCTCATCTGATGGGAGCTTGTTTAACCTGCATTAGTCACTGAGTGTCCTTCATTGTTCACAGCACTTCTGGAGGATGATTCATCTATCCATCTAAAATCCCTGTTTTTTGATGAGGTGAAGCACCTTCTACAGGTGTCATAGGTGAAAAGGGGATCCTAGATGACTAGTTGAAATTAGCGCTCAACCTCTAAACAGACAAAGTAATGTAATGTAGCCAAAGCAGAAGCCTGTGAAACCTATAAATTACAAATTATAAAAAATAAATCAGGATACAATTAATATCCTTTGCTTTGGACCCAAAAGTAATCCAGCTAAAGCAGTGTAACCAGCAACAGTATAGAAGTCTTTTGTGACCCTGTGAATGCATAGCCATACACAATGTACATGCATTTCACATATGTATGTGAGTAATGTGACTACCGAAGGGGCAAACAGTGACCATAGGACATAGGAAACACCCAAGTGATGCTGAACAGAACAAAATAAGAGCAAAGGACTGCAAACAGGCATCCTGCTGAATACACGAGAAAGGTAAATGGCAAAATCAAAAATAAGACAAGCATGATGGAATCTCCTTTTCAGGAGCAGGACAAATGTTTCATGCAGGGACAAAGACAAAAAATGATTAAAACTCGTGTCAATTCTTGGACTAATAGAATGTTGTGCCACATCACCTTAATTAAAACCAAGACTGCAATTAGAATAGAACAGAAAAAATAGAATAGACTATTTCAGTTAGAAGGGACCTACAACGATCATCCAGTCCAACTAACTGACCACTTCAGGGCTGACCAAGAGCTAAAGCATGTTGTTAAGGGCATTACCCAAATGCCTCTGAAACACTGACAGCCTTGGGGCATTGACCATCTCTCTAGGAAGCCTGTTCCAGTGTTTGACCAGCCTGTCCATAAAGAAATGCTTCCTAATGTCCAGTCTAAACCTCCTCTGGGGCAGTTTTGAACCATTCCCACGTGTTCTATCGCTGGGTACCAGGCAGAGGAGATCAACACGTCCCTCTTCACTTCCCCTCCTAAGGAAGCTGTAGAGACCAATGAGGTCATCCCTCAGCCTCCTTTTCTCCAAACTAGACAAGCACAAAGTCCTTAGCTGCTCCTCATAGGACATTCCCTCCAGCCCTTTCACCAGCTTTGTTGTGCTCTTCTGGACACATCCAAGGACCTTCACAAACTTCTTAAATGATGGGACCCAGAACTGAACACAGTACTCAAGGTGAGGCCACACGAATGCTGAATATAGTGCATTAATCAGCTCTTTTGACTAGCCAATTATTCTGTATTTAATACACCCTAGAATGCAGTTTGCCCTCTTGTCTGCCAGGGCACTCTGCTGAGTTATACTAAGCCTGCTGTCAACCAGCACCCCCAGGTCCCTTTCTGAGGGCTGTTCTCCAGCCGCTCCTCATACAATTTTTACTTGTGCCTAGCATTGCTCCATTCTAGGTGCAGAATCTGGCATTTGGTCTTGTTAAATTTCATCCCATTAATCATAGCCCAATGCTCCAATCTATCTAGATCCCTTTGAAAGCCATCTTGTCACTCAAGAGAGTCAACAGCACCTCCCAGTTTGGTATCATCAGTGAACTTGCTAATGGTGTATCCAACTCCTGCCTCCAAATCATTGGTAAATTGATTTATTGAACAGAACTGGCTTCAGAATTGAACCCTGAGGAACACTGCTGGTGACCAGTCGCCAGCCAGATGTAGCCCCAAAATAGCAGAGAAACATCAAGCACAAGGAGGAAAGATGGAGAAGAAGGAAGACAAGCCCACTAAGTATGTGTAAGTATAAATACTAACAGTTTTGTATACTTAGTGGTGATGAGGCATAGTGTGTAAAAACGAACCATAAGCTTGAAGTGTGCTGTTAATGAATGAGATTAGCAAAGTTTTGTTTTAAAGTTTAAAAGTCCCTGATGTGTTAGTCTTAAAAATACTCACATCACAGCAATTTCTAATTTCCTGAAAAATACAGACATACATACACGTATTTGAATCTGGACACATATTCAGTTGCAGCAGTAATGTGCATTGTGCTAGACGATTAACTAAAACAAATACTCAAGTTCTTACCAGAAAAAGTTGTATACAGGCTTACCTTACTGAAGAACTTGATATTTTTAAAAATGTCAATAAATAACTATAAATATTCAAAACACTTTCAAACTCACAGTCTAATGTATCACCCCTTCCTTACCTTTGTAATTTTTATACAGTAGGAGTGGTAGCAGTCAGATTAGATTGGTGTACAAAATTTCACTCCATGTCAAAAGTAACCATAGAATCATATAACATTCTCAGTAGGAAGGGACCCACATGGATCATTGAGTCCAGCTCCTGACTCCACACAGGGCAACCCCAAAGTTACACCATGTATCTATGAGCATTGTCCAAACACTTCTTGAACACCAGTGGGCTTTTTGGGGACAGTGCTCCAGTGCTTGAACACCCTCCCAGTGAAGAGCATTTTCCTAATACCCAATCTGAACTTCACCTAATGCAGTTTTAAGCCATTCCCTCATATCCTATCACTGAACACGAGAGACATATCAGCACGTCCCTCTGCTCCCTATCATGAGGAAGTTGCAGGCAGCAATGAGGTCACCCTTCAGTCTCCTTTTCTGTGAGCTGAACAAAGCACATATCCTCAGCTGCAACTTGTAAGTCATGTCCTCGGGTCCTTTACCATCTTTGTTGCTCTTCCTTGGACACATTCCAGTATTTTATATCCTTCTTTTGTTGTGGAGCCCAAAACTGCACACAGTACTCAAGGTGATGTCATACCAATGCTGCATAAATTAACATTGTTGTCATTTTGCAAATATAAGAAAATGTTAAGATTTTAAAAACATGACCAAAATTATTCCTAAAGGTAAATAATTTTTACAAGACTGTATGTCCCATAACCACTTTTTCCAATGCATGCTATTGGGTCTTTTCATTTGTGCAAGAGGAGGAAGAAGAAGAAGAAGAGCAACAAGACTGGTGAAGGGTCTAGAGAACAAGTCTTATGAGGAACAGTTGAGGGAACTGGGGCTGTCTAGTCTGGAGAAGAGAAGGCTGAGGGCAGACCTTATTGCTCTCTATAGCTACCTGACAGGAGGTTGTAGTGGGTGTTGGTCTCTTCTCCCAAGTAACTAGCAACATGATTGGAGGCAATGGACTCAAGTTGCATCAGGGGAGGTTTAGATTGGATATTAGCAAAAATTTCTTTCCTGAAAGAGTGGTCAGGCATTGGAACAGGTTGCCCAGGGAGGTGGTGGAGTCCCCATCCCTGGAGGTGTTCAAAAAACATGTAGACATGGCACTTCAGGACATGGTTTAGTAGGCATGGTGATGTTGGGTTGACAGTTGAACTTCATGATCTTAGCAGTCTTTTCCAACATTAATGATTCTATGCTTTGATGGATGTTTGGAAGCTCGATGAATATAATGGAAAAAAAATATTGTAAGGTATACTTCTCCTTTGAAACCTCATCTTACTCGAAGGTGTAAACAAATCTGGACAAAATTGGTTATCTGCAAAGATCTGCAAACTTAATTGAGTTTGGACAAATCTCAAAAAAATCTCATAAGGGATTCACATGGTCCTGGATAAAATGTCTTTTCTATCAGAACCTACTCATTCAGATCTTCATAGCTAAAATGTATGTAAATTAACAATATTGTAATAAAATTTAAAACACTGTTACAAGATCTTTCTTTTAAAACTTTTAGAAGACAAAAAAAAAGCAAAAATTTGAAAATTCAACATTTGATAATTTACTAAAATGTTACTACTACTTATTTCTAAATAGCAGAATTTTTGAAAAGCTTCTTAATATTTATATTAAGCAACATTGCCTCTCTTTTGTTTTCATTCTCCTAGGAAACACACTTTTTAATTCTGAACTGAATTTAAAGATATGCAAATCCAGCATTATCACACTGTGCATTGTTAAATAATGTTTCAGTAGATCTTGTAAAACTGAAGCAATGGCAGCATAAACCTCTTCTATATAAGTAAGATAAATAAATCTCTGGAGAAGGCAAAATATTATTTTCTATTGCTGTAAATATGGAAGTGTATTAAACTTCTGAACTGAGGTTTGGTGTAGGAAAGTTCTAAGTGCCTACTTTCACTCTCAGCTAAGATAAAGGTTTAGTATGAATCATGTGCACTTTAAACAGTACTGACAAGAACAATGTATTATTAAGCATTGAACTCTGCCATGGCAAATAATATTTATCTGACAAAATGTAACCAGTGACTGACATTTTCTATATTAATGTCATGTTTTGTCATTTTAGAAAATGTATTTTCTTAATTCCTACAGAGTGCCCAAGGTGTATGAAGCTTTAGCAGATGGATGAACATACCCCCTCTGTTCTGAATATCTCACAGACTGATTCACGTTGGAGAATACAACACTCGAGGAGTCAAACGTAAGTGATACAAAAAAGGGAAAAAAAGAGAAAGTTGTACAAATATCTGAAATGCAAAGTCACGATGTAAAGCCAAAAAAGTGACTCTTCAGAGAGAATTCAGTGGAACAAACTGAGAACTGTGGAGTCCTGGCTGGATGAGAGGGGACATAGCTTGGTGCCGTTGAGCAACCCAAGTTCTGATCCGGAGGTGAGCCTTGAGAGCGGCGGACATGGAACCCTGTTGGGAAGGTAGAGCGACGAGCTCGGGACACTGGAGCAGGGGGACCGTCACATCGCCGTTTCCTGCTGCACTGTCACTTCCTGCCATGCTGTCGTTTCCTGCGACAGCGCTGCTTCCGCATCGAGATGCAGCTCTGCACCAATCACAGCGAGTTGCAGCAGTTTTGCCTATATATGATTAGGGGTCTAACCAATCAGATGCTGTAATTGCTTTGCTATATAAACCTTGTTTTGCTGACTAATAAAGGTTGAATGATCAATACTCACATTGGGGTGACATCGTTACAATGAATCCGTAACCCACGCCAACAGAGAACCATAAGCAATATTTGAAAGTTAGCCCACAAGCCCCCTGAACCTCTAACAGCCCAGCCTAATCTCAAGGTCTGAGAATTACTGCTTCCATTAGGAAGAATGAGAAGTGTTCCTCAAGGGACAGTTAGGCAACTGAGTTCTCTTTCTTCCTGCAGTTCAAGACATGTGACTGCAAACTGGCTGTGCTTCCATTTCAGCAATTCAAAGCACTGAAAAGAAAAAAAGGAAAAAAATGCCTGGTGGATTCAGAAAGCTGCTTACAAATAAAAAACTAAACTAATGCAATTCATATCATTTAACATAAAACCTAAGATCGATCTTTGTTAAGAATACAAGAAATACATGAAATTCCTTGTAAAAAATATATTTTCTTTTGTTCTTTGAAAAAAACGAAGGGAGAGAAAAGTGAAGGGAAGGAGACAGAAACATAGGGGAAAAAGTAGAAAGTGGGTTAGGTTTTTTTATAAATGCAGGACTTGAGAGTGGGTCTGAAGTTGAGAGTTCACCAGGCTTCAATAAATGTCCTGATTTTTTTTGGAAGATTCAGAGATGGAAAGAATCAGGTATGTAGCATTACTGAATGTCACACCTCTTATTAAGTGCCTTCTTACAAATAGAGATTTAAATGCACAGCTTACCTTACCTCTCCATTATTTATAAAATCTTTTTGCACTATAGCTTTTTGAAATGGTATTTCTGAGCTTTTGGGTAAGCTTTCTCAAGCATTTTTCATTTATGAAGATTTCCATCCCTACTACAAAAATAGTACATATACATTGCAGATGCACTGCTGACCACAGTGCTTACCTTTGGACAGTCTATTAGCCTGCACTTGAAAATGAACACTAGGAATTTGACAAATGTGTCAGAAAAACAAGAGTGAAATCATTAAATATATAGATATCCATATATTTAATGCAAGATTAGTGCAGAGGAAAGGTGCTAATTTGACAGTTGTCAAGTGTCAGCTCCACAAAAATGTAGAGAACACGCACTAGCAAAGCCAAATCAGTATGGCATTTATACTCTGTAGAGCATAGAGAAATCGCCACATTCAGTAATGAAAAATAATTCCATATCTGCACTTCTTCACTTTTTTGTCTTCTTTGTTGAGATGGCTAAGAGCACAACATGATGCTAGTTTTATATTCTCGGCGTTGTTGAAAGTTTTACGCAAACTAAGCTGAGAGAGCAGGGGTTATTTAAACAAGCAAATTTCTTCAGCGTGAAACTTCTTGCAATCATACAATGTTTTATGTCTTTTATACATGAGGAAAATGATTTAAAACATGATATGCCTCTCACATACTTTTTGATGGTTTTGTCTGCTTGCTTGTTTTCCCACAGTGAAATCCCTTGCACACACTTTCATAATGCTTTTAACATACCTTCTGTCATTATACTAGCTGAAATGTCTTTGTGCTGTTACTAAATATGCAGTCCTGAAGGGCTGCTGCAACTGCCTAGTCACACACTGCAGTAGCATTGAACTCAGTCAGGATGTTTTTTCAAGTGCTTTGAAATGCCTTGAAATAGAGAAGGTATTACAGACCAGCAAACTCTTTTCTATTTCATCCATGTAAACAGAAATCTATAGTGTTTTCTGCTGTGAACTAACAAAGGCTGCTGGGTGTGACAGATGAAATGCCTTTCAGGAGAGCCATCATGAGAGTGAACCATTTCAAATGTATCTAGGGCTGCTCAGATGCTCAGGAAAAAAAGTGGCCATGATTATTCATACAGCTTACTTCAAAAAAAGAAGACAGTTAGGATGAGTGAGACATCAAACTTGGTGATGTTGCACATGGCCTGAAAGACACTTTTGTACTTAATATCAAACAATTCCGTAATCCTTATCTCAGTCTGTGACTACGTGTGAAAGAGTATATACCGATAGGACTGAAATAGGAGTGAAAATACAACAAAAAGCCATAATCAAACTGCAAAATTTTATACTGGATTTTTTTTAAATAAAGACAAATAAACTTTTTAAAATGAAAAAAAAACATTTATCCTAGGAGGCTCTCAGTGAGTTTTATTCACGTAGCCTAATATAAGTTGTTACTATTAGCAAATATTTTTTCCCTTTATATACCTGGATTAGCAATGCCACACTAAGTGTATTTCTGATTAATTACCCAGAACCCTAAGGGATTTTCAGTTTACTGTTTAATGCTTGATATTGCACCTATAATCAACTAAAACAACTGCAAATGCATTTGCAGTTTGCCAGCAGTTTTCATTTTTAGCTTGTGATGCACAGAGGCTGTGAATTATAACAAACAGTTCAGAAACAATAAGCATTTGTGACGTACACAACTGAAAGGAAGTTAGGGAATGTATTCTGCTTGTAGTATGTCATCCTTCTTCTAAATATAGAAACTTGTGCAATCAATTGTGAGTTTTAGAATTAGCCCTAAGTACTGGGAGATGTTCCTCACTGGCAAACTGTTACCTCTGACTACAATACTTTGAAGGACACGTTCTTACTTTGCAAACAGGAAGATTAGTTCTTCATCTGTGTATTTAACATTTATGTGCCACAAATCAACATCAGAATAACAGAGGAAACCTTTAAATAGCAAGTAAGAACAAGATTCTCTTGGTGCATGATTGTGTGACAAAGACAGACTTCTCTTTCTTGGAAGACTCTGCCAGCCCTGTGCAGATGGAGCATGGCAGGGGCTGGCGAAAGGCATGGCAGGGTGAGCTGCCTGCCACCCCTTGCTGGGGAGAGGCTGTGGTGCTTTCAGCCTGCAGCCTGGCGTCAGCAGGAAAAACCTGCTGGGGGATGAAGTCCTGATCTCACTGAACTCTCTGGCACATCTCCCGGTTAGTCCCACAGAGACAAGATTTTCCCCAGGTTTTTACTACTTTAACATGCTGTACAAACCAGACGTAAGATCAACCCAGTCTAGCTTACAAAAGGACTTTTTTTTTTTCCTGACTCTGGTAGTAAAACTATCGTAAATGTCCCAGACCTCAACAGAGGTAATAAATTATTTTTAAAAGTGGAATATGTCTTTATACAGCTATAGAGGATAGAAAAATGCAATGCAAAATTCTCCAAGAGTTTGCTCAATGTCATTAGTACATTGTCACTGAAACTCCACTTGAAGCTGGAGCTTAATTTGCACTTTCACTAAAACTTCAAGACAATGAGAATACCATGAAAAAGAGGTATTTTCTCTCCAGTTCCAAATTTAATGGAAAACAAATCCTGAGTTTTCCTTTGGTTGCAGATTAAGACACAAAATCAAAAGCTACCAGTGATTAATGCTATGTAACACTTACTCTATGAAAAGTTTAAATTAGTCTCCAGAAAGCTAGCATCATTCCATTTTAAAGACATTATTTATTTTTTTATTTCAAAACATATAAGTAGTGTCTCTGTATTCTTTTTTCATATGAAGCTTTGATAGTTTTAGTCCCTGATGAATCTCATTTTAAAATACATGCATTTAAATGCTGATTGGTACTTTCTCTAGAGAGCTAGGAGGAAAGGCTTTCAAGTGGAATTCTGACAGAAGAATAAACTTAATATTTTTATTCCCAAGATATCTGAATCTTTTCCAGATATCACTGGTATCTGCTACTGTCTCTACTGGTAGACAGAACTATTTCTCCTTAGATTATATAGTTTTATTTTCAGAAAAAGCATCTAGCTGTTCTGACAAAAAAGTCTCTGAAGAATAATCAAAACCCATTTTTATCAAAGGTATCAATGCTGTGTTTCACCTAAAGGTGTTATATTATTGTTAGTTTTGTATCATTAGTGTTTGTTTCCGCAGCAAGACACTATGAAGAGCACAAGATCATAATGATCATAGTGAAACTATTATGTGCTACAGAAGGTGGCATATTGTTAAGTCCTGTTGAAAAAGAATATAATTTGCATTGCATACAGATCTGTACTGTTGGTGTTTACTAATTTTATTTTACTTAGATACTTGTCACTGAGTTGGAAGAATATCTTCACTGTTTTTTTTTAGATAGTAAGTGTACTAGGTCTTTAATTATGTATAATAAAATCAAGTCAGATTTTCAACTGATCAATTATCCCCTTTAAATCTTAGATTTTGTTAAAATAATATGCCTGCTCTGACTTCACATATTTTGACAAGAAAGGCAAAAATTCAGATTTGAAAAACTAGAAGAGACTGTACTTCTTTCTTTCTGAGCTTATAAACAAGAGATACTTACCCGGAGGTAACAGTACTCAAGAAGCATTTGCTATTTCTTTAACAATTACTTTATAATGTATCATCTGTCCAGTGTATCTCAACTTTTCTGTCTCTGTACAACTTATCACAGGAATAGGTTCAAAATTCCTATTATTTTCCGGTTTTTTGTTTATATTTTTGTGTTTCTTTTATCAAAATCTTTGTGCAAAAATTCATTGGATAAGGTGGATGCACTGTTTTCTTGCATAACCCTGGGAATATGTTAGATTTCTTCACAGTACCAAGAAGATATTCTCTTAAGAAACACAGACATCTGCTAGTAGGATAAAATCTAGCTGTAGAGGTTAAGTTTGGTTTCTCAGGATTTGTCTCTCAGGTTATAATTTCAAAGGCCCAGTGTGCTGTTTGGGCCACAGCTCTTTTTGATGGATAAACCCCTAATAACTTGAGAGACAGCAACAAGCGTAAAGCTAAGGTTATTGTGCTCTTCTAGCTCAGGTAGCATGAGATTCACTAAAAAATCTCAATTCAGGGAGAATGTGAAGGCTCAGCTGGTGTTCAATAATTTCTTTCTTCTCTGTGAAGTGTGCAGCTTTTTTTGTATATATAAGCAATCCATTGCAATGTGATGAAGAACTAAGATTTCACACACAGACAACAAGTGATAAATTGAAATGACATGGTTCTGTTGCTAGTTTACTGCTAAAATAATTCAAATACCTTTATAGTTTTTATTACTGTCAAATTAATTTGTGTAAAATGTGCCAGGAGAGAAGTCTGAAAGCAAACCAGGGAACAAAGATATCCTATTATATTTTTTCTGTGTTAGTGCATGACTTGCTTCAGGCTGCTGCATCTCCTAAAACTTCAAACTAAATCACAGATGTGAAATAAGACCTTCCATGCAACCCACAATGCATGTAAATGTAAATATAAAAGATCAAGACAATATCTTTATTATTTTCTTTTTTAAAGAAATAGTTCAAACATGGGATGAATGCTACAACAGAAATGAAAGGTTTGCTTCTGCTGTTATGTGAACCTTATTCTACTTGATGAATTTATCCTAAAAATAATTTTTGATTTGGCATTTTTTCTTTGGTACAATCAGAAAAGGAATTATAATTACTTCTGCATTTATGAGTGCGTGAGAACTTCAGTTTACCAGTTCAGTACCATCCTGGATGATTTACTTGTCCTAACTCAAACAGAAGAAAACAGAGAATGACACTGTGATAAAGATAATGAGAATTATTCAGGAAAGTGAACATAACCTCAAAAACTTAGTAAAGATGTCTGGGATATCAAAGGAACACTTTCCAGGTGCTAGTTTTCCAGAAAAAAAACAGCCGTAGAGGTCATAAGGCCTGCGCAAAGTTAAAGATACCTTTGGCAACAGCATCCCTGAGAGAGAAAGGTGGCCTAAAAGCATACTGATACAGCACAGTCTGCTTTAGCCCATGTGCAGTGGAAAGTAGACAAAGTTTACTTTTGAATTAATTTTCAAGGGAAGACTGAATACTAGATAAGGAAATCAACATAAGCTCTTCGGTACAAACTTACCTGTTTGGTTCCTACAGATCCACTGAAAATGGGAATAACGCTTTGCTTTGAAGACACTTTTTTTCAAACATTTGAATAAGTCCACCCCTAAACTGTTTAAAGACTGTCAGCCTGCTGGCTATCATATGCTAAAAAGAGTAACTGCAGCCAGAGATCCCATCCAAGAGCATTTAGACCACCAAGTTTTTGAAGGCTACATATGGATATATCAAGTTCTTTGTGACTGACATAGAAGGGTCATGAATACATATTAATATTCAGAAATATGTATATGCACAACAGAATGATAAAGATGGAGCTTTAAATTAATGCAGCAGGGTAACAGCTTTTGGAAATCTTGCTGGAATATTGAACAGATTATGAGGACATGAATCCTAGCTCTGAGAGCGGAGACTTCAAACGTCACAGGCACAAAGCTGCTACGGCCCAGCCTGGGCGAGAGCTGAGTACCGTTTCTCCTGAGGCTAATAGGCTTGGACTGTGGTCAGCACGACGAGGAAGGTGACTTTGCACCTGGCAGGGAAGATGTGCATTGTTCAAGACCATAAAAAAAAGGCTTTAATTTAAAGTTAGGCTTGTTTATGATTAGACACTTACAGAACTTTGTTTCTAACTTACATACAAAAATTCATTTCTTGGACAAGAATGTTCTGTTGTACAAATGTACCTGGTTTGCACTGGTATGTCTACAATATAATGGGGCCAATAGTGTTGCTGACTTCAATGATACCAGTAATTCCTAGAACTCAGCAGTATAAGGAAAGACTGAACTATAGATTTTAAAGAAACACATTTACCACTGCAGCTGCTTGAAATTGAGATACTGTGACCTATGAAATACTCACAAGAACACTCTCTCTAAGAGTATCTATCAGTAGGTGGTATAGAGAAAGATGCAAGTGGGATTCAAAGTGAGTAAAAGACATTTCTTCCTGACTTACATCATTCAATGTAAGCATGAAGACTGCATTCTTCATTAGCATTTTTTGTCTCGTTTATTCTAAGTATTTGTCATTTAACAGTTAATTGTTTTGTAATACCACCAAACTTCTGACCTTAATCCAAAATGCAATGGATATTTTGAAAATTGATGTGAACAAAAATTCACTCTGATACTAGAAACACACTAATAGATATCAATGACTAGGAAGAGTAGACTTACTTTCTACATGACTCCATTCACTTAGTACAATTAGATCTTATGTTAACGAGGGAATTTTTTCAGTTGTGACCTTACGTCTTCATTGAAACAAGTAAAATTGTGAGGGCCTCCAAAATTAACCAACAATAAGTAACAGCTGAACATGTTTAAGAGTTAACAGCACATTTGAGTACAGATCTTGTGTTTATGAAGCAGTTTCTCAAGTCCTGTATTACAGGACTTATCAGAAAACAATAGATATCTGAGTGACAACAACATATTGAGCTTGGCAAAGGGGAATGTTGCATCTGTTAGCAGCTTGAGGATACAGAGAATACAGTATCTGCAGCAACACCAGGCACCTTTGGGGAAGCATGTATACTTTCATTTCAAAGTGCGTGTCCATTTTCATACTACTCAGTCAGGAAGAGTAATGCAAGAGTTTCTGGTTTATCCTATATATGGAAACCTACATTAGCAACATTTTGAAGAACAGGTTTGAATTAGTAGCCCATGGTTGCAACACCACTATAAGAGTCTTTAGAAAAAAATGATTCTGGAATGCCTCTATCTAATGAATAAAACAATAAAAAACATCCTCTGGTGTGTTCTTTCTTCTTGCCAAAATCTCTGAAATGTGAAGGTAGCTATTACAATAGGTGGAGCCGTAACCTGCCAAGCAGCAGTCATGAAGAATTTTGTAGGCAGTTACTTCTTCTGATTCCTCTCCTTTCTCAGTGTATTACACCTTGTTTTGGTCATAGGCTTCCCTTGGCTTTCATTAGATATAGCACGTATATGGCCAAAATTCAACGCTGGATACTGGTTTCACATCTGTTACGCAGTACTCCAAAAGTCTGTTATTTTGACATCTAAATTATACAAATCCTGGTTTTTAAGAAGTTGCAAATTAAACCTGAATTTTAGTTTGTGTATTAGGAAAATATGTGAATATAATCATGCATAACACAGAATTAAAAATATTAAACTGCTAGCAAGTTAGGATTTTTAGACTTGCTGTTATTTCTTTCGTGCATTTTTAGTGGGAGGAAGCTGAGCTTTTGGCTTTAAAACTTCTGTCTGGCTTAATCACAAAACAAATGAGTTCCACTAAGGTAATCCAAAAATAAAATTGGGAAGGATTGTAGCTCTTTAGTTTCCTCTCTCAGCTGCATACCAAGTCAAACCTATATTCTACAAACAATAACTCTGGCAACATTGACTATAGGTTTTAATAATCCCTAACAATGTGCAATATTGCATAAGTACCACTTAACATACATTAATCCAACGGCTGTAAAGCAGTGATTGCAAGGACCATTTACTATGCTCTTAAGAAACACAACGGAGTGACTCTTTAATAAAATACCTGATAACTCATTTTACCATCATAAAATACCAAAACACTTTTTTTTCTTCTTTCTTTGACTGATGCTGCACAGATTTTCATTATTAAAATTGCATGACTTCCACCAGAACTGGAAATGTTCTTTCGTGGAACAGCTGATTTTTCCTCCTTTCTTCCTCTTTCTTTCTGATTATTGATCCACTATTGATCCAAGATCCATGCTTGTAAAGTGCAAATTATTAATCATCTTCAGATTTCTAGCTTTAATAGGAAAGAAATATCAGACCTTACTATCACATCATGTTAACTACTACCTTGGTTCCCTACCACCCTCATATCAGCAACTGATATCTCACAAATATTAGACTTACTAGCTAATATTTCCTAAAATCTGTAATCTAGTCTCCCAATTTCAAGATATATTTCAAAGAAGAAGAGACAGCATTGGTATAAGTTCTAATACACATATATTTCAGAACCATATTCATTGAAATCGTATTGGGATAGATGCATTGGGTGAAAAAAAGGAATTTTGCGATCAGAAGATGTGATATAGAGTTATACAATTTGCAGCTCGCAGGCATCGTTATGTATCAGTGATGTTCAAAGGTTTACATAGGACTGCTGGTCACCTGACGGGAGATTTCTGTTCTGCATCAAATGCAGTTAAACATATTTTCAATAATTACATAAGAACAAATCTTATAGTTACATAAATGGTACACAAGTGGAAGAGGAAGCAGTATATATTAACTAACTACACAGAAAGTACCATGGAGTTATTGTTATTTCATGCTGTTACTAATTTCAGTTTTCATAGTACATGCAATTGTTTTCTAAATCTCAGGTTTACAAGAGAAGAATTAAAACAATTGTGCTGGTTCCTAGATCTGATGCTGAGTTGCAGTAGCTCTTAATTGAAACCAACATAAAACTTCAAACCCCAATAAAAGCTAATCTACAGTGCCCAAATGCTCGGAGTAAGTAAATTAAAATAATTATACCCAACTTTAATTAAGTGACATTGCCTCAAATAACAGTCAAGTGAAAAGGAATATATTCTACAAGTTATTCTGTAAACATCTTTACTCTTCTGTTAGTAGGCATTATTCCTCTCAGCAAATGTAACATTCTGTGGGATTTACCTCTCAAGAATTATTCTGAATTGTCTCTCCTGCAGTGATATGGAGAACAAATAACTTTAAAATTCTGCTATCAATCTGAAAATCCCTCTACGCAACACTAAGATTATGTTAATCAGAAAACTATTTCTACACAACTATAGTTTGATTTCTTTAAAAAACCATAAATAAATCTGTCCATTCTGTACTATTCTTATAAGAAAACATAGAGTTTGGAAAATCTTTTGATGGTTTTGATAACAATCAGGAGTTGCCACAAAAAAGTTATGACTATTTAAAAAATTAAGATATTACTGAAATACCTGTCATCGTAATGAAACACTACAATCAGTAAAATATTTCAGTTTAAACTGGGGTGTTTAATTCATCAAGTCTTACAAAATGAGAGAAAGAGAGACAGAAAAGAAACAAAGCAAACAAAAAGGAGCAATATTAATCGTGCATTCCCTTCATTTTAGTAAGAAGTACTTGTAGACTTATGACCATATATACACAGATATTTGCAAGATCAGGATACTAGTTATTTATCTTCAATTAAACACTTCTATTAGTCCCATAACACACCTCTAGAATTTGAAGTGTTGCTTCAAAAAAAAAGTATAAGCTGTTAATACAAGTATTTGAGGAAAATCTTTCTTCTCTGCCCAGGCTGAATTTAAACACAGCAAAGTTAGGAAGATTCATGCTACCTATTATACTGTCCAAACCCTTCCTTTTAGAACAGAGAGAATACAGATAAAGCTTTGCAATAAATGCTTACACAGTCTGAAATGAAATTTTATACACTTTGTAATCCTCTGAGAGAATGCAACTATAGAACAGTAGTACTATAGTAGATAAATTTACCATTTTTCCACTCTTGATAAATGAGACTCTGTCAGTGTTAATACATAGGACAGTAAGCTGGTAAAAGGTTGTTGTCCTATGTCCTAAATAGGACAGTTTACTGACAAAATAAAAATTGCTTTCATAGACGCACAGAAACATATAGGTAGGAAGGGACATCTGGAGGTCATCCAGTCCACCCTCCTATTTGGAGCAGGGCCACCTCAGGTTGCTCTGGGCCTTGTCCAGTCAGATTTTGTTACTGTCTCCAAGAATGGAGATCTTACTAACTTTCTGGGTAATCAATGCATGGGTTCCTTCATAATGAAAAAAAAAATTAAAATGTCTTAATATCTATTCAGAATTTCCCACAACAGACACAATAGACTTGTGTCTATTGTCTCCTGTCCTCCTACTCCGCATCGCCGAGAAGAGCCTGGCCCAGCCTTGCCTGTACGCTGCACTGTAGCTGAGCAGAGTTGTGAGCTCTTCTTGTCGCTTTCTCTGCTCAAGGCTGAACCAGCCCCCATTCTCGAAGCCTCTCCTCTGCATGGTGTGCTACAGCTCCATCGCGGGGCCCTTTCATGGGTCTCATTCCCCTATGTGACTGTGACTCTTGTGCAGGGAAGCCCCAAAGTGCAGCATTCCTGACCACACAGGCACCAGGCAGATGGAAAAAATCACCTCCTTCAAATAATTTCTAGAAGTAATGGTAGTTCTATTAATATTACTCATCATATTTCAATAATGTTTTACTGCTAAAATAAATAAATGTACACTTGCAAATAAATAAATACGCATGGGTTTGCACAGTCACTACCATATACAGATATATTTCTAAACTCCCAATAGGATGTGGAATCATGCAAACAAGGTGCTACAGTCAAATACTTTTATTTTAGGATTGGGAGATATAAGAGACAAGTACTTATGACACCAAAGCATTTATCTTATCTGAAAATTGAATCAGGTAGATAATAATTTCCTGTAATTCTGAAAACTAAAATCTAGAAATTTATTTTAGCAATCAGTGACTCAGCTTTGACAATGTTCCATGTCCAAGGAAGTAAAAATAAAAAGAAACAAAAACATTCAGTGGATTTTTAAATGACATTCTGGCAAATCTTAATATGAATGACAGCATGAATCTAAATTCCCTATACAGTTAAATCATAGAAAAGTCAGCAAATATTCCTTTATGCCTCATTTCCATTAAAACAGCTAATCTATGAGAACCTACATGGACAATATAATACTGTAAATTCTGCAGCGTGGTTATCGAATATAAGGGTATTTCAAGCTATAACCTGAGAGAAATAGAATTGTAAGGAAACTGATGAAGAGGTATACAGGGTTCAGCAAATGATTGTATTTCAATGCAGAACTGCTCAAATTAATTAATTAGAAATGATGGTATGAATCTGACGGCTCTGCAATCTCTTCTAATATTTCATTAAACCAGTCTAAAATGTTTCAGTATTTTTTTTCTGGTTTATTTCAATGTAAGTAACTTCAACAACAGGTGTAGGCTGTTCAGCCCGCCATTCTTTCATATGTGGCTGGAAAATCCTTTAAAGGGACTTCCATTCAGAAATATTCATTAAATATTTGGATTCATAATTCATTGTGCTTGGGGTTATTACATAAATCTTGTTCCATAAGCAGGATGACTGAAGCGTTTTTGAATTGTACAATGCTAAATAACACTAACACTTCCAAGTACAGTAATAAAGAAAATTAGCCAGAATGCATAAAATGTTTAAGACTTGTCATGACTAAGACAAAAAAAAAAACTCTCTGCTGCTTTATAAGTTCTCATAAGCATTGTATTGCTAAGAAATACAGTAGAGTTAATTGAGAGCTTTTAGTCACAAACATTCAAAAAACTTTCTATTACGGATGCCCTTACAGAATATATCATATTTAGCATCCTATTCACATTAATTGAATAACAAAAAGAAGGAAAAGCTTTCTGAGCATATTGTCAGGAATGCTTCAGGTGGGTAGAGACAGTACAGAGAGAAAGTCCTGACTGGATTGTTGATAGGTGGGCTGCTTGAAAGATTAAATTTTATGAGTTGATTTACACTACAGTCAGGCTAAAATTTTTACTTTCCAAGAGAATTAGAACAGCCATAGAGGACTCTTTATTCCCTACACTGCAAATTTAGTTAGTGATGATAATTTAATGGACAGTGAGGCCACACAATCTTGTTATCAAGGCTCCTTTTCAGCAGCTCCTGGAGTGAATTGTCATTCTTTCTAAATAGACAAGCCACCACCCCAATTTGTATCTCACATACTTTATTCTCTCAAAAGGGACAAACATATTTACCCTTCAAGGTTTATGAATCATCAGTCATAACACATAATGTCCCATCCGTTTTATTCATCATAGACTTTTACAAGTTCAAGCACTGCATGCATGCTATTTACTACCGGGAACTTCATGCTCCATATGTAAAGTCTTTTTTCTGATTGTAAACTATTTTACCTATTTCATTTTTGCCAGTGGCCAAGGATAAATATTATGGAATGTAATTGATTGCATATTTGCATTACACATACTGTTTAAATGAAGTTTCATTTCTTCTTTAATACCCAAGAGAAAAAATAGAAGTGTCACAGATCCCGTAAGATGCAAGTACTGGTCAGAGCGGTGACAAAACAACAGCAGAAGCAGCTGCAACAGCAGCTAGCACATTGATGCAGAGAAGTCCCCAGCAGATCATTCTCAGCTCCACTGACTACTTTGCCATCACTATTATCCTCACCTACGCTAACCTTTTGAGTGTAAGCACAGGTAGGTGTTATCTTGCGAAAATCATACTTTTGTTTCACAATACTTGACCATGTCCCCTTGACTTCAGTCTAAACTAATAAAAACAGGTTTTAGGACCCTGTATTGAAACTACTAGTCTTCAGCCTCTTTGAATGTCTGGTTAGAGTATGGGGACACAAACACGGTTATCGCGTATTTCGAGACCTGGCAGAATTCTCTGTGGGAAGTGTGCACTGTGTACCTACACATCTTACTGTGCAATTTTAACACTGTGCTGTTCAGCATACTGCTGTGAGCTGTTAAATTCTTCCCAACTTTTGCCTTAGAGACTGCTCCATTTCAGGGGGATATGAGATACTTGCACTAGTTTATAGCTCATAAATGAAAGCTTCAGCAGATGGCAAGATCATCACCAAGATGCTGTGCACTTGTAGGACACATGGCATTCTTTGTTTGCTATTCTGTAAGTAATCCAGAACTGTGGAAAGATATCTGCTTTTTCCTTCAACTATCCTCTGAACCTCTCTTATAAAGAAGACAGAGCACATGAAGCAGTGATACTCTCACAGGCTGCAGACCTCTTGGTTCAAATGTTCCCTCTACCACCAGTCACACACTGCACTTCACTACCAGTGCCTTATTTCAGTTCACCTTACTGCCTAAAGAATTTCTCATATTTTCTGGTTTTGACTACTTGTATTCACTAACAGTAGTTTCAGAGAGAAATACTGCATCAGTTTAAGCAAATAATTATAATAGGCCACACTCCAGTACTGTTATTAATTGAATTTGCCCATTGAGGGTTAACAGGTAAACCATTTCTATGTTATATCTGAAAGAGATGATGATAGCCTTTGAAAAGCAAATTAACAAAACTGACAAAGTCGGCATATTCACTTATTTTGAATGTCATTCTAGTCTGTGGAGTTTTCTAGTCACAGTCTAGAACATGGGTTTGTACTACTAAAAGAAAAGTTAGAGACAAGAACGTTTTTCAGTTAGCTTATTGCATGAACTTACAGCACAGAATTGCTTATATGGACAGTCATAAATAAGGCCTCTACAGTAATGCTACTCATTCGAAGCTCATGAATGTATAACTTCTGCTAAAAAGAAAAAGCCAGAATCAGGTTCAATAGAATTTCGTTTTGAGAGTAAACACTTTAAAAGACAGATGTATTTTTAGTAAGAGAACTAGGATAGAGACCTGGCTGAGCCAAAGAGATGTTTTATGACAAGGTACTCAGCCTACCTGTGTCTCAGGTTTCCCAGGAAGATAAGGAGAATAACAGCCTTTTTGCTCTTACACTGGATTGTGAAGCTTAATTCATAAAGAGTCTTATCCAAAGCCATTAAAGCCAATAGAAATCTCTCACTGCCTTTTATGTGCTTTTGTTCAGGTCCTTTACAAGACAGCTGAAAGACTGCCATTGACTTCAAGCCTAATTTTATAAAGCTCTTTCATATCCTCAGCTTGGAGGCATTTGGAAACATACAAATGTAGTAATAAGGCTATTACATTTACAAAACAAATCCCTAGAAGATAAAACTGAACTTTTTTTTTTTTTTAATTCTGAGAATGCTATTCACTGCATGTGAGTCCATCTAGGAATAAATACATTTCAGTTTTCATATGCACTTATTAATAACTGTTTCGCAGATACCCTTACATGTTGGTTGCAAATCATCTCTGCACGGCTGGATGCCAACTCTACACATTTGATCTGGATGAAGTACAGTTTATAATGACTTTTCCCTTGATTTAGCCAGAGTGTCAGATCCAGAATAGATCTTTGTCACTTTGTTTTTATGCTGGTATTACCCTGGCTGTGCAAGCAAAGAAAATAAGTGGTCTGGCATAAATTTAGCCATAAAGTTAACCCTTGAAAATCTTTAAGAAATTTGAAGCAGCAGAGGAGTTTAATACTTGATCATTTCTTTACAATATGTCTCCTGCATTTCTGATCTAAGAAATCAGAAGCATTGCCAGCAACAGTAATGTTAGATTTCCTATGCTGTCAAACTACAACCTCATAGTAGAAAAGCCCCTCAAAACAGGAGAATTTCCAGAACTGAATAGAAAAAGGAGAAACTTTAAAAAGTGTTATCATAATTATATAAGCTACACATGATTACCTCCCTGTAGTAAGCCTGTTAAGGAATGCTAAGCTAATACCATAAAAGCTTGACTTCATTCTGTAAGAATCTGAAAACAGTAGCAGATAATTGAGTAGACATTGAAATAAATTTCCAGTGATATGTAATTCTTTATCCTGTTAAATAATAGTGAAAAGATGCAAGTTCTCTGAATATTTACTGGCTTCAATTCAAAACAGATATTTTCTGCATTATGAATGGCTGACATGACATATTTCCAAACCTGAAACACAGCAGTATCAAAGCAACAGTATTATATAACACCTGCCATTCTGTATTGCACAAAGCATATTATTTTTAAAGACAACATACAATAACCATGCACTATTTAATGGAGTCCAATACTCTGGAAAGGAAATTAATGTTTAAATTTTGATCACAGAGAGAGTTAACAGCATTTCTAGTTCAGCACTACCCTCAGATGTCCTGTTATTTCTGTAATAACTGTTAAGGTATTAATTTTATGCAGAGACACGACTAAGCAGAAAGGAAATATTAAACCTTTACAAATCTTAGTTAAAACATTTTCATTTTATTTACACACTTCAGGAAAATGTCTCTCTATGCTTTAATGTTCCAATTTTAGTCCTATAAAGACCATGTAATAACTAGAGATAATATAATTTATTTTATAAAATTTTTATGAACTAAGTAAAGATAATTTAATCTGCCAAGGTTTTACGCTTTAGAAATTCCTATCTCTACAAAGATGCACCTAATTTAGAACTTCGTTGGTATCAGGGTTTTTGCTTTATCAACCTAACCCATTAGGCCATTACACATATTGATATTCTCCAAAAGAAAAAATTATTCTAACATCTGTTCTCAACCTGTTTTTCCATAATTTCCTTTTATGCCCTGTGTATCTCATTTAGCTCATCTGCAAAACACTACTGTGTCTGTCTACACTATATATGCCTTTCTACTGTAAGATTGAGTGAAAATTGAAAAAAATGGTAGCCTACAACATAATTCACTTTAAAAATACACTATTTTTACTAAATCTTTTGATCCAAGAAAAGATATCTGGCTTTGCAAGTCAGAACTGTGACACACGTAACGTTTAACCTAATCTCTAAGTGACCTATATTCTAACAAAATGAGAAAAATGAGTTCATGTCTTACAATTGTGCAGTCTGTTCCTTATGACTGCTGCAGTCTTATGAGAGAAAGAAGTGTTGAAGTTAAGAACAATATACCTTCTGAATGCCTTGAAGAGAGTGATTTTAATATTTTACTGCACTTGTGCAAGTAATTTCAAGAGTACAGCAGAGGGGTAGAAAATGTCCCAGTAACATAAAATCTAAGACGTGTGTAGAGGGAAAAGAACCTGAAGTCCAGGGTGTCCTACTAAATACACTTCCCATTTTCTTCTACAGATGAAAATTTTTGATATTTTATTATTCTCAAACTAGTTTCCAGCCCTGTGATCTCTTCTGTCCCCTTTTGCTGGTATTCAGCAATTGCTGATCTAATTTAATTTCAGAGGAAAACACTTATTTACAGCTGATTTGTCCATAAGGTATTCATCAACACAATACAAAGGTCATTCTTCCTGCATAAAGCTAAAGAATTCACTGTCAAAAACTGTCTTACTAGCTCTTGAAAGGTACCACTGCTGTAACAAAAGTGACATACTATCCAATGTTAGCTAGCAGGTGATGACTCAGGTCAAAGCCAGTGAAGGTGATTTTCTAATATTTATAAATATCAGTGAATGGATCAAAAATTTGAAGGTATTTAGATCTACCCCAACCTGCTATCTTCTATGAAAGCTACATGGTGTCCATCTTGAGGATTTTACCTTGTATAAATTTCTGTGTGAACTGGTGTAAATCCAAAACCAGTGCCCAACTGCTAAAGTTTCCTTATGCTCTGAGTCTACACTGGCAATATATTTGTAAGTGAAAAGAAGATTAGGGGCTTTATGACTAAGATTTATCTTGGGAACAGAGAGTGAGACAGAAAATGAAAAGCCTACTACGGGAGGAAAGAGATACCTGCATGGGATAGACTGAATTAAAACCTACTGGTAAGAACCTCCAAAACTAGATGTTAGAAATCCTGGAATATAGTAGCAGGAAAATAATAGTGAAAAATAGGAAGAAAACAAGCACAAAAAAAAGTGAGACAAAGCAAAAGAGAGGCAATGGCATCACATACTCCAAACCAAATAGCAGGCCTTTTTTGCATTTTATCCTGAGAACAAATTATTTCAAGTCAATACTTCGGCTAGACTTCCAGAAGCCAGACAAACTCGTAAGGTGCTTGCTATTGTTAATTCAATTAGAGTCTGTATGAAATCGCTATGAAATGCATAAGGGTCAAAAAATCCAGCCTTGACAACTTCCTTGTGACAACCAGTGCTTTTTTTTATATGAGAAGAGATTTCTCTCTTAAAGACATATGCCAAAAAATTGCATCTGGAATAGGGCAAAAAGGATTTGTACTTCTACAGCAGAATGCACAGTTTATGCAACTATTTCCTGCATGATAGATTACGTTAAAACAAGAACAGGAATCTACACAAAGTATAACAAAACCAAAACCAAACCAAAACTGGAGTGCAGAGAAGGCATTTACTGTCTTCCTGACAAACAGATGCACTTTGGCCAGTCAAGAAACAGATTTTTCAGGTTATGTTTTGTCTTTATTCAATATGAAAATGGTCTTATACAAAGAATACTTAAATATTTGTTTTTGGGAAAGTTTTGAAATATCTCTACTATCGCCCACAGACCAATTTAACTGTTAACACTTATTAAGCACAGTTACAGTTTCGTAATTCTTGATCTCAGCACTGGCGCTAAAGCAAGACCAAGCTCCAAGGAGGGAACCATTCCAAATTACACGAGCTGGCAAAGTGTCCTCAGGGAGCATCTGCCAGCTACAGGGAGATGGCTCGCTTTCTGGCTACTCCTCCAGTACTTCCCTCCAAATTTAAAATCTCCACCAACTCTTCTTCCATGTGGGAGAACTAAAAGGAGTCTTTATTCTTTTTATAATACTAAAAGCAAACTCATTCTCCGTTGACCAAGACAATAATTCTCATTAAAACAGTAAGAATACAACCGCAATCAATTCATACTTGCTGTGTTGTACAAATGACCCAGGAGACATGCGCAGCTTTTCAGTTGCAAAGTGTAAATGATATAGAAAACTGACTTACCGGCCCAAAAGCATTGCTGTCAAAACTGTGTCCATGGTGATCACCTTCCACCCAAATATGCCCATGTGGAACTCTCACATACTTCTTTTTGTATCCAATGGTTCTAAAAAAAATTTTTAAAAAGGGCTCATTATTTAAAAAAAATAATATTTTGTTTAGAAAACTCACATATTGATTGACTTGGAATTTGACCTTGCCTATCATCCAATGTTTGCTGTAAAAAAAAAGTGCTGAAGTACTTTAGACTTCAAGAGTGCTACTCAATTGAAAATATACGTAACAATTTTGTATAAGCTAGTTGCACTATCAGGGCCTGTTTACTACGTTGTTTCGGCAGAAATCACATCACGACAGGGAACAAGAGACTTCGCAGTTAAATATAATTAAGGGATTCTTACTTCCGTATCTGTCATAACAATTCTTTGAACCACCACATTTTATCTCGGGCAAATGCCAGTGGACACACGTTGCAGTCACATAAAGATACTGCATTGATAATGCTTTTCTTTCAGTATTGTGTTAGGTACTCATCAAAACTAGTCTGGCATATGTGAACTGAACTCGGATTCAGAGTTCGGATTCTTGTAACACTTATGTCCTGGAGGTAGGATTTCTTCAGCTGTAACAAACTAAACAGGATAAACTTAAAGGAAACTCCTAAGAGAAGGCCAAGTGCTGCAAAAAATTACATTGATGATTCAAGTGATTCTCCACAGACCACAGAAATTCATACTGAAGCAGTACCTCAGCATGCCCTGACATTACAAAAATTACAAACTACAGATGAGTCCCAAAGCTGAGGTGCAGAGTGTGCAAAATTCCTGTAGTTAATTCCCGAGTAGCTGTTATTGTCACAGTTCCAGTCTGACATCTGCCATACACTTTTGCTTTCTTTCAGGTGGGTCCTGTTATTCTGCAATCATTCACACAGGAAGGTGATTTTATCATGCACACCAAATTACTGCCATGCTGAAGCATTCACAAATGGGACTCTTATTTTGTTTTGGATAACCAAATCTGTCCACAGACAGAAGCAGACTTTTGATCTAGCTTGTTGCCTCCAGCTGCTCATCTCTTCTGACCGTCTGGAAGATATGGCCCAAAGCAGGAGGCAGAAGGAGCACACCCTAAAACTAAAGAAGATCAACTGAAGAGAGAAAATCACCTTCACCAGGAGATTCAGCTAAACTGTGCAACAGCACTGATCAGGGATGCTCACGAGTCGAAATGGGAACTGGTTCTGGTGAGGTTTGTTTGGCTTAAGGGAGAGGATGTTATAAGGACAAGATAAATAACAACCTGGAGACCATGAAATATTAAATGAATAAAGAATCCTCAAACGTGCATTTTATTAACTGAATTTGACTTTATCAGCCAAATAAAAATAAAAATTATATACTTTGCAAGCCACAAAATCCAATCAGTGCTTTTTCAAACAGCTTTTTCTGGCAGCTAAAAGGAAGAGTGTGCCAGAGCAATATTCTGATGGAAGTTCTACCTGTGATTTCATTGGAAGCTGAAAAAATAGTAGCCTGTTTGCAGAAAGAAAAGACACTGCTTTTCATCTTTCTTTAGAACACTTTCATATTACACAGCACTGAAGACTGAGTTCCTAAACCATTCAAAACAAAATTGCTAAGCTGTCCTGAGTTGATAAATGTATGATTTCTTAAACACAAAGAGTAGTTCTGTAACAATTTAATATGCTAAAAGAGTAATTTACTACTATACAGTTCCTTCCTTTTTTTTTTTTTTTTACAGAAATATGGCATACGGTCTGGACAATGACATTATTTATGTTTTGAGTTTCCATAATGCTTTGTCTCACAGATAATTTCTTTTATAAATCATAGTATCATAGAATCATAGGTTGGAAAAGACCTCTAAGATCATCAAGCCCCACCATCCACCCAACGCCACCATGTCTACTAAACTATATCCTGAAGTGCCACAGCTACACATTTTTTAAACACCTCCAGGGATGGGGACTCAACCACCTCCCTGGGCAGCCTGTTCCAATATCTGACCAGTCTTTCAGGAAAGAAATTTTTCCTAATACCCGATCTAAACCTCCCTGATGCAACTTGAGGCCATTGCTTCTCGTCCTATCGCTAGTTACTTGGGACAAGAGACCAACACCTGCCTCACTACAACCTCTTTCAGGTAGTTGTAGAGCGCGATAAGGTCTGCCCTCAGCCTCCTCTTCTCCAGACTAAACAATCCCAGAGCCGTCAGCCGCTCCTCATACGACTTGTTCTCTAGACCCTTCACCAGCCTCACTGCCCTTCTCTGGACACCCTCCAGAACCTCAATGCCTTTCTTGTAATGAGGGGCCCAAAACTGAACACAGTACTCCAGGCACGGCCTCACCAGTGTCGAGTACAGGGGCACGATCACCTCCCTCCTCCTGCTGGCCACACGATTCCTGATACAAGCCAGGATGCCCTTGGCCTTCTTGGCCACCTGGGAATACTGCTGGCTCATGTTCAGCTGGCTGTCAACCAAAACCCAAGATCTTTTTTCCACTCTTCCCCAAGCCTGTAGTGTTGCATGGGGTTGTTGTAACCCAAGTGCAGGACCCGGCACTTGGCCTTGTTGAAATTCATACAGCTGGCCTTGGCCTATCGATCCAGTCTGTCCAGATCCCTCTACAGAGCCTTCCTACCCTCAAGCAGATCGACACTCCTGCCCAGCTTGGTGTCATCTGCAAGTTTACTGAGGGAGCACTCAATCCCCTCATCCAGATCATTGATAAAGATGTTAAACAAGACCGGACCCAAAACAGAGCCCTGGGGAATGCCACTTGTGACTGGCTGCCAGCTGAACTTAACTCCATTCACTACCATTCTCTGGGTTCAGCCGTTCAGCCAGTTCTTTATCCAGTGAAGCGTACACCCATCCAAACCATGGGCAGCTAGTTTCTCCAGGAGGATGCTGTAGAGAACAGTGTCAAAGGCCTTACTACAGTCCAGGTAGACAACATCCACAGCCTTTCCCTCATCCACTAGGCAGGTCACCTGGTAATAGAAGGAGATCAGGTTGGTCAAGAAGGACCTGCCTTTCATGAACCAGTGCTGTCTGGCCCTGATCACCTGGTTGTCCTTCACATGCCTGGTGAGTGCACTCAGGATCAATCGCTCCATAATCTTCCCCAGCACCACGCTGAAAGGCCTGTAGTTCCCCAGATCCTCCTTCCGGCCCTTCATTGTAGATGGGTGTTACATTCACTATCCTCCAGCCATCTGGGACCTCCTCTTTTAGCCAGGACTGCTGATAGATGATGGAGAGTGGCTTGGCCAGCTCCCCCACCAGTTCCATCAGCACACTTGAGTGGATCCCATCTGGCCCCACAGACCTGTAAGCATCCAGGTGGCATAGCAGGTCGTTAACTGCTTCTGCCTGGATTATGGAGGTTTGCTCCACTCTCCTTCCCTGTCTTCCAGAACTAGGGGCTGACTACCCTGGAAATAACTGGTCTGGCTATTAAAGACTGAGGCAAGCAGGCATTAAATACATCATCCTTTTCGTCATCCTTGGTGGAATATTCCCCCTTGCATCCAATAAGGGATGGAGACTCGCATTGGCCCTCTTCTTGTTGTTGATCTATTTGTAAAAACATTTGTCCCTCACAACAGTGGCCAGTCTGAGTTCTAGCTGGGCTTTTGCTTTTCTAATTTCCTCTCTGCATGACCTAACGAGACCCCTGCACTCCTCTTGAGTCGCCTGTCCCTTATTCCTCAGGTGGCAGACCCTCCTTTTTTTCTTCCTGAGTCCCAGCAAGAGCTCCCTGAGCAGCCAGGTCAGTCATCTTCCCCAGTGGTTCATTCTGCAGCACATGGGGACAGCCTGCTCCTGTGCCTTAAGATTTCCTCCTTGAAGAATGTCCAATCTTCCAGGTCCCCTTTGCCCTTCAGGACTCTCTCCCAAGGGACCCTGTCAACCAGCATCCTGAACAGGCCATAAAGTTCCATATGAGACTATATTCTACTAGAAACATGTTTTAAGATATAGGTTGAGAGAAGCTGGCCATTAATTCTGTTCTGTCTGATTAGACACTCTGAAAATTATGAAATAATTATCTTCAATTACTGATAAAGGCAAACAATAGCAAAAAAACATTTAATTTTCTCTTCCATTCATCTTCCTGTATATAGAAGAGTAGATTGTGATAAAGTTTTGTACCTTTAAAGACTTCATGCACAAGACTGAATTTCACCGAGAAGGGTGAAAGAATTTGAAACTTAATTCTGCTGACATGTTTATGTTTACCTCATAAATGTCAGGAAAATAATATGGCAAATGCCAGTCAGTGACTTCATCTCAGACCAGACACAATCTCCTACCACCAAATAATCTCCTTTATTATGATTAGGAAATCACTAACACGAAGGGGAAAAAAAAGAAAAAAAAAAAAGCTTTTGCAATAAGCACTTGGAAACAAACTGGAAAGAATTTGGTCTGGATGTATAGGTCTTGCAGGTTCAAAGAGCCTGTGAAAATACGAAGGTTTAACAGAGGTATATAGTGTGTTCTTTAAGGCCTAAGGCAAAAAGAAAAATATTACAGAGTGCAGTAATTATCATTGGGTTTTTTTCTTATTTCTTTAACACAGGAAAATACATATCTCTTCTCTACTCTTGAAATAATCATCATAAGCCAGAAAAAAATTGCTACAATTATGCAAAAAAAAAAGTCTCTTACTGTGATTAAAGAGGAATTATGTACAAATTCTCATACTGCAAAAAAAGCAGATGATTGTACACAGGAGGTTTTGACTTAAAGGAAACAGAATTAAAATGGATGATGTTAATAAATGTATTAAGAGAATAAGGGAGAGAAAAAGAAATGGAAAAGAAAGAGAAGCAGCAGTTCTAATTATCTGCTTTAGTATATTGGACTGATACTGCTTGGATAAATCCCTCCGTAAGCTCAGCAGACAAATGTAAAACCTTCTGCCATTTCCTGTATGGAGTACATAATGCATCAGATTTTTCCCACAAGTAGGTCCAATAGAAAGAAATTCAAGATATATCATAAACAATAAGTACCTGTATACCTGTGATCAAGAGACGCAAGAAAATCTATTTTCCTAAGACAATTCCTTCAAACTCTTAGTGTCACATTTGCACAGGGCAGTTATCTAGGGACTCTGCATCCACTTCAGCAATTCTCCTGCAAGAACTGTCCCACGGAACACAGGTTGAAATTTGAAAACAAAGTTTTACTTGAGTTTTTCACCGCACGAATTAGTAAAAAACTGCAGTAATAAGCTCATGTTACAGTAAATTGGATCATCCATTACTTAATATTGGTTTTAATTTTCAAGATATTTTCATTGTTGAATTACTCCACAACAGATCAATAAATCACTCATGGAAGCAAACCAGGTTACAGGCCCCAGAAAGCCATATTCAGTTAATCATAGAATTGTAGAATCATATAATGCTCTGGGTTGGAAGGGACCTTTAGAGGTCATCTAGCTCAAACCCCCTGCAGTGAGCAGGGACATCTTCATCTAGACCAGGTTGTTCAGAGCCCCATCCAACCTGGCCTTGAATGTTTCCAGGGACGGGGCCTCCACTACCTCTCTGGGCAATCTGTTCCAGTGTTTCACCACCCTCCTTGTAAAAAATTTCTTCCTTATATCCTGTCTACATCTACCCTCCCTTAGTTTAAAGCCATTACTCCTTGTCCTGTCACAATAGGCCCTGCTGAAAAGATTTTCCCCCTCTTTCGTACAGGCCCCCTTCAGGTGCTGGAAGGCTGCTATAAGGTCTCCCTACAGCCTTCTCTTCTCCAGGCTGAACCGCTTCAACTCTCTTAGCCTTTTCTCGCAGGAGAGGTGTTCCAGCACTCAGATCATCTTTGTGGCCCTTCTCTGGACCCGCTGAGACAGCTCCATGTGTTTCTTGTGCCGGGGGCTCCAGAGCTGGACGCGGGACTCCAGGTGAGGTCTCACCAGAGCAGAGTAGAGGGGCAGAATCCCCTCCCTTGACCTGCTGGCCATGCTTCTCTTGATGCAGCCCAGGATATGGCTGGCCTTCTTAATGACTGTCTTAATGAAACCAGGTTATTTTTGATTACTTTTGTAAAGACTATGTTGACTTTTTTTAAAAAAAAAAAAATTCAAACTTCTTGCTTCCTTTCCTGTGAAGAGAGCACAAATTGTTTCTTAATCAAAATTAGTCAGTTAGCAACACTGCCCCTCTCTCACATGAATCTTGCAGAAATTAAAGACTTTAATCTCTGCCCCAAATTGCAGGGAGGAGACCCCGTGTTTGTGCTACATTGGCTACACGACTCTTGCTCTAAATGTACAAACCACTATTCATTCATTTCACTACCTAACCATTTTAGCTAGACATGCTGAGAAAAAACTATTACCCACCTTTTTGTGCAATCCTACAAAGACTAATTACTATCTCATCGTTTCTGAGAAGAAGGAGAAGTGGTCACTCAAACCCTTTTCTTAAGGATAGCTTTGCAGACAACTGGCATCCACTTTTCAGACTCAGGCCCCCGTAAATAAATAATAAGTGTAAGCATCACGATTAATAGTTCTTTGAAAAATTAATATAATACAAAGTAAAAAATGACTTCATAATGCTTCTAGCACTCTTCAACAACAACAACAAAACCTAAAATTCTCAAGCCAAGTATCATTTAAAAGCACTATTAGCTCACCAGGAATTCTAGACCAGCTCCTTGCGAGAAGCCTTTGCCACCAAAGAAATGCAGTCAATAATATACTGTGTATGTTGAAAGTAATGTAAAAAACTATTTTGTTTTCATAGTTGAGTATTCTTAGACTCATTTCTCTGAGTTTGCCTGTAATCTTGACCTCTGTTAGCTCTCATACATGAAGTTTTTAATTAAATGTAGAAGATACATGAATGAATTCTTAGGAGAACAATTGGTGTAAGTAATAATTAACTTAGTATTTGTTAATTTCATATCTAGTTCATTAAAACGAGTTATAATTACTGAACAGTCTTTTAAATTTCAGAAAGCCTGTACTAATAAAGGGTAGTCTTTCACTTTCTGAAGCCTACTATTTTTGAAGTGAAAATAAATAAAGACTGTTCAACTCCTATTACCCTTCCCCTTTTAAAGGTTCGCTTTAGGAACAGCAGAGGCAAAAACATTAAAATACACAGATTCTGATACATAGTATTCAAATACCTGTTAAAAAACATACTGCTGTATGCAAAAAGAATTTCAGTTTTTACCAAAATCTTTAACAGGATAGTAATAACTCCCTATGTTACTGTTGCTCAAATTGTAGTTAAACTCTCACTGGCTTAAGAACACTCTATGAGAGTTGCAGTAATTTTCTTGATCAGAATGTAGCAGAATTACATTTATCTTTTTAATAATTTTTACAGAAATTGGTCTGAAATTCTGATTTTTTTTTTCTTACATCTGAGGTACATTCTGAACCTTTGCAAAGGTGGTTGGTTTTTTTTCCATGATTTAATAGTTAACAGATGTACTTATGTCTATCCTTGGCTGAGAAATAATTTCAATCCTGACAGTCAAAAATGAGCTCTATATGGTATTCCAACCACCTGCCCACAAGCAAGAAAAATCTGCTTTTTTAGGATGTGGTATCAGTGCCAAAGCAAGCAACTTGGCTCAGCTAAGTTGGATGAGGAATGATTGCCTTGAGTTTGATTTGACTTTGACAAATCAGGTGTCAGCAATCTGCATACCTCTGGGTGTCTTCAGGAAGCAGACATCATAGATAATTTCCTCTGTTTGCACAGGAGATGATAAAAAAATACAAACTTTTTTTGTAAAATAGGTAGTCTCTATCATACTAAAGAGCAACTTTTTTCCAAACAGTATAAATTGCTGCACATGAAATTTTTCCACATACATCCCCCTTTATCAAATCCACAGAATGAAACAATAGTAAGGTATTCAATTTCAGATGACACCCAGATCCCAAGACATGAATCTTATTGTACTATATTATGTAAATTGTATTAGATGTAGTATCACCACAGGGAATCTTCCACACAATCCTAAACACCTTCCAGCCCCTAAGAAATCGCCTTCCAACACACACACAGAGCCATCTGTATCTTTTCACTTTAACCCTTCCCTGACATCTACTATATTCTTTTGACCACAAGCTGTTCTTTAAAGCAGCTGCTTTTAGAAGACAGAGATATGTATGTGAAGCAACTACATTTTTTTTTTCTGCAGGCCAGGTTAACAGACTATGCACGAGAGTATGTGAATAGGTTAGGAAATATTCTCTGGTTGTGTGCAGCTATTAACTTTTGCCTCAGAGCTGAAATGTGTTTTCCTTAAAGGCTGCAGATCAGTCAATTTGTGAGAGGCCTGACTTTAAAACATGCATCCAAGCTGAGAACTGGGAAAATGCTGGAGGAGACTTCATGCTTGGGATATTGCTTCTGTAACATTGCTAGATCTGATATCTTGAGAAGGGAACCCCCCAAAAGAAGACACTCCAAAATGACAGAAATGACAGAATGAAACAAGATACTCCTATTCGGTGAGATTAGGAGCAGCCATTAAGGAGGCAGAGACTTCCTTTGCCTATACTTATGCAAATCTTTGAGCATCTAAACCCTGTAGGTTTCCCCTTTTGCAATGAAAGATTTTGAAGTTTCATGAAAAATGAAGACTAATTTACTGGTTTCCTCATTTGGAACAGAAGCATGATAAAACCACAACTTTTTGTAATAAATAAGCTAGGCAGTTCAAGAAAACATGATGCTGATCTGCAAATGGTATCTTTTTCCCAGCTAAAGCATTTCTAGCAAAGTGATGCACCAGTGCAGTTTCCTATGAGTCAGCAGTGCTAAGAATAAGTAGAAATCTGATATGGAAAGTACGGGAGATGATTGTTGCTCTGTTTCATTAATTAGAGAATTTCTCAAAAAGCATGTCATTCTAAACACAATCATTATTTAGCCATTACTTTCTTCAACAGCTTCTTGTAAATAGCAGTTAATCACTTTTAAAACACACAGTATTGAGGAAAGTTACTGGATTTCAACTTAAATTCAAAAGCAGTCTAATCAGATACTGATATTTACACTTTTTGCCAATTACCTGCTGTGTGAAAGTTAGTTAAATTTTCAAGTGCATGCATCATATATTGCATCAGATAGCTTTTAAACTATATTTCTACCAGATGCCTACATCACACAGTGAGATATACAAACACCATTGTATCACTATTTTGCCAGACAATGCAATGCAGCGAATTACAGCATAACACAGAAAAGATGTAGTCATGCAAAATTTTTTATTATTAATGCAACTGTCCTATATAGGGGTTAATAGAACCTAGACCTCATTTTCACTAGGGCTTTTTTTATACAACATTCGCAAAGCAATGAGAACTGGGAATATTAATTCTAAGGCCAGAAGATACTGATGACCCAGTTTGAAATATGGATAAGTACAACCTTCAATTTTTCAGGCAGTAATTCATGCAGTGATTATTAAATAATTCACTAGTAATTGATATCTTAAGCATACACTGTTAAGTGAATTTAAAATTTCCATTATTTTATGTCAAGATGTGCTTTATAATTGAGACTTGCATTACAAAATACTTGATATTTTTAATATGTATTATAATTAGTACATATTGCTAGTCTCACAGACATATGACTAGGTGAAAAGAAGTCAATCTGAGTAAACATATAAGACTAAGATAAGTGTTCTAGAACACTGCCATCCAAAAATCACTCTGCTTTTATAAAAATAGGAATGAAGATAACTTCAATGCATACATGTCAGTGGTAGGGAGAAATTATTTTTAGTGCCACATTACAAACAGGTACAGAAGCTACTCTTTAAAGTTTAACATAATAAATTTATCTTGGCAAAGATTTATCTCCCCTCATCAAAAAAGGATGTTAGGAAAATATGAAAATATATTCTGTACATCCACTCATATATTAATAATTTTTTTGTCTTACCAGATGAACCACTTATTCTCTGAAACCTTTACTCTGACCTATCTTCTTTACCTATCTATTTAATATATACTGTTAAATAGATAAACGAATATACATATGACCCACATCACATATACATCAAAATAAAATCAAGTTGCTTAAGCCATATCATTTTAATTTCTGACCCCTAACCCCATATATTTAAAAGGTGTATAGATGTGGTGCTCACGGACACTGTTTAGTGGTGGACTTGGCGGTGTTACATTTATGGTTGGACTCAATGGTCTTAAAGTTCTTTTCAAACCTAAATAATTCTATGAATATATATTCTTCCTCAGTGCACTTCTCTACTACCTTTAAATCTGTCTGATTATTATGAACACCAGTTTGGTCATCTCACTATTTCTTAAGGCACGCAAAATTATCACCCAATTAAACTATAAGAAATAGATTAAACATGTTTGTCTGAATACCAACTAGGCATAGAAACAAAAATTGAATTAGAAAAACTTTTAAATGCTTTATATAATAGAGCTGATAGTCTGTATAACAATATTTCTAAGTTGACACTATTTACAGCTAATCAGGTCTAGACAACTTCATATTATTTATAATTGTTTCATTTCTCAGTACACGGCAGCATTGTTGTTACCATATTTGGATAAAAGGACTGCAAATAATACAGATTAATATACAAGATTCCCTACAAAGCCTTCCATTTTATTAAAAAAATTTGTCAGATTTTGCCTTCAAGTCTATCTGCAACTGAGGCTTTTTTTCTTTTGTAAAATAACAAGTCTTTTATTATTCCTAAAGCTATAAATGAAAATATGCCAACAACGTTAAAGGCCTTTCTACAAAATTTGTTCCACTTATTCTACCAGTATAATGAAAAAAATGTACGACACTATCATGCATATTTATCTAAAATGATAAAATGATTGAAAGGACTAAGAACAAGTCAGCTCATCTGCTACAGATCTTAGTCCCATTTTAAGCCTGAAGTTCTCTTGACAACACCTCATTTTTCAGCAGACAGGACACTGTAACAGAGAAGACACTACAAATAAATATATGACAGAAAAGATTAGAAATCACTGCTTATGAGAATCACAGATATGGGATCATTGCTATTAGCAACAGTATTCTTTACAGATCAGTTTCCCAGCAAAAAATGTTAATCATATCTCTGAATCCAGATATATATGATGAAAACATACCACAAAAAGAAGAAATCATGGCCTCTGTCTTAATATCACATAATTTCCCAGATAATTGCTCAAATTTCTGTTCAACACTAATTTCAACACAATTCATTCTTATAATCTGTTTCATTCTTCCTTTTTTTCCTGAATTTTCAAAATATCCTGAAATCACACAAGCTTTGTAATGAGTAAGCAGCTACAGAGCTGTTGTTGCTTTACATGATCAGTGTACATGATACAATATGCTCTTTATCTCAATATGCTTCTCCTTCACATATCTCCTTCTGAAGAAGTTTCTCCTTATTTCTGCCATTCAGTAAGAATTTTTCCCAAAGCTACATTTTCTTTCAATCTTTGATGATAACGATATGAGGTGATAATATTTCTAGATTGTATTTTATTCTCTTTACATATTCTACTCTGTGCTTTAAAGGTATGTTGCATATCTAGGGCCTGGGTTTTTCCCCTCTTTTGATACTTTTACCCATGTGTATATACATTCACATCACTGGATGTGAATATACATACACATCGGGACTCGATGATCTTAAAGGTCTATTCCAGCCTAAACGAATCTATGATCACAAAGCTCTGTTACACAGGTGCTGGCAGCACTCTGTGAGTTGAGTTAAAAAAGCTACAGCTACCAGAACTGATTTTCTAGGTCTTGTGAACTGTAGAGCTGCAGCAGCACTATCAAACAGCAATGCCATAGGATCTGTATTTTAAGCAAATAATTTCTCCTCAGGTAAAATTTCTTTGTATTCATTTGCAGTCACTTTTTATGATTCCCATTTCCACTTCACATTGTCTTTCTGTATTTTTTTCAACCCATCCTACCTTCCTTCAGAAACTACGTAAAAGACCCCTGCAGAACACCATGCACATAACACTCAGCAGGACAGGAATTTCCCTCTATTCCTGAGAGTTTTGCTTACACAGTCAGGAGGCATGTGGTTACCTCAAGCATTTAATATTGCTCATCCCTGCAAGGCAGAACTCATTTTGGCCCTGCTGCTAAGAATGACCAACTAACAGTAGCTTCCCTCCTACAGATAACTTTATCCCTTTTTCCTGTGACATCTGTGTGTGGCTTTGTTCTTGGCTCTTCTACACTATTCCCTTCGTATTGTGTGCCACTTTCTTTTCCCTGCGTGTTTCATTTGTTCTAGCACTAACAGCATTCTCATTTTACGATCCTTTCCACGGCAGCTCTCCTCAACCCCCTGAGGAAAATGTCATTTTGGTCATTTTTTAATGAAACTATGGATTATTTCTGCTAATCTGTATTTGAAGTCACACAGATAAGTTCAGAATCTGGTCTTTCTCTTTGTTTTTCCAAATTGATTAAACCTATAGCAAAATACTGCTGAGGTCATACTGTGGAATACATGATCAAGGAGCATATTCCTTTCAAGATCCACACTGCCTCTAACTGTATGGAGAATATTTTTATTTAAAACAAGTATATATAATTCTAAATTTAATATCAACATGTATTTTGTAATTTGTTCAACATTTGATACTATCTAAAGAGAACTGCACATACTATATGCACAAGAATATAAATATTCCTACACACTTTTACACAAATCTGTCACTCCCATTTGAGATACTGAAACTACTTCATTCTTTTGATCAGCATATTCTCTTAATCGGAAGAACCATAATTATATTCAGGCTAAATTGAAACAAAAACAAAACAGTGATTTTGTGTCGCAAAAAAGAGCATTATTTAATCTGTTTCATCCACTTCATTTAAATGGCTAACCAGCTTACTGATTCAGCAAAAAAAACCCCACAAAATCTCATTTTTCTCTAGTGTCATCTTTCACTTGTGAATCTATCTGATTCCAACTGCCAACATTGTACTATTTCAAGTTAAGATTATGAAAATTATTCAATTTGCTTCATTTGATAAAAGTCCCATTAACCAAATAGGTGTATCCTTTCATTACCTACCTTCTCACATTACTAAATCATATTGATAATTAACATTACAGGTTTTTGCTAATATCATTAACAGCTATTAAAAATTTCATATTATATCATATATTAGATGAGAATTATTTGTTATATTCATTATCATTTCCTTCATAATTTTACCAAGGTAAAAACTTACTAATTATTCTAGGTCATCTAAGTAAAATTACCTAACCATCATTATCAAATTGGAAATATCATTTTAAGAACTGGAGGATAGAGACCAGAAAGGTACTGCTATTGAAAGTTTAAGTCTTGCACCCCAGACCCTCTATTTATTAAGACGGTATCAAGCAGGAAAATTGCTGTGTCAAATTTTAGCTTCAGACACATTTGAAGGAACTGAAGGCAACTGTTTTGAAGTGAACAGTTAAGATTTACAGTACTGTAAACAAGGCCAAGATTTCACCTAATACATACCTAATGGTTTGGGCTTCACTACATACTGTAGCCATACTTTTTTCCCCCCTTTCAGTAAAAGATGTAGAAATTTTCATCTTAGTAATGTCTATGTCAACCTAAGAAAAGAGATGGTTCAACTTTTTTCAAGATTAAAAGTTGAGTAACTCCAAAGTTGACTCAGCCACTAATCTCCAGCCTGAAGACTCAGAAACTATTAAATAAACTTCTCTATAAAGCTCTTCTTGCTTGAGCTCACTTTCTCTCCTCACCCCACTCCTCTCTCTCTGCAGTTCTGCCATTTCTTCTGCCATAGAAACTGTCAAGAGAGAGGCTGTAGCCTGACCTTTGGTTACCTGCCCTGTGTGTTTTCTCAGCCTCAGGCTGGATGTTGCTGGCCATGCCAGCCTTCCAACAAACGTGCTCTGTGCTTGTAAATGTGACAGGAGCAGGAGGGGAGGAGAGAAAAAAGTTTGAAATTTCTTTGTATAACAGAGGGGAAAATCATGGTATCTATCACCACGGAGAACCTTGTTGGCCTAAAACTCTTCTGATGAAATGCTGAATGAAAAATAGCTCTCTTCATTTTTCAAAAAGTGGTGACAGAGGCGGTCACAGCAGCAGTGCCTCTTCATCACTGCTAGAGGTTACTGGGCTAGAGGTTAAAGTTCCTGTGTTCTGATTTCTGGATCCTCCTCAGCTTAAGGCTGGTTGAATCCCAAATATGAGGCATAGGCAGAGTATGAAGAGAAACATCAAGCCCAGCTTTTGAGGCCAGATCACTGTGCAGCCAGGGAAAACTATTCAATCAAGGAGACTTGCTTGCATAGAGGTGTCCGTCCAGACTTCATAGAATCATAGAATCACAGAATCATAGAATGCCTTGGATTGGAAAGGACCTTTAGAGCTCATCTTGCCCAACCTCCCTGCAGTGAGCAGGGACATCTTCATCTAGACCAGGGTGCTCAGAGCCACATCCAACCCGACCTTCAATGTTTCCAGGGATGGGACTTCCACTACCTCTCTGGGCAATCTGTACCAGTGCTTCACCACCCTCATGGTAAAAAATTTCTTCCTTTTAATCAGTCTAAATATACCTTCCCTTAGATTAAAGCCATTACTCCTTGTCCCGTCACAGCAGGCCTTGCTAAAAAGGTTGTCCCCATCTTTCTTATAAGCCCCCTTCAGATACTGAAAGGCCACAATAAGGTCTCCCCAGAGCCTTCTCTTCTCTAGGCTGAACTGCCCCAACTCTCTCAGCTTCTCCTCATAGGAGAGGTGCACCAGCCCTCAGATATTACTGCATTAAAACACATACAAACCCTTCTGGGTAATCATAAATCAGGCCTTTTCTCCTCCCAGGAAGGGTGCACTAACAACAGGATGAGAACTGGTCTCTCTTTGCTGCCTACTCATCTTTCTGAGTCTCTTCTAATTACATTTCAGCCAGTTCTTTCAATTCTTGACTCACCTTCTGGAGGAACAGTAGGGCACAGTCACCATGAGCATGCTTACAGTTTGGTAATTGTGGCACTATCCAGCAATAAGAAAGAGGTGGGTCAAACCTCACTCAGACTTTACAAGATGTTAGTTGTGGTCTTGATTGCATCTCGTGGTGTCTAGGCATTGTCTGCTAAACTACCTGGCTCTTCTGTCCACGTGTAGCTGCTTGCAATAAAGTACCAAGGAACTGTTGGAGAACCAGATCTCTGTCTGGCACAGAAGGGGGACTGATGGCAACAACTTGGCATTTAGCTGAGGTTCACATAATCTGGATTGTACTGAGCCCATGGAGCCTGAAATAGGGCATTGTGCTATACAAACGAAATTACTGTTGAAGCACTATATACAGAGAGTAACTTTCAGCACAATCTAACCAGTTCTTCCAAGACTGACAACATATTTGGTCGCTGATGTAAAAGGGACTTTAAAAAACAAATTTTTTTTTAAGTTATCTACTCCAGAAAGACTCCAGAACAACTTACTCAGGACTGAAAATAAAATCCGTGACTCTGTAGAGCTTGTTTTAGTAAATAGTGAAGAGAGATTGTGCAGTTTTGCATGTCAGAATAGCATTTGTAACTGCTAAAAGAAGTTTTAACACATCACAAAGAGCAATACCACATCTGTTTTTTTTTGAATCTTGTAAGAAAATCAGCATTGTGAATAGCTGTCTCAGTTAAAATCAGATTCTTGTAAACCTGTGACTGCTAAAAGAGTCTAGCAATATCTCTGCCTAGCTCCATCTGTAAGAAATAATTCCCCACCCACCCACCTCTCACACAGAAGCTAATTGCTATACCTACTTTATTGCTTAGCACTAACTAAAGATATTGAAATTTCCTAATCTGCTTTAGACAGAAGATACAAAATGTGGAGCCTTAACTTAATAAATGCTTTCAAGCTGTGTTGTGGATTTTTCTTTTTCATTTATGGAATGGGGAGAGTTGTTGTTCTCTGTACAATGGAAGCCTGAAACTTTACATGTTTCCTTCTATTTATGTTTGTTAGGAAAAAATATTAAAAAGATGCCTTTTATTGCTTTTCTTTTAAAAATGCGTTTTCTTCTTTAAAGGATGATACTGTCAAACAGATAATTGAGAAGCTTGCAAGTAAGCCATAAAAATATTAACTCTGTATTATTAAATACATGTATACTTTTGATACAAGTTATGGTTATGAGTTTTAAAACTCCCAAACATCTCAACTGTTTTATCTCAAATATGTAAGAAAATTTGTTTAATAGCAACAAAGATGTGTTGGAAAACAGAATGATACTTTCTGCTGAGAAAAAAATCCAAAGTAACTGACGTAAAATCAAGGAAAAAGAGTTATACAGTCAGAATAGACTTTATAAATGCAAGGTGACACTTGTTATAATTTGGGAAATATAATGTAAACTAAAAATAATATGAAATTTCACATAACACTCATCGCAAGCTTTCCTGAAATTTCAAAAATAGACTAAATGCAAGAAAGAAGTGTGTTTGATTATTTATTTATTCATTTTCAATGTTTGTCTCCTGCAACAATAGCTGTTGCCATAAAATCTTTGTTTGGATTTGGACTTGCCTGATTTTAACCTGAAATATTTGCTCAAAAGAATCTAAAAAACAACAGGTTTCATATTGCTTCTGTTAAAAGATATGAAAGATACATAGATCAGACTGCAGAGGACACCTGCTTTTGAACTGGTGATGCTCTTTCAGAATGAACTTTCAAATTTCAGTTTTGCAAGTCTCTTCATCCTTAGAGGTTTCTCATCTCTTGCACAGATACAATGAAATTCAACCTTAGAAGCACAGAATAGTTGGGGTCAGAAGGGACATTTAAAGGTGATCTAGTTCTACCTCCCGGCAATAAGCAGGGACATCTTCAGTTAGATCAGGTTGCTCAGAGCCCCATCCAACCTGACCTTGATTGTTTCCAGGGATCGGGCATCTACCACCACTCTGACTACCCTGTTCCAGTGTTTCACCACCCTCATTGAAAAAAATTTCTTCCTTACATCTAGTCTAAATATAAGCTCCCTCAGTTTATAACCATTATCCCTTGTCCTGAAGCAACAGACCCTACTAAAAAATCTGTCCCCATCTTTCTTATAAGCCGCCTTTAAGCACTGAAAGACTTCAATAAGGTCTCCCCAGTTCCTTCTCTTCTCCAGTCTGAACAACCCCAAGTCTCTCAGCCTTTACTCACAGGAGAGGTGTTCCAGCCCTCTGCTCATTTTTGTGGCCCTCCTCTGGACCCACTCCAACAGCTCCATGTCCTTCTTATGCTGGTGGCCTTAGAGCTGAACACAGTACTGTAGGTGGGGTCTCACCAGAGCGGAATAGAGGGGCAGAATCACCTCCCTTGACCTGCTGGCCACACTGCTTTTGATGCAGCCCAGGATACATTTGGCTTTCTGAGATGCAAGCATAAAAAAAACCCTTTTAAAAAAAAGACTTGGTTTATTGTTATGAGTTTGTGTGGCAAGGTTTTGGCAGCTGGGGGGGCTATAGGGGTGGCTTCTGTGAGAAGCTGCGAGAAGCTTCCCCCGTGTCTGATAAAGCCAGTGCCAGATGGCTCTAAGATGGACCTGCCGCTGCCCAAGGCCAAGCCAATCAGCGCCTCTGGGACAACATATTTAAGAAAGGGAAGAAAAAAAAACCCTGGGTGAGACGGCAGTTAGGAGTGAGAGACAATGTGAAAGAAACAACTCTGCACACACCAAGGTCAGTGAAGAAGGAGGGGAAACGAGGTGCCTGAAATGCCAGAGCAGACAGTCTTCCCTTGCAACTCATGATGAAGACCATGGTGAGGCAAGTTGTTCCCCTGCAGTCCATGGAGGTCCACAGTGGAGCAAATATCCACCCGTAGCCCATGGAAGGGAACCCATGCCAGAGCAGGTGGATGCCTGAAGGAGGCTGTGACCCCGTGGGGAGCCCGCACTGGAGCGGGCTCCTGCCCAGGACCTGTGGACCCATGAACAGAGGAGCCCACACCAGAGGAGGTTTACTGGCAGGGCTTGTGACCCCGTGGAGGACCCACGCTGGAACAGCCTGTTCCTGGAGTACTGCACCCCGTGGGAGGGACCCACGCTGGGGTGGTTTGTGAAGAGCTGCAGCCCGTGGGAAGGACTCTCACTTTGGAGAAGTTTGTGGAGAACTGCCATGAGAGGAACCTTCACGCTGGAGCAGGGGAAGAGTGTGAAGAGTCCTCCCCCTGAGGAACATGGAGCAGCAGAGACAATGTGTGATGAACTGACTGCAACCCCCATTCCCCGTCCCCCTTCACTGCCTGAGGGAAGAAGGGAGAGAAACGGGAGTGAAGTTGAGCCCAGAATGAAGGGAGGGGTGGGGGGAAGGTGTGTTAAGATTTGGATTTATTTCTCACTATCCTACTCTGATTTGATTGGTGATGAATTAAACTCCCTTTTCTCCCCAAGTTCAGCCTGTTTTGTCCATGACGGTAATTGGTGAGTGA
>Ga0065711_1000449_pt1 | contig 69435 bp, 27 predicted proteins | sample Hoacrofraction12_FD_59098 | JGI IMG/M metagenome (GOLD analysis project Ga0065711, IMG submission 59098) | Hoatzin crop microbial communities from Cojedes, Venezuela - Epithelial fraction 12 v2 (version 2) | ecosystem: Host-associated > Birds > Digestive system > Esophagus > Crop | place... | reverse complement strand
CCCCCCCCCCCCCCAACATACTGATTTTGTGTTAGTCACCGAACTTGATTCAGCACATGCTTTATGCCACCATGAGGGAAGAAATGAGTCTGAGGGAAGGAAAGAATGGCATTTTTCAGCAACAATGCTGATTTATAACAAAGTGTGCTTTATGAAGCAGCTGTAGACTGGTAAAATAATTCAGAGATGAAAGGACTGCCGGAGGTCTGTAGTCCAAACCCACATTCACAGTGGGGTTAACTTCCAAATTAGAATAGACTGCACAGAGTTTGCTGAGGTTTGAAAAATCTCTAAGTGAGGCACCACAGCCTCTCTGGGCAATCCTGCCCAGTGTTCAGATACAGTCATGGTGATTTTTTTTTCAGTTTTCCTTATATTCAGTTGGAGTTTTTCTTACTTCATCTTGCGAATGTTGTCTATTTCCCTTTTTTTGCTGTGGAGCTCTGAGAAAAGTCTGGCTCCATCTTCTCTATACTATTCTGTAAGGTAGTTAGTTACCCATACACTAACTCATTTCCTGAGCTTCAAAGAAACTCCCAGCCTCTCCTCAGTGACACTTGCACTGGCCCTTAACCATCTTATCGGCACTCTGTTGGAGTCTCCGCAGTATCTCCAGAGGCCCCAAACCAGACATACTGTTCTGGATGTGGCCACACACTTACCCAGTGGAAGGGAATAACCCCTTCCTATCACCTGCTGCCTACACAGTTACTTTTGCAGTCACGTATGCAGCAACAATAATCACAAAGCCATTTTCCAAATTAATACTGTTTAAAGAAAAGTTGTTGGTGTCATTATGCCAGCAACTTTCTCAGAGAAAATCTTATTTGAAGAGTGCTTTAAAGAAGTTTCGTTGAGCAGAACTACGTGGAAAACACATGTTTTGAGATAAGAGCATGTAAGAACCGATTCTCTGTAAGAAAAAGACATTTTCTCCAATGCCAGCACTTTCAAAATTGCTTTGGGCATCAATTGTATGTCTGTAGTTTTAGTCATTTTAAAGAAGTCTAAAGAATATGGAATCTGCTTTGTGGTCCCTGCATTATTCTCCAACCATTTGAAAACAAATAGTGGCACAAAAATCTCTTTTCATAGACTATCCATTTTACTGTCAAAAATACAGAAAAGCTGCCTCAGGAAAAGAGCTTTAAATATAGCTGTGGTGCTATCAACAAGTTAGCGCTCCTGCATGAAAGCAAGTCCAGTTGCTTATTCAAGCTTTTGCTGCAGGAGATAGAAATCAGTAGTGCTGCAGCAGGAATGTTAGCCCAGTTCTTCATTGCTTAGTCTTGCTGCGGGGAGCTGCAGAGATGAGATGCGTACGTCTTTCTGACTGACCATGTATGGTTGGGTTTGCTCTTTATAAATGGCAGGCTGGTTGCTATTCCCAAGGGGCTTCTAAAGCTGGGAATGTGCATGAAGCGATTGGACTAAGCTGAATATGAGGAATTTATATAAAGATATCTTGGCAGTTCTTAGGAGTGAGCACGTTTGCTTCTGTCTCTTTGGCCCAACTGTTACACTGAACTCAAAGAGGAAATGTAACAGTCTTGACCATTTTTTGTCAGCTGCATATGAGAGTTGTGATTGTGGCACAGGCTGTAAGCCTGTGTATAACAGTCCACTGAGAGCTGCTCAGAGTTCAAGGATATTCAATTCCTTGTTACTATTCCCTAGGAAAGTCTAAATAATCAAATTTACTCTTTTCTTCACCATTGTTTTGATAGACATGCCTGGTTTCCCTGTTGGCTGCTCACTCCCCAAGATCTTTAGGGCTGTGCTTCCAAACAGGCCCATGGTGTGGATTAGAAGGATTGTTTTATACCCTCTGACTAGTTCCTGTATCAACTTTGTCCCTTTTTCTTCCTAGATTCATCTTTGATCCTTTAATGGCTCCCAGAGTTCTTTATCTTCCAACTTCCCAGCTGGTGAAGGCAACCCTGCTAGGATCCTTGTCTTTCATTAACAGTTAACTAAATGTCTAAATACTGGTGAGTTTTGAACCCAGATGAAATCACTGAAGTACGACAGTGGATTTCTCTGAACTGTTGAGGGTATTTCCATGTCCGTCCCAAGCCCTAACTCTAAAATTGTATGGGACCATGTTTGAAATTGGAGACAGGTATTGCCATCTTGTTATATATCACATTACCTAGTTGTGACAAAAATATTTGGGACCTTGTGTAAAAAAAAAGGGAGTTACTGATTATTGTGGTTTAATTTAATTTATTTATGTTTTCTGTTGTTTTTTTTCCCAAGATTATAATGGAGATTATGACTATGTGTTCTTTTTGTGGTGAGTTATAGTGAAGTAAACAGTGATAGAACCGTTATCTCCAGAGAAGTACAGAATTAGGAGAAAAGTGTATCTGGTCTCTTCAGGCAGCTCAGGGCCTCTTGCCATGGTTTCTTCAGGTTAACAAGGGAGACTGCTTTCTGCTAGTGTGTTCTGAGGGTAATATACTTTCAGCAAATACAAGGTACCAACTCTTCTAAGAGACAAAACCAATCAAGAGGCAATCGGTAGCTCCAGGTACAGTGTGAATCCCGAGTGTTCCTAGTTCTCTTCTTTCCAGTGAACTTTGTGTCAGTCATTGAGTCTGTAGAAGATTTCTGTCTATACCATTTCTACAGTGTTGTGTTTTTTTTTTCACTCTTCCCAGTGAGATTTGAAAGGCAGAGAAAAGAGGCGATACATGTGGGGCTTTCCTCAAGTAGAACCAAAAGAAAAACTTATTTTATTGTTAAATTGATAACTAATTCTGGCAGAATTCCTGTTGTATTGTGAAAAAAAAATTGAACTTGTTAGTGACATTGAATTTGCCTAACTGAAAGTGTTAAGTTACATAAATGCAATGAAAACAGAAACAGTATTTGTAACCTAAAGATGCACAAAAATGGTCCTTAGTTTAGATTTGTGACCTGTTTCAGTTTTCATCTTTAATGAAATAAACTTGATCTCTGTTATCCTTTTCTATGTCTGTGATTTGAAGACGGTAATGTTCTATCGGAGTAAATTGTTAACCCAAAATTTCTCCCCTATTCCATTTTTCACATCCTAATTAGAGCCTTTTCTAACAAAAAAAAAAAAAAAACACAAAACAAAACAAACCAAACTGACACCATCTTGTGCTTCTTTTTAGTGTAAGATAATTATGGAACTTAACACTCCAAATGGTAATTACACTTGCTGTTGAGCACAGCAGCCGTTTTAGAACTGCAGACCAAATCAAACTAGCATTTTTGTCAAATAAAGTTAAATGTGCTTAAAAGTTACTTCTTCATGCATCTAGAATAACATTTTATAGTGACTGTCACCTAACGTCTGTTGGAGATAGACCCTGCTGCTAGGATTCATCTGCCAGAACATTGATGTCTATATCTGAGCTAGATGTCAGGCTCCTCTTACAGCAAAAGGAGAGCTATTGCTCTTCTAGAATGTGGTTTGTCTTATTTGCAGATAGATCTCTAAACTAGGTCAGATGAATTGTATCTTTGAAATGGTTATTTCTTTCCACTGATTGCAGAAGTTTTAATTAAGTGGCTGGCCCTCCTCTCACTCCCCTGATAAAATTTCTCATTGCATTACATATTTCAGAGGTCCCAGCTGTAGAAAGTTATTAAATTAGATTTTTTTTATATAGTAGACAAGACTCTAGGTTGTAATTAGACAATCAACATAGAAATAGAATGACTGAAATAAAACCTTTACTGTTCACAGAAATTCCTAGATTACTTAAGCAGGTCCTGTTTGCAAATTTTAAAGTATCAGAATTCTCCTTATTCTCCATTTAAGATTCAAAAGATATTGCCAATTAAATCATTAATCATTAAATTATTGTAAGTGTATTTAAATAAAGAAGACCATTAAACTAGTAGAACACATGAAAGTGAACTGTAAAACTGAATGAGATTAATAGGACTCATTGCCTTTCTGTGTGAGAGCCAGTATGAAACACAGCTCTCATCTTTTTTGCTATCCGTTGCAGTCACAATGATGTTTATTTTACAGATTATAAAAGCTCATGAAGGAAAAGTGATATTTTGAATAATGGAGAATCCCACAGGCAGAGATGCAGCATTTCATTCAAAACTGAGGGTTTCCAAGCATGTTTTAGAACTATTATTAGAATGTGATATATGTGAGTGTCCATATATGTGTATGATTCAATCATTTATACAGGTACAAACATATGTGTATATACAAGTGCACATGTGTATGCAAACATGTGCATTTGTACAAGTGTATGCATATATATCATTGCAGTTGACCTAATTGCAGAAATCGGTGTATATTAAACCTATCTTGACTCCTCACAAAGTATTAGCTTGTTGAATTAATCAACACTAAATCCTTGGACTCAAATTTAAGTTTATGAAGTTGTAGCTACTTAAATTAACTCCAAAGTGCTGACTCCTCTTTTGCTCCTACGAGGTAGTACTGTACAGATTTTCCACTTCAAATTGTTAGTGAATCTTACCTTCTATTTCACAATCTAACTGCAATTTAAAAAAAAACCAAAAAAAACCCCAAAAAACCCAAAACTACACTGACGTCAGTACAGAAACCCAGCTTAGCGAGCAAAAAAAAATTACATGGTTTGGATATTTATCTGAGGACAAGACAGATTACCTGAATTCCAACAAGACTGTACTGCAGGATTCCTTAAATTTGTATAAGCAAGTTTCTGAAATAAAGTACTGCTTATTTAAAGTAAATACAGTACAGGGAATCAATCCAGTGAAAACCTGGGAAGTTAAAGATCATAGGTGGAGTACACCATCACACTAAATTGTAGAGTAAAAGTTGCACAGTCTGAGCTCAGGGTTGCTCAGAGGACAGACGTCCCACCTTCAGGGATCATTTGCAGCACTTCAGTGCTCAGTCAGCTAAATGCTTTAATCCTAGTTTTTCTGCACTCTCCGACACTGCACCTGTGTTGTTCACAGTACTTCAAAGTTGCTTTTTGTGTGATGCCTCTTCTCTTGTGCCGATCTTAGGCTGACAAAATGTCAGTGACTTTCATGGAATATGTCCTGGTCTAAACTGTTACACAGTATTAATCTAGCCTACTAGAGATGACCCACAGAATTCCCTTCCAACCCCTACCATTCTGTGATTCTGTGATTCTGTGATTCTGTGATCTCTTTGACTGTGTATGTCATTAAGTATGTCATGGCCACGTATACACCTTCGATACTTTATACAGCAGTGAAGAAATGTTTCCTATACAATGCAATGAAATATATTAGAACAATTTATTGCAGAACTCAAAGGGCATTATGGGGAATACTGACTTGCAGTGGCAAAACTACCATTAATTCACTGGAGGCAGTCTCTCCCATAATAAGCATTATTTGAATTCTAAAACTGTATGAAAGGTTGAGTTTAACACCATTTTATGAATGAATATATATAAATATAGAGAAGTTAAGTTATTCAATTCAGCTTATATGGTGAGTGAAAAAAAAATCTTTAAAAAAATCAGATTCCTGATTGTCTGCAATGTGACTTGAAAATATCTCTAAAATTGAGAGCTTTAAATATATGTTTTATGATGAATATATAAAAATCAGCAGACTACATCTTCTTAGAGATCAATTCAGTTCACATAAAAAGAACAACCTAGGATGAGAAAAAAATGTAGGGAAAAGATTACGTGGGAAGAATTACTAAAATGCTGTGGGACTTTCTTGTGTATCTTCATTTATTTCTTCCTCAATAGGACCGAAAAGACTCTTTATTAGAGATTTTCCCTCAGTGCAGTGTGGTAGAAAGAGATTAAATATTCATCATTGTTCATGTATGTCTTGTTTCATTTCTTGTAGAATATGACAGGTGACGTATTTATCTCCTTTATTTTGTGTGACCCAGGTACAAAGGGGTTTTCTCACCGCACTGATCACAGCGTGAGAATATGAAAAAGAGGTGTGTATATTATTATTTTTTTAATCTATAGCAATTTTAAAGATCAATAGAAAACTAGGTTCTCAGATCATACAAGTGGCAAACTAAGTCCTTGGGGTTATACTTACGTGTTTGCTAATTATCTCTTATTGTGTCTACAGAGCACTAATCTGGTGCAATAGGAATCAGTAGTCCAAAACAATTGGTTCTGAGGCACCTATGTCTATATTGGATAAGGTTGACAACTTTTACGTGAAACTGGAATTACTCTGAACTGTGATACAAATGTTCCTTTTCTGCATGTGGTCCAGTTCTGTCCAAAGGACTCGTCATTGGTTATGACATACACAGGGACAGAAGCACATTTAGTGCTCACCTGGACCAGAGCTTCCAGCTTAGTTTTCCTCAAAAGGAAGCAAATTTGGATGTATCACAAAAAAAAGCAAATCAACAAAATGTCAAGCAAGCTAAAATCAAAAAATTTATTCTAAAGCTGTGTTACTGCTCTAAATCGTAACGATAAGGTAGATGCAGCCTGCATGAACATAATGATGTCAGAGCAATTATTTTCGGAAGCAATGTAAAGCAGGGAAGCACTTGCTTTTAGACTGTGGGTCTCAGTCACTGCTGCATTTCTTGGCAGGGCCATGATCAGCTTGTTTAGTGGGGTGTTTTCTGTGATCCCTGAGATTTGTTTTTCCAGAGTAATTCTGCTTGGAGAATTTTTTCTCTGTATTTTCCCTGATATCTTGTGACTAGGTTAATTTGAAGATTTTTGCCTGCTCATAAAAAGGTTAGATTTGATGCAAGGTAGACTGGACAATTAGGGATTTTGATCCGTGCATGTAAACTGTCTACAGTTCTTGTGAGACTACACATGATTGATTGTCTATTGAGGATTTCACAGTCACACTGAATTGATACTAAAGTTGAAATATTTATCTGTCTCAAGAGAAACAGAGATGGATGGAGATTTTTGGCTTACATTTGTCTACAGGTGGATAAATAGATGAGCGCTTTTAGGAAGAGGAGTACACAAGGTATATAGTACCTCTAAAAATTTCCAGGGGGATAGCAGAGGGGCTGACCATCAGCAGTCTCTCCTCCAAATCCCATTTCAGGCAGAGGCCAACAGCACTTCAGTGATGCATGTCTCAGCTGTATGTTAATGCAATGAGTTGAATGCCATTTCAAATATTCATCTGAGATTGTGAAGATAATAGTTAAGATGGACAGATGGAAGGACAGAATGCACGCAGTGTGCATTATCTACATTTTTCCAGACAGAGCATTGTCTTCGGAGAGTAACTCCACTGTCGTTACAAAATGATGCAGAAAACTTGAAGTTCCTCTGCTAACATGAAAAGTAACTTGCTACCATCAGAAAAGGTACTTACACAAGGTTCCCCAACCAGTATTCTCAAAGCATTTCAGGCAGTTGAGAATGTACTGCAACCCTAAATTTGTAATGGAAAACTACATTATAAAGATCAGCTTATTAATTCAAATGGTTCATTAAGAAACTAATGAAAAAGAATGTCAACTTTATGTATCCTTTCCTAAGTTTTTATTAATTTTTTTAAAATTTAAAATTTAAAATTTCATCAGAACCTGTAATCTTTTGAAGAAATCTGTTCTGAGAAATTTGTTGACATTGGCCTTTATTGTGAAAAAATCTGCTATTATGTAATTAGGATTATTCAGGTAAAAATAACCTTGTGGATTAATTAATAAAATGCATCCAAAAAGACCTGACATCCTCCTGTTTAATTTACAATCATAACATAGTATCAATAAGAAAGAATTTTCTTCTCAGAATTCTAGCAGATGTCAAAATAATTATTTCTTTTGGTCTACAATTTAAATATAACTCTATATATTCAGTTTATTCCAGAGAGGTACAGGGAAGAAAGAAGGTGTTTGAGGTTTCTCTGTGTGTGTGTGTCCCCTTTCTCCCAGGATTTGCATCACTTCCTATTGTACCTATTCTTCAAGCTGTCATGAATTTATAATGTTTAGCCAGATTTGAGCAGAAAAAATTGCTTGAAACAAATTACTCAGCTTTGTTCAACAGGAAAACTGCAATATTTAATTTTTGAACTTGATTCAGAACAAGTAACCTAAGGGCAGTACATGCTGCCAATAGAGAGGACTGATTCGTCATACTATACTTGTATGCAACTGTGATTTCAGTGCAGTCTTTCCCTTACATTATGACAAGGCAGACATCCAAAATGATGAGAAATGGGGAGTCTATGGCCTCTTTACTTTTCCTCCTTCTCAGTAAAATTGTACCTGCGTACAACCAGTTAGATTCCACAAGCCATTTTCAAGAGGCTGGGAAAAAAATCATGGTGTACAATGACATATTAGTTACTGGGCTTTGTTCAGTGAATGCCAAGGTTGTGTTAGCAAGATGGGCTTTGTCTTACTCATATTGGTGCTTTCCTGTTTTCTGACGGAAAGCAATATGTTTTCACATTGTTTCCACTACTGAAGGTAAATTGGAATAATCTGTTTCTCCTCGTATAGGATTCTTGCAAGTATCCCAAATAAAAACAGAATATTAATCCTTATTTTATATAATTCCAAAAGAGCATGCTCAAGCCATTTTCTGAAGGCAAGATGAGACTCTTCAATGTCTCATTCTGTTTGTATAATTTTGAAAATCTGGAGTAGCTCCTATAATCAATGGAACAACACCTAGGCAAGGCATTGTCGATAAGGAGAGGTGAAGAGCAGCTCCCAGGATCTGCTTCCCAAATTCTGTTTCTCTTTTGGTGTAAAAGTTGGTTTTGGACATAAAATGGTCATCAACAAGAAAAAAAAATTCTTTCATTAATTTTGTTTCATTTTCTTTCTAATAGTGTTGAGATTCCTGTTTTTGGACAAGCCAGCTTTCATGTACAAATTTGTCATGGATTTAACCTATTGTTACACTGGATATTTTCCAAATTATAACAAGCTGTAGTATAATTTTACAGGAACATGGGTAATTCTGCTTTACAGGAATTTTTGAAAAGGAAGCACAGAATACGAAGAAAAATACTCATTGTGGATATTGTGTAGATTTAACTTTTTCAAATATGGAAAACAGTGTGAAAAGTGTGTCAGTGTAGAGTCAGAGACTTTACATACTGTTTTAAAAACTAAAGAAAACACCGATAGCCTTAAAAACAACATGTAAACAATGAGTTAAGGTGTCTATGTTTTTTGCTCTCTAATGTCCAGAGACAAGACGGAAAGCCTCCCTTTTCTCTGCCTTACTTCTCAAGAAACAAGGAACTCCTAAGATGATCAGACTAGTCAGAAGGGCATAGTTTATAAAAAAAGTCAAATAACTTCATTCTGAACAGTGAGAATCCAATTCCTTCAAAATTGTAAGAGTATTCCATGAATACGAATAGGTTTTTAAAAAGCTAAACACTCTGTCAGGTGCAGCCAAGGAGATCACGAGGCTGGTGAATAAATGTTATAGATATTAGATGAGCAGCAGGAGGAAACAGTAAGAATTCACAGCATACTCAGCAGGCTTTGATGCAAGTTACATATGGGGCTTTTTCTAGCAAATCACACAAACTAATTATTGTAGGCAGTATGTTACCAGAATTCTGGAAAATATGTGAACTTCTAGGTACTGCAGCTGTGTGAAACATGAAGGCAGATGTATGTATTAGATGTCTGACCCAGCTAATCTTCAGAATCTTTGTGTATTTTTCCAAGGCATGGAAATTCAGTCACATTATGTTCTTACCACATCACAATCAGATTGCAAAGCCAATGTGGCAGACAAAAAAAATCTGAAAAGAAAGCTTAAAAAAGAAAATGCAACAAAAAGAAAGCATACCAAAGGGTGTTTCAGAAAGGAAAGACCTACCTATGCAATGAAAGGCATCAACACACATGCAAAGCCAGGGACCATTTGGTAGAACTAGTCTAATCTGCTGGCAGCCATTTGCAATTTAGATCTGCAAACTAAAAGGCATGTTGTAAATTTTCCTTATAAGCTTTTAGTTCCTAACAGATACTGGAAAAGGACTGGCACTCCAGGTAGCTGACTGTGAAGGGAATCCTGAATACTGTCTTGGCTGCAGAGGCAAATCAGGTTTATGCTTATAAACACTGGGATCTGGGATCATTTAAGACGGGCTAATGAAACAGAAGTGTCTGGCCAGGAATGGCAGATGTGGTGAAGAATCTGTGGGATACCCATGACTTTGTTGAGCAGTAATTGAACGGAGGCAGAGAAATACTTTAGAGTATATAAAAAAGCAGGATACACCTATGTTTAAGCCCCTGAATCCCTTTGTAGTTAAAGATATATAAACTGCATCCTACTCCACACACACAGTACCTCACCTTCTGCCACTAGATTTAACTAGTCTTCTGTCCCTTTGATTCCATCTCTGTCATAGCCTAGTAGTATCAGAATAAATAATATACAAAAGGGAGGAGCAGCATATAACAGTCTGAAGTAATTACAAATGCCTATACTGGACAAACTGTCAGGAATTTTGAAGAGAAATACACACACTGAAGATTTTCCTGAACAGACAAATCATTATTCACATACTGTTGCAACAGATATCATATTTTACTAAAGCTGTAAGTCTGTAAGAGTAGTATTATAGGATGAAATGAGCATGAAGCATTATGAAAAGCATGTTAATCTGAAAATAAAATGGGGACAAAGTACAAGGTTCTAATTACAGATACAAAAGCAGACTCTACCATAAGAATCAGAAGTATCTAGGCAATTTCATTGTAAGAAAGACATATATTCATTCTAACGCACTGATTTTCAAAATCTTCTGTCTTGAAACACAACCTACAGGCCAGTAATTCTGAGCAGTCTCACATCCTGATGTAAACTTCAGTTGGTTTAATTTTAGCTTGCCATGTAATCCCACCTGGGAATGCTCTAGGTCCATCTCCTTTCAAAAAGCATTCCAAGATAGCTGTTTGAACATCAATCTAAAAAAAGGGTTTGTACTACAAGACCATGTGAGGGGAGATAAAAAAACCCTCTTTTCTGAATCCTCAACACAATAGTTCAATTTCTAAGCAAGTTAGAAGTTATGTAACAAAAGATGTTAAATAATTTTCCAAACCGTATATACATAGTACAATACCAGCTCCTTTTATATGAGCTACAAATACTAAAGAGTTACAAAGGACTGTTAAGTATAGAATCAGTTTATGACAATGCTATTTTTTTTGATATTTCAGATAAATACGAGTGGAACTCTAATACAGAACTGTTTGGTAGAAGCAGCTGTGTTATCATTTGTAGGCAAGGTCAGAAAAGTTTTTATAAGAAACGCTTAACAAAATGTGCTATGTATTTGAGGGGAAGAGCTTGGATTTTGGATTCTTATTTCTCTCCTTGTGTATTAATTTCAGCGAGCAAGATTAGGCTAAAAGTTAGGAAAAAGTTTTTAGTGTCAAGGATAATCAAGCTCTAGAACACACTGCCTAATGAAGCTATAAAGTTTCTGTCATTACTAAGAAATTTTTGGTGCAGATTAATAGAAACATTTTAGGAAAAATATTGTGTTTTGAAGCAATGGGAAGACCTCTTGAAGTCCCCTCAACCCCATTCCTGCTACATAATAGCTCACATACATTTGAGCACTGAGCATTATTGATCTTAAAGCAGATCTGTTTTACTTACTTTTTTTCCTGGAGTATGCACAATATTCCAGGTCCTAATCACACTGCTAAATGGAGGAGATCACCTGAATTATCCAGAAAGATGACATTTAAAACTGCTGCTCAGTATCTCCTAGTTTCATTTTCATCACAGAGGGGAAATTATTTAGGATTTACCAATTCATGTTTTGACATGACTTTTGCTGATTCTAAATGAACACTGATCATGAAAAGTGACTCTATTTCAAAGTTGTTTCACATTACTCACTAGGTGAAGTAGCCCTTCTTAAGACTTACACCAGATAAGGCTCAGGTCCAGTAATCATACATTGCAGCATCTTCACCTTTACTCCATTTTTCGTGGGGGGATCCCCCTGTTTGCTTTCCAGTGTTGAAGGTCTTCATTATTATCCAGTATTAGTACTAAATGTGCCAGTTGGTATTAAATCAGATTTCCTTCAGAACTACATAATACTTCATTTTTCTAAAGACTTAGATTACAGAATTCTGCCAGAACTCCTCCCCGCCCCCCCCGCCCCGCCCCCGAAATGAAACCATGTATCTTTGTCAGATTTTTGATGGAATTAGGAGTACTCCTGTTCCCACCCCACACCCTCTGACTCCATTACATCTCCAAGGAGTCACCAGAAGCAACCTGCTGAAAGTCCCAAGCAGCTTAATGTTAGTGGAGATGTTTTTAAGAGCTAGGCAAATAAAAGTGATTAAGAACCTCAGGCAAGTGTATTTTCTTTCCAGGTGATTACCGAAGCTTCATATCAAAGGGTGATGTTTTGTCTTCAAGATCAAACACACTTGCTTTCAGGTTTTTCTGTTTTTCTTTTTGCTTGTTTGTCTTCTCAATATCTGTTAGTTTTCTACAGATGTCATGGGAAAAGCAGATTTTTCTTTAGTGAAATTTTAAAGAAAAAAACACCTTTTTCAGAATCTTCTTGCCACGTGATTTAATGGCTAATAACCATCCATTCCTGGTACTTACAAGAGTGGCATAAGCTGTTGGCCAGCCACTAATTAATCACAGTCAGGTTCCCTGGATTACTTATTTCTCTTTTAATGACACTTTACAATAACAACTCAGTAACAGAATTATTTGTAACTGTGTAAAGCAATGTTGTTTGTGATGTGGATACAAGAATACAGAAGATAATCTTTCCCTTTTTTCCTCTATGTTTCTATCTCTGGCTGCAGTCTTTATGCTTATTTAAATTCTTTCTGCTTCTTTTTAGGAAAACCAGCTGGATTAAACTGGCAAATACCTCAGGAAGGCAGAAACAATTATTACTGGAGAGCCAGGTGGGCAAATCAGAGTGCTGGGCCAATCAGGAATAGATAAAAGACATGTTTCTCATAGTTCAAAGAGGAAGCTGAGAATTCTTAGGTTTACAACACTGCTGTTGTTTATTTTGAATCCCTTCTTTAAATTAGTGTGGTATTTTGGTATTAGTAGTATGGCTACTCCTAGCTTGAGGGAGCACGTATAAAATATTATAGGTAGGTTAAGCACCCCTTGTGACAGAAAGCATGTCTGACCTTTTCAAGGTTTGAAATTAAAATTTGCATTCCCATAAATAAAGGAGGTGCAGTATGAGGGGATCAATGTGTGACAGACTAGCTACAAGTTATTTCATTACTTATTTTGTATTCCCTTGTGTCCCTTTCTCCCTCTGTACTGAAGCATCTACTCATGCGAGAAATCACCCTTGCGTTATTTTCTGCTTTAAATTTTGTTGACATTGATTAATCTTTTGCTGTCAAGAGTACTAGAGTACCTTTGGTAGAATCTGATGGCAGAAAGCAAGGTTGTGATTTTGTATTAAAGACAGTTTAAATAATGCCAGGTTGAATCATAACCTTTTTACTTACAGAGATAATAAAGAATTGTGGCAATGCCATATTCATTCATTTAGATCTCTTCCTGGACAAGAAACAGATTTTGGTCAGTAATATTATATTTCACTAACTGACCTCATCTACATGTAAATCAGAATCAGAATAAGACTGTAAAAGCAGATATTACAGCTGCTTAAAATGTGTTTTGGAAAAGAGATCACCAGGCTTCTACTGCTCTTTAGCAAAGACACAGAGCATGCAGCAATTTCTTTTACTGTGTACTACTGGACATGAACTCTAAAGCAAAAAAAAACAATTCAACCACTGTTGAAGTCAGTGTTGGTAACATTTTGGAACAGCTGGATTTCTCTTTAAGTCCACAGATCAATACTCACTACAGTCAAATGAACAGTCACATACTTAATCAGTACAAGATTCTATGGATTCAAGAAAAATACTTCAAAGTCCAGACTTTTTTCAGGTTCTCTTATGTTGTAGTATATGCTAGGCTAAGGGTTCAATACTCCTGAGACATCTGAGTTATTGGGAAAGTAGTAAACAGCAAAGATAGTATTTGACATGTATACAAGAATAAAGTAGATGGTGCTCCCTATGGTTTTGAGATACCAGTCCAAAAAAGCCTTGAAAAGAATTGAATTAAGCCTTGGTGCAGAAACATGGCACTATCCCAAAATAATGTAAATGTTCCACTACTGTGAAAGAGGGTGGTTCTGACTTGGTCATTTATTGCTGATCTATATAGTGCTAGTGTGTTATGAATCAAGAATTATGTTGTAGGAGATAGGAACTTTGTATCTGTAAGACTAAGTTCAGTTTAACTAAATTTAAGAAAAATACAGTGCCACTGATGTGAAGGTGATCTGGAGACTACTCTTGCTAGTAACTCCTTAAGCATGTGAATTCCTAATTTGTTTGTCAGTTCATTCTCTTCCTGATACAAACATAGAAGTGAGTGGTTAAATCATATGTAATGATACTTTCAATTTTCCCTGGAAATAACCTTTCCAGACCCTTCCTACCCAATACTACACATATGACATTCTGATGTTACTTCAGCAACTGAAGCTCAATACAAAGATAAGAAAGTGGATTTTTTCTGGCAGAGTCACTGACTGTATCTATTCAAGACAAAATGCTGGGTGAAGTGAGACATGCATGCCTGAATTTCCTAGCCAAAGGTACAAAAGAAACGACCGTCAAAGGGTAAAAGTATTTCTACTTCTATAACTGCAAAATATCTTTGCCTGAATAGGCAACTGTTCCCAGAATATCACTCACACAGCACAGGAGTATTTGCAATTTATGTGTTGAATTCTGTAATAATACTTGTGACCTCTCTCATAACATAGAGTCATAGAAGAATGATTTGTGTTGGAAGGGACATCTAATGATCATCTAGTTCAATCCCCCCCCACCCTGCTGTGGGAAGGGACATCTTTCACTAGATCGGGCTGCTCAAAGCCTCATCCAACCTGACCTTGAACTCTTCCAGGGATGGGGCATTGGAAGCTTCTCTGGGAAACCTGTTCCCTTGTCACACTCATTGTAAAACATTTCTTCCTTATGTCCAATCTAATTCTGCATTCTTTCAGTTTAAAACTGTTGGCTCTTGTCCTGTCACTACAGGCCCTGGTAAAAACTCTTTCTCCTTCTTTCCTGTAGGCCCCCTTTACATATTGGAAGGCTGCAATAATGTCTCACCGGAGCCTTCTTTTCTCCAGGATGAACAGCCCCAACTCTCTCAGCCTTTCCTCCTAGGAGTGGTGTTCCAGCCCTCTGAGCATTTTTGTGGCCTCCTCTGGCCCCACTTCAACAGGTCCAGATCTTTCCTGTGCTGAGGGCTCCAGAGCTGGACGCAGGACTCCCGGGTGGGTCTTACCAGAGCGGAGCAGAGGGGCAGAATCCCCTCCCTCACCCTGTGACCACACTGCTGGGGACGCAGCCCAGGGTATGGTTGGCCTCCTGGGCTGCAAGCGCACACTGCTGGGTCATGTCCAGCTTTTCATTCACCGGTACCCCCAAGTCCTTCTCTGCAGGGCTGCTCTCAATCAACTCGTCACCCGTCTTTGAGTAATGGTAACATATATGAGCTTTGTCTAAATTCCCTCCTACTTAACTCATTTTTCCTGTTGTGTTGTGTTGTGTTGTGTTGTGTTGTGTTGTGTTGTGTTGTGTTGTGTTGTGTTGTGTTGTGTTGTGTTCTCTTCTCCCCTCTTCTCTTCTCTTCTCTTCTTTAGTTTAGCCTTCTGGAGGAATTAATCTACTGTAATTTTTCTGATTACTCATGGACAAAAGCAACAAAGGCAGTTGGCTTAATCATTAGAAATGAATTGTTAGAGACTAGTAGAGAATTTCCTTCATACCAAAGGAAGTTAAGCATATATTTAGAACACCTAGGGGATTTAGACTCATCACATAGTCTATGATGAGACTTAGATATCTGCAGGGGCAAATTATAGCACATAAACTAGGTGCTAATATATTTTGTAACACTGGCTGGAAGTGGTGGCATACCAGTACCCACAGAGAGTGAGGATGTGGTCCCAAAATGCAGTGCTGCGGGGCTCTGGAGGTGCACCAGCAATCATTTGCTGCCTGTAACTGGCTGCTGTCACGACAATAACTGGTGTTTGTATATTTCACAGCAAGGTTGAATTTTGTTGTCTTAGCCCTCTGGTATCCAAGGGCTGCTGAGGTGGCAGAGTGGCACCTTTGCCTCTCTTCTTCCAAGATGGATATCCTCCAGCATGAGCCTCTCAAGACTTCCCCAGAATAGGAATTCTGCTAATTTTGGCACCAACCCACCAGAAAATCGTCTTCCTTCCATGAATTCATGCAAATCCCTCTTGTCCAAACCCAGAACAACTGTCTTAGAGTGTCTTTATCACTTTTTTTGCATTTTCAATACTAGATTACAGTGCTTCTCTATTAAATACCAAAGAACTTATTTCAAACACTTAAAACAAGCGACTGGATGTTTTATTATCTGGTTTCCCTTATGTGCCTTCTTGGGGGAGGTATCTATAAATGTTGTAATGTTTGCTTCCTTTCTAATTTTTGCGTATGTTTAAGAACAGTTAAAGAGAAAAATACTCATGAGGGAAAAACAGCTAAATATGTTTTTCTGGTACTCATATTAGCTGACCTAAATTGAGGCTATGTTTCACAGCAGTTACCTTCTAATATCTTCAAAGATATAAATTAGACTTGATTATGAAAGAAGGAAAATCTCAGATGATCCCAAAGTTACACAAATTTAATTTTTATCCTGATCTCTTTCCTACATTGTTCTCAGTCTCAGCGTTTTCATTCCAAGTCACCATTGCTTGTTCAAGGGCAATAAAACTCACCTTAATTTTAATCTAGCAAGAAATTAAATTCTAATTATAACCTTCTGCATGGATGCTAAGCATCAAGTTTTAATCTGACCTCACAGTCTTCTTTTTTTATGAAATTATATAGGTAACTGCAAGAAAATGTTCTCATCTGCAGTAAAACCTGTATTTTCAGCCTGGCAGACCAAGACATTAAGGTACATATTTGTGCACAGGCAAACGCATTTGCAAATCTCAGTAACTATATTGTGATTAGCCCTCAATCATTTCCTTCTTCTGTCTTTTCTCTCCTCTCGCTTATAGTTTTCTGGTTGGAGGTCCAAAATTACGATCACTTCTCTCTGAACATCCTTATAAGGGCTAATATAGTTCTAATATTTCAATCACTGGAGTTAAGGAAAAATCAAAATGTGAAATTTTTAAGGTGTGGAGATGCAGCAAGTGGATTTCAGTCCTCAGTGCCTGCTCAGTCACACCACTGTGAGTCCTTTGGCCTAGACAGAGTTACTCTAGCCTAACTAAACAGCCAGGAAAAGGAGAATGAATCTTTTTTCTGAGTTCTAATTACTATGAAGAATGTGGCAATGCTTAGTTGTTCCTGTCCTGTCAGTTTGTTTCATGCCTTGTGTTACGAGAGAGCTCTAAGCCACATCGTACTCCTGGGCATCCCTTCAAGAGAAAGTGTGATACAGTTTGAAAAAAAATTTGCTCCAGTGTTTATTCTGCACAGACACGATGGATGAAAAATTCACCGAGAATATTCATAAAGCTATAAAGGAAAATTTACAAGTCAAACAACTGCCAGTCACATAGCTAGCGAGATCATGCACCTTTCCTCCAAAATGTTATTAAAATGACCTCCTAGTCTGTTTTAAGGTTTGTGTGGTATTTCAGTCATTTTTCTCATAAATAAAGATTAGACCATCTCAATTAATGAAATACAATGTTAAATGATGAAACTTAAAACGGAATCCCTTAGTTTGTAATTGAAGATGATGAACTACAAAGCTCAAAAATTAAGAAAAAAAATCAGCATTTTCTGTCTTACGCTGCTCTGAATAGACTAAATGAAAATTGCAGTATTGTAAAATTTGCCTGTTAAAGCATGATGTTATCACAGTTTGTTTGTTTATTTGTTTGTTTTAATCTGTAACTCAGGCAAATACACAGCATGCAAAAACCAAAACTCTGGAAGAGCTCACTGAAGGTTGTGTAAACAGTGTGTATCACTAGTGTATCATCTTGCAGAAGTTCAGTAAGTATGTGTGTATCATCGGCTTTTGAAAGAGTACAAATCTTTTCCTTCTGCTCAGGTGTGCAAATAGATATATAGAGGCTTTACTAGAATATTCTGCAATTTTCTGTTCAGATTCAGTCATTTATACATGGAGAGACTTTCTTACTTACAGGACTTCATTCTAGCACCCTCAAAAAGGTGATGCTGAAAGGACCACTGGAAATGTCAGAAAGTAAGCCTCTGAGCCATGACAGAACTGTGTAGAGAAGTTTTTGGTATTCAGGACATGGACTGGATGAGAATTTTTTTTTTTTTACGTAAAAACCCCACTCTCTTGAAAGATGTGAGTATGGAGCAACTCTGTGCCTATACAAAGTTTGCAATTTTCTGGCTGAAAATCCTGACAATGATAAGTCCAAGCACGGAGAATGATAGAATTACTGTGAGTACTCATTCACTCCAAAAAGTACTGAATGAGTGAAGCCAAGCCATTCTTTCCTACATATCCATCTTTCCTAAAAAACACTTTGAGAAGAACCTCAATGTCTGTAAACCTAGAGTAATGACATTTTGCATGTATATAGCATCTTCAGAATGAGAAGATCCAAAATTTCCTTATAGTGAACTATTTCATTTAAAATGCTATATTTAACTATATATCTCTGTTCTACTAGAAATAACAGCAGCTTGAGACTACCTAGTAATTTCACACTTTTGAAATATACAAAAATAATTTTCTCCATACATTTCTTAATTTCAGTAGTTGGTAAGTGGATAATACCATCTGGAATCTATTGGCTGAGCAGTTTCATAAGGCAGATAGACCAGTCATGATCTACAACTGAATCAAAATAGTAGTCATGTGCTTTTAATTGTTAGTTTCAATCCTTACATGGAATGCAATTGACGTTTTTGTCTATAATGTCTGTAATATTCCACAGCATGTCATAAGAGATCTCTAAACAAAAGATATTGCACTTTCTGAAACGAATAGAGAAATTGGTTTGCATAACTCAATGAAGATCACAATATGTATCATAAGATTTACTGAACTTTAAAAAGATGAAGTATTTCATCTGCTCAGCACAGAATGTCCAGTGTAAGATAGCATGCAACAATGCATATCATAAAAATTGTAACACAGTGTCCAAGAACAAAACACTGAATTATTTTATATTACTAAGTACTAAGAAAATACAGAATATGACAGGATGATATGTTCAGAGAAACAAAAGATTATCATAGAAATACTCACAGTTGTTTGTATTGACCACTTGATTGTGTCAGCAAAGTAAATAGTGCTGTTTTCCAATATACACTTATAAATTAACTGATACATCTTAATAGCACAAAAACTGTTCCCAACAAAATCAGTAGCACATTTCTCAAGTGGGTAAACAATTACAAAAGGAGTATATTTTTCCCCAGTGATTCCACTTATGTACATGCCTGAATTTTGGTGTCATACCCTGTGAGCTAGATCTGAACCCTGTTGCTAAAGTTTTGATTCAGCTGCTTGAAAAACAGCTTGCTTTGCCATTTGAGAGTCCTACCTTGCTTTGTCTCCAGCTATTGGTCTTAAAGATCTTGTTCCTGTAAGTTCCTTGCCACATTTGCCAGGCCTGTGTGAATGGCTTGGGTGACAAACATTTCAAGTAGCAGTAGATCTTTATGTTTAATCAATTGAATTTATTCTGCATGGTTTTAGAGTAATCCACATGCTACTTTTCACAGAAGTTATCCATTATGAATATTTGAAAATGTATAAACAGTACTAATATTAAAAGCTTTCAGGTATAACACTAAATCCTTTTTTTTCAAATAAGAATACAAATGTTAGCTATGGGAGGTCTCTATAGATTAATGAAAAATAGAAATGAATATTTGCATCCAGCTAATTGCAGATTTCATCTGGCCCACAAGACAGATAAGTGAACTACAGAAAATATATAATTTGATCTTTAAGACTTTTTTCATTCGTCTATGAAAAGATTACCACAATAGTTCTACAATACTGAAGTAATTCTTTGTTAATCTCGAGTTCCTCTAAATCCTGAACTATTTTCCCGCAAGACAATTACATTTACATGCTGAAACTAAAATGATCTTGAATTGTTTTCCATCTTTTAGTTTAAAAATCATTTATCCTTTGAGATTGATGTGTCCCGTCTTAGTCAGCTAGAAATCAGACAGTAAAAACTAGGCTGGCTACCTCAGCTTCTCTCAAATGGAGAAACAAAACTTGGTAAGAACCACTTTTTATCACACTTGGAGTTGCAACTCTTAGAGTTCTCGAGTTCGGAGAGGTGAATTGCATCATAAGTGAACATTAGAGAATCACAGCTCTGGAGTTACTTGCAGATTTTGAAGATAAGCAGAAAAATGCCTTTGGCTGGAAAAGCATTTTTAGTGACCAAAAGGTATATATACATCTTTTTGAATGCTTCAGAAGGTGTTTTTTTGGTTGAGTTTGTTTGTTTGGGGTTTTTTGAATGACACAAACATTAAACTAAAACATTTTGTATTTGTAGGTTCTGAAATTTATGATCCAAGACCCTAAGAAGCAAATTATGATGAACAAAATGATGAAAAGCTATTTGTTTACAATTGTCATTCTGTACAAAACACATCATGACAAAGTAAAAATGGAAAATTCCTGATTTCCCATTTTCATAGCACTATTTCTCCTTTAAAAAATAGTTTGTTTTTCAAATACTTAAAAATACCACTGAACAAATTGAAGTTTGACAAGTAGCTGAATTTGTATTTTTGTATTATGAGTACTACGTACTGAAAGATTTACTAGAATGTGCATACACAGTTAAGGATTCTTGCTTTGGATAAGACAGTTATACAGTTCTATCTTCAATTTCTAATTTGATTTCATCAAATCTGTGGAACATCAGACCATTTATACCTCAAATATAGCAACAGCAATTATTTCTCGACATATACACATGGCAGAAACCTGAAAATGTTGATTTTTTAAGGCTGAACTTAACATGAAGTTAACTTGAATGGCCTGTATGGATTTCAATTTGTGAATTAATTAAAACCTCAAAGCTGCATTGCAATGCATTAAAAAGATTAAAGTATTATTTTAATAATGAAATGAAGGTCATGATAATAAAGTTTTATATTTGAGGTCAACAGAAACATACTCTTGAAAGAAAATACCGTATATGCAAAGGGAAATGGAATTTTCCTAACATATCCTTCAGTACAAAACACTCTACATTTTCATACAGCTGTCCATTATTACACATGAAAGAGATAATCACATTGCTCATGACACTTTGACAGCCATTCTGTCAGGCTCTTTCCAGCTCCAGTATTACAGTGTGTCCTTCTTTGGCATCACCACATTCACACCGAAAAATTACCTCAGGATTTCCCAATCAGATAAGAGTTTCACTATAGTCTACATGCAGCAGTCAAGCTTGACTTTCAACTAATATTTTTATTTAAATTAATTTTTTATGTAGACACCAAAATTAATAAATGCTTTATGAAGTAAATACTCTGAAATGTTATAAAAATAGAGCTTCACAGCCATTGTATATTTTCTTCTGATATAATGGATATTGAGTCACTCCATACTTAATATTTTTTATTCCAATACCATGAAAAACAATGAATATTTAAAGATAGATAATATTCATTTCAATCTAACTATTTAATCACTTTAAACAAACAGGTAAGACACTGTTCTCATTTAAACTGAAGACTCATTACATTGGTTCTATGTGTAAAGGGCCCTTAAAGTAAATGAAAGTCAGGATCTTAACCTACAATACAAAGAGAGGGTATGCTAATCTTTCCTAGCATAACAAGTAAAAGAAATAAACATATTGGTTCTATAAACATGGGATACCTCTGTAGTGTTGTTTGTATTTCTTTTTACCTTCTGCATCGGTTAATCCTACTCCCGACTGCTTTACTGGTTCTTGTCCACTCTGGCTCATCTTCCCTCTGTTAAAAGATATTGTGGTAATTGTCAACAAGATCATAAAGAGGTGAGGTCCAAGAAAATGATACACCAAAGCCAGTGAGGCTTAGTTCTGTTCAAAAAGACAAACATCACAGGTATTTCTAAAAAACAAAAAACGTGGACGTGTGTGTATGTGTGTGTAATGTCAAGAAAATAAAACGGACAGTAGTTTTTTTCTATTGTTATTCGTGCAGATCACTTAAGAATATTATTTTTTTTCTTAGCTGGAGGCAACTACAATCGGGTCTTGCTAAGCCTGTACATTCTTATAGAGTGGGGCCACCAGCTGCTGTCTGCTACCTGCTCCCCATCAGCCCGGGCTTCCACAGCCATTCTGCATATCTCCTCTCCTCACTTTATCCTCTTATGCTGAACAGTGAAATATATAATAAGGAGTCACAGGATTGATATCTGGTCTACAATACCACTACTTCAAAGGTAAGGCATGTTTGAGGTCATTATCTTCTTTTAATGGTTTACTTTATATTACCGTTTAGGTTTACCATAAGAAAGAGTTCAGTTCTGAGACTTGCATTAATCTTAAAGTAAGGTGAGAGGAATAAATCCTGCTCTGGAAGTCCCTATCTTTCTCCACTGGATGTAGAAAGAACCTGGATTACAATCTAGATGTAGATTTTCAGGCAAGCAAAGGTAGATAAAATGTAGTCTATCTTTAAACATACTTGCTGTGAACTCTAAGGCATGATTACAATCACTTTCAAAAATATGATTGCTACTATGAGATGTTTGTGATTCTATTTGCCTTTCTTCCTCAAGGTTCTGAAATGCTGGGATCGAGAGTACAAGGCATTATCTGCACATGCATGTGATTCCTCTGGGGAGAAAGGGTCAGCGCTGTTCTTTGTTGCCAATGAGCCAGCTTTGTGTTTCACAGCAGAAACAGAAGCTGTCTAAGTTCATAAGGAACTTAAAAATTACTATAAAATATCAGTTTAAAAAGTGATTTTAAATTCAGTTTTAACTGTAGCTTATTCTTTTGTTCTTCTGTGAGGCAATGCTTTATAAAAAAATATTACAAATATAATGCAAAAATTATTCATCCTTACGGTTAGATTCAGTTGCTTTTCACGTTTGCATTCAAAATTAATATAATTTTACAGACATATTACTGGTATAGATGGTTACACAATACAAAGGCATAAAGATCTGGTCATTATCATAGATGATAACATGAGTAACTTTCAGGGGTGTTACAACTGGATAATAAGAGTCTTCTGAAAAAGTATTTCCCAAATAGAAAGACTTTATAAGATTTATTCAGCTCTGTGTAACCGTATATAATGATAAATTTCCCTTGATATTTATAAGAGTATTTAATATTGGCAAGTGTTCTAATTACCTCTTTAAACGATTCCTGTGGTGTCACTATTTAGTTCTTTAATTTTGCTTCATGACTAAATTTTCCTATGGTTAAAAACACTTGGACTAGAGTAAAGAGTTTAAAACTCAGCCTATCCAATGTTTTTTTTTTGATGGATTAGAAACTTAATTTAAGCAGGGAACTTATAACCAAAAATGTTTTCATATGCCAAGAAACTTAAAATTATTTAGCTCATTTAACTCTTCATGTCCAAATCGTGAGCTGTAGTTTTAAGGATATGCTGAAATAGTGTACAAGGTCAGAGTCCCTGAAGTCATTATCAAGCCAGTATGAATGTAAATGTTGACTAGAGTTTCAATCATGCATGTATTCAGATATATAATAATTTTTATCTAGAATTCAAAATGGAAACATTTATCTATTTTAAAACCTTCTGCCCAGGGATGATCCCGAAAGTCTCTGATGGTAAACAGTAGTTTTGTCGTTAATCTTCATTACATTGCCATGTAAAGCCCTTGAGACTAACATGAAAAAGAAAGCATTTCTTGTCTATGTAAATGTCCTGCATAACTTTTAAAGTCTTTGTCTAACATCAGCGTATAAGCAGTTTACTTTAAAAATTCCATAATAAAAAAAAGGTAGTCTAGCTCTTAACAAAAAATGAGTGGGCTGGATATATTTTATATAATTAAGTAAATTTCACAGAAACAAATTACTGTAAGAGAAAAGCTGAAGCTGTGGAGACTTCTTCCAACTTTTCAGTAGATGTGGGGCCGTTTTCAGGCTTAATAGACTGGTGATTCTGTCAGCCAAGTGCCAAGTCACTGTAGATACTGTCACATGGCTAGGCAATACACAGTGAGTGATATGATTTTGACTCAAATTTAGCATTTATGAGCTAAAAACTTCTATTGAGAGCTCCATGTTCTCTTTCTGTGCACAAAGACTTTATATATCTGCTTTTCTCATTAAGATGATAGCAAAATAATTTTCTTTTGAGATTGTCAAATCCAATTAAAGATCATCTTTTTGCCACTGGAAAGTACAACTCATTTTAGCCTAGAACATGAGTGAAAAGTTTGATGAAGATTAAATGACTGGCATGACACAACCTGAGCTCACATCGTCCTCCTAGACTCTGAAAATGAAACTGAAGTATTAAATTTGTGTCTATTTTCCTTTTAGACACTAAAAAGCTGTAGATAAGTACTATTGAGCTTTATTTCAGAAAATGATGAATACTTAGAAATGTCACAGTTCTCAAGAATGAATTTTTTTCTTCATTCAAGCTTTTTTAGGAAGATTATGTCGAGCTCTTGTGACTAATAATTCAAGACTGCATGGGAAAAGCAATAATTTATGTCCCAGATAAAAATATGGAACAACTATTGCAGATGCTAAATAAACAATGACCACCACTGAGAACAGCAAATCTACCAAAAAATCAGGCCAGAAACATTATGCTGATCAGGAGCAATCACTTTTTCCTATAAAGGAATATAAATGAAAATGCTAAATGAAGGTGCATACTGCCAAAGTTGAGGGGAAAAAAGTAGTGGCAAAACTTTTCTCTGTGAGGTAGTTAACCAGGTAAAATGGCTGAAAAATTAAATTATTTTATAGGATCATTGCACTGCAAGTGGCTTGATAATTCCCACAGGGACTTCCTCCCCAAAATATTTTTCTAGCCAAGAACTTCTGATAAATTCTACTCAAACTCTTTAAAACCTGGGGAAATTTGGTTTGCATCCAGAATCTGAATTTCAGTTGCACAAGTAACACCTATTTCTAGAAGGAGGTCAATCTGGAAACTTAAACTAAGCGTGCTCAGGCCTACAAAAAATGTACTTTTAAAGCCTAACCCAAGCCCACCTCTCCACACTTGCATCAAAGGCTGAGACTAGCAGTTCTTCTGTGTGATATCAATAAATTCATGAGGCTGAAGCAGAGGTTTAGTTGGTTATTAATAATTCAATGTTCAACAAAGCAGAATAAAAATACAAGCTCTGAAAAATTCTCCCCTTTAGCTGCTATTCTACTGTGTAATTGAAGTCTGCAGAGCAAACTGTATAAGAAGATGACTGGCAAGTGAAAGGGCTATACATAGTCAGTGCATGGAGGATACAGTACGTTAAAGGAAAAGCCTTACATTCTTGGGATGGGAAACAGATTATTCTCTCCTGTGGCACTGCTGCTGCCTTCGCTATCCATGCTGTATCCACTGCCAAAACTACTGGCTGACGAGCCAGTGGAGACAGAACTTTCTGCGGGTCGATGATTAGTAGACCTTGCTGTACAGGGCAGGAACAATGGGTTACCGAAAACATTGTAAGAAATCAGTACCAACCACGTTTAGAAAAAATGTAATTTATCAAAATTCTATGCTGAAAATGCTTTCAGTTTTCTACTTTATATTCCAGTATTGCATTATCATGTTTTGCAGATGATCTTTATTTTCACATATAATAAGGTGTTCTACACCAAATAGTACCATCATATTATTTCTCCAGCCATGTAAATAATTCAAATCAACAGACTGAATGAAAAAAAAAAACAATGGGTTAGATTGATTAGCACTACTTTTCTGATTAAAACTACAGAAAACCAGTTATTCATCTGAAACATTTCGTATGGTAATCTTGTGAAAATGAAAGTCCCAATGGACCTTCCTCACATTCCTCGTGAAACATTCTTTGCATTTGGTGATTTTGAGAAGGAGAGGAAGCAGAAAGGAAAGATAAGTACACCATCTATAGTCACACAGACTGTATGAAGACCTCCACCTCTCTTCAGATGTAACACAGCTACTGCATTATATTTCTCAACTGCTCCTACCCATCTGGATCTCTTGACGACATGCCTAGAATTTTAATGCACATATTTTGATGGGAGATGCCCTAATCTTGTTCAAGACCATTTGGTGTAGAAAATATACACCAGCATATGTTATTTCTACTTCATACGCCTTATTTTGTGTTTTGGATATTATTGTACTGCACAAACAAATCTTCCAGTATTGAGCCTTTAGCAAGTTGAGAAATACAAACAAAATAAGGACACAGTGACATTACACATAATAATTAGTACAGGAACAGTAGAGTAGCTATTCTCACATTGAATAACAAAATTGTCTGGGAATGTTAAGAGATTTTTGAAATTATTTTGTTAAATGTCCTCTACCACTTCTACTATTGTCATGTTTCATCTGTTCCAACTGACTGACTGCATATACTCAAGATAAAAACCACTGTTTTGTAAATTTAATTTTCCTGCGAAGACAATGAAGTTTTATGTTATTTTTGTGAACTATGAAACTCTAATGCAAACAGTTAAAAGAGATTTTTCTTTAAACAAGAAATTAGTTAAATATCTAAATGGAAATGACTTCAAATAAGAGCCAGACCCACAGTGGTGTCTTGCCTAAAACTGGCAACCAGTATTGCTTATGTTTGACTGAATGAATAATAGTTTTGGTGAAGACTACTGCATGCTGCCTGATGTGGGACCGGGAAGCTGAGTGTGACTCCTCAAAATGTAATGGAAAGACAGATTAATAATCGAAACTAGAAAGAGGAAAGAAGCAACTCACATAGCAACAATCCCTGGGCCAAACTGTGAGTTGACAGAACTCTTATTCTGCAAAATGATTCTTCACTGCTAAACCGAGCTGTCACTTAACTATTTGTTTTAGAAATCTACTAGCCTCCTTTGCTTCACTATTGGCTACAGACACAGAAGGAATCTGTCGGCCTAAGTTATTTTCAGACAATAATATTCTTTAGCTCGATTTCATGATTCTATACATTGATCATGGGCTATCTTGTTGGATATTAATACAAATTAATAAACTGTAAAATCCTAGTGTTATTAATAGATACTCTCAGTACCTCATCTGGAGGGAAAGCCACCCATGCTTTTTCCAGCACAGACAGGCAGATCACAGCAGTGTGCTCTGCTCAGGCAGGTGTGAGCAGTGGTTGCTCTATCACTTTCAGTTTGTGGCCCTGTGAGTGAATTCCTATGACTGTGGTGTCATTTCAGGAAACTGCTGTTGGGATATGTTGGGCAAGAGCAAGGTTTCAGAGAAAAGAGGTCAAGCTCTCCTTTATAGCGCATTGTTGCCAGCTGCCCCATATTTGACAGCTTGTACTGGGCCTATATTACGCCTGTACCAAACTAATCGACAGCCTCCATTCTCACAATATTTGTGACCTGTATGACTTCCGATGTCTGTTGTTTGAGATTCTGAGGGTTTCTTTAGGAAACTGACTTGGGGTTTTTGTGCCATGGCGTGACAAATGCCTCACAGGTGAGGACAATCGGAAAAGCCACACACTTGCAAAGCCCATCTCCACCGTAACATATGTGACTGAAAGGATGGTTCATATCTGGGCTCTTTCTTGACTTTGCTGTAAAACCTAGTGCCTGAAGTATTTTCTTATATATTTGCTGGTGAATTTCTAAAACCAGAAAGAACCTAGAATTTAGTTCAAGCCAGAAAAGCTTGAATTAAGCCTGTATAAATGTGTTAGAAGTTTTGTTACATCTATTTATAATCAGAACATAGCTGTTTCTTTTGAAACAGCTGTATCCTGATGACACATTCAGTATGCTGTATTTTTAGTTTCTCTGCTGTTTTTACTAATTGACATCTTTTTCTGTATTGAAGTTTTTTCCCATAAGATCACTTGGTGAATGGTTGTAATAGGTCCAAGTTTAGATTCATGACTGGATTTTGAAAATTCTAAAATTCAGTGTTGTATTTTTTTTCTTTCCTCTCTGCTCTATGAAAGTAATGAACTACAGCATCAGTTTGCGACCAAAGATGAAATCCACAAACAGATTTACAGCTGGTTTTGTGACAAATTAAGAATCTGGATACAGAGAAATCTGTCACAACTCATAAGACACCCACATTTTCTATATATCTGTATTTTTACAGATAAATCTAAACCTCTCAGCTTCTGTTGCCGGTTACATAGGAAACTTCCAAGTTCTGAAGATGTGGTGATGCCTGCTGCCAGGCAATATTTTGTGGATACGAACTCAATTGGCCAAGTAAGGTGGCAATTGCTCTGACATAGGGCTTCACAGAACTTACATATGCTAGTAAGACTAGAGGTGTACTACAGTGAACTTGGCCTTTCTTGTTAAAGTTCCTAAGACAATGTTTGCATTTGTTCAAAGTGAAAGGGCAAGACTGCAAGTGAGTTTATAAACAAGTCTTTTGCACATGAGATTAGGAAACAAGTTCTAACACTCAACTGAAGAGTCTAACCATGGTTAGATTTGTACTCTAGGAACTTTAACAAGAAAGGCTGCATTCACTAGTCTTACTGGACTATGTAAGGTCTGTGAAGCCCAATAAGTGTCAGAGCAATTGCCACCTTGCTTGGTCATTTGGGTTCCTATGCACATAAAGGACAAGTAATTAAAGTGACATTAGGGTGGTTTCACGTCTGAGTTACAGAGTTTCTGCTTACAGTTGCCTACACTAGAAAGTGCCTAAATTCTCAAGTTTTGACATCAAAGGTCTGGCAGGAGGTGCCTTGGTCTGTAGAGAGTTGAATGGTTTCATATGGATTCACTCTGGTCCAAAGATAGGCTATTCTCTATTCTGGTATCACAGAAGTGCCTGATATTACAAGGTATAGTCTTACCTTAGACGTAAAACATTTATCTGAATAGGAACTTGGGAAAAGGCAATTGCCATAACTTGAGTATTAAATATGCAGAGTACGGAAGAGCTGTTTCATTGCTTCCTTGCCCTTTGGTTTTTCAAATTAATTCCTCGTTCTTAGAAAAAAGAAATTTGAAATACTTCTCATATGGAAGGTCTTGCTGTCAATTACACATGATGCTGAAATCTTTAAATTTTCAGAAAAAAGAAAAGAGTCTTCAGGCCTCAGCAGAAAGGAGAGACTCAGTTTAACAGAAGGTCATTACCCAACATCATCACTTGGCTTCCTTCTGGGAGAGAGATATCCCTTCCCCCCCTTCAGCCCCTTCCCCATGAAATTTTTATTCAGTTTATCAGGTGCTTGGTACTTTTTAAGGATTGTGACTTCAAAGATGTCTGGGCTGTCCAGCCATTGGGCTGTGCAGAATAGAAATAGGAAATGAAAGTTTAAAACTCTAATATGAGCTACTTCCTCTTAATTAGTGCATACATATAGTTTTCTATTATACAAAGCTATTCTGTAGCTTGAATATCACAGAATATCACAGAATAGTAGGGGTTGGAAGGGACCTCTGTGGGTCATGTAGTCCAACCCCCCTGCTGAAGCAGGGTCACTTACAGCAGGCTGCACAGGACCTTGTCCAGGCGGGTCTTGAATATCTCCAGAGCATGGGCAGCCTGTTCCAGTGCTCTTGATTTAATTTTCATCTGCTAATCCTATTTTAGCTGGTAGTTCCTCTAATGAGGTGAAATGTTCTCTACTTGGGAGGTGTGTTGATGAGTAGACATGTTATTTCTAGTAGCTAGCGATATGGCATTAGTGCTGCCTCTGAGTGGCACTGTTTTACTGTCCGTTGTACAGGCTGGCATCAGCAAAAGTTTCAGTTCCACCATTCTAGTGAATAGTACTTAAATGAGTCAGAAGAGTTCTTGATTGCTTACAGGAATTCTTGAAGATTCTAAGTGGATCATAACAGTATCCCTGGTATAGGATCAGGGTTTTCCAAGAAAAAACCCCACAACAATGGTTAGCCAGATAGATACTTTTTGTGCTCTGCATTGTTTACAGGGAAACAAAAAAAAAAAAAAGAATTTTCTTGATTCTTTGACAGAATTATATTTGTCTGCATATTCCCTTATGTCTTCTTGGAAAGGAACAGCTGATTCAAGAAAGCTGAGGCTAGCACTGACCTCACCTTTTAGCTCCATTCTTAAAAAAATCATTATTTAAAGTTGTTTTAATTATTATTCTTAGCATGATACTAGTTGAATGCATCTATGACAAAAAATTGGTTTTGCTTATGCTTTGTCTTATGGACCCAGTTAGAAAAGCAATTTTTATAATCAAGAAAAATATGTAAGTCATGCCTTAATATAAAGAAGATATCATATTAAAATCAATAATAAAGAAAAGAATGGAAGCCATATGATTCCACTTAATGTTTCAGAAAAGTCTGTTTTCACAACAGACAAGAAGCTTCATAAAAACCTAACATGAGGGAGATAGATAATCCACACAAGACCTATGAACTGTCAGATCAGTCAGCATAAAAATGGAAACAATCCAGCACTGTCAGCCACTCCAGCTATTCTTCTACAGTGAATGGTCTTGCCTATTTGTTTTTTTTAAGACTTAAATTTGAAAAGTGGGACTATGCTGTTCTGTGGTTCCTCTGGATAAAAGAAGAACAGACTCAGGCAGAACTTACTGCTGGGGCTTAAGTTGTAGATGTTCCCTTTTTCGGGTGTCTGTCTAGAAGCAGAAAGACAACTGACAAAACACATTACGAAAGACAGTTGTATTTGTAAACTAAACAGGAGGAGGGAAAAATGCTTTTGAATACGTCTTTGGGATTAAGTTTTGAGACTTTGCCTCTGTGTGATTGAAAAATATTGGTCTTTACAACTGGCAATCTTGTGAGAAACGCTGGGTGAAAACAGAGCTGATAGCATCATGCTGAGTCTTCTCCAAAGAGATGCAAGCCCATGGGAGCAGGTGAAATCACTGATCTGCTTCAGATAGTTACCTGCTGACCAACAGACTGGGCACGTCCTACACAGTGTCTTCTGGCAGAAGCTTGTCTACTCTGCACTCTCTGTTGCCTTGTGTTTCAAGTGCTCCAACCTCGAACTGCCCCCAAATGCCAGTTTATCTGGTTTTATGGAGGCTTTGCTATCGCTAAAAGCAAAGGCTTGCTCCATAAGGTTCTGCAGTGTAAAACTCTGTTGTTGGGACTGCTAGTTGCATCTTTTGTGAACTGGCAACAGAATGGGGATAGATCAACAGCTAGTGATCAAAGGCATATACGTCAGGTCAGTTCTGATATTTTCTTTTCCTCACTCTTGCTCATATTGAACAGTACTTTAGGCCATGGTCTCGCCCATTTCAGCCACATTTGTATATTAGACACAGCTTTGACCGCACACTGAGCCATGATATTTTGTGAAATTTTATCCCAAGTCTTTACAGAGCAATTTACTATTTGAAGTGAGTAATGGCAGAACAGCACTCATCTTAAACTGTGCTGATGGCATTTCTTTACCCAGCAAAGCAATTCTGATGAAATAATTTTCTTCCATGTGCTCTATATGGTTAAGCTACCATCTAATAGACTTTTGAAAGAAGGGTTATCAAATGAAGAATCTGAGCAATTTCCTGAAATTACACGTCAGCTTAAAATGGTGGAAGAGTAAATAGCAGGAATAGCCAAAGCAAAATTTGCCAGCTATTAGACTGAAACAAGACTCAAAAGACAGCCTCAGATTATTGCTGTCTGCAGAGAGTGGGGACAAACTGTTCTTGTTTTGATAATGATTCTTGGAAATGGGTTATTTGTAGCAATACGAAGGCCCATTTAACTTGGAAATCAAGAGACTAGTGAAGCTAGGCATAAAACAGCTATAGACAGTAAATTATTTAAAGTGTGAAAGAAACATCCTCAATTATTGTAGGCAATTAAAACATGGCATTGCCTATTAAAAGTGCGAAAATGGGTATAGACCTAAAGGGACCTCATTTAAGCAGGTATTTCAATCCACACTCGTACCCAATTCAAAAGATATATAGAAAGTAGGAATATATTTCCTTTAACTCCATATTGTTGCTAAGGCCAGTAAATAGAATTTAGTGATAAGAAAAATCTCTGTCGATTTTAATTTCTTACAGCTGAGTGGCTAGAACATACACAGCACTGGCTCGGACCTGTGTTGTGGATTTTACAGTGCCAGCAATATCTTGGTACTTGCATCACATCACATTTCTGTGTAGCTTTAACCTGTTATGCTGATGCTTAAGTGAACTTTTGTCAAAGTTGTTGGGCTAAGAAAGTTAAAAGCAGGTATACTGTCTTTCGAACTACAATGTTTTAAACAGGAGTCCTTTGAGAGGTGTAAACTGACAGGCTCGTTCGGGTACAATTGTGAAAATGCTGATTCATAGTCAGTCTACTCTAGATATTCCAAACAACTATTTGGAAAGTAGTTTCCTCTTAGGATATCACTGAAAAGATTTTGTGTCACAATGGAAAATTTATAATGCAAAAGATTAAGCATTCTCTATTAGATGGGAGAAATAAATAGGTTCTGGATACATGCATTAGATTTGGAGGTTTTCAGAAAATGTTGTGATTTTAAATTCCCAAAGTTCTGGGGAAAAAAAGATAGGAAAAATACACAGAATTGCTGTAGAAATACACTGTTTGTATTATCTTACTTGGTAATTTGACAAGTATGTTTGGACCTTTAACTTAACACATAGTATTTTCTCTAGATCTTTAACATTTGGTAACTAATACAGGTCATGAGTATAGCAATGCTTTTCTGCTGGCAGCTTGTTTGCTTGTTTGGTTGTTTTTTTAATGTGTGCCAAATAAAAGAGGAGGTGCGTATGGCATCCATCATTATATGAGGTTCCAGCAATAGTGTATTGACTTGTAGCTTCTCTCTCACGAGTGTCTGAAAGGACAGAAAAATGTGTAAGACTATAATGATGTTCAGGCTTCAAATCACTTACTTGGCTATTTAAATATTAATTTATTGTCCTCCAAAGATCCTAGGAAGAATCAAAATAATTTTATAGAAATTCTCTTCTTTAGTAATCAAATATTTTTTTTTGTTGACCTTTCGATATTCTGATGTAATAAAGGAATTGGTTTTTCACTGTACAATCATTGTACCTTTTGGGGCAAAACTGGCACCTCTTCCTCTGTAAATAAGGACAAGCCCATTGAATTTTACCCATTAAGCTATGTTAAACAGTCATGTAGAGACCACAGCTCCCTGTAAAACTGTGTGCTTTTGACACTGTATCACATAACATCTTCATGGGGAAGCTCAGGAAGTGTGGACTGTGAGGTGGATTGAGAACTGGCTGAATGGCAGAGCTCAGAGGGCTGTGATCAGCAGCACAGAGCCCAGTTGGAGGACGGTAACTAGTGGTGTCCCCCAGGGGTCAGGACTGGGCCCAGTCTTCTTCAGCTTCTTTGTTGAAGGGACAGGGTGTACCCTCAGCAAGTTTGATGATGACACAAAACTGGGACGAGTGGCTGATACACCGGAAGGCTGTGCTGCCATTTAGCGAGACCTGGACAGGCTGGAAAGTTGGGCAGAGAGGAACCTGATGAAATTTAACAAAGGCAAGTTCAGGGTCCTGCACCTGAGGAGGAATAACATAACGCATCAATACAGGCTCAGGGCTGACCTGCTGGAAAGCAGCTCTGTGGAGAGGGACCTGGGAGTGTTGGTGGACGACAGTTGGACCATGAGCCGGCAGTGTGCCCTGGCTGCCAAGAAGACCAATAGGATCCTGGGGTGCATTAAGAAGAGTGTGGCCAGCAGGTCGAGGGAGGTTCTCTTCCCCCTCTACTCTGCCCTAGGGAGGCCCCATCTGGAGTACTGTGTCCTGTTCTGGGCTCCCCAGTTTAAGACAGATGAGGAGCTACTGAAGAGAGTGCAGCGGAGAGCTATGAAGATGATGAGGGGACTGGAGCATCTATCGTATGAGGAAAGGCTGAGGGAGCTGGGCTTGTTCAGCCTGAAGAAGAGAAGGCTGAGAGGGGATCTATAAATGCTTATAAATATCTTAAGGGTGGGTGACAGGAGGATGGGGCCACACTCTTTTCAGTGGTGCCCAGTGACAGGACAAGGGGCAATGGGCACAAGCTGAAGTATAGGAAGTTCCATCTGAACATGAGGAAGAACTTCTTCCCTCTGAGGGTGACAGAGCACTGGAACAGGTTGTCCAGGGAGATTGTGGAGTCTCCTTCTCTGGAGATATTCAAGACCTGCCTGGACGAGGTCCTGTGCAGCCTGCTGTAGGTGACCCTGCTTTGGCAGAGGGGTTGGACTAGATGATCTCCAGAGGTCCCTTCCAACCCCTACCATTCTCTGATTCTGTGATTCTGTAAAAAATGACCAGTTATGCAGATAAATGTTGACTATATGGTGAAGACTATCTCTTTTTTTGTGCTCTGAACTTTTTATTTCACCAGAAAATACACTTTCTATTCTCTTGAGGCAGGACTGATGCACCTTCCTGCTTCAGACAGATGCTGAAGGGAAATTTTAATGTTCCTTGTCTTTCTTATTCACTTTATTGGAAGTGATTAAAATTAAAGCATGTATTTCATTATTTTAAATCTATAAGCTGACTTTGAAAAGGCCTTTTATGTAAATTCAGTAAATAACTATATTACAGGTACACCTACTGTTTTATATGCATATATCCAGAGAACAGGTAATTATCATCAGAGTATCTCTAAGCGTTTGTATAGCTGAAGAAATCTAATTTATTATACTTAAAATATAAGTGACTTGTCAAGAAAATTCCTTATAATGGAAAGATCTTTCTGTGGGATAAATTGCTGACTTAAAAGGTGGTGGACTGATTTACAATATCTCATCTAGTTACACTGACTCATCTAGTGGATAAACCCTAATACACAGATACATGTTTAGAGGAATGTGCTTAAATTTATGTGAATGTGTAATTGACAATGATTCAGATTTTTCACAAAACCAAAATCAAATTAATTCAAACCTAGGCACTGTTCTCTCCAGCTGGCTTGAATCCCTTGCTACTTCTGCCTTCAAAGGGCTGGCTCTGAAGTTTAATTTTTCTTCTCTGAGGGGTGTGATGGGAATGTGTATTATGCCATTGGTTTCTTTGTGGACCACACTCTTATCTCTCACAGGCAACAAACAAGGAAATTATACTTCAGGGTTTATTTTTAATTGAATGCTGTAGTTGAATATTGGATTTTACATGGGTACTAAACAAAGACCAATGTTTTCTGTTGTAGTGTCACCTTAATTTTAAAACAGATGAAGTAAATACTACTTTTTTTACTGTTTAAAATGTAAACAGAAATAATTTAGTCCAATACATTTAAACTTATGCAAGTCATAGAATCATGGTATCATTTAGGTTGGAGGAGACCTTTAAGATCATCAAGTCCAACCATTAAGTCCTTTGCATTCACAAAATAGAAGAAGTGTACCATAGGCCCTGGTTTTGTTTATGATATCCTTTTTAGTTCTCATCAAACACACAATTAATAACTGACAATATACATCCAATATAAAAGGTCCTAGGAGTCTCAAGCAGAGAAACATTTCTCTGGGACATTCTAAGAAAGAGCGAGGGTTCTCATTTTGTTTCATTTTTTCTAGTGCCAATTCACTTCAATAAAAAGAAAAGAAGATATAGAGAGACTAAGATAAAGGAGGAAACTCTTTCTGGAGGTTTTTTAGGTAGAGAAGGACTGATGATCACTCACAGAATAGAGTTTTCCCCTTCATCCTTGTGGAAATCTTGCTAGATTACTACCACCCTGTGTGCTTGGGCTAAAAAACCCCAGCAGTTATTCTAAAAGGTGCTGTTCTCTGATAAATTCACAGAAAAATAACAGTGATAAAATATAATAATAATAATGTTATGGATTATCTTTAATATCTTCTTTAATAAAGGGCTTTGAGATTTAGTGACAAAAAATTGCTAACTTGCCAAGATGACTGTTCCAGTCCATAAAACCAGTTCATAATGTATTTCTTTCCAGGTGCCAGTAAAGTAGGCTGTAATGGTGATTGGTACCACAACCATGCAGAACCCCTGTAGGAATGGACTTGAAGCTGATGATGCCATAATATTCATTGTTCACAACAGTCTTATCTAGTACTACTTTGAACTACAGGGGAAACCTATCCTTCCTTTATCTCCTCCTGCTCCTGCAAAGAACTCCATAAATTGAAAGCTGTTTTGAGTATCTTTGGTGCTTTTTCTATTCAAGGTCTTAGTCTCTTCTCATTTTACTTATATACTTCACAAAAGTGAATTTAACTGATCTTGCATTTTGTTCCTGCTGAAATGCATGAGATCCAGTAACCTCAAAATGCTAATTATTGGTTCACCTCACATGAATAAATTAGGACCTAAACTAGTTTTGGTTCAATAAAAGAAGCCAAAACTTCTCACAGAACTGAAACCAGACTTGTACACTTTGTGTAGGTGACTGTGCAGTTTGTATATTTGTGAGAAGTAAAAAGACAAAAGTACCATGTCTCTTCATAGTAAATATAACCTCACTTGTATATTAATGATATTAATGTGGGCTCTTATTACCATTACTCTCTAGGATGCTTCTAATATTGGTGAGCCAAATGCATATCGATACCTATCATTTTTGCAATTTTAAAAGTAAAGAAGCTAGTGTAAAGTTCAGTGGCAAGTGTACTTGAAGCCAACAGCCTAACTATCTCCTTATCACAAAAGTGTATGTGACCCCTGATTCAGCCTCATATTACAAGAAAAAGGTTTTAGCATTGCTTGTCTATGTACCACAGACATGACAACTCAAAAAACCATAACAGTTATTTAGAATAGAATAGAATAGAATAGAATAGAATAGAATAGAATAGAGTATTTCAGTTGGAAGAGAGCTACAATGATTATCTAGTCCAATTGCCTGACAAATTCGGGGCTGAGCAAAAGTTAAAGCATGTTATTAAAGGCATTGTCCAAATGCCTCTTAAACTCTGACAGGCTTGGGGCATTGACTGCCTCATTAGGAAGTCAGTTCCAGTGTTTGGCCACCCTCTCAGTAAAGAAATGCTTCTTCATGTCCAGTCTAAACCTCCCCTGACACAGCTTTGAATCATTCCCATGCGTCCTATCACGGGATACCAAGGAGAAGAGATCAATACCTCCCTCTCCGCTTACTCAGGAAGCTGTAGAGAGCAATAAGGTTGCCCCTCAGCCTCCTTCCCTCCAAACTAGACAAACCCATAGTCCTTAGCCACTCCTTACAGGACATTCCTTCCAGAATTAGATTTCTACGGTACACATCACAGGAATAGGATGAGCCTTTCAGTCATGATGCCTGAACTAGTACCATGATATCCTCTGGCCTCTGCCTGAATTGAGTGTCTGGAGCTAAGCTGTAGAATAAGACAATATGTGTGTGGGTGGTTTTACTCGTGTGTGTATAGATATATTTATGGAAGAGTTCTTAAGGGTCTCATAAGAAACAACTTGCTATTTCTAAATACAATGTTTAGAACTATTGGTTAAATCTACCCTTGTTCATTAGCTGTTTTAACACCACACTAGTTCGCTTAATGACTTGTTACCTTTAAGGTGTGTTGTTCGAAGTATTGTTCCCTCTTTTTCTCCTATATCCTTCCCAGCTAGACTGTACTGTCCACGATGTGCAGTGGTGTTAACAGAAAAACTCTCAACGAATCATGAGAGCTTGGGAAGGGATTACAGCACAAGTGAACAGCTTGGACTCCAGTCCACAAATTTGTTGGGATAATCCATCAGATTCCATGGAAATAAAGTCAAAAGAACAGTGACAATTTGAACCAACTGAGATTCTGGCTCTTTATTTGGAATTAGGGGATAAACTGATGATATTTAGGTTTGATGTACAGGTGCCTATAGGTAGAAAATAATTTTTTTAAGAGACTGATAGGAAAGTTATCAAGAGATTGAGCTATACATGGATCAAAAGTCCTTTCCTTACCACTGGCGATTTAAAAGATTATCTATGCTAATGACATTTGACACAACAACTATGTTGGGAGAGAAAAAGAAATTGTGAATGTCCCAATTAGAATTCCAGAAACAAAAATGTGTAGCTATGTTTTTGTCACAGTAGAAGAAATGTTCAACCATACTTAAGAAGACCAGCTTGGATGAATGATTTTTATTAGGCAACAACATAAGCAAACCTCTAGCATTTTTCAACAGAAGTGTAAGTCCTCCAGTGGAATGGAAGTGCACATTTGTTGTTTTGTAATGTTTCTTACCACAGTTTTTCACTATGGATTTATGGCTGATGTCGAAAAATCAAGCAGAGTTCTTGATTCAAGTTAACATTTACAGCACTTAACGGAGGGGTAAAATAAATAATTAAATATCACAATGAATTAGTAGACATGGCAAGAAGGATTTGGGATGCAGTTGGTTTCTTAACCATGTCTTTCTGCTCACCTCCTTCAGGCTTGACTGGTCCGTCAGACATCACTTTCCTGAGGGCTAGTTGGCTTTGGTCTTTGTTGTCATTGGCTGGTGGAGGCAGATTGTCAGACTGAGTTCTTTGAATAGGGAGGACTCCTGCTATGCTGTGTCTGTGCTGCTTCCTGGCATGATTAGACTGACCGCTTTTATGTGCTGCTGTGGCAGTGTGGGTGAAATGGAAACCCAGAGTATGTATCCTCAGATGGAACCAGCTTAAATGTTATTCATGCAAACAGAAGTGTTTTTTTCTGTACTTAAATAAGTAGTGTTTTCAAACACCAAAGAGACACCACATGCACAGCATTAAAGAGTATTAAAACTGGCTGTTTCTTTATTAACGATGGCGAAGACAAGGGAAATAATTTTCCCCCAGTTTTTGTATTATACCATGATAAGTTTATGGCATATCAACAAATCCTGAAGACAAACACAATGATTCCACAGTCAGAGAGTTTTAAATTGCCATCAACTAAACCCTCAACTAGCAATTAGATACTGGTCTGATGTATCCTCTGGAGACCCATCCTTTTAAATTAAGGATTTTAATTTATTAATCTATTTAAGGTTGTCACATTAAATCTGTCTTGACCCTTAATCAATCCATGGGACAAAAAGTACTAGAAAAATTGAACTGACTATGGCACCTGACTTAGCTCTCAACTCTCTTTGACTTTGCTAACTTGATAACACTATTAAAATCTAATATTATTAATGGCTTTCTGTGTTTAATGATTTTGCATTTAATGTGTTTAATGTTTTTTTCTGCTGCTGTTCTGCTCATCACTAACATTTTATCTGAGATATTAAGAAGTTTGCCTTATATTTTCTTTCAACAAAAAATTAGATATTTACAGTTATGTTTCAAAAATAGAAATCTCAGCATTGTAGTTAAAAATCTTTTTTCTTTAACTTTAAATCTTCTTTTGTGTATATAGTACTGTCCTTCCTGATTACTACTTATAGATATATTTTGTTGTTAATGTGCTCAGTACTTGCTGTGTGCAACTTGATAAGCTGGCAGCCGCATCTCTGCAGGGTTTGATTATTTCATTGGTAGTTATCTAGTGACCTCAAAACACCACCACACAATGGAATTCTTTATGAGTCATGCACAGCCATAAAACATCATGGACAATGAGTGAAGGGACTGATGGAGAAACAGCCAGTTTCACTGCAGTCTATATAAATTAAAATAAATAATTAAAGACTTCTAAATACAAGAGTATATTGTAATTATATGTATTCACACACGGGCACACAAAGAAAGACATTGAACAGAGTGAGCACAGTGTGCCAAGAACAGAAAAAAAATAGCCAAAAAGGGAAGGACAGCAGGGAAAAAGGCAACAGATGAACATTAAGCTGCCATGCTGAGGAATTTATTTGCGTCTTTTACTTGGTTGAAGGCGAAGCTGTTGGACAGCTGCTTCAGCAGCGGCGATGGCTGCCCCAGCGTCTTCAAGGTGAGTTTGAGTGACGCTGGTTTTGCTTTGGCTGCGAGATGGACCGTGAGAGCGTAGATGTCCTTCAGAGGAAGATTTGGAGCTCCCTGGACTGCTGTGGGATTTCTCAATAGTGGGCACCTGCATGTCTAACAAGAAAATGAAGAAGCACAACTGTTGCATTTATTGAAAACAAACAATTTCATTTTCTTTCTCTTGACTGGCCTTTCTAGTTGTATTCCAGATCAAGGAATAAAGATTAAGCTGTGCAATGCCATCCAAAGTCTTGAGATACATAGTGATTAGGGAACTCTTATGAATCACTAACTTCCACTTCCTCACTGTTCCCTGGCCCAGGGAATAATTAATTTACTACTGGGTTTCTGTCACCTGTGAATTATGCCTCCAGTGCTGGTTCACATTGATGGAATGATGGGGTAACCTAAAGACTAATTTTTTATTTCCACTTTCATCTTTAGTGTGTAGAGACTAACTAGCATCACTTACACCAGTACTGAATACTTAGCTAGTGCAAGTAGTTTTATGCTGATGAATGCCCCAATCAAAACCACAGCCTAACTTACAATAGCTTCTATACTAACCTCTAATTTAGATACAGACCTTACATAGACACTGATCCATTGCAAAACATTACATAGAGAAATGGAGAGGAGATGGAGTAGAGTCCTATCACTCTGAGGCTTTCATCTGGATGCTATTTTAGATGGCTTTTGCTTTGATATGACACACCCTGTGTTTTAAGTGAGCAACTGGCCACTGACTACTCAGTACAAAAAAAAAAAGTAGAGAGAAATTTCATGGAGCAGGAGACACAGAGATCAATTCTGCTTTTGTAAACACTAGTATAATTCTACTATATGAGCTCCACCAATTTCCAATACAACTGAGATGTGCTATAACACTAGTATAATTCTACTATATGAGCTCCACCAATTTCCAATACAACTGAGATGTGCTATAGCCTGTTATCGTTGACTGGAAATGCATTTGCATTATTATAGCACAATTGTTATTCTATAAAATACTAATGTGACATTTCCAGAAGACAAAATGTGATTGATAGAATATGTAAGGAACATGAAAAATGGAAAGCTAAATATGTATTGTATTTGGCCAAGGCTATCCGAAAAATGAAAAGGGCACAGAATCTATAGTAGATGTGCACAGCACATAAAGCTTATAAGCTGCTGCTTTAAGGACACAGTTACTCAGTACTCTGGCTGGCACTGATCAAGTCAAATTAAGTCTTGGCTGCAATGAATTAATCACAGAGACAAATACATTGTTAATAAAGGTGTATACAAACTTCATAGCAGTAACTTTATTTTTCTGTTAGAACTTCCACATAGCAAAGGTTTTCCCATTACGTGGAAAAACGTTTCATCTCAGGTGCACCAAGTCATTCCTACCCTTGGAGGGGTCTGGGAAAATTCCATGACTTCTGCTCTTTATGACAGATGGTTTTGGAGATTGCTGGCTGCTCTGTCCAGAATGAGACTTCCCATGATCAATGTTTTCACTCTGTTCCTTCAGTGGGTACCACCGCGGAACGTTGTCAAGCTGAGAGACACTGGATAACTCAATCAATACCTATAAATAAACCAAAGTACAATACATGACCTGCATCTGATCTGTTAATGATAGCGTACAGCAGAAGTGTCTGCAGTTGTGTTACCAGAAGTTGCAATCAAACGTAAGAAATTAAGGGTACAAGGGTGTGTGCTGACAGATTCAGGATTCATTGCCCATGTTCTGACCTAGCCTGATATAAGCAAACTGTGATCCCAAACCCACATTTCTTAGCATATTGATGTGTCTGAACTACCATGACTTCTCAGCAGGACCTCAGTAAGGACTACAGCTTAGATGTAGCTCCATACCAAGATGTCCAGATAGTTTAAAGGATAACTTGTGAGCACCAGCTTGAAAGCTAGACTAAAAAGACATCTAGTCATTCTCCCTTTGTATAGACATGTCCTAATAGAAGTATTGTGCAGCGTTATTTTCTCCTTTTTGCCAGTGTTAGTAAAGAGGTAGATAATATGATATTTATTTTTTATAAGGTCCTCACCAATGTGAGATTGGTGTTTGCTGAGGCTTTTCAAAATTCCACATATACAGATTTTTTAACAAAAAGAAAAGAATAAGGACACCTTTGCACTTCACTAAAATATTAGAATTCAATAGACCATTTAGGCCTCAAAACTTCACTGCAAAAAGAAAGGGAGATGCAATGGCAATGTGGAAATGAAACGAGCAACTTGGCTGAACATAAACCCTCACTGTAGCTAAAATCTTCTCTGGGCTACCTGCATCGCTAGCAGGAGTTTTGTGAAATTACTTTAAAAAAAAAAAAAGTAAAAAAAAAAAAATTAACATTGGGACCAATAAAGACCCTTCCTCTCTTAATGGTCTTTCAGCTGAGAGTGCCAAGAGATGTAAAGTACTATAGAGTCATCACAGAATCTGGAATGAAGGACAAAAATAGCTTTGCATTTGGCTCTAAGGTGAGAGGGTTAAAACTAACGTCAGGTAGGAAAGTTTTAGAAATGCTGGACAAATAAGACGTGCAATTTCCTAAGGGAATGATGTCTTTGCCAGTTTATTGCAAGACCCTGAATAAAAGAAAGCCTCTTCAAGTTTGATTTTTCCTAGAAGTTTAAAAGCCTTTTTTCTTTCCTTTTTCCTTTCAGCTTCACAGGTTGCATATGACCTGGCTTGGTCTGTCTGGTTAGGTCTATACTTAATCTGAACAGATTAACTATTTATCATGCTCCCTGGGATTATTTAGCATGCTCCCTGGTGTAGTTGATGTTGGCCCTATTCAAGCAAGTCCTTGGGGCACAATTAGGATATTCCATATTTGGTGTTATGGTGTGGGATTCCTCAGGACATCCTGGTCCTCAAATACACCGGGTAGTCTTTTCCATTCCTTGTTTTCCATGAAGAGCTGTTTTCATATTTAGGTTTGAATAATTTAATAAATAAAATAGTTCCAGAGGTTGAAAATATTTGAAGGCAAAAGTTTTAATCTTCCTATAGAAGCAGCTGCTGGAGCATCCATTTTCTAAACGTCATAAATAACAATGATGTAAATATCCAGCAAAGCCCTGCATTTGGACAAACATCTGAAGTCAACAAGAATACTGATGCAGTATGCAGGAAACAAGTAATCATGTAGCTGCTTCCTATATATCTATTTCAGCAATTGTTCAAATAGTGACATTGATTGCTCAGTTTCGTAACTACACAAAGGGAAACTGGAGCTGAACTGAGTGCCTTTTTTGGGAAATTCAAATGCAGAATGAGCAGAGGTACTCTGAGCTACTCTGTATGTGAGTGATAGATTTTGCTGGGCCTGTTTCTAATTATAATTCTCTTTTGTAATAATATTTTTAATTACTCTTTTAACATCATATTTATTGCTGATAATTTGGTATTCTACGTGGATATGTTTATTTGTTTTTTAAAAGAGAGAGTATACTTCTTCCCATGACTACACATCTCATTTCTTATTAATTACAAGATTTTGCCTTCAGTCATACCTTAGTAAGGTTATTACTATTTTGTAGTGTTAAAAATTAGATCTTGATCTGCCAGACCAAATTACTCATGCTTGCAGGTACATGTGCATGTGCTAAATTATGGCTTGATGGCAGAATTTAATCCTTTAATCATTTATAAAGACTGATACCTCCTCAGCCTTCCCATGTTATGTTAAAATCAAGTCAGACAGCTTATCAGTCGTAATAAGAATTCCCCATTCAATCACTGTGAAGGCTGTTACTATCACAGGCTTAAAAAATATCTTAATTTTCAGTGAAGTAACTGGCAAGATGATGGAGCAGATCCTCCGCGAAACCATGCTAAGGCACATAGATAACGAGGACGTGACTGGGGACAGCCAACATGGCTTCACCAAGGGCAAATCATGCCTGACCAGCTTGATATCCTTCTATGATGGGGTTACAGCATTGGTGGAGAAAGGGTGGGCAACTGGCATCATCTACCTGGACTCGTGCAAGGCATTTGACACTGTCCCGCATGATGTCCTTGTCTCTAAATTGGAAGGACATGGATTTGACAGATGGACCACTCGTTGGATAAGGAACTGGCTCAATGGATGCACTCAAAGAGTTGCAGTCAATGGCTCGATGTCTAGGTGGATAGCAGTGACGAGTGGTGTGCCTCAGGGATCGGTACTGGGGCCGGTGCTGTTTAACATCTTTGTTGGTGACATGGACAGTGGGACTGAGTGCACCCTCAGCAAGTTTGCCGATGACACCAAGCTGTGTGGTGTGGTTGACCCTATCTGGAGTGCTGCGTCCAGCTCTGGAGCCCCCAGCATAAGAAGGACATGGATGTGTTGGAGCGGGTCCAGAGGAGGGCCACAAAGATGCTCAGAGGGCTGGAACACCTCTCCTACGAGGACAGGCTGAGAGAGCTGGGGCTGTTCAGCCTGAAGAAGAGAAGGCTCCAAGGTGACCTTATAGCAGCCTTCCAGTACTTGAAGGGGGACTACAGGATGGATGGAGGGGAACTTTTCACAAGGGTGTGTAGTGATAGAACAAGGGGGAACAGCTCTAAACTAAAAGAGGGCAGATTTAGATTAGATATTAGGAAGAAATTCTTCACCGTGAAGGTGGTGAAACACTGGCACAGGTTGCCCAGAGAAGCTGTGGATACTCCCTCCCTGGATGTGTTCAAGGCCAGGTTAGATGGAGCTCTGAGCAACCTGGTCTAGTGGAAGATGTCCCTGCTCATGGCAGCGGGGTTGGAACCAGGCGATCTTTAAGGTCCCTTCCAACCATTACCATTCTATGATTCTATGATTGTGTTGAGTCCTAAATGAGGTTACCCACAATTTGTCAAAATAAAGGAAAGGCATTTTTCATGTGTAAGCAAAAGAAATCACGACCATTTGTTTTGAATTCAGCAGGAAAACTGTAATGTAACAAAGGTTTTACTTAACAGATGTACCATACCTTGGAAGCAAACAGTCTCCAAACACCAGCATGCAGTTAGTCAGCTTTCTAACTAGTCAGGGTTAGAGAGGATGAAATAAGATACTCACTTCACCAAGGAAGTCATTCGAGGAGAATCTATCATAGTCCCAGACAGTCACTTCCAGTGTTTTCTTTTTCAGCTGCAATTTAAGTCAAAGGATAATTAACCCCATTGCCATCATAAGCTTCAGATAAAGTCTTTATGGTGGTTTCTGTTCAGTATTTCCTCCTTGTACCCTTTTTCATAGTGATAGCTAGGCAGCTTTTGTCCTGCCATCAACCTTGATTTCAGAAAAAGAATTTGGGGCTATTAGTTATCAAGACAAATGGGCTTGTGCTTAGCCTTATTTTAGGAATTTCCTCAAGTTGTTTTGGACAGAATGTGTGTGCACTGTAAGAGCCAAACTGATTTTTAAAACGCTGTTTTTGTATTTCTGTAGCTTTTCACATCATCAGATCTGAGTTGTCTCAATTCAGACATTTGCCTAAAGTGCATCTGAGTGTGAATTTCAGATGTATTATTTAAAATACCTTACTTTCACAGTCTCATCTGTGAAGATCATGCTTCAATACCCTCACAATTCAGTGTAGCCAATGGGACTCCACAAGTGATCCAGACATGCAGGACTATTTGTACCATTAGGTACCAATGACAGCCATCAAACCCATTATCTGCAGATCTTGTTAAGCGTGATAGCTGTGTCAAGACCTCTTCCTACAGGTTACAATAAGAAACAAGTAAGTGTTTTTATACGACAAGATAGCACAAGACAGAAAAGCTGCTGAGCAAAGCAGTTGACCTTGTCGGACTGGGTGTGATTCCGGGGTCTATGGGACAAATTGATTACCGGTGTTGTGCGATGGGGCAAAAGGCTAACAGATGGCTGGAGAGGTAGTAATAACTTCATGTGGATTGAAAGGGAGAAGGACAAAATCCTGGGGGTATGGGATGTCTATGAAGTCAGGCTGAGAAACTGTAGATCAAGGATTTGCTGGACACTTCCAAGCATTACTAAGGAAAACAGGAGTCTTCACACGCTTGAGTAAAACAAGTCAGAACCAGAAATCTTATGCGATAATTAAGACCATCATCCTAACAGAAGCAACATGCCACTCACTGCTCTGGCTATTAATTGGCTGCTTGGGACAAAGGGACAAGTCACTGTTTGCTATTTACCTCCACGGTCCCTTGATTTAAAGCAACACCGATTCAGACAGTTTTTAATAACTTTAAATTGCCTTTAAACAATAAGCTAATCTCATTATTATGTATTCAGAATATTTTCTACTCCCAGCTAATTTTAGAAAAATGAGCAACTATGCAAAGCCAGTGTCTTTGAAAATCAAGTTTAAATCAGTGTATCCTGGAAAACGCACACAAAGGGGAATTGTACTATTTTTAGCATTCACAATGTACTCTTTAATCAGGCAATAACATGACTTCAAAGCTAAAGTTAAAAAAAATATTTGAGAGTAATACTTTAGTGTCTCTGTTTTATTCCTACATAATTAGTCAACATTCTTCTTAAACATTCTTTTAAAAAATGTCCTGCAAAAATTTAGGAAAAGGTTGAATGAAAAGATTCTCTTTTGAACATCTCTTATAGAATATTTGTAAAGTTGATTTCCTTGACTGAATAAAACTACTTCTCTTTGCTGTTCCAAGACAGTATCGAAACTGCAACATGAAAAATAACCTGAATAAAATTGTTGAGCAGCCACTGGTCCATGCTACTTTTAGCTTACTGGAAGATACAGTTTCCTGCTAGATACTATACAAAGCATATGCATTTTTGCCCTTTAAAAAAGAGGAATAGAATAAATACTTTTCAGAAATGTATTGTCTCAATTGTTGCTATGTTGGAAGGGCATGTTGTCTTCTTGTTTCAAGTGATGACGGTGCAAGGACAGGAAGAAGAAAGTATAGGTCCATGAGAGGAAAAAATCCCCAAGATTTGAAGGATTTTTGGTGGAAAGCAGAAAATAGAGAAGATTTTCAAGTAACTGGAACCCTGCTTTGCTGGCTTCTTTGCATTATTATGATAATAAAACTGTGTTGAAAACTTGCAGTGCTCTGGATTTCTTTGAGAAATCTATTTTAAGCCTCTTAGTTTAATAAAGCTTTTTTAAAATATTATGACAATGAAAAAACATCAAAAGAACTGTATTAGGCAGAGTGCATGAAATGATTTTCAAAGAGAAGGAAAATTTGCTTTTCTGAAGATACATTTATGTACCACTATTGAAGGCAAAGAACACTCAATGGCTAGTGATTTTAAAAGCAGCCATTATATCATCACAGCAAAGTAGGTTCTGCCGAATATCATCCAGTTTTAGGTCATGAAGCCAGAAGTTCAGATCCCCATCAGGAATTTAACTGACAGCAATACTGAAATGAGTTGCAGAAACCCACCATCCATCTGACTGGGTTTCTGCAAGTGGGCAATGCACTAACAAGAAAACGAAAAAGTGTCCCTAAAAGGAGGAAAGTTGTTTGGTCCAGCTGACCTCATACATGTTGTGAATCTCATCTGAGTTCAGAGCATGTTATGAAAACAGTGTTACTAAGCCGTAACTAATTTCAGGCTTTGCCTTGTGGAAAAATAAAAAATAAATAAACAAACAAATAAATAAATAAAAAACCCTGATAAAAACCACCTAAAGTCATATTACTGCATGTGAACTTTAGTTAGCTTTAGGCTGCTGTGGACTACCATAATTTGAAGAAAATGAAGGAATATACAGGAACAGCCAATGCGGAGAATACTTTATCTTATAGAAGACATAACCAACACCACATGTACAGAATTGTCTCTTTCTTGTTTTAAATATCTGGAGATCACTGGGTGTTGTTACGCATAATGCAGGTCTGTGTAACTAGATATGCATTACTTGAAATATTTAATACATATTTCTTGAAAATCTCATGTAATTCATGACTAGAGAAAAGAAATAATTTTCATAAAATTTTGGTTTTCTCCTGTGCTGAAATTAAATTCTTATAATTAATTCAGAAAAAATATAAAAATTGCAGTCTCAGTCAGGATATTTGATGAGTAGAAGTGAAGGTGTTGTATTAGATCATACATTATACTTCTGTGTGTTTGCATTCATATTTAACATTTTATTGTATTCTTCTCCACATTGTACTTGAGTATGCGGGAGGACAAAAAGACTTCTGCTAGATCACTTGGAAACTTACTTTCTCTTGTCCAAGATATTAAGTAAGATTTAGGTACCAACACCTTACTGATTTATAAGAAAGCTTTTCTTACTTTTGGAAATAAGACATAGGTTCCTACTTCACTCAAGGATTTTGAAAATATTCCTATTTTTAAATATACTACCTTCAATTTAAGGACGCGAGCTATAGCAAGAACTATTTGCTTTAATTATGTACAACCATCATTTAAGGAAATACATTTATCTGCTTTCTGACAAGTAAGAAATGGAGGCAAAGCAAGCCACACCTCCTATTGTGGTCATGCTTTACAGCAATGGCCTGACCAGCAACAGAAATTACATCTTTTACCATCTTCTCCTTAAATCATTCTCATGCTGTCTTTCATGCTCTGAGTAGGTATTTGACTTGAGTTAGCAACTAATATACAATATTTGTAATGTGTGCACTTGGCCTTCCTCTCAAACTTTAATTTTCTTCACTTTATTGCTTAACAAAAAGCTTAAATTACTAAATATTCACAGTTTAATTTTTTTTTCATCAGCTGTATAAGTAGTAGAATTTGCTGTGTGATAAAACTAATCATTCTGACCTTGAAAAAGTCTGTTTTATTTCAAAGAGTGATCTATTCCCATAATTATTTTCACTTTAATTTCAGCTAGGTTATGAAAGAGAAGAGGAAAATGGAAAATTGTACAACCAGCTAAAGTCTAGACAGTGACATTGAAAGAACTACATTAGGAAATATTTAATAATGCTTATTTGCAGTCAGAAAGCAACACATGCTTTGATGGAGGGAAAGGAAATGCTCCTTTGAAAAAATAATGTTTACAAAGATTCATGAATATATGTTAGGTTACAACTGCTAACTCTATAACTTAGTATATGATGCAGTTTACTGTCTGGTCATCAGAACATTCACTCTAAGTCTACCACAAATATTGTTTTGTACTTCACGTTCCTAACTGTTTTGAAATATCCATCCATGAGAGTTATGAGAGCAAACAATATGCTGTTGCATAGTGATAGTTTTTCAAAGTGTAGAGGGTACTTACCATTGGCATATACTTATTTGGTGATTTAGAAATGTGCTTTACTGTATATTCTTTAAGTCAGGCACTGAATTTTATAGGAGAAGAATCACTCACATAAATATCTTATCACGAGATACAAGCCATTGAAAGGTCTGGAAGGGAACACTATTCCCTGCACATATTTCTATGTGACAAGAGGATAAAATATACAACATATGTGGTGCTCAGACAAAGCTTACACACTGCTAATCATAAGCACTGCATAACAGTCTCAGAGGAAGGGAAAAAGCAGTAGATTTGCAAATAGAATGCAAAGGTTCAAAGAATTCAGTATGTGACCTAAAGGAAAATTACATCAAATAATGTTCAGAAAACTGACATCAAAGATACCAGATTTTCTGACATAAAAATCTCTGTTCAAGAAATCCCAGACTAAGATCACAAACCAATTTAAAATCACCAGCCATTGAATGTCCAATGCCCAAGCACTCTTAATTACAGCTCTGCGAAATGTCACAGCAGAACCTGAAAGCAAATTAACTGAAGAGTCTTTCTTAAATGGAAAGCACTGTTTGGAAATATTGCGAAGACTTACCAAACCTTTTCACAATGCCCAGAAGACCCAGGGTTTACACTGCAGCTAGACAAACATCACAGGGGTTTTTTTCTGACACCTGCACTGTCATTGAGCTACCATTTATGCAAACCTACACGAAACAGCATGCAAAACCCAGCAAACTGTAACCTCTACATACAACAGGGTACCTCTGAAGTAAATCTGAGCTACTGCCTGTTAAATAAATATATGTATACTATGTGAGCAACCATGTAAGTCCTTCTGTAGGAAGGACTTTTGCTCCATGCAAAAATTACTATCTTAATCTATGATCCTCCCAATGAACAAGAAGAACGAATAATCAAATTTTAAGTTAGGAAGATAATATTGAGGTCTTGATGTTGTATTGGAGAATTATATTAAAAGCTTTGGGAAATCTAATCACTAAAGAATCTGATTATTCTGGGCTTTTTTAAGAAGTACTAAAAGATTAGGTGGCCTTGAAAAATGAAGCTGAAAGTATCAAGAACAAAACACCAAGAAAGGCAAAAAGATTTAGGATTGCATACAGATCCATTATTCTATAAAATATACTTCATAATTTTAACAACTGGACTGATCATCGTTTGGCTCATTATGCCTCTTTCAGATGGTAAAAAAAGTCCCTTTAAAAGGGGAGATGAAGAAAAAGAGGACCCAATTACTTCATACTGCCTCAGTTAACCCTGTTTTTCAGTTCAAGTTAGGAAGCCACCAAGTAACAGAGAAGAATTCCACAGACTTCTTTCCCAGATGTGAGTTAAATCTTTATATATCAAGGAAATGAAATATCTTCTAAATGTTTTTCAGGTGATTCATATTTCAAGCCTGTTGCTGGTAAAACAAAAAATGTATCTCTACATTTGATAAATATTTTTGAATAAGAAAATTGTAGGACGTGTTCTGTGTGAGCTTGCATGACTTTTGGAACAAAGAGTGACAGTGGTTTCTGCATTTACTTCAGAAACTTGTTTTAATTTATTGCCTCCCTGGATCCAATTATCATTTTTTAAATTGCCACATCTGTATTTACGATATGATTACGAGTCTCATCCCCACAAATTACCATTTTTATGAGTAGAAGGGACAAGAAAAGAGTATTGATAAAGTAACCTCTACCAGAGGTAAGGAAATAGTTCCAAATTTCACCGAAATTTGGCAAGATTTTATGGGGGTTGACAGAACTGCCAGTAGCACTGCTCCCTTCATAGTAAGCACTGCAGATCACACAAATAACAAAGCAGCAAATTACACTGAACAGTACTACCAGTCACGCACCTGCTCCACAGAGATATTTTTATAAATGACCGTCTGATTCCACTCAGGATTCAAGCTTTTCTGTACATACTTAGTTCTCCGCTTGTACTCAGCGCTGAATTTGAACAAAGGAAGGAAACATTACATTAACAATCTTTTGTTTCTTTCAGTTCTAGTGCAAAAAGTCACCCACAAATCAAAAAGCAGAAAAACAATGGAACTGCATCCCTTATTTCTGCAACAGCTGAGGGTTACAAGAGGACAATGACAGCCTTTGGGTTTTTTTCATTAGTATGCTTTCCTGACATGGTCTTTTAAAACATCTTCTGGCTCTTCAGCAGGCTAGCTCTGCCTACAACCATTTCAACATAAAGCATCAGTCAGCACATGCATATATGCTTTGTTCCCTCATTGTTGATGTTGGACTCTGATTATAAATTGAAGTGATAATGCATTGATTTCTTTTCCAATATCATCGTCCTATTAGCACTTTAAAGTATCATGAATCCATTATAGTTATAGGTTACAGTCTCTAATTGCAGGAGTCCCGTCTCACTAGAACTTTTAATGAATGTCATGGGGTAAATAATATCCTGCTAATGTTAGAAACACTAATTTCTTATCCATCCTGTTCTCTGCCTATACCTCTAACTGTACTGGAAACAAATATAAAAGTGCACCAAGCTCATGATTGTTTCTATCAATAGTCAAGAATATAAAGTTTGACTGCATAATCTATTTTTAAAAACAATCAGTAGTGCTTTCTATTGTGCTTTGCATTTCCTGAGTATGCAGAAAGTAATACACTAATGTTTAACAGAATATGGGTTCATCAAGTTTTTTGAGCTTTGATGTCATATTTTCTTCCATTCTAATTTTAATTTCATATCAGTTTTAATGAACATCTCAAAAGAAACGGGGAGGAGAACATGAGAAGCTTTTAATACTTTGAAAATCCAAGAAGATATTGAGTAAATACCGTCTTTTTGCTAGTCTGCAAGTCAACTTCCCTTTGTCTCCTGTTCAGACCTCCCATACATTAAAGGGCTTACGTGTTCTATCTATTCCTAAATCAAATGTGCCCAGGACTGTTCTCCAGCACTAAGGCCAAATGCCACAGAATGACCTGTATCTGCCCTATTAAATGGTCTTATGGTTCTTGCACATTAATTTTTGGTAGAGTGCTGTTCTCCTGATTCTCATTTCTGACTATTGATTGAACCGTGCTTTGGTTCACAGTGTGGCATGGTCTGAGTGCTAATGAACTAGATTCCTTTCATATGAGATTAACTCAGAAGATGAACTCCAGGGGCTCATTTAATCAGCTAGTCACTAATGCTGTAGCATGCACGGTACCGAATTGGAGCGGGTCTGGATTAAGGTTATGTGAAAGATGCATGCATTTTACTGACGCATATATGCCAATGTCAGGTGTTCAGCACCAGCAGTTTCACTCTACAAACTCAATTCTACTGCACAATGCTCTCCTCTAAATATTCTGGAATGTGTAGTGACCTTTTCCTGCAAAAGGGGATGGCCATACTCAAGTTGCCTACTACATTGGTATCGTTTAATGAAAGGGACTTGCAGTTATTCTTGCTCTTAAGTTTTCCTCTAGTGATTCTATGCAGTTCCATTTATTTTCTTGCAAAACATGCTATCCACTGTCTTCCATTTTATCAAAAAATGTGAAGGGCATTGGGACCCATGAAACAAAATATCTATCCACTTCTGCTATGATAAGAAAGCAGCAACTCCCACAGTTCAATCACTTCTGTCAGGCACAGCATACAATGGTATATTATTGATAAAAAAAATGAGGCTTCCTTTTTCTTGTACGTCAGTAACAAAAGGATGAATTAAAATCTAGGGGGACCAAGACCATATAAAAAGAAACTCACACAAAGTTATTTCTTTGCATCTCTTGGAAGGAAAGCTGAAATACAAAATCTGAATCCTTTTGGAAACCAGATTTTGATGGCAAATCCTATTAATTAATGCACTTAATTTTTTTAAGCACCTCGGTAGCCTTATTTTCCCACTTTCTGATCTGTGAAAAGAATCCTATCATCCAAAGTATTAATGAGATTTGACTGAACCGTATGGAGACATGGGACACTGGCAAGTGACAGCTGGGCTGGCAGCACCTCTCTCTCTCTAGGCTCCAGGTACTCCTCAAATTGTCTGTTCTGATGAACTATTAATGACATATTAACTTATCCAAACTTGTCCTACACCCAGAATAACTCATTTACTTCTTACCTTAACTAAGTCGAGGTAGTATTACTTGGGTCTGTCTAAATGTCATATAATCTATAGGTTTTGAGGAACTGATATACTTTCATCTTTTTGAACAAAGCAGGAAAGGATCCTTTGTGCACTGAACCAAGAAAATTACACCAAGACATTCTCTTGCCTCTCCTGGATTTCCTTTTGCAATATTACAGCTTCGTCAGCTTGTCAAAATTTCTGATTCTTTTCAGATATATGTGAGAAGGTGATTCATGCAGTGTGGAGTTTCAGAGCTGGCAGTGGCAAATGTAACTGTTGTTACTGTGGTAACTCTGGAGTATTTCCACCTGAAGTCCATAGAGTATCTGGATCTAAAGTGGCAAGGGTGGCATTAGCCCCCATTCATGTACCCTATGGTCTGGATCTGTTGCAGAGGGAAGCAGAAGACCTTGAGCACTTCTAAGGAGGCACAGACAGCTGAAGCTGGATGGCAGCTGGTTTCTAGACCTCTGAAGGGAAAGATCTGGCGAATACATGAAATTCATATAATCAATGCACCTTCCCCCCAACAGCTGTGATTAACAGATGGAGATGCTTTAATAAAATGCATTCATTAATCCAGTCTATACCTAGCATGAAATAAATTGCACTTCAAATTCACAGACTATGTTGTGTGAAAAAATACGAACTGCATTACTCTTTTCTTTATCATTTCTCTATGCTTCCCTAATTATAGTTTATTAATACAGAATACAATTACAAGTACAATGAAAAAAGTAGAATAGAATAACTGCATATAAAATGTGGCATTGAAACACATTCATTAATTAATTTCATTAATGAAGAAATAGGCTGATGACAGAGAAGATCTGTTTAGTAAAATTTATCTGTTGACTTGCTTGGTCAGGTTTCTAGTTTTAAATAAGTTTAGAATTAGGGCTGAATTATTCTTATGCACAGCAGTTATTACATACTTAGCCTGGGCGGATATTAGCATATCTTGAGAATGGAGTTTATCTTATGTTTCCAATTCCAGGAAGCACTAGCAATTTTAATAACTAGAAAGTCAGCTTTGTTTGCCACAAATAGCCGTTTATCTGGTCAAGCAGCTTTAAAGCCAGCTGGGCAATTATCTAGAATTCTGTCTGGCTTTAATGTCTATACACTGTGCAAGGTGTAGAGAAAAATATTTCATTTCACTTCTAAACAGCGCATGTTTCTTGGAAGTAACATCAATCAAAATTTTGATACAAGTTCACAGTTAATTATTTTGCAGCTTTCTATGAGTGAGAATGAATTTGTAGACATCTCTGAACTAAATTCTTCCAAATTTCAAAAGAAATTATGATTATCATCAGAGTTTGGCCTAGAGTCTTACTGCATTGAGGAATATTATATGTTTATATTGTTTCTGGTTTCTTCTGGCCTTGAAATGGGATTTATTAAAGAATGAACAGCAAAACCATGCTGCAATTGTGTATCATCAAAACTCCAGAAAAATCTATGGTTCAATGCACAGATTTATCATAATACCATGCACACATACAAAAAGGAAAGAATAAAATGGAAGATAGGACACCCTACCTTGCATTTTGGACAACCATAACTTGTCTGCATACCCAGCATTTACAGAGTTAGGAACATAGAGGAAGCAGCGTGAGAGAAAATGAGAACAGAGATGAAAGAAAACATGTGAATAATGGGTAGTTTCCAATATCAGAATCAAAGGAAATAGAGGCAATTAGATGAATAAGAAATCTAGCATGGACTGAACTACATATAAAAGATATTCAGTAGCAATTCATGTTTCTGCTTTTAGAAACAAGTTTGGCACTTTTGAGGAGCTCTTCATTTTCATTATTCCCTAAAAAGCCCCAAGTTTCACGCAAAACCGTAACATTGCCATATTTTAAAATTATGAACTCAAACAGAACTAAAATCCAAATTCTTCCTAGCTTGGCCACAATTTTAAACCTGTACTTGGATCTGGGGTAGACCTCTGCCAGGTTCACATCTCTCTAGTTCAAAGCCTTATTTCTACATCAGTGGATGTATCTGCAAAATTCTGATAAGATTGATTTGACAAGTATTTTACAAGACTCTTAGGTGCATTAAAAAACCCCTCAAGATTTAGGATCTGTTCCCATTATATTCAGTAATAGCTTTGGGTCCAGTGCCAGTGAACAATCTTGAATGTTGTATAGCTAGAATTAGCAAACTACAAAAGAATACGCTTGCTTTTAGTTGTACCATTCATGTGTTTTTAGTGGTACTTGTCCACGTGCCAAATGCTGAACTGTGACCTGAGCATCCACTTTCCTGTTGCTTTGAATAGAACAGAAACACAGATTTTAAGTTGCTTGGTCCTAGACTAAGAGTCTTTTAGGGTGAATGTTATTACACAAGCAGGGAAGTTTGCAGGAACTTTCTTTGCAATTTAAGGTCTGATCCATCAGCTTTAGATCTATTATTGTGTCACTGAAGTCAGCAGATTTATTATAACCATGTATATTTTTGCATTCATATGGCATTCTGCAACTTAAGGGCAAAAAAAGAGTTACAGTATTGCTGATACAGAAGCTTATTTTTTAAAGGAAACACTAATGAGCTATTTGTAATTGCAGAGTCTAAAAAAGCAATGGTCTGTGAAAAAGTGATTAGTGATTTATATAGTCATAAGATACAAAATTACCAGAATTTCTAAAATCACGTGTTAGCTCTTCAGAAAAAACTCATAAAAAATCACACAGAATGAATGTTTTCTATCTAGTATTTATCAAGTTCGATATTATACTGCAACCTTAAATTTGTCTCAGACGCTATAATTCTCTGTGTTTGCAAATCTGTCCCAAATTCGTCTTGAGCTGAAGCAACAATTCCATTCTAACCTTAACATGTAGCTTTCTGTATTACAGAAAGTATTATGTGTATTTAGTACATTTCAGCAGTCCGTTGTTCGTTTAACACATATTATTACGTGTATTAGAATTTTATATGGAAATATGAACAAAAAACTTAATCTGTAAGAAAGATCACGAAGTCCCTGCGGTCATTAGCAAAGTACACACAGCCTCCTGGGAATAGGATCTGGCTCTCTATTAAGATTCCATCATTTGTCCTGGTGTTGTATCTGGATTTTCTACAGCAGTAACTCTCAGTTCTGCTTATTAGTGACAAGTAATAAACCCAAATAAAAGAAAGTTCAGGTTAAAATTTCTCCTACACTTACCCTCTCCCTGGAAGAAGATAAACTTTAACAAAGGGGTCAGAATAGCCATTGTTGTCTCTGGGAACAAGGTTTCTTGCCTGAAGGATGTGGATGATAAGATTGCCAAGGTGTTTGTCATAGTTGATTTGAAGCTAGGGAATGCATTAAAATACAGTAAGATTATTTGTTCTTTTTACTTCATAAATTATTCAATACCTCTCCAAAATCCTTTGAAAAAAATGATTTTAGATGTTTACTTTGGCTTTCAAAGTCTGTCAGTACTAGTTTAAAAAAAAAAAAAAAAAAAACAGAATTGATCTATTCCAGTCAGGAAAAAGAAGCTGAAATTTGAACCCTTGATACTATTCTGAGCAATAGCCATCTTATTGGGTAGGAATTACACAAATTCTGACTATCTGGAGCCGAAGCCTGGGAAGGATGTTATAATACTATGGAAAGACCCTTAGTAATAGTATAAGAGAGAGGGATGAATTAAGGAAACAAAAGACAGAAATCTATAGGAAATTAGGCTCTATTTATTCTGCTGCTCCCATTTCCATTGTTTCTATAAGCCAGAGTGAAAAACTAGAGTAAAAGACTAGAGAACAAAAAACTTGGCATTGCATAGAAATAAATCCACTGCACTATGAGAAACCCACAGTAGTCTTTGCTTAAATGTAAAGAGTCTGGGAATTTCTGAAGTAAAGCACAATAAATGTCCAAAGATTAAAGATTAAAAATAATTTCACTACATTTTTAGTCCTTTCAGGAACAGCAGCATTTTCGGTTCTTTTGTTTGTATTTCACAAGTCAGCTTTAAAAACAGAGGTGAAAATCTAGCACTGAATTGCGTTTCAAGGTGTTTAGCTGAAGGAGAAATCAGTTAATGGAGAATGTTTCTGGAAACTTATTGATCAGAAATATGCAGCCAGTAACAACAATCTACACAGCAAAACCTACATCTTTACCTGAATTTCTCCAGTGACTGGATGGGAAGCAGACTTTGTAGTTTCAGTGGGCTGCCAGATTAAAACACATAAATAAATACATAAGTACACACTCACAAATATACACATATGCATATTGGAAATAATAGATTTTCGAAGTTAACTTTTTTAACAGATCTTGTTTTTGCTGCTGTATTGCCACTTATTTTTAAAAGCTGCTGCTTAGTTGTGTCCAGTTTGTATGCTCAAAACTAACAGTTCTGGTATTTCAACAACCCAGCCATTTTGATCGGCCTTCATGCAAGTGCAGAATCAGGCAAACTGAACACCATAGTCTCCGCAGTCTGAGCAGACTGGTCATGCAGGGAGACATGGGGAGAGAGAGACATATAGCATTAGCACTGTCTAAAAATAAGTGAATGTTGCAGAGAGAAAGCAAATACTATGTCAAGCACAACACAGCCATACTTCTGTTGAAAGGCAAAGGTTACACTAGTTCAAATGGAGTTTAGGTGAAAGTGGGTAGAAAGAGCGTAAAGAATGGTACTAAAATTGAGTGATGTGTATAAGTGGACTTCACAGTTGCAAGCCTTCTCATGTAATATTTTTTGCTTTATTCTGTGTTTTCTGATAATCAGTTCATCTACACCACTTCATCTTTAAATTCCTCCACACATTTTCATGATATGAAATTTAAATTTTCTGTCCCCCCCTTCATGATGCTGTATAATCTTGCCTGTTTCTCTCTGTTCTCTATTGCTGAGCTTTTCTAGGCTGCTGACAAAGGCAATAAAATCCTCAGTGTCTTTTTTTTTCTCTTTTTTCTTCCTTTGTGTTTGTTGGTAGTTGGAAAATGATACCACCATTTGCTTTAAAACTGGACTCTCAAAAATATGCTGGTTTGTTAAATGATGGTGCCCTTGAGCCACCCTGGACATACCTCTAATCTGCAAGCCATCAGTCAAGCAAGAAAGCTCTCTCTGGTTCAGTAGCAGGATTTGAATATTTTTTGCATTCTCTCCACATCTGCTTCCTTGGTTGATGCAGCAGAAAACAAAGGCTGCAAACAAGGACACCCTCACTGTTCTCGGAAGACTGATCTAGAAAGCGTCTTTTCCTATTTCTCCAGATGTGACCAGCAGCCTGATATATTATTCTGTGTAATTAGGATTTCTTTCACTTCCTGAGAAGAGTAAAACTCATCTGCTTCTTTTGTGCTGCTTTATGTTCCATAAATATCCTTAGAGATTTTCTCAGGATTTTGGATATGAATTGTTTTAAATTAGGCCAATGCAGAGCCTATGTCTCCCTGACCAGAGCGTGAAGTTAAGGTGATGCGCTACCTTTTTCGTGTTTGTGGTGAAGAAACATCCCCTTAATCACTCAGGTCTGAAGACCAGAACTAACCAGAAAAATCCCAGCCAAACACTAGTACAACAGAAAACAAGGGAGAGAAACAGCCCAAACCTGCATGTTACATAGTTGTATTCACTGTCTTGTGTTGCCTTATTTTTGTTTTACATGCTTTACCTGGCCTTCTAGATGTGTTTCTTTATGAAAATATGCTTTTTCAGAAAATATTGTGTTGATTTTTCTGGAAATGCATGTACCTTTCAAAAATAATTTTTAAATTGGCTTTTCTTGGTATCTTACAAAGCTTTTGAAGAAGTGTAATCACTCTAACAGCTAAAAAAGACCATCAACAGTTTACAAAATGTTCTGAATCTTAAATGGTATTTTAGATTGACAGCAAAGTTCTCCTAAAACTTGTTTGGTCCTTGAAAGCAGAATTTCAAAAAGAGAATTTCACTCCTTTTGCCAAAGACAGAGACCTACCTGAGCATCATGCAAAAATTCAAAGTAGGGCTTAAAAGGATTACATTTGTTGTACTTTATCTCTACAAATGGATTTTAGCATACTTTAGTAGTTCTGACACCAGTCTGTACTAGCACTGACAGTACTGACAATGCTACAAAATAACACTGAGTTAGCTGTGCCAGGGCTGCGAAATCACTGCTGGATACTCTAAGTGGTCTAATTTTTCAGAAGTTTGAATAGCAAAAATAATAAGTTTGTCCACCCCAAATATCATGTAAAACAGAATGTACTAGTATGAATACGGTAGAGTGAGTTCAGAGAAAAGGGATGTGATTCAGGATATTAGATATTTTGTTTTCTCTCTGATGTCAGCAGATTTAAACCTGACCATGAAGGACTACCCAAATATTTCAAAGAAACTTGAATAATTTAGTCTGAAGAGACCTCTCAAGGTCATCTGATCCAACCACCAGCTCAGAGTTGGGCCAGCTTTGAAGCTGGATCTGGATTGAAAGACAGAGATGAAAATAAGTATCTTTCTTTATCAGAAGCTCAGTGAGGTTTAATTTGAGAAGTAGGAAAAGCATTTCACTGCTGTCTTCTTTAGGAGCTAAAGTATCAGAGGATTTAGAAAAACAACTCATTCTTCAAGTTACAAAGACAATTAAATGTTTCTATAGTGCATTTACATCCTGGATGTAATCTGCACCACAGAATGATTATGCATCTACATTACAAAAGAAACAGGTCTGCACAGGATAGAGTCAGCTCAAGGCTCCCAAAGGTTAAATCTCTCCTGTGATGGCCAATCTAATTTCATTCTAATTTTGATACTCCCTGCATGCACTCACAGACCGTGTGTGCTTTGTAATGCCATCACACCTGCTGGAGAACTTACCATGATTTGAACCCTGTTAATGCCAGGCTCTGATGCTATGAACTATCTGTATTAACAGGACATACATTAAATATGACAGAATCAGAACTGCAAAATATCAAAGAGATTCTTACAAAATTTCTGGTGTATATATTCTATACAAAAAGCTTAAAAATAAAAAAAAGTCTTACTAGCTGAAAATAAGTACAGTAACAAAAACAAGGTCTAGGCAGTTTGGATATTTAGTCTGTCATGATACTTTGGCAAGGCTGCAGCTGCCTAGAAATGCTGTCAGCCCAAGGCAGAGAGCCGTTCCAGAAGGGATGAGCAGTAGCTTTTTCTTCTAAGAGAGCTCAGCACCATTATAAACTTGGCCTGCAGTCAATGACCAGAAACAATACAAGTCAACAAGAGCTACGTCTGTGATGAAAGAAATGCCTTGCAATGTGATTTTCAGAAATAAGGAAAGAATGTTTTAAATATTTACCTGATTAGTTTTGACTTTTGCATCCCCTACATAAAGGCATTATTTTTAATATTTTTTTGTTTCATCCTTATAAGCCTCCAGCTGAATTTTCATAAAAGATTACTAAATTCTCTGTGAAGAAGAAAATGAAATTTATGCATCTAACTTTAGGTGTCCTGCTACAGAGCCAAAGCTGGGAACCCAGTCTTCTCATGTGAGCAGGGAGAAGCACCTCTCCAGGATACACTGCACATCGAGGATTTATAGGTCTCCGTACACTGTGCAGTGAATTTCGGACTGTGATTCATCTTGTCACCGAAATCGGGAATAAAATTTCTTAACGCCAATGTAGCATTAAAAAACAGGCTTTTTTTATTACAGTGCCGGATGCATGGGTGATCGCTTCTCCTAACTCGCATGCCATATGTTGCCTCACCCCAAGCTTATATAACTCTCTTACATGCATGTGCATGAAGTTTTTGCCGGAATGTTCATACATATTTATTCTGTCTCCTGGAACTAATTATCTTATTTGCATGTGGCCTGGGTCTCTGTGGGGCTTCCATGGGGTCCTCGATGGTCTCTGGTGGCCGTAGAAGTGGTACTTCTTAGTGTCCTTTCCATGAATTCTGAGTCTTTCCTCCGACATATGGTCATGAGTCGGCTCACTGAGAAGTTTGTGCATTTCTCAGGATCTCGGTGTCTGCTGATTTATCTGCACTTCTTTAGGATGTGCTTGTTACGTGTCCTTTGGTGCATTCCTGCCTGAGGCCTCTGATAGTCAGTCCTTTGTTTTTTTCTTAATCTTCGTGAAATTCCCCATCATTCCTGTACAACACGTACCCCTCCCATACAACACTCCATGCACCGTGTTTTACAACAGTCTACCCAAATGAAAGGGGTTTCCATGTAGACAGTGACATCTGCACTGAGCCCTGCCCTCTCCTTTCTGTGCAGTGCCTGCACTTCAATGGCGGGTTTCATCCAGCCTCAGGAATTGTACTTCAGAAGTGCACTATTCTCACTGATAAACATAAAGCACATGGCAAACTAGTTCGTAGGTAGACGTATATAATATCTAGAGTAAGGTGTTGTGAAACCAACTCTTCACCTGATGATTAGGCAGTTCTGCCAGATCCCTGAAGTTAGCTTGCAGTAAATTTCGACCCATGGATTTAACTTACACATCAGAGACCTGAATTCGTTAATAAAAAGTCCATGGGAACTGTGGCAAGACAGAATTAATATCCAAAAAAACCCCTGATCATTAAACATATTTACAGTTTTCGCTAAATTGCTGGATGAAAGAGATTTTTGTGTTTCCCTTCATAGGAAAGTTATGCAAGCGTATTGAAGAGCTATCTGAAATGAGCCAGCACCATTTGCTGGTTTCTTTTGTACAGTACCTAACTTCTTTGTAGTTCAAAACACAGTTCAACAGCAAATACACAAACACAAACATATCAATAATGCAGTAGGAACTTGACAGTCCCAAGAAGGAACAAAGATACAGAGAAATAAATACCTAGAAATCAGGCAGTTTTGTAATGTGAAGCTTTACTTCCAATAGTAAGACAATGAGAAGCTGAGTATTCAGGATAGAAATCAGCTTTAGCTGTCCTTCAAATTGCTTGAGCAAATGCGGTCTTCACAGGATTGTTTTCCACTTCAAGTGTTAACTTTTTTGACACAAAATGCAAAAATGTGACAGATGACTTTAGGAGCTAGTTTTCAGTTTCAGCTGTGAAAAAATGCCACTAAATTCCCACTCGGCCCTTTCCAGGTGTGCAGGTGGGTGCACAAGGATAAAGAAGGTCATCTGAGAAATGGACTGAATGTGGCAAAGAAAATGAGAAATTATGCTTAACAAGTTCACAGGAATTAGCTAGTGACCAAACACATTTTGATGGTACATATATTTTTTATTTTTTCCTTGGCTTTCAGAGAAATTAATAATTATTCACAGCTTGCAACACTTCAAACAGTAGCTTAGTACAGAGGGGGAAATTATGGTGTCAGTAATATCAGCTGCTTCTGTGGAACTAGTACCTCACCATCATGTAGGAAGCACTTAAAAAGCAACAGCAAAAAACAGTGAAAAGGGTAATTATTTTTTTTAAATATTAAGTTCAAGAAACCTATTTTCAGAGAGGGCCCAATCTTTTACGACCTTGGAGAAATCACATAATCTCCTTTCCTTGTGTCCAAATTCTATATCTGAACAGCAATATTCATCACTGTCACAGAAATGAATTCATCAATATATGCTGTGATTTCTTGCTACACTAAAGAAGATAAATAGGCAATTTCATCTTGTCAGCAAAATGTTATTGCCACATAACTGAGAAGTTTCTTACCTTGCTGCTGTGCCGCTTTTTGCTCACTGAAGGAGAACCAGGCTGACCAGGGCTGGGAGCAGCACTGGAGGTGGCAGAAGTGGTTCCAGAGTGAACATGAGATCCCTTTTCCACTCCTGAGGAAGCAACCAGAGGCGACTGCTGTAGTGAAACCTTTTGGAGCTCTGCAGCCAGCTGCTTGGGATCAACCCCTGGGGACTTCGCTTTATCTACTGGATTAAAGTAAGAGAGCTTTGTGTTGATAATTGCTAGGACATTCAAATCCGTCTTGCTGTGGTACAGGGATAGGATAATAATCTTCAGAAATTTTCATATTGTCTGCTTGTATACTGTGAAGATGCAAAACACAACCTGTAAAAAATAGACATCTCCCCCACAATATCAACATCCCAATTAAAATCTTTATACTACACACTCTGTCAACCTGTGTTACTCATCTCACAAGTTTTCTGAGAAGATTATTCTCTAGTTGAAGAAAAATAGGCCTTGCTGATGATGTTGAACCATATCAGAGCAAATTACAGTTTTAAATACTGGCCTGTGCAAACTTTCACTGTTTGGAACGGGTGCAGTTTCACCAAGTATCTGGAATTTGTTGTAACAAGCTTTAATATCAACATTTTTTTTTTAATCAACTGGACATTCAATAAAACTGAATTCTGCTGCTGAGATAATTTATACAAAAAATAAAGAGAAAAGGGGCTCAAAACTTTAGCACTGCAGATAAATCAAAGCAAAATAAAATGCAAATGAAGAGTAAAAGCCCCGATTCGTCTTTCCTTATTACATACACCTATGTGAGGCATCTGTGGTAGGGGTCTGATTGCCCTCCCTGCTACCCGGGAATAAGTGGGGAGAAATTACCCTTTGTAGATGGCAATCTCCTTTTAACAGAAAAATGAGGTCAGGTAAGCTTCATAAGTGCCTTAAAGCATGTAGTGTTAAAAGAATACCAGGCTCAGCTTGCTTCCCAGGTTCTCAGAAGTATGAGAAGTTTTAGGCAATATGTTAGCCTTATCCTACCTGCTAGGCTGTGGGGTTTTTTTCTTTTTTTCTAGAGGGAATGGAGATTGTTCCTTTCCAAAGCACAGACAGTCTGCAAAACCTCAGAGGTAATGGCAAGAAAGACTTGGCTTGGCAGTCAGTAGGGACTCTACAGAGTTGTTCCAGATCAGAAGCCACTAGAAGATTGCTAGACTAGGATGAAGCATGCCTGAAGGAATGGGACAATTTACTTACCTGTCTGTTCTTTCTCATTTTGAGTTTTCTCCATTAATACAAAGTGTTATGTATTCTAGCTTCTATTCTTTCAAAAGACAATTTCAGTATCTATGAATGCCTTTGGTGTTTCTGATCTGATGACTAAGAAAAAAATTGTGGGTTGCTCTGCCCCAAAGCTCTGTCAGACTCATTGTTTGCCTTCAGTTAATACCAATAACATCCATTTTCCACAGAAGGTACCTCGATGGTAAGTATATTAACAGATGGCAAGAGTTACATGGTCAGAAAATGGAGGATTTAATCCTGGTAACTTGTGCACTGACTGATAAAAAAGCAACCACACAACCACAGAACTCGGAATGAACCCCTGAGAACCTGTGTAATACAGTCTTTCAATCTACACTGAGCTTGCTGAAGGGCTACATTACTAGTAAGATTGTGGATGTTGGTTCAAAGTCAGATTAGATACCACTAATACCATGATTAGAGTCTGCAGTCATGGTATTGATTGACTAGACAGGAATCTCCCCAAAAGCACTGCCATCTTAGAAGTCATGTAAACAAACTTCACACAAAGTACTTCCTGTTGCAGCCTTGTATCCTAGTATTTTCATCACTAATATCAGGCCACAAACCTTGTATTAAGCTAACATAGGTCTTACGACTTGGTGTGTGTTGTTTGGATCTGCTCCAGTTTGCTAGGAGCTTTGTTTTAGATTGTCTGGCTGCAACAGCAATTGTCTAATGACCAGATGGCTATGATCTTAACTTCTCTGAGTTATGCTTCACCTCGTATAACTGTATGGTATAATGCCCATTCTCAATATTTTTGATGTAAAAAGGCACAACTGTAATTGCACTGTGTACACTGAAGTACTTCTGCCTCCAGTGTAATAATGCAGCTCACAGGAACGTGGGCCAAGGTTGACAGCAGAATGCTACTAGCTTTGGCCCCAGGGCTACCAGCAACTCTCTGGGCAGTCCCTGACAGGAATGCAAACTCAGGAGCTGGGCAAAAGCAGTTTTAGGGGATCAGAAGGAGAAAAGCACAGGAACATATCACACACATTGTGTATGATATCCTGTCAAGTCATCTGTAATGCAGAGCTGCTGACTGGTGAGACAGATCCTGAAGCAAAGAGGAAGGAATCATCATCATCCACCTGCCAGCAAGGAGGAGTCAAAAACTTTCACCAGAAACATCACACTTCTCCCAGAAAGTTCCTCATGACACAGTCCACTTGCTGCAGTGCCCTCAGAGTGAAAGCCCTGCCCACAGGGCTCAAAGAAGCTGCTGAAGGGGGACCATTAAGCTACAATTATCTGTGGCATATATAGATGAAGGGGTAGCTAGCAGGAAGTTTTCCTTCCATAACAAATGTTAGCTGCAGTATTGTTTGTGAGATTTACTGTATTAATTAGATAGTGTTGACCGTGCCAGTAAGGATCGAACTGGGCTAATAATAATAGCCAACAATAAGTGTTTGGCTTTGTATATAAGATGTGGTCCCCTTTCTGCCCACGGCAAGATTTGGGATATAACATCTGAGCTTACAATGCTAATGTCCTAGCTTATCTCACATCCAGTTTTCGGCTGCTACCCGGTACTACAATATCAAAGCAACAGTTTGTGGCTCACCTGCCCTTACTGGCTCGTGCAGCTCCAGGTGCTGGGGATTCTCAGAGTCTGAGAGCATGTTCAGGTCCCTAAAGAAAGCAACAAGAAGCCTGAGACAAAATAAACTCTTTCCTCACACTCTTATTATTGTATTAAGTAGATAAATGAGTAGTGGTTCATGACAGAAAGCAGCTCCCAAGCATGGCCCCTTGTTAGCTGATACATATTTGCAATGTTGTTAAAGAGCTGAGAAGAAAAGGTTCTTTTAAGGTGAAATCTTTAATGTATTGAATGCAAGTTTATACATTTCTCATGATGGCTAAATTACTGTCATCTAAAGGATACAAATTTCAATAAAAGTCCAGTTAGTGCTAAACTACGATCTTTTTCTAACCACAGTAAATTCAGTGAATTGTATGTGTATCAATGAGAGGAGATTGTGGCCTGACAACAGAGATATCATTGTTTCTAAAAGTATAATTACTAACATCTGCCTCAGCTTATCTTTCCTTATGGCTTAGAAAGAAAGAAAGAACAAACAGACCTCCCACACTCAGTGAACTCTTGCTAAATATTACATTGCTGCTTCGTGCTCACAAAGGTTCCACCTTAACAACTATAACTTTCAAAAAAAAAAAAAAAAAAAGCCATGAAAAGCCAAAAAAATGGAAACAGAAAGATGGGGAAAAACTCACAGTCTTACACATATTTCTGCTTCCCCACTCTGTTGAACAATAATGCTCTGGACTTCTTCGTAAGTTTTCCCAGTCAAGGGGATGCCATTCCATTCCAGCACCTGCATTCCTAAGAAAGCAAACCAGCATGAGGTGAAGTGCTCAGATTTTGACAAGGACGTCAGATAGACTGCTTTGACAAGAAGATTTGATGTGACATTCTGTGCATGTTTCTTAAATAGCACAACGCATTAACAAATCCCTTCCACTTCACACAGATTAGACTGCTGAATGTTATTGTTCCATCAGCTATAACTTACCTGTTAAAACAAGTTAATTCCTTGCTGATTCAAACCATACACACACTCTCAACAGTCTGGGGTGAAAGATATTGAAAAACTTTTTCAATATCAAAAACATGCACACCTACCAACACGGCAAAAAACCAAAACATTTTCTATATCAGGCATTTCTTGGTCAGTCATGGTCTTGGAAGAAAATTGTTCCCTACAGCAGCACATTGCTGTTAAGAAGATGAGCCTCAAAATGGGACTAAATTTATGAATGTGATTTAGTAATTGAAATACAGTTTTTCTACTTTGTCACTTAAAAAAATAAAAGATGAAGGTAGTTGGGCTGACTGATTTTAAATGAAAAATGTACCTCCACATTTCAAGCATCCACCTGGAAATATTCAGGTTCAAAATTTACTTCTGTATCTTTTCTTATAGAAAAGTGATAAAATGACAAAACAGCTGAATATAATTCTTTGTGGAAGATAGGAGCAGATCTGTGATAAACAGGCTGAAAAATACTGAATGTTGATCTAACCTGCTGCATCTTCCAAGTGTCCCAGGAGTGAGCCAGGGGGCTTGATATGGAGCAAGTTATCACTATAAGGAATTAATATGCTCAGTATTTCCGGAGTCAGTCCCTCTATAAGTCATGTGAGGTGTAGTCTGATAAGATGAGAAATCTATTGGTTATAGAAAAATTCTTACAAAAAGCAAACTGTAGTTTCATATCTGAGAGTTGCAACTCAGGTTCTGAGAGCTGAGTTCATATTTTGGAGGAGTTAGTCATAACAATGATTCGAAAGAGATTAACTTCTCGCTAATGTACAAATGTCAAAATCCAAGCCTCAGGCTCTAGAACAAAAATTTCTTAATGGGACAAGTTACTGAATTCTTAATAGTCCACTAAAAGCGATGTATTACAAAACATCTGAAAACCACATCATCCACACAGCAAGGAAAACCACAAACACTTAGCTTTCTACCACTTACACAGATAAAACCACGTCTTCACCTGGGTCACATTTGTATCTCAAAATCCTGTGCTGTTGAATATAACAAATGGGAAAAATAATGAAGTGAAATGTGGAGATAAACTCATAGGAAAACATACTGCTAAATAAAGTACAACAAAAATTGTTCATGGCATAAACCAGATGAAATTATTTGACAATGAAAGGATATGAGAAATAAAGACCCTAACTTTATATTACAAAATTTTCCATAGTATTCCATGAATTAGGATTTGAAATATCATATTTCCTTGTAACGTCTCTCAGTAAGAATTTATCATTTTGTTTGCAGCACATTACAGAAATACAAACTGTGAGAATGACTAAAAAGTGAAGCTCAGAAGGCAGTAAAGCCAGCTGCTTACTGCCAAAATAGATTTGTCTTTTCCTGAAATTTAGCCCCTTTCATCTACTAGCCATCATTCAAAAGCATGATCTTGCTTTTGCTTGTTAGAGCAGATCTAGTTCAAGCTCAGTTCCTCTGGAATAAAGCAACAGTAATTACGAATAAATGCAGCTGCCCCCTGATTTTTTGCCATACAAATATAATGGTGTACACTCTGTCTTTAGAAGCCTTCTAGAAAGGAAGGAACTGAAGTTATTTTTGTTTTCTTGTCAATGTGTGCCCTCCTAATGCTACCGTGGCATAGGATGTTGAGTGTGGCAGTATGAAACTCGAGTAAGACAAGCCACCACTTCTATGTATTAGCAATGAACAAGAATAAAACAGGGAAGCTGTAGATATTTGAGAAAGTGGTTAACATCCTTTTATTAAAAAAGAGCTTTGTTGACAAAATGCATCCAGCTACCTAGGTTTATCACACTCTGCTTGCGTGGCTTCAGAACATCAGGGAAGCCATAAGGCTATCATCAACAATATGCTTTAATCTAAAAGACCAGAAGGAAAAGCCCATCTGAGTGCCACTGCACTGCTGTGATTTGGAATTCAAGTCTCATTTCCACTGGTGGCAATTTCACCACTGAGTGTAGTGGCAGCGCAGTCACTCACTTGGTCAGTAAGACCAAGCACATATAAACAAAGCAGCAAACCGAAAGGAAACTGAATCTCAACAGCCTTGGCTTACACAGTGATCCATTTCACGCTGTCAGTAAAGAGGTATATTCTTTTTATTGGCTGCCTTGTGGAGTCATGAATGTTTAAAAACAAAGCAATGTAAACATGACTTCACTGATCTGACTGATATACCTGAGGTCTAAGGAAAAAGTTTTTAGGCAAGAAGTTGTTTTTTTTTTTTTTCTTAAGGAGTAATTCCTAAATAACTTTTGCTGGAAAAAAATAATGTTACAAAGAAAATCTTTAGGAGGAATGTGAGACTAATCAACAAAAAAAGAAAAAATTTACTGAGAAGTCAGAGGAGACTGGTGATAATAAAGTTTATTCTTTAAAAACCAATCACATTCTGTAACTGAACTTTGGTAGTCAGGACATGTTATTCACATTTCCAAAACTTTGTATGCTTCAAACCATCAGTTTAGCAGACAAAAAAACAAAGAGGAAGATGAGAAAACTTGCATTGCTCCATGAGATCTCTGCTGAGGAAGAGCTAGTAAATGCCCTGATAATTGAATCCATAAGTTTTCTAGCATCTTATTTCTTTTTGTTTGTTTTTTTTTTTTGGGGG
>Ga0065711_1026465_pt1 | contig 69454 bp, 40 predicted proteins | sample Hoacrofraction12_FD_59098 | JGI IMG/M metagenome (GOLD analysis project Ga0065711, IMG submission 59098) | Hoatzin crop microbial communities from Cojedes, Venezuela - Epithelial fraction 12 v2 (version 2) | ecosystem: Host-associated > Birds > Digestive system > Esophagus > Crop | place... | reverse complement strand
TTAAAAAAAAAAAAAAAAAAAAAAAAAAAAATTTAGGCTTCAGGAAGAGAAAAAGCTTTTAAAAATTTATTTTTTAAGATTTGCTAAAGTTAGGCTTCCCCATCTTTTTTTGCTTTGAAGTTGCAGCCTTTCTTGTACAACAAAGATTAGAGAAGTGGAGAGAAAAAGGGGTTTTTTTCCAACATCACAGGTGGGCAGCAGATGTGAGAGAGAGGAATACCACATCCTTTCCCGAATGTGAGACGAGATGTATTATTTAAGCTGGATGAGGAGTGTAGTCCTCCTTGCACTCCTTCAAGTCCCAGCCATCATCTGCAAGGTGAATTGAGCGTGCAAGTGGACATTCCGGTGGAGGATCCGCCCCAAAACGACCATGCCAGGACAAGGCAGCACCATCCATGGCCAGGCAGGGATGGATGGCAGGAGACACCTCGGGGTGGCTCAGCACCCATCAGAGCACACATCCACCCCCTCCCTCCTGAATGCTGTCTGAGCCCCATTGCTTTGCTGTGTCGAGCTCGATACTCCAGCAAAGCGAGACCCTGACAGGCTCTACTACACTGAACTGGTTTTCCCTGTCCAACAGCATCTGCAGCGAAGCCTAAAGCAGGATTTGGCCTCCAGGGTCTGTGTCTGCATTGAGCACTGTCTGTTTTCTGACGTGTGAGCTTTGAAACTGGCCCTGTAAGCTCTGTGAGCACTTTGCTAAGCTTAAGCTGGGTTTCCCTGAGTTGCCCCAGATCAGCAGGAATCAGATCTGCATTGTAGTAGAGGAAACAAATGGGGCTTTGTGTGGAGTTTGTTCCTAACTCAATTTGGTGCCTCCAACATTGGCACCACCTACTTTGCCTCTTTCTTGTGTAAATATGCCTGCACTTACCTGGTTATTATTTGCAGTTTCATCCCTGCCACAATCAATTATCTATGTTTGCTAGATCATGCAATACGGAACAAAAAACACCACCAAGTAAGTAGCATCTGCAGTAACACACTAACAGGTAAATAGAGGACGTTGTCAATGGTTAGCTGTGGGTGGCCGTTTGCCTGAGCCAGCAGTTTCACATTCAGCATGTCTGCGGAGAGCGAGAAAGTGGCCGTCTGATCTGACACCTACCTTGGTGAAGCATCCTGCACTGTGTTGTCCCATACAGAAAGCCCCAGGTGAACCAGCTGACCCTCATGTGATGCTCATGGGAAAGAGATGGTAGGAGTCATGATGCTCTGGCCCCTGTGAGGTAAAAAACACAGCAGCCAAAACTCAGATCTTGGCCCAACAGATGATTTCTGAGTGGCTGGGTAATGACAGGTTATCTTTTCTTGATGTTCTCACTGCAAAGCAATTAAAAGTTGGCAGACAAAAAAAAAAAACAGAGCTTGTTGTCGAAAGAACATATTTGCCTGCAGCTCGAGTTTGTATCCCACAAAGTCTAGGCTGAGAAGGCTTAGTAAAGCCTTTCACATCATGGGATGTGCCACTAAACTCATCTTGGGAGCTGCTTAGAGGTGGAAATAATGGCATGAAGAAAGGTCCCATCCCCAGCTGTCGCACTGTGGGGGTCCCCTTACTACAGCAAGTCAGGCAATGATCCCAGAGTCACCATAAAGACAAAACCTGTTTCTGCCTCCTCCTTTCAATCCCACTTCCATGGCCCAGTGATAGGTCCTATGTGGCGCTGCACTGCTGCTACGTGAGCAGGGCTCAGTAGCGTTGCAGGCAAAACAGTCTCAACGTGGGGAGTTTTGACTTTATTTTACTGACAGTTAACACAAACTTCTCATCACCCTCTTGGATACAGAACTGTTTGGGTGCTCAAGCATGAACTGGTTGGGTGATCGTACATAAATTAATCTGATGCTTGTGCATGAATTAATTAGATGCCTGTGAGTGAGCTAATCAGGGGCTCATGCGTGAGTTATTTGGGTACACATGCATGAACAGAAAGAGTACTCATGTGTAAATTAATCAGGCACTCATGGGTGCATTAACTGGTTGCCCAGGCATGGATTATCTGGGTTCTTGTGCAGGCACTAACTGGGTGCTCATGTATGCACTGATCAGTTGCTCGTGCATGAACCTATTGGGTGCTTCTGTGTGAACTAATTAGTGCCCACAGGTGAATGCAGTAATCCCTGCAGTTCATGCCCAACTCGTTCCTCTCCTTGAAGCTCATCCTTAAAATCTGTTCAAACACAAATCCATTATCAACTCTACTTTCAACATCACCATAATCTTAATACACGTCAATTACAGACACTCTTCCTCCCTGTGGACCAGACGGAGGAATTAAGACTGCAGCAATGTGTACGTATGCTCGCTAACTTTTCAATCCTTGCTCCTGGGAACCAGATTCTAGGGGTCTTCAGCATCACAGCCCGAACTTTTATCTGTTACGAGCTTCACTCCTTGCACTAGGGACTAGATTAGAAGAGTCAACATTATCAGAGTCCAAATATATGGACTTCTGATGACTTTACCCCTTGTCCCTGCAGACCAGGCTGGAGGGGTTAATGTTGTAACAATCTGAATGCAATACTTATTGCAAACTTTATACCTTGCTCCTGCAAAACACTTAGCCGGGAAGACCACAATGGTCTGAACGTATTTCTGTTGCAAACTCCAGTCCTTGCACTTCTTACAAATGTCAGATCTTGTCCCTGCAAGACAAAACTAAAGTCATTATGGCAGCTCAAATACATGCTCATTACAAACGTGTTCCCAAAGCTCTGCTCTCCCAAGTCGCCAACTTAATTTCTCCTGCTCCATCTCCCCTGCTCCGCACTATGGGCTACTCTTTGCCCACCAAGGTCCTCCACTTTGCATGGAGCACTTGTTAACACACCTGCACTCATGTGTAAGTTGTTCAGGTGCTCATGCATAAATTAATCGAGTGCTTAGGCATCAATTATTTTGGATGTGAAATCTTGAATTCACCGGGCACTCACGCACAAGTGAATTGGGTGCTCCTGCGTGGACATAGGACACCCGGTCATTTACACCCGGCATGAGCAGAGGTTGCACGGCAGCCAGCCTAGCACAACCAATCACATCAGCAGCTGGTCTGCTTTCCAGTTTGGGCTATTTGGCTGCTTCTCCCACCTCCTCACAATGCTGCATCTGCAAGATGAACAGCCCTGGCATCCCACAATCTGCATTTTAGGTCATGCAGTTGATGTTTCACCAGGTGCTTCTGGGCCTCAGCGCTCCTGTAACAATTGTAGACAGGTGAGAGAGGGACAAGAGAAGATTGAGATATCAGATCTTGGGTCATATTTTCCATGGGCACAAGATGTTTGTGAGAAACACCATGCATTTCTAGTCAAACGCAGAGATTTGGCAACCCAGGGCTAGCTCTGGATTCTCTTAGCCATGCTAGTTAGCATTTTGCTTGGCAGATATCAGCGCAGGTGCTCGCCGAGTCATGACATGGCCCCTTGTTGGAAGCACAGGGACATTGAAGCAGTGCCAAGAAGCTGGAAGGGGAAGAGAGCTGGATCTACCCACATTGGGATGCACTGTTCATGCACCGGTTCCTTCTGGAGCCTGTCCTCTGTCCTGGTCCACAGCCAGCTTGCCATCCGAGGAGCCTGACATCCAAGCCACTGTCAGCGACCTGAGGACACCAACTTTTGGTGGCTCCTCAGCTGCTGGCTGTCCAAGAGCAGAAGTGTTGGGGTTGGGATGCAGTATGCTCAAGTCACCACTTGATTTTAAAGGTGAGGAGTTGTCTTGCTGACCCAGAGATGTCCCTGGTGCAGATCTGCTTGGTTTAGGAGGTTGAGGGACACGGACACTTGGTCCCTGAAGAAAAAGCTGGTGTCCTTCCAGAAGGGCAAGCCAGACAGATTACACCAGGTAGTCATTGGTGCCAAGCAAAGTTAAGGCTGCAGGGTGAAAACTCCTTGAGGCTTGGTCTGTATCTTCTTCTGAACTGTGCATGATGCTGAATATGCTGTTCTGGGTGAACAATGCAACACAACAGCTAATTTCCTTAATCCCTCCAGGCCAAGCATGAGTTAAGACCTTCTCCAAAGGGCAGCAGTCAGTCGGCATTGTGACTGGGCATGCGACACAGCCTGCAAATTTGCACGTCTGCAGATGGCACCATTAGGAGACAATCAACCCACCCTATTGCAGATACAAACACAGGGCCTGCATCTGAAAACCAGAATTATTTCAAAGCCAGGATCACCGAGCACAGCAGGAATGTGAAATTATCACCATGGAGAAGTAGCCTTCAGCACAAAGCATCCCAAAATAATTTCTTCGGTGACTCTGAAAATGATTTACAGAAACCGTAAACACATCACACATAAAAACATCTTGTGGCGGGGTTTCTCCATGTGGATACACAGGGATGAATTCCTCAATAGGTGACTTGCTCAGCATCTTGCATGTCCTCATCTCAGCAACATCTACAAAACCTGCTGGCAGAGCGTTCGGGTGTGCTCCTGCCTGATGCCACTGGCACCTTGCATTGTCTGGTGTTGGACAAGCCCTGAGGACTGTCTGGTGCACCATGGAGAGATACGGCCCATCCCTTGCCCTGACCACTGTGCCCTGCACAGAAGAGGCTCTTTCTGCCCAGATACAGGCTCTCGGGGAAAGCTGAGCACTAGGGATGGGTAAGCCATATATCAAATGCCTTTTTCACCGTATTTAAAGAAAACAACTTTAATGGGGAGAGAAAGAGTTATGGTAATAGAGTGAAGTCTGAGGGCAAGCAGGGACCTGCTTCCCCTTGCAAAAGGCTGCAGGAGGGGGTTGCTTTGCCTGAAGACAGGATTAGCTGGCGTTTCAAGAGGAGGTGGCTGAGGGAAGTAGTGGGTAGGAAAATTCACATGCTTCAAGTGCATACTGAAGTTCAGAAATGACTTTCATACACCTCTGAAATATTTCCTGCTTGACAAAGCCACAGCGAGTCCCAGCAATAACCAGAGGAAGAGGCCGGTGCTGCCTTGTGTGGCATCCCTTCAAATAGCTCGGGAGTGCTCTGGGGGAAGGACTTGGAGGTTGCCAGAACAGGTATTTCTTGCTGCACTTTCTTCTTGAAGCAAGAAGACCTCTTCATATGCACAGGTGCACACTAATATCTGGACACCAGGCAGACCTCTTAATATTGCACTCAGAAAAAAACATGGTATGTGTAAAAAGCATGAAAGGGCTTGCAAAGCAGTAGTGGTGGCTGTTTACTTAGAGACTGATGAAAGATAGAAAGTAATAGGGCTGTAAACACCAAAATAATTCACCAGGTGGGAAGAGGAAAACTCAAATACTCTGAAGCAAACTTGGCTGGTGAGGGAGGATTGAAAAGCCCTGTAATAAAACGAGAGACTTAAAAAATGTCTGTAGCCCCAGGCAGATAGTTCCTGTGCAGGCTGGTGCGTCCTGAGGGGCCTTCGCTTCTGGTCCAACACTGAACGTAAAACGCAAGCCGTTGGGCTGATCTCAGCTGCAATAGCAAGAGACATGCTCCAAATAAGTTTCACAAGAAAAGTTACCAGTCACAGGCTCCTTGACACTCTCCATCATTTCACCATGGAGGGGACGTGACTGATTTTCATCCTTTCCCTTAGGGAGGGGGGCGGATTAAGATACACTTTGCACTTGCTCTTACATCTTAACAGCCATTAAATAGATCTGTCCTGCCATGGGCTGCCCACGTGGTCAAAGACAACTCTCCCATTCCCCCTGTTTTTGCTGAAGACTCTGAAATCTTTTCAAAGGAGCATTTCCAGAGGATAGGCTGCCTTTCCTCATTGATTTCAGAGGGTGCATGGGCACATGTCCCCACTTGCCAAAGAGCACAACGCCTGAACTGCTGAACTGGGGATCCACTCAGCAGGACAGGCTTCAAAACATTTTTACGCGAGCTCTGGCAATAAAAGATGCATGTCAGGACAGCAGATAAAACACTTAAAAAGCAGCCAGAGTTGCACTGAGATTGCAGCTGCTGGAGTTTTTTGTACTGGAAAGCAGCAACGTGTGGCTAGGTAAAAAAATCCCCAACTGCAGAAAAACTCTCGGGATGCTGAGAGCCTCTGCTTCCTCCTCTTCCTCTGGTGCTGCAGGAAAAGAATGCACAACCCCCATCTCAGGCTTGGTGTACCTTTTTTGATCCAACAAACACCCATTTTTTTGTTTCAGCTCAGGCACTTCTATGTAACTTGAAGCAAAGTTGTTTCATTGTTTCCAAGTCATTTAACCCCTGATAACCAACTTTCCCCCCATCTTTAGTTAGGGCTGAAGTAATCTTTAAAACCAAAGATCATTTCAAAAGCAAAGATATTTTAAAATATTTTTTTAAATGTTTTATTTATTTAAAAATATTTTAATTTTAGCAATACTTTTTTCAAAATTGTTTTATTATGGAAAACATCAGTATAAGCCTTGCAGCATGAAAAAGGTGACAAAATGACACACTTTGATCATTTGGGGATTTCTTACTGTTTGCATGGAAACTATTTGCTGGCTGTGGTCCTGTTCTACACACAGTTTTATTTCTTGAATACTGAGTTTCATCCTGACTTTATTTTTTCCTGAAACTTTCATTTCAGCCAGCCTCTAACACAGCACCCGCTGTGCCTGTGCAGCACAGATGTCAGGGGGAGGCGTGAGGAGTTTTTGGGGAGCCCTGCACAGCACAGATGTCAGGGGGAGGCGTGAGGAGTTTTTGGGGAGCCCTGCACAGCTGGTGGGGGTTTTCCCTGCTCCTCCAGCCCGCTGAGCCCGGACGGCTCCTTCCCTCTGATCCACCAGTGTGCGTGTGGGTGTGCGCTCATGTATATAGCACTTTGCTGCTTTCTTGGAGTGAGCAGAAAGATCCATATGAAACTATATGAAAATACACACCTACCATAGCATCATCTTTGTACCTCTGCACATACAGCCCAGAAAACATATTCTGAGTTGCTCTGACGCAGATGAGGGTCCTCTTTCCCCTAGACTGAAGAGGGAGCATCAGTAAATAAAAGATGATTTTGTTGTGTGCAAGACAGATATATCCATGAAAGCATCTGCATGGCAGATTTCCTTGTGCTTCCCTTACCCTGAGGGGCAAAACGAATCCAGTTATTGCTGAAGGGAATTCACAAGAGCCACGTGCCCCAGGAAACCTCCACAGCTGCCTGGCTGCTCCTGCCAGACCACGTCAATCCCATAAAGGCTGGGCAATACACTAACGTCATTCCCTCAGGCCCCAGTTCAGGAATGTGCTTAAGCACTTGTTAAACCTTAGGCGTATACTTAAATCCCCAGGGTTTTATACCTTTAAGCCCCATACGCTTTCTCTGCGTGCTGAGCTGGGATGCTCATGCACAGATTGGGAAAATGTTGCTTCAACCAGCTTATACCTCTGACACGGGATCAATACCTGCGTGGAGCATCTCTCACAGAGGACACTGGCAAAGGTCTTCTACATATAAAGGAGCAAAGCAGGGTCAGCGCAGCCCTTCCATTAACACGATCCATCATGTAAGATCAGACCACAGACAACTACCCAGACAGATACTACATTATTTATTAGAGCAGGCTACCAATATTAGGCATGAGGCCAAGAAGGAGGGGAAGCAGACAGCAAAGAAGATAAAAATATGATATTTCTTAACCTCCTGAATAAAAGGACATGAGAAAGAGGGAGCAAACAGAGCATCTGGATAATTGATGCCTACAGGAAAGACATCAGACACATGTTTATTATAAGTGCTTTTCTACTTGTTAGTGAGGTCAGGACACCCCTCAGTACATCACATTACACAGCATTTCCCACTCGGAGATGCTGGGACTCCTCAAGAGACGAGCAGGTCCCCAGGCACTGCTGGACCGGTGCCTGAATTTGCCAAGCACAGAGCCGCAAGCCACTGGCGAGCAGCTATGACATTTTTGCTGAGTTTTCAGATGAGGTGGCAGGATGGGAGGTGAAAACCCTACTACTGCCATTCAAAGGCAAAGAGAGAGCCAACAGTGAAGCTTTCTTCTGGATGCCTCACTCATGCTGTGGTCACTGGAACATCTTAAACCCCAGCACACACACACAGGTGAGTCACCCCAAGGGGACCCTGGAGGCAGCAGCCTGTCCTCGACGCACTGCAGTAAGTTGGTGCCCAGTGAGCCCTGCACACGGGACCACCAGTTTTTAGCTTAGATACCCCAAAACCAGCTCCGAGGATCCATCAGCTGCGGCAGAGGTGGTCCAAAAGAGGGGGGTGAGAGGTGCCTGCAACGCTGAGATGTGGTGAGGTGACAGGCAGTGATGCACTGGCAAAGCGACATTATTCTCATAATAATAATGTAATATCAATAATTACTAATAATATATAATTATAGATGACTGAAGCATTCAAGCAGGGGGAGTAAATTCTCCATCTCAGCAGAGAATTTCCCAGTTTTCCTTGAACACAGTAGCTGCTGCTACGACCCTGGTGCTACTGTTGCTGCAGGGCTTGGATTTTTGTGCTGCAGCCTGGCTGAGGAGGTGCTGGGTGGGGAAGCTGTGGGGCTGCAACGGGTGCTGCACCCTCCCAGCAGCTGTGGGTGCGTGGCTGGGGTGCAGCGTAGCTGCGGTTCATCTGACCATTGGGCTGGAGAAATAAGCCACGGATGTGGAGGCAAGGAAAAAAGAAAAAAAAAAGGCATACAGGGAAAAACCAGCGCCAGGAGGTCTTGGTGTACGGTTTCGAACAGCTTCGGAGTAGCTGGAAATAACCGGAGGGGCCTGTTTCTAAACAACTTTGTGCAGCTTTTTTCTTGCATCAGTGCAAAACAGATTGGGGTGGAGCAGACGAAGCTGGAGGAGGTGATGGGGAGCTGCACTCTGCTTGCCGCAGTCGAGGTGGGGTCCAGCAGGGGAAAATCCTTGAGGACTGGTGAATTAATTAACCACCGGGGGCTGGTGAGTTAACTGCTGGAGGCTGGAAACTGGGACAGTCTCCCAACTCTGTCACAGGCACAAGGAGCAGCAGGAAAGAGAGATAACTGTGGACCTCACTTGCTCTTTTGACCCGAGCAGCAGTCTGGACACCAGGAGTCTCAGCACAGCCAGTGAGGGCAAGTACTCAGTGCAACATTTTTTTTCAGAGAGGCAAGATGAAGTCCTGCTTCCCCCAAGGCTGCCAATTACTCTGGAGTGCACCCCCAGCAATGATGGGTTCCCTGCCTCTTTCCCCCGCCACAAGCTTCCTTTGGACAATGTTTCTGGTGACTTCTGTTCGCATTGAATTTATCCCCTTCCATGTCTTTTCACACAACAGTTCTCTCACTCACCTCCTTCCTCTATATGTTCCTTTTCTCCCCAATAAAGTCCCCTGCCCAGAAAACCCAAGTGCCATGGTCTAATTCTGCTGATGGTTTCCTGAAGGACAGTGTTTACGCTACCAACCCTACTGCAGCACTGTGTTCACCCCACCTGCAGCTTCAACCACCCAGGTCCCTGAATCTGCCTTGTGGGATCCTGTCATCTCACCATGAACACACGATCTTGTCACTGCTGTCCTCCCTCTTTCTTCTCCCCATTACAGCCACATCACCTCCTCCTACATCAGTCTATGAGCTGTGCCCATGGTCCCCTGTGTCCCATATCCCCTGGGGCACACGCAGCTCACCTTCTTCATGGTCAAAGAAAATATCCCTTCGGCTACCACTTACTTATGTAACTTTCCAACCCTCCTGGGTCAAAAAAAGAGTGCTCTCCACCCAGCTGGCATCGTATAGTTGTGGTTAACATTGCTACACATTCTGAACACTTTTCCCAAGGGTGTCACCCCCAAAATTCACAAGTTGAGGCAGAAGCAGGAGGAGGAGACAGGGTGTGTGTTTGAGAGCAGAAAGAACCAATAGGAATTGTGCACGGATGGGTTGGTAGGAAGAGATGGGGAATAGGGACGGTGTGGTCTTGTGTTGGAGGTACTCCAGGTGGGATCACCCTCTCCTCCATCCACCGAAGCAGAGCCTCACCCCACATCCCCACTGTGCACCCAGGGACAGTCAACACCAACCAGCTGTGCAGGAGAACTCACACCCACCACACCCTTCAACCAAGAGGGGCCTCTTTTGGGTGCCAGAGGTCCTGTTCCTTCCCGGGTGCCCTCTCTCCTCACCTGGACTCATGCCAGGGCAGCGGGAGCCATTGCCTTGACTGCAGAGTTGCCCAGGCATGATCAAAGTGCCGCAACATGGAGTTATCTTTATGCACATTAGGGACCAGACAAGTTTATTGCATTAGCGCAGCAAACGCAAATTTTGGGGCTTTAATTAGCTGAGCAGGGAAACGCTGCTTTATCTTTAAAGCAATCTATGTATGTTTTAAGAGGAAAAAAAAGGGCTTTGAAATTAGAGACTCAAAAAAAGAGAAAACAAACCTCAAAACCACTGTATTGCTTATTGGCATTGTATTGAATCCAAATTATTTCTGGAAAAGAAATCCATCCCTGTATTCCCTCCTTTAAAAATCAGATCTTGGAGGCATCAGGGCTCATGTTCACGGGCGAGTCCAGCTTGCCATGGCATTAGGAATTGCAGAGCAGGTAGACAGGGATGGAGCAATATCCTTCAAAGGAAAGCACCCTGAGTGCTACTAGACCACTGCCTCCATTGCCTCCATCGCCCGCATGTCTCTTACTGCCCGTGATGTAAGCTGTGATCTGCAGCAAGCAGCCTCAAGGCTGTCCCTCCAATGTCACGAATGCCACACAAGTGCCTTGGGAAAGGCTTTCATCCTTGTATTGTTACCTTCTCAGGGCTGGGCTTTTTTTGGTGTAACAGCTGATCTATTCAAGTGTTCCTCATACATTCATTAGTGACTAAGGAACCAGTTGTGCCATCAGCTGTAATTAAACGTATCAAATCAAATCTTGACTGTTATTACAGAGGAGGCAGGTGAGCTTTTTTTTTGCATTGAGGGTATAAGAAAATAACTATATTAAGATCTACGCCCAACAAGACGCATGCCTGAAACTGAAAGATGCACTGCAGAGAGGCTTGGGAGATCAAAGCTTTTTCTACCTTCCTTGAAGCTGTGCTTGAAAGAAACAACTATTTTTTTCAAAATCCTGCATTTTATTTAAAGCTCAATGGGAGATGATGTGTTGCCTGTTTATTTTCAGTTGCTAGTGGTTTGTCTGCAACCAAAATAAGTGTTTTCTTAACCCCTTCTTTGCAACATCCCTCAAGGGAAGGGAGACGTATGCATTCCTGGGCCAGACCCTTATGATGCCATGGGCTTATCCTGTCCAGGACAGCCCTGAAGTCTTTCATACAAAGTCCCACGCTGCTTTTTGGGGATGTGTTTTGTGCTTTTACCACTGCAACTTCTCATTGCTGTTGCTGAGCCGAATTTCCTCCACTTGCAAGGCTCTGCCAGAGGGACACCGGCACTCACTGTAACCTTGTACAGTGCCTGGGGTTTGATTTTTAGCACCGAGTCCCATTTTAGGCAGAAGCCATTAAAATCATGACACAATAGTGTATAAATCTCCATCTGCCATGTCACATGGTGAATGACATTTTCTCATAGTGTGCTCCATCATCACGGTACCTATTTTTAAAGGGCCAGTTTAAGGGCTTGATTTGTAAAGAGCATCACGAATGGGCATGTGTCTGAATCTACCTCTACCCCCAAAACCCAAAGCTTTTGACTCTTTTAATCTACTGGCATCAGGTGGGACCTCACTGCTCGCTGTTTTGCAGGGCTTCAAGTCCAGGGAAATGTCAGCCTCAGCGTTCATTTTTGGTTGCAAAGGCTGCTTTTAAGAGTTATGGCTTCCCTGGTGTGTACCTGCTGTCATGGTCCTGCTCTCCTGATTAAGTCAGGCACTTCTTACCTGATTTCAGCAAGCTGCAGCAGAGAGTAGCACTCTTGAAGATAGTTATTAAGGCTCCACAGACTTTCACAGATAGTCTTGGGTGGTTATTAAATAAAAAAAATAACCCTACTAATAGGTCTGCTGGGGGAAAGGCTGTAGATTAGCCCAGACCATATCAGGCATCAGAGAATCCACAGGAGAGCTGTTGAAAACCAGTCTTTTAGGTACACTGAGTAGCTGACTACTGAAAAGCACCTCAAGCCCAGATTCACACTTCCACTCAATTTTCTTTCCAAGATTGCCAGCAAAAATGATGGAGGATAAATAAAGAGAGGCCAAAACACAACTTCACCCTAGTGCACCATGTTCTTCTGGTATTTTGCTCCAGGTCCTTCTCTTGTCTCCCTTCTTCTTCTCCTTATTCTACTTATTCTATTATTGTTATTAATTATTATTTCTTTCCATTTCAGATGCAAAATGAACTCCAGCCACAACACAACATCTGGGTGGCCTTGTGGAGCAGAGATGTGGTGCGGATGCGACAGGAGAAGAAAAAAGATGGAAAAATAGAGATTTGCCCTGTTTCCCCATCAGCTGTGGCAGAGCAAATTTTCGGGGCTGACCAGGGCCCAGGACAGCTCTTCCTTGAAACAGGGATTTGGTGCACGCCCGTAGGAACTGTTTTACATGAAGAAGGTACAACAGAGGGAAGCAATAAATGAAAGTTTCCTCCTATGCAAGTGAGCAGGGTGAGTCATGGAGCACTTATCCAGACAACTGAAAACAAGGAGAAGCTGTGTGTGTGGGCCCCAGCCCTGACTAGACTCCATAAATGTTCACAAAAGGAGGATAACAGGCAAAGGAGGTGAAGGGACAGGCTCCTTTCCCTATAAAAATCCCAGTAGTTAAACAGAGAGGTTGTTAAGCCATGATGCTCTGGCACCTAGAAGCTGCACCTGTGCCTTGTGTCTACCTGCCTGGGTGGGAAGCAACACTTCTCCAGCATAACCCACACTGTCTTTCCCTTCTGTCTCCACAGGACACGGACAGAAGTATTTCTTGATGATGTGTTAAAAGCAGAAGCAAACAAATAACACAGTTGGCATGGCCCAAGGTGCTGTGAAGGAGCAGCCCACCCTAGTAGGCACCAAGGTACCACCAATTTCAATGCAAGTGCTGAAGTGCCCAGATGTCTGCACAAATCTCAGCCCTCTTCCTTGGAAAAGATAGCTATTTCATACACCACAGCAAAAAGAAGTAAAACTGATCCATGAAAGGGAGGGAAAAGAAACGAGTCAGGCTTCAAGTCTTAGCACTCTTTAGCTAAACTCTGAAGTCTGACAATGTTTCCGGAAAGGCTTGTGCAGGTGTCCTGTCTGCTGTCAGGAGGTGTTCGCAGATGAGACGTAGGTGTGGTATGAAACCCGCTGCTTTTGCAATATTGCCTAAAAGCAAGGAAAATGTCCCACTTGATATGGGAGCATTAGCTTCCCCTGCTCACCAAGGCAATTCCTGGTGCATGGGGATGCCCAGAGAATCCATGTTTCACGTGCTTGTCAGCTTTCCACACTACCTATTAATTGCTCCAATTTTAGACATTTCCCCAACTTTCCCCTTCCAATCTTGTCTTCATCAAAAAGCTTTTGCTGTCAAAAGTCTCTGTTCTACCCCAAAAAGAAAGAGTTTCGTGGGGAAAAGTCAACCCAAGCCTTCCCTCTGGCTTCTTGTGGAAGGCAAGACTGGCCAAGACAGAGATGGGGTCAGAGGAGCAATGGTGGCCCCTTGTGAAACCCCTCCAAGTCATGTGGGGACAGCTTGTGGTTAGGAGAAGAGGTAAGGTCATATATTTCACATATTTAAGGTAGTTTTTGTCAATTAAAAAGATGAGAAAATGATGGTTTTTAATTCCATCAAAATGCACTTCTTGCTGTCTTAGCGAATTCCTGTTAACCTCTGGGATACAGAGGCCAAATAGTCCAGTTCACAAGAAAAAACAGGTGAATCTCCTGTTATTTTGTAATGTGACAGATGTTTCTACAATTACTGTCTTCAAATAGGCATCTTGATGAGCAGGAGCAGAAAACACCCAACTTAAAGAGCCAAAGAGCCTTTACTCTAAGTCAGTACTGACCAGGGAGACTCATCATATCTTAATAAACAATGAGGGCAAGCATTTGATGGCTTACGTAAAGACTCCTATTGCTGCTTCAAATCATGACACAATTTAAAAATCAGTCATTTTTCCTAGAAAAATCAGTTGGGTCTGAATAGCAAGGCTGTATATCTATGCTGCCAGAAGACTTCCTCTGTGTAAAAGGGAGACCCCTTTTGATCTGAGGGACTTAGCTTCCTATGGAGGAAATCAAGAAGAAACAAAGTTCACTGGGATCAAAATAAGTCTTTGCACAAGAGCAAATTTGCACACAGATGCCTGTGCATGAGGAAGGGACGTACAACCCTGCTAGCCCACTGCCGTGATGGCAGATGGGTGTTGGGGTGGGAAAGCGCGGCCAAAGCTGCCGCCTGGGAAACCAGAGGGCTTATTTGCTGAAGTGCTTAGTCATTTCTAATGACTTCTGCATCAGCTGTGGGTTTAGGAGTGACTCATCTGCGTGGGGCTGGAGAAACGCTAAGGAGAATGGCAGGGTGGCTAACAAAGCTCAATTTTTGCTGGCTAAATGAATTTGGCACCCAAGTAGCAGCCAGCAGTACTTAATAATTGCATTACAGCTGAAGTGATAAGACATAGCGATGCAGTGGTGTGGCAGATGACAGATGAGGAAGCCAGCAAATGCTGTGCTGGTTCCTCTTTGCTCTAATTTCTTTGCATTGGACATGAAAGGGGGTCTCCATGAGCAGTCATGGGACCTGCCCAAATAGAGCAGCTGATCCAGAAAGATTTTTTCACTGTGCCTTCAGATTTACTCTCTTTCATGGTTGTCTCCAAACAGACAGCACTGCAATTTGATGTGAATCATTAGCGTAGCCCCAGCCACAATGTAGCCATGGTGCTTTCGAATGCCAGCAGCTAGTGGGAGTGGAGGGTGCTCTTGCAGTTGATGGTTTTTCTAAGATACCGTGGGCTACTCTGGGGAAACCGCCTTGGTTTCTGCTGCCTTCAGCCAGCTGCAAGGCTTTGCTATGTGCATTAGTTTCTGCCACCCCAGTGTTTTGATTACTGGGGCCACCACTTTGGTGCTTGGTTCAGCATCTTTGCTGGCATGCCTGTATCCATACCTGGCTGGATGGGTGTCAAAGGGATGATGTACTGGGGGGAAAGAGGTTAGGGGAGGGGGAAATCAGGATGTGCTCCTCTCTCCTTCCCACTCTGCTGGCCAACAGAGCAGAAAGCAAAAAAGCACAGGGCTGTGGGAAAGGAAGGCAGTTTGAGGGTCCACATTGCATTTGCTCTTGCTTTCCCAAGGTGGCTGGAAGAGGTCGAGCAGCAAAATGCCACTGCCTGCTGCTCTGTGGGGAGAGGAACACCCACTTGTCCCCTCTGAAACAAGAGCAGTTACCCAGAATTTTGGGAAGCAGAAATAACATGTAGGGTATCTGCATGTCTGTCTGGCATTGACACGTGACTGGGGGCAGCGACTTGTGACCGAGTGGCAATGGACCCCTTAGCAAAATGGGAGGGATAGGGAGAGCAGCCCCTTTTATCTGCACCGGTGGCTACGTTTCCTGCTTTCAGAGCAGTGAGTTGAGCAGTTGCTGTCACTGAGGCTACAGAAAAGCATCAAAGTGCCACTTGGCATGGAGGGAGGGGAGCAGATCCACCCCTGGGGAGTCCTGGAAGGAGCTCGGCTCTTCTTGTCGACCTTTTTATTTTGCTTCCTTTAAAGGCTTGGGAGGAGGAGGGAGGAAGGACCAGGACAACCCGGTCTGAAAGAAAAAAATAAAGGCAAGTTAAAGATGTGGAGTGCTTGGCAGATACCCAAAGAACAAGAGCACAGAGACCGTGAGAAAAATGTCAGTTTACTGTCCAACTGGATGGAAATCAGATGTCACGTCGGGACTTCTTAGGACTTGTAAATGAATAAAGGACCGGCAGGAAAGGAGGGAATATTTAGCCAGGCTGGAGGAGGCAATCCAGCAGGGCCTTGATCCTGATATGGTCAATATCCATGGGACTTCTTCCTACAGGCAGCAGTGAGCCTCCTATCACGGCATAAATCCTTCACTGACAGTTAAACCAGATCTCCTGAGAAAGGACGAGTGAAGACTTCCGGGCTTTGATGTTGTCAGTAGCTGAGGAGGAGGAGAGAGGCATGAGGATGGGGAGGAAAGTCATTGCAAGCCTCACTGGGAGCTACCAAGGGCAGAGTCCGGCTGGTAAGGACAACTGCCCTGGTGGCACTGGGCAGCATCCGTTACTGTTCCCAGTTCACCCAGGTGCTTGGATGCACCGCCTGTGGATACCAGGGGATCTGCTGGGGGTGGAAGACCCCAAAGCGCAGAGTGGCAGGAGGACAGAGGGGTGGCGGAAGAGGTGAGACACTGCCTGGGGATAGCTTGCAGCAGGATGGGCCCACAACCTTCAGAGCTCGAGCGACTTTTGCCATTCCATGTGCAGTCAGACCACAACAGATGTGCTGAGATTAACAGCAGAAGCTGTCCATGCCCATGCTTTTATTACACATGTGCACACACAAGTCCACTCCCCGCTATTTTGCTCGGGATACCAGTAGATCCAGCATCTCCCACGGGACCTCCTGTTTGCATCCACTTGGTAAAATGTGAAACAGATCCAAGAAGCAGCCAGGATGCCTAATGAAGCTCTTGTAAGCCCTATCTCAACCATGCTAAACAGGGAAAAACCTGGAGACTTTTGCTTGAAACTACTCACAATTGCTCTTGGCTGAACACTCGGATGGGACCTGCCTCACATTCGCTCTTGCGTAGTGGCTAAAGTGGTCCGTGACGACCCATGGCTGGACTGAGTGAGCAGCTTGAGGGCAGGCAGTGGTTGGAAACACAGCGTTCAGAGCATCCTTTTTCAAGCACTGTGCACTGCCTGCCAGGCAGGGACAAAAGGCCCTGTCCTTACCATTTCCCAGCAACTCGCCATGGGAAGCTCATTCCTGCTTGCCCTGGGCTGGCTGTCAGCACGGGCTGGGAACGCAGCCACCACACTGGGATCTGCAGGGCCCCTTTCTATAAGGAAACAAAGCTGTGCTCCTTGCACAGGAGCACTGCAGGGCTCCCTAATTGTCAGCCATGGACCAAGGCCCTGCTGTGTGAAGAGCTAGAAATACCAACAAGGATGGCCACTGCCCAAAAATGCTCTGACTCCCACTCTGACATGAGATGGGGATCACATCTCCTGCTTGCTGGAGAGTTTTCCATGTCGACTGATGCAGCATCATTTCCTGCCGCCTCCACCCTGTGTGCGTCATGGCCACGTGCAACCTCTATCATTAGCAGTTGAGTGTGGAGCGAGGAGCATCGTTCCTGCACAGCAGAGGCCCTCCATCTGTCTGGGGAGCAGCCCTAGCACAAAGTTGACAAATACGTTTTAGGACATAGCTTCCAATACAAGCAGTTATGGGAAATTCAACCACAGGCGTGGATGGCCACCTCAACCACCAGCTTCAAGGATCTGCAAGATTAAAGCTTTGACAGCATCCTCGGTTGCAGCAAGCACATAGCCACGATGAGTGTATTTGCTCCACAGTGCACGTATCGTGTGCTTCCCCACGCTGGCTGGTGGGAAGAAATCCAACCAAGATGAACTGCACTGGGCTCGTTGCACAGCACCCCCTGGGAGCACAGCAGAGTGCTGCCCGTCCATCTCCTTCCCAAAAATTTACCACAGCATCCAGTTTTGAAAGTTGGATGTCTTGACTATCGCAAGCAGGTAAGCAGCTAAGCAAGGAAGATGTCTAAGGAAGCATGGGGTGGGCTTTGCAGCCTCCTTTGCTCTTTCTCTGGCCATGGGGGTCCAGTAGGGAAATCCACTACGAGAGACCCATGAGGAGGAGTTATGCTTGCAGAGAGGGTGTTTACCTCAGCCTTTCTTCAGGTCAAGGCTTGCACAGCAACATGCCTCCTTCCAGAGAGGACCCTGGATGCTTTGGAGGCAGGGAGGAGAAAGGGAAAAAACACAAACAGTTAGAAAATGCTATTTGGTCTTAATGGGATTTACTTTGTGCCTATGGTCTCCCTGAAGCAATAACACCACATAACAGATTGCTATTCATTAAAGGTAGAACAAGACTTGAGGGGAAGAAAAATCCACCTTTAAGCAGAGGGAAGAAGCCCATGCAGTATGCTGCCGGGCCTAGGAGGGGAAGGACGCGGAGCAGAGCAAAGCTTTGGGCACAGAGGCTCAGCTAAGTGGCCAGTGAGCAAAGAAAATCGGTGCTTCTCAGGCTATTTCAGTGCCACTGAGTTACACTGCTGGCAAGAGGGGATGTAGTGCATGGGATGGAGCTGGTAAACCTCTGCAGAAGTCTGGTTGTGTCTATGCTCAGGGCTGCAGGAACCAGCAAGTTTCAGCACCATCCCATTACCTTCAAGCCAGGAGAAATTTCCTTTGCCTCCCCATGCTTGGAGGTTAGGTTTCAGAAGGCCCATTGGCATGCAGGCTAGAGAAACAGCCTGGTGAGCAGAGACCCTGAATGCATGTGGCTCCCCTCGGGCTGGTGGGATCTGGGGGTTTTGCACACCCAGCAGCAGCTGAAGGGTTGCTGAAGATGGTGCAACCACCACGGCTGGCTTTTGGGGCCAGGGCAGCACAGTGCCAGCCCTCTGTGAGTGCAATGTCCTTGGAGATCATTATGGGAGGAGGTTTCCCTGAGCAAATGAAGTGTCCACCCCACAGAAGACTTCACCTTCAGTGAAGCCTAAGGGAGAGAGATGCTGGAGGTGGGTGAGGAGGTGCTTGAGGAGGCAGGAATGTAAAGATATGTTGAGAGAGGGGAAATGAGCCCATAGCTGTGGCCGAGGAGTCCATTAAGGCGGTGTGGAGCCTTAAAAGAAAGAACAACAGAACAACAAAACCCACACAAAGCCTACATCTGGACACTCACGCAGCTTCTTTGTGGACTTGTCGGACCTTAGAGGGGGATGTCTGGGATCGGGGCTCCCTCTAGAGGGTTTTGCACAGCCACCAAATGTCCAAGCCATGGCCTTGGGGAGCGGATGGGATGAGAACCGAGGGCTCAGTCCTTTCTTCCCCTGAGGTCCTGCTTTGCATAGGGTGGCCTGAAGAGCATGCCTCAATTGCCCTGAGCCAACATGAGCCTCTTCAGCTCTGCCAAGGGGGACAGCAGGGGCAGACACTGCGTATGCGCCTGGCTCTGCCTCCAGCCTTGGCGTTTGCCAGCACAGCGGTCAGTTGCTGAAGATCGTCGGTGCTGCATGAGGCAGGAGCTGCAGGCCTGCCCTTTTGGAAGGCTGCGGCACTGACAGCACTGGTGCCATGGTGCTTCTTGTCAGCTGGAGACAGCAGAGCCCTCAGACTTCTCAGAAACCTACAGCTGCTCTAGCATCAAAAGGCACTTTCACTTTCTAATAAACCTGCTTGACAGCTTTCTGAGATATTTTGTTATAAAATGTGATTGTAAAGCTTGTTTCACTGCTACTAACTTCATTACAGCACAGATTGCCCAGAGCAATGAGGCACTTCAAACACATCCATTAAAAAAAAAAAAAGAGACATGTTAACTCATCCTTGAGGTTTTAATTAGAGCAACTGTAGGTGGCAGGTAGGCAAGTCTGCAGCATCTCACAGCCTTTGCTAGGGCATCTCAGCTCTCCAGCTGCTCAGACCAAAGTTGCAGGTAGAGGGAGGTCATGCATCAAAAAAGTGCACTGAGAAAGAGTGTCTGGGTGCTTTTAAGGTCTCATAGAAAAAAACCTCCCCATCAATTCAAGGTCCAAACACATGAAGTAGCAGAACACCTGAAAGTCTCTCCAGACCCTTTCACAAATGATTCTGCTCAACTATGGCAGAGCCAGAGGGGACTGTGTCTGTTTGAAAGCTGCGCAAAGCTTTCTGTGGCTCGTCTGCATATGAGTCCCAGCTGCCCTGTTCACTCTGGGAGGATCAGGAGAAAGCTAGAAGAAGAGCCACAAGAAGCTGCACTCCTTTCTGATTTCCATCTGCCCTGCTGCTGGGATCAGTTTCCCCTACGCACACCCTGGGCGAAGAGGAGCAGGACACAGCTTGCAGCAGTCTGCTGCCCTGCAGGCTTCCTAGGAGGACCAGCTCCTCCCGGGGTTTGCAGCCGGTGGTGTCCTCGCTAACGTTCACTAGATGGTGCTCTACACCCTCCCTTGAAAGCCCTGTCGCAGCCAGAGCGTGGTTCTCCTGTGCTGTCTTGTCAGCTCCAGCCTTGGGTGGGAGGAGAAAGGGCTTTTCGGGGGATGTTTTCTGCAGAGGCAAAGCATGCTACACGGTGGCTGTGGGGTCTGGAGAAGCAGCCGTCTCTCAGGTTGTGCTGCAACGCAATGGGAAATGCTTAGAGGAAGAGGAGTTCGAGCAGGCAGAGGTAAGGGCAAGACCATTTGCCTGGAAGGTCCTGGTTTGCACGGATTTGCTCTCCACAGAGGAATCACGTCCTAGCAGATGATGTCCAAACTTGCCCTGACCAGGACTTAGCTGAAGGAGGACACTTTACCCCTCTCCAACCATGACTGTGGACACACGGTTTGTGAGCAACTGCTTCCAAAAGTGTCCTGGGAGCGTCAGCGCCTCCAGTCACAGCAGAGGACCACAGTGCTGGTGTATTCTCCTTCCTCCCTTTAAAAGCCGAGTGCCAGCCCCAGCCAGCTTTCCCTCTCCCAGCCGAAGCCGTGGGCTTGGGCAGGTTGTTGTAGCAAAGAAAATATAGCTGTGCTGCCTCAGCCAGAGACTGTGGAGCTGCAGAGAGCTGAAGCACTAAGCTGGCTGAATGACAGGCTCTGCCCCTGTGGAGCACCAGACACTCTCCAGCACCCTCCTGGCATCAGCCCGGCAAGCCGACTAGTGCACTGGGAGGGAGGACATCTCTTTCAAGCTTAGCAAACTAAGCTCTTAAGCAGAGCTTGTCAGCCATCAGATAAACACAGTTAGAGTGTGTTTATCACTCTATGATAGGGAATATGACGTGTTTATGTACAGCGCGGAAGTGAGGAGGCTTTCTGACTGAGGAGTTTTCTCACCTGGTGGCCAGCTCCTGTGTTTCCTTCACCAAGGGCAGCTCCTCGTCTTGAAGCCTCTGACCCACGAGTCAAAATTTTTTGATTTGTTACCCTTTTGGAAGCCAGTTCAAGCCCCCATGGGGAAGATAGAAAACACTGCCCAACAAGTCTTTCCTGAAAGTTGATTTTGCAGGTCAAAATCCCTGGAGAGGCTGCCTGTACTCCACATCATGGATACTTTCAGCATAAACAGAGTAAGGCGCCTCCTTTGACAAGCTGTCAAGAGCTTTCAAGAGGCTCTTTATTGCTCTACACACAAAGAAAACCTTGAGAAAGCTGGGAAAGCTTGAGCAAGCAGATTGTCTTTTCGAGAGTCAAAAGCCAGTCTTCTGCTCAGACGTGGGGTTTCGGTCACTGTCACCCTCCCAACCTTCATTAGGATAACTTCAGTGTAGCACAATAATTGAGGCCCAGCCTTAAAGGTATCTCATGCCGGATCTTAAGCTGGCATTGCTGCCACAGGGGAATGGGGTTGTTTCTGCAAGGTTCCAGGTAGGATTTTCTTCTGAGGCAACAGGTCGCCAATTTTTCCTGGGTTGACCAGGTCTCTCTGTGCACTCGCTTCAAGCCTTGGCACTGTCCAGGTCTCCTAAAAAATAATTTCCTGGGCATACAGAGGAGAAGTAAACAAGTCTTGGGAACCACAGTCAGAGTTATGGGCTGTGATCTCATCTAGCCTTGTCAACCATCAGGTTCAACACAGTGCAAATACTGGGATCGGGTGCAGAGCTGATTTAAGGAACATTGATAATGTCCACTGGAGATGCTGCTCACAGCAACCAGCAGCAGCAAATGCTATTCCAGAATCTGAAGACAGTGTTGCTTTGGTTTGTGAACAATTGGTGTTGAAAGGCGGGAGATGCCATCACACTTGAGGAAGAGAGCTGCCTTTCTTTCAGAGGAGGGAAAAGGAAAAAAAAAACAACATTTTTTCACCATCTGAGTTGGAGTAATTTCCCTGACCATCTCCATCCCAACACCATGGAAGGCAGCATGCTGGCAGCTATTACAGTCTCACCTGATACCAAGTGTACTTGCCTTTTGAGACATATTTGAAGATCAAGGGGATTACAGTGGGGTGTGAAGAGATGAGGGATGAGGAAACAGCCTTCAGAAGGCTGCTAGGGCCAGTGAGGAAGCTACCTGAGCCCTTTGTGCCAAGTCTTCTGTCTTCCGAGAGGCTCAACCACTTCTACATCTGTGGAAGAGAGCGAGAAGTAGAAGCTCCTTTTCCCCCAAGGGGTTCTCTGCTCTACACATCAAAGGCAACATCATGGGAAACCCCACAAGTCTGTCTCTTCCTAGAGATGCTCTAGGTCTTTCCTGGTGGGGAGTCCCTTTATGCCAGCCCCATGTCCAAGGCTTGCTGGGAGTTTTTTCCCTGCCCTCAGGCATCAGATGACAGCACCATCGGCTTGGCTGAGCTGGTGAAGGTGTTGTAGTACCACTGCCTGCCCATCCCACTGACACATCTGTGTTCCCCAGGGTGGGTAGGAGGAAAACACCTCTTAACTCAATGCTGGAGGTTTTTAGGTGGGACTAAAACTCATCTCTTCAGTGCTTGAGTTTCACGCAGCGTGGGGGCTGGTGTGAGCCAGCCCTGGATACCTCATGCTGCTCGCTTCCTCCCATTTAACAGACATGAAACATACAAAGGTTCATTAATATTGAACAAAATCCCATCTTGCTGCACCAGCATGCCAATTCATATTATCTTGACTGACTGCAGCAAGATCTCTGCACCCATGAGGGGATATCTACGTGCAAGTTGCCCTTGATAAGCAGCCAGCACATTAAAACCTGGCAGGATTTTAATGCAAGGTCCATGGGGTGATGCTTGGGGCATGCACCCCAAGGCCCAGGTTGTAGTTCCTGGCTGCCTAAGACCTGCATATCTGTAACGCAGCAACATCTGTGCCTGGATTATGCCCATGGGGGGAGCCCCGGGGACAGGTTTGCAGGCAGAAGAAGGGGTGGTGAGCAGCACTGGGGTGCCACGCAGAGGACATGGGCACTAACATCTGAGTTGGATAGCCAGGACAGCTCAGAAACATGAACTGTGCATTGGTGTATCATGTGCATTTTTGGGATGGCTGTTTGCTTTGCCTTGGCTCCTCCCTATACAAAATGATAACATGCAGTCGATATTGTGCTCAAAAACTTGCTGCGGAGAGCAGAGAAATCCATATGCAGACGTGCAGCTGGCTCTGAAGGATTTGGCTTTGATGCAGTGTCAGGCAGCAGCTGCTGCCTGGCTTCAGTGTCCCTACTGCCATGCTGGCTAGAGCTGCTCCAGCATCTGGGACACCTTGGCCTGGTGGCAGCTGTGAGACCGAATTCCCCAAAGGGTGTCAGGGATCCTCCCTGCCCCAGCCCAGGATATGGGCAGGACCATCTCAATGCTGAGAGCTCTCAGCCACCGTCTTCCTTCCCCTCCTCCACGTGGTGCCAGTGCTGGAAGAACAGGGAAAAGTATCAGATGCTGCAGAAGTCCTGGCCTCATTGGTACGCTGCCTGCATATGTTTTGTGCTAACACTGTGATAATTATCAAATGCTTGCTTTCCATTTTCCCAGCCAGGCACCAACATTATTGCCATTGCTCATTTGCTTGTGTCTTCCGGAGTGTCCTCAAGGACTGCCTTTGCATTTGCCTGAACAAGATGTTCTTGTCTGAGGAACCACAACAGTGTTCTTCCTGGTTTTCCACCCATCCTCATAAACCACACCAGCAGCTTTTCTCCCTGCTAATTTGAGTAGCGTGCGTTCTTCTGGCTAGTGTTATGTACGAGGACAATATACCCTTTATTTCCCATCAGCTTTTGGTTAGGTGAGCCCAGTGCTCCAGGTCAGAGAGCTGATGTGCCTGACAGCATGATAGCACGAGGAGATGCATAAAAACAGTATCCCAAAGCAGATTGGGTGGTGTCCCGCCAAGGAGATGTCAGAAGCATCCGAACAGTGGCTTCCTGCATAGGGGTAGAAACATCCACAGCATTACTGGTATGTAGGGCCTGTCCTAGGTATCAAGGTGCGATCAGACAATAACAGCCCATGCAACACCTCTACCTGCTGAGCAGGTAAAGGAGGACACGTGTAGTCCTAAGCCAGCCTGGCCATTACAGGTCAGTGGTATATCAGGCATGAACTGTGGGGTTTTCTGCACTCACCTGTGAGCTGATAATAAGTCCTTGCACAAGTGTTCAATTAATTTATGCATGAGTGCTCAAGTAGTTAATGCATGAGCACCTATTTAATCCATGCATGAGCACCCAATAAATTTATGCACAAGAGTACAAATAGCTAATGCATAAGCACAGAATTAATTAATGCATGAGCACCCAACTAATTTATGCATGATAACCCATTTAATTCATGCATGAGACTCTGATTGGTCAATGCATGAGCACCCAATTACTTCATGTATGAGCATCCAAACAACGCAAGCCTAAGCGAGCTGTTAATTCACACTTGGGTGCTTGAGGAGTTCATGCATTAGTGCTCCACCCATGCATGCCTGAGCACCCTCTTTGCTCGTGCATGAGCACCCAATTAAGTCATGCATGGGCACCCAATTAGTCCATGCATGGGTGTTTGATCAGCTCGTGCATGACTGTTTACCTGAGTACATAATCGCTTATGTTTTCTTTTTCTCATTACCAACGCAATGATTAGAAGTTTGTGTTAGCTGGCAATAAATTAAATTAAGTAAAAAATCCTCACCGATAAACAGCATTTTGCTGGCTGGTGTGAAAGAGTGGTGTGGGAACGGGCTGCCCTGGGGATGGGGATGGTGCAGCCAGGGAAGAAGGTGCAGCCAGTGCTGTGGCCAATGCCTCTGACAGCAGTCGTTGCCATGCTTCAGCAGCCATCACGGCTCCCCTGCACTTTGTTTGGCATGTCCTCTCTATACATTTGCCTGCTCTTCTTGTTTTGCCATTTAAGTGAAGACGATGTGGTGCTAGCACCCAAGGTGTGTTCACATCTCATGCAAAAGTGGGGACCCTTTAGCGCTCATCACACTTGAAAGACTGTTCCAGAGCTCCCAGCACAAAGCCAAGCAATCCTCCTGTGAATGAGGACAATCCTGCTCTTCTGCTCTACAGACCCTTGCAGAACAGGAGGACCCCCCAAGCCCATCACTCTGACTCCCACAGACCCAGCTGATGGTCACATGGTGACCGTGATGGTGACCGTCTCCTGACCCTGCCAGGAGATACCTGCAAAACTCATCACACTGCTCTCTTCCAGCACTCCCAGTTCACAAGGATAAAAAACAGAAGGGCCTGCTGGAAATGGACCATGACTTTGCCCCTGCTGTTGTTATCAGGCATGCAGTGGATATCTCCTTATGATTTCTAGTCTTCTTTAAAGACATCCAGGATAAGCTTTTGTCTGATGGGACATTTGATACCGAGTCCATCATTATGCCTTGTGGGAACTTTCTCATGCTGAGGATAGTAGGATGGGTCTAGGAGTAGGCTGAACAAGGGGACATGCAGTGGGTCTCCCAGGAGGCTGCATTTTGGGCAGGGACCATGGCCCAAAGCAACGACAGCATGCAGATATTTTTGCCATGCTATTTTTAATGCGCTTATGGTAAAGCACTGGGGCGAGGAAGCCCAGGCTCATGCCAGTCTGGCACAGCTCTCAGACATCTCTGCTCAATCCCTCTGCTCTGCTTTCAGCCCTAGGGCCATCTGATAGCAAATTATTCCTTTATTCTGTTCCTGCAAAAGAAGTGGCAAAAGATGCATGGTTGCCAGGGAAAGTGATAGCAACCACAGGAACAAACACACATGCAATTTTTTTTTCTCTCTTGGACTCCGACCGGCGTCCTGGCTCTGCCGGGAGTGGGGTCAGGCTCTTGGGCTGCTCCAGCATTTTTTCCCACATGTTCAGTCCATGCATGAGTCCTGCCCGAGCCCATAACGCTTTGCTGAGATGCCTTTGACAGAGGGAGCTGAGCTAATCTCCCAACAAGGGGCTGTCCCGGCTCTACGCAGATAAAATAAATATTTAGCTTGAAAACATCTAACAGTTTTCAAAGAACCCAGCATGGCCCAAGCGTGTTTAGACTGTGTGCATAGCAAAGGGTGCTGATGCCTTTAATCATCGCTATATGTATTCGTCACTTTTATCTGGAGAACTTCATAGTCCTCCGCAGGGAGTCTTGTCCTGTTCATCTCTGCTTTACAGACAAGAAAAAGGAGGCACAGCCAGTGAGGGCTGGATTTGCTCCAAATCCGGAGGACGAGTGTTTGGGTCATCATCTTTTGAGCCAGTCTACTTTGTGTTTCCTCTCCAAGGCCAACATTCCTCCAACAAGATGCCTTGAAAAGTGACAAGGCACCAGCAAGAGTCTCAGCAGTGTTTTCCTGCTGCTGGTGGTTATGGCCGGTGTGGCCAGTGCCACTTGTACCTGTATCTTGCTACACCCATCGCCCCTGGCTGCAGCTGGGCAATAGGTTTGCAAAATTGCTCTGAATTGCAGATGAAAGGCAATCCTTCTTTCTGCTTTGGTGTTTTACACCATGGTGTAACATCTCTTCTCTCCAGCAGGCTCAATTTTATTTATTTATTATTCCTTTCCACGGATGCTTTAACATCAAGTAATTAGTACTGAAGGCAGCATCAAGCCAAGAACAAATTAGGTCATAACACGATGTCTCCTCTGCCTGGGTGCTCTGGTTTTTGGGAGCCCAGCAGGAGAACCTCCTACCTTCACTCTCTATGAGCTCCACTGTCAAGAGCATCATGCAGGAGTTGCGGTGCCCTGGGGCTGCAGGCAGGATGGTCTCTGGGGAACACCGCCCAGAGCATGCTGCTGCTGGTGATAGGTGTAAAAGGGAAGCCTGCCCTGATCCCTGCATCTCCTCCACTCTCACGGTGGCTGAGAAGGAGCCGGCCGAGCCCTAATCAAAGAAATGAGGTGTTTTTTTCTCTGGAAGCTATATGGGCTTTAATGAGAGCCTGATCCAGGGACTTCTAACCCCATTTTTTAAAAAAACCTCTTGAATTAACACATTTGCTCTCTCAGTTCAAACACATATTTCCCCTGACCCACAACTTCTTCCATGCAACATTCTTCCAAATCAGATTTTCCCTGGAAATTTTAGTGAAAACAACTGTCTCATAGCTTCAGCAACAACCAACCCAGCTGATACAGCCCTCCAGAGAAAACATTGCTAAACTGCTGGGTTATGCTCAGATGGAGGTGGCCAGGCACAGAGCAGGAGAGAGCCTGGGCAGAAGCTGGCCCAAGCCTGAGGAAGGAGGTATTCCTCAAGCATCCCTGGACTCAGTGCTGAGGTTGTCCACCCAATGGTGGTTTACAGATGGCCCTGCTTTTCCCCATCTTTTCGTTTAGCCACAGAACAAATCCCTTCACAGGATGACAAGTGTAAACCCAGCTCTTGTCTATCAGACAGAGAAGTACGCCTTCATGTCCCAGGCCAGAGGGCCCAGGGGACTTGGGTCACAGCCCAGGCTGGGCTATGAGACACACCAGCATTTGCCTGGGCCCTGAATCCCCTTTTCAGGAACAAAACTAATTTTTCAGGCTTTGGGTTCTTAAGGCCACAAGCTTTCCAAGAAATTTTAAATCCGGTAAAATTCACCCAAATCCTATAATCACTCATGGAAAGGCTGGACTGATTATTTTAGCTAAAATGTTGGCAGGTTTCCAGCTTCATGAAATGCAGCTTTGCTGAAAGAAAAATTCCTCGTGGGCAAAACCGCGTATCAGTGGTTTTTGAAAACAAATGAAAATAAAGCATTTCAGAAAAAAACACACCTTTAAAAATAGCCTTGATGCTATCTTTAGCCCCAAGGCTGGAAGAGGAAGGTTCACACTTATTTTTCATGTTTCCCCAGAACCCAGCTAAAAGAAAAAGGGGCAGGCTTCCCTATTTTTAGGCTCCTGTTCCCACTGCAGATGCAAGGAAAGCAATTTTCCCAAAGCTGGCTGGAGTTCAGCCTGCCCCAGCTCTGGAGAAACGGCTTGGAGAGGGTTTGGGAGACCAGGAGCTGTTTGTAGGTGGCCAAAAGTAGGTTAGGGATAGCTCAGCCTAATCATTTCAGGGCAGTTGCCAGGGGCTTTCTCACAGGGAGGTCTGTAAAAGATTAACTGAGTGCTGCTGCAGCCCCTCATCACCACTTAAAAAAGGCCTTTGAGGCTCTCCTTGCAGCTCATTTCAGAGTGGTGAGAGCAGGGTGAAAAGCAGCATCTGGCCCTGTGCCACACATGGCAAGGTGACCACAGGCTCACTCTACCTCCTCACCCGAGCTGCTCCTCGGCTCTGGGGTGCACAGCTGGGCAGGGAGACATCTGGCTCCACGGTGTCATCACTCTTCTCCAAACCCTTAATAATCTCCTGGAAGTGCAAGGACCAGGATTGCACAAATCTCTCAAGACATTCATGTACAGTAGCTTTAGAGGCACAAGGGTGCTCTCAATTTTACTCCTTTCCTAACCCTCCCCAACACATGGTTTCCCTCTGCTTCTGCTAGATGAGGACATATTTGGGTAGGAATGGCTACCATAGCTCGAAGCTCCTTTGCCCAAGTGGCAGAGGCCAGCTCAGACCATGTCTTTTGAAATGCGCACAGCCTCATTTTACCTGTATGCATCCTTTAGTACTTACCTACAATGTCTTTCATCCATCATTTGCACTGCCCACTTGCAGTTTCGTAAGAGCTTTTTGCAACTCCCCAGTCAATCTTCTTTTTCAGCATCCTAAACAACTGTCCGTCATCAAACTATCTCTTGGCTTTATGACAACTCTGTTATCCAATCCAGGTTTAATGACACATGCCACCAACCACCTCCCTTCCTGGAAAGGAACACCTCCTCTATTTCCCAGCTTTAATCATCTATGGGAAGACATTGCCTTTAATGCCATAGCTTTTGGGTTTCCTTAGACACCAGTAGCAGTATAAAACAGTTCCCACTTGCCTATGTTCTTTTTGAGTCCTTCAGAGAAGTTGAAGGTTTACAAGACGTGACTTCCTTCTATAAAATCCTATTGACTCTCCCCAGCGAATTAATAAATGAATTGTACCCTGTGGTCTAGTTTCTAGTCACTTGACCACTACAGACATCGAGAAAGCCCCTGGAGGCTCTCTTTAATGTCCTGTGGAAAGGCAGTGCAGCTGCCCTGGTCCAGGAGCCGTTTGCAGAGCTCTTGCTCAGGAAGATGAAAAATCTTCTGGGTATTCCCATGAAGTAACTGCTGCACAGCCTCACACCAGCTACTCACCTTGCCTGGACTCCTTAATCCACAGACCAGTGGATTTAATACCACTGTATGAAAGAAGGCAGCTTACATAGAGGCTGCTTGGAACATGCTAGCTGAGGTCTTGGGCAGCAGAGCTTACAAAATAGAAGTTTAATGAACAGGGTGCTGGGCAGAGGAGTTTCAGTCATACATAGGAATCTGCATCGCCCAATTCTTTGCCTCTACGGTTGTTGAGGACACCCAGGAGCACCCCAGCCAGGGAGGGGTAGCTAGCCCCAGAAAGGCACGAGAGTCCCTGAAGAACCCAGGGCACGAGGTAGGAGCCAGGATACTTGTTTTTGGTGATTTGCTTACACTTTACAGAATTAGCAGACTAGTGGAATGAGTTGCTTTATTTGGAAAAAAAAAAGACAAAAAATAGTGCAACTGAATGACAAGATTAATTGCATTACACTGATTTTGTTCTTTGTTAAATCCAAACACAATAGCACATACTACTTTAGAAGAATTTACCTTTGTAATAGCATTGCAAGCTATTTAGCATTTGAAAGCAGCTACCATGTAGGAACACTTTCCAGGCACCAGTGAGACACCATCAACTCTCAGGTAGGCACAGGAAATAGAAGCAGTGGTCCAACAATTCAGTCAATCCACTGTTAGGCTTCATAATACCTCTCCGGAAACGGCGAAACCACATGAGAAAACACTGCTCCAGGTTGAACTCACTCCACCAGTTCAAAAATTTTTTTTCCCCTTGAACAGGCTTCCTTTGAAGCAGCAGGCTTTACCCAAGATCAGGTATCATCTTGTCTGCACATCTACCCTCCTGCCAGAGTGGCTGCAAACCATCCTCCAGTGGGAGGCATCCAGCCAGCACAAGTTGTGCACTACTCACTCTGCACAGCTCAGGAAGAGGAAGCCCACCGCTGCTGCCTGACCCAGATCTCATCTGTCTCACAGGCAGAGCAGGAACAGCGGGAAGCTGCTATTATTGTGGTTCCACAGATAGAGGTACTGACATAGTGACTAGCTTTACTGAGAAAGTCAGGAAAAACCAGGGCAGAGACCCAGATACCTTAATGTATGCTGAGTAGTGAATGCATCTTCAGTTTCTAGAGCTACAACAAGCTTAAATAGGTTGGAAGCTTGCAATTGTGTCAGAAGTATTCAGGCATTCCTCCTCCCCCCTTGCATGTCAGAGCTGACAGACAAAACTAGATCTCTAGAGTTGTAGTATCCGTTCCCATCACGATGAAGAGAAGCAGGAAAGGGAGCACTTGCTGCCTGCAGATCTACTCACACCTCTGGGGCTTGTAGATACCCAGAACTGAACAGCCAAAGGAATGATAGACCTCCCGCTGCCCACCTTGACTTCCAGGGGCAGTTCACTTCAAGCAGCACTTTAAGAAAAACGAACTACTGAGGAAAGAATATGAACAACTCTCTGGGCAAGCCTGCCAAGTGCCTGTTGACAGCCCTCGTTGCACTGGCAGGAACATAGTGCCACAGCTCAGTCAAAGGTGCACAGGGCTGTTCAGCTGAAGGACCTTTTCCTGCACTGGTCCAGAGTCAAACCAAATGAAGGAGCATAGAGATTCAAGGTGGGACTGTAAGTAACTGATCTGAGGGAACTGGGTAAGCAGGACAGGTTTGCAGACATAAACCATCTGCATTTGGAGTGGAAGGAAACAGTTAGAGAAGAGCACAAGGCAATCAATACTGGAAGGAAGGACCAGCGGATGCCCAATTCTTTTTTCTCCCTTTGAAGTATCTGCCACAACCTGTCAGAGGTCTCAGGCCACTGTGCCTGATGGGTCCAGGGTTTCTGATGCTTCCAGTGGTCTCTTACAGTGTCTCCATGTGACTAGTCCCAGTCGAACAGCAAAGATCAAGCAAGCCATTGCCAGTAGAACAACTAGAAAAGACGTGCAGAAGCATGTTAGTACATGAGAGAAAGATCTGTGCTTCTCATCATACCCCAGCTCCCAATACAGGGGACATTCAGCAAAAGAGGAAAAAAGAACCCCCCCTGTATAAAAGTCATTACCCCCCATCAGAGTTGTATTTCACAGAGCTCAGTTTCACTGCTTTCCAGTCAAACTCACCAAATGCTGCCAGGTCAAAGCATGTCTAAGAGGGGGAGGCTTTATGAACACAGGAATAAAAATGCATTACATTAACAAAACACTCCAAGAATAGTCAAACTATGTAAAGAAACATGCACTAGTCTGGGAAAAGCACATTCGTGTCCTACCAGCCAAACTAGCTGAACCACTAAGAGTAAAGTTTTGCTGGTAAAAATGCACTTACTGCAGGAACACAGATGTCTGCCAGAGATCACACATACCTCCACATTCCTGGTGGCTGTAACCATCAGGAGAGGAGTCTCCAGTGCCCTCATGCCTTTGACAGACAAGCTCTGCTAAATTCTGCTGGATGCTTTTAGGCATTACCAGGCTCCTGCTGCCTTTACAGCAAAAAGGAATGTGTACTGGAGTGGCTGTAATGGTGGTATCAGCTCAGAAATTAGCTTTAGTCAACGGTAGATGGCAGTGGGAAGGTTGAAGCGTGGAAACGTGTTCCCTTCTGCTGACCCTACAGTGGGAACAGGCATCTCTGACTGCTACAGCAGAATTCAGAGTTCATACAGCCCAGTTCCTTTCAAGCCAGCATATAACTAGTCATAATGGCATAGCTTTTTCCAGGCTGTGACTGTACAGTATTCAGACAGCTTAAGCCCTTTTACAACAGATGACTACACTCAACTCAGCTGCAGTGGCCTGCAGTAGACATATAATCCCAGGAAAACTTGTTAAGGCTAGCCTGAGCTCTGCTTAGGAAAGGAATATGTGCAGGGTTTTGCATAGTGAAATTTAGATAAAACTCCTCCTTGGGTCAGAAACCTACTCTCTGCTGCTATATGCCAAGGGATATAATGCTAATGGAATTCCACAGCCTTCATGCCAGTCCTGCTCTTGCTTTGGCCCACCATGCATTGGTGGAGATACCAGCAGAGGACTCAAGTGGATGATGGAGAATTGTAGGGCAAACTATCGCACTGGAAAGGGAGCTTGAGGCAACACAAGGTTTGAATCCAGCCCCAGCACTCATTGTCAATGATTTCTGCTCTACTCTTTACTTTGCAAAATGAACACCTTCTAATAAATCCCTAGTTATGCTTTTTATAAGTAATACTTTCCAAGAGGCAAGTATGCCTTTCTGCCCCTTACACACAGGAAAGATGTGGAAGTGTTTACTGGCCTTCTTTTACAAGAGTTGGAAGTAGTCCAAAAGATTCACCTATAAAAATGTTGTTGGTCGTTGGGGATGAAAATGAGAAATTCTTGCATGTGCTGCCAGTCAGAGCTATTATGACCACTGGGTAGATGGTAAGGTTATAGCGGACATGCTTGTCAAGGAAGAAGTTTTCTAGATAAAACCTGTGAAGAAAGAGAGTCACCAGACTAAGCATTTTCTCAGTACCTTTTCTTCGACAGAAAGTTTAATACTGGAATTGGACAAAGAATGTTTTTTCTGCAGGCTAGTTTGGACCAGAGTCTGAAATTGTTCATTTACTAAAATTCAGAAGATTAATTAAAAAATTATCTAGAGGTAAGTTTAGGGAAAAAAAAAAAAAAGAGCTGTGTTTCATATGTTTACCATATCAAGCCCTCACCTGTGAGCCTAGGTTGGGCTCATGTAAGTTGTGGCAACCTGGTTCCTGGCCCACAGCATGTACTTATTGGCATTGCTGAGGGTCACGAAAGAAAAGTGCTGCCCCAGGCTCCCTGTTCACCTGCTATGAATTATAACATAGGCCTTTGTACTCAATGTTGGTACAGGGACAGACTATGACAGAATTGGTTCAACTGAGGTTCAATCCATTTGTGAGAGTTGGAAGAGGTCTTTCAGGCTTGGTGAGAACCTCCAAGTTTGCTTACCATATCACTAGATCAAGAGCAAGGATGCTTAGAGCAGCAGTTGTTGCAGTCTCGTTGGACACATTCCACTTGTAGATCAACACAATAGAAAAGTTCAGCAGAGTGGCAATGGTGGTCCATGTTGCATACAGCGCCAGCCCATTCTGTACCTGCCATATAGCACAGCAAGATGACAAACAGTGATAAAGAAAGTAATTCCTGTTTGTCTTTTGTGACCCATAGGTCCTGGGACAGTTAAGTCAGCCTTCTGGACCTAGCTGCAGAAGTCGTCCCTTGACACAGAGAAGAGTTGAATCTTTGGAGTCCCCAAAGTAGCTCAGAGATCCATCCCAGTGGCAGGTGCAGATGTTTCTCACCCGCACCCCAAAGTGGACAGTCTACCTGGCTGCCCAGCCCAGTTGTTGCAGGCTGCTGTAACTGGCAGAGAACTGTTTTTTGAATCTCAACAAGCTCATAGCAAACGACTTTGCTATGTGGAGCCTGCAGCAGGCAATATCAAGGACTGGAGTCACTCCTGAGAGTGGATGGGGAATCCAGCTATTCCCAGTTCCTTGTGTTATACTGGTGTCTCAGGAACTGAAATACAAAGATGTAAACTGAGCCTGCTCCCAGTTTGGGCCAAGAGATTTAGAGACATTTCCAGCAGAGTCAGTAAGAACTTTTCTGTGCAGACTCCCAGCTTTACAGACTCCCTCTCCACTGGAGACCATCCTGGCTCCTTTGACATGCTTTTTCAGCTGATCCACTTTCTCACTGAGCAATGCCAACATCAAGCAAGGGAACCAAAAGTGGTTGAAGCACACATAGCAGGCACGGGAGGAACTGCAGTGTGAGGCATTCTGTGTGAGTAGGAAGGGTCTGGGGACAGCAGGTTGGAGCTAGGAAAGAGGAACCAGGAGGGAATCGAGGAGTGATGGAGTATGTTTATCTTATTTTCTCTGTGCAGTTTGCCAAACATCCACGCTTCTCAGACAGCTGAAGAGTAATTTTCTTCCAGAACTTGGCAGAACTCAGAAAGGCAGCTGTATTTGAAACCTTGAGCAGCGTACACTTCCCCATATACGAAATTAATAAATTTTTGTAGTCATATGACAGGGACATCACCATTAGCTATAGCAACAGAAGTCACCCTTAGCAATGGCTTTTCCTTCTGCAAGAAATAGTTGTCTCTCCACCCCAAACACAAGACTGGGGTGAAGTTTTCATATATCACTGAAAACTTCATTCTGTAGTAGCTGGAGAAGTACAAGGGATATACCTTGCTCTGAATTGTTCCCATGATGTCTGATAGGAAACTGAGATGCAATTAAACCTGCATATATCTGCAGCAGACGTAAGTTAAAGTCAGGGCAGAAATCTTCCCTTACTCATTACTCATCTCCTGTCATTGACTTTTTCATTCTTGACACCTTCAGCAGCTTTTTTTTTTTTTAGCATTTACCAACAGCAGACTCCCAAATGCCACCTACTAGGATGCGGATGATCCAGAGCTCAGCTTTGTGACCCTTCATAAGCCACGAAGAATGGATGCTCAGTGCTCGGTGTGAAATGAAGAGGGCGGCACAGGTAGTAAGAGTGATGGCTGCCAGGAGCACCAGGGCTGGGAGGAGGTATCTAGGACAAAGATACATGGACACACACAATGTACAATATACTTTTTCAGTGGTGTCACAATGCCTTAATTTGTAGCTTTAGTGTCTGGCCTTTACTGACTTTAGGTTAATTTGCCTTTAATAAAGGTAATCACTACATGTAGCCCTCATTTTAACATACTGCTGGTTTACTCTGTTAATCACAAAGTTATTTTCCTGACTGCAGCTGATTTCTTCACCTCTTGACAACAGTGCTATTATGAGCCCTTCATGTCACCATGATTACGAAAAAGATCCAAGGCAAGGAGCTTAACTGTATTTATGAAGAAAGGCATGGCCCCTGTGTTACCTGTGCAGAAAAAGACAGAAGAACAGCCACTCTGAGGAGATCTTGGACAATAACAAATCTACCTCAGAGGCAAGATTAAAGCATCATAACCCCAATTTCTATGAAAGCTGTCTTTTGCCAAGGCCTGCCATAGAGTTTTACAGGTGTGATTAAGTGTTCACTCATAGGGAAAAGTGCAAAATGAAGTATTGGGATAGTCCCAACAAAATGGTTAGAACGCATTTGTAACAAAAAGCAACTTACTCTCGGTCCCACAGAAACAGCCATCCTACATTGAAGCCATTATTCAGAATCCACACCACATAAAAAGGTATTGGCAACAAGTCCGGCTTTAGGTAAACACATCCAATTTCATTCCTGCTAGGAAAAAGTTGGATATGGAGAAAGGGAAACAATGCCTGCATTGACCAGCCAGATTTTCCTGGCTTTATTCTCCTTGTAGAGATAGGGACTATGGTAAAGTTAAGCATTCAAGCTTAAATCAGACTATTTCTCCTCTGCGGCCTTCTCTGATGCAAAGTACAGTCTCTGTGGCTTTCCACATCAGGGCATTGTCCCATGGTGCAGAACTTCCTGCTGGTCTCTGCACCACCACAGATTTAGTGGGTGCTAAGAACTGCTCCACAGATGCTGCAAAACTTGTGCCACTGGTGGTGGTAGCAGTGGTATGATCATGGGATTTTAGCCCAGTTCCCAGGGAAAAAGGCTTACGGGGTCATAATGTGCTTGCACATATATGTACGTGGACTTGATCACTTTTGTGCAAACATACTTTATTCTTCCTTCAACTTCAGTGTTGCCCAGTAGCAACTGAGCAACGGCTTACAAGTCATGTGAAAACAGCAGATACACAAGACAAACTAAGCAGTTCTTGTTCCCCTTTGACAGAAGAGCTGCAATGTAAGTCCATCCCACAAAAGACATCACTGAATATTACAGATATTGCATGATACTGCAAGAAGTAGTTAATGATCTCATAGCCCCAGGAAAAGCTTTGAGTCCAGTTCAATCCCCCAAGAGACTTCCCAATGGCAATTCTCTGATCTCTAACAAGTAAGACTCAAAGTATTAACTCCTTAACTCATTAATTTTGGCCACCATGGATTCTCAGCATTTAGCAGTGGGTAGGTGCAGCTACTAGATAAGTCTGTCGGATCATACAAATTAGTGGAAACCAGGCTTCACAGAACAGCTTACGTGCTTTGTAAGCTGTCCACACATTAGCGCAGTTCATATACACCTCCAAAGTGCTTCCCAGCTTTGGATGCTGAACCTAAGAGCAACAGAGCTTCAGCATTTGAAGTTAAGAGGAGTAGAAGTGGGTTTACTCTGACTAGAAACCCTAGACAAGGGGGTAAGAGGCTGAGCCATGCAAGGGAAGAGCCAATGTCCCTCCTTTATACTCTAAGCAGGGAAAATACCTTCGACAGATCCCTGACAAGGCGTAGAGAAGCCAGGCAAGCTGCCAGGCATAGATGACATTCCAGATGAGGAAAGTCCAGCCAGCTGGTGTGAAGTCAGTGTTATATTTCTCCGAGATGTTTCCAGGGGTTGTCCTGAACAGACCTGCAGTAGTGAATGGTACGGCAGGCAAAAGTGTTAATCCATACTAAGGATGGGGAAAGACTGCTCATTTCCCTAACCCTGCAATCTTCCTCAGGGCTTAGTCCACACCTCAGTGGATTCAAGGGAGATGAGAGGATGCCCTTGGTGAAAACAAGCTGTGTGCTGAGGTTGGCTTGCCTTTAGACACCCTTTATGGGATCACTGTCACTTATGGGGAACACTAAGCGCCTTCTTCCCTCTTACACAGAACCAGAAAAGCCAGTTCCACATGAAAGTCAGAGAGAAGCACAATGTTCGTTTCTGACAGATTCAGCTGGGTAGCGTTCAAACCAAGCACCATTGCCCTCTATAAAGCCACAGCAGCAGCCCAAACAGCTTCCACCAGGGATACAAGTACAGCATATGCAAAGACCAGCTTTCACCTGCCACTAGATCCAGGTTCACCAGGGACAAGACCATTTACTTGGGTTTCAAGGGACTGGATAGGGCTCAAGCACCTGGCTGTAACACCTGGAGAAAGCACCAGCTACTTCCACCTTTCACAAATCAAGGTGTATGTGGAGAGGTAGTGAGGTGACAAACAGATCTATCTCATCTAAGGCACCTTGTATCATTAAATGATACAATGCATGAACCCCACCTCTGAGAAAAAGTTTGCTTGCATTACCTTTGAATATCCCAGTGGCATTTCCAGCATTCAGTATCACCATGATTGTGAATGTGGCCAGAGACAGGAACATGACAAAAATCTTCATCTTGTGTATAGCATCCATTTTACCCTGCAACAAATTAGAAATGTTGTTAAGCTGTCCTAAAGTATGTTCTATGACCCAAAGAGTGTTTTAGAAATAAATCTGGGGAATTTACCATGTTAAATGCTAATTTTTGTGGTGTTTTCATAAGAACTAAAAAAGGCCTTGCATGGGCTAGGGGCCATCTTTCTTTGAACCAGCATCCCGGTGACAGCAGTCAGTGTCAGCAGCCCAGAGAGCAGCCCCAAAACAGGGCAAGCAACAGGTACTTACCCAGAACACTCTTTCAGCAGCTCAAGGATTTCTAGTAGTAGCAGCACATTTAATAGTCTCTTATGGGTTTTTAAGACTGTAAGCTCTCCACATCCATGAAGTAATCTGATGATCTGGGCAAAAACCTCTCTCCTGTTGTCTAAGCTCGGCTGTTACCTCCCTCTTCCAATCCCTAACACTGTAACAGCCAAAGACCCCCATACCAGTTTCACACAGAGAACATACGCTACAAAAACCATGGAGGGCTGCCTGATTTCTGGACAACCCTGAAGAACAGAATCACAGAGGCCTTGCCAGGTTGCAGAATTGAAATGGGAAGCCATGGAGTGTTCAGCAAGCAGCCTGGTCTGCCACCAGCCATCACTTACTGGCATAGGGCAAAAGACATAGCTCAGGTATGTCTACGGATGTATTGCAAAGGTTAAAGTCTAAATAATTAGCAAGCAAGTGTAAAAGAGGGATTCCAGCTTATGTCATACTGTTGTCATTTTGCTGAAGCAAACAGGCCTATCAATTTTGCTCTCTTTAGGAAAGAGATACGAAAACATTAAAATCTGGCTTTACAGAGTGCCTTTTAGTTCAGTATAACTTTTCACATGTACTCTCTAATCCTGCAACTCCTACAAAATAATCACTTCTTTTCCTGGTGGTATTACCTCCTCGTCTACTGGCTGCAAGTAAGATTTAAATACTTTTGCAGGTCTCGAGAACTTTATAGATCATAAAATCTACATACTACATTTTTTTTCCCCAAGGCTTTTAAGTAGTGACTTGAACACTCCCAACTGATCTCCATTAGTCCAGCATTTGTTCTGTCAAGGAAGAGTTCTGTGCCACCCTGTAAGAGGAAGCGTACTCGCACCTGTACTATAGGCACCAGCTTTATTTCCCTTTGCAGCTCAGCACTTGAGCTGCCTTCTCTACACAATGGCAGTTCAATGTCTGCCAGGGTTGGCAGGAATATTAACTGAGTTTTTCTAAGCTGTTCAGCATTGAGCTAGTAAATTACAGTTCCCACTTCGGTGGATAGTTTTACAGTTCCCGGCTTTGTCCATGAACTGACCTGCATCACCAGGAAGTGGGAGGGGAAATTCTATTTTCTGTAAATCCATACAAGATTTTGCTTTTTCACTTCCATGTAAACAGAAAACCACTTTTTTTTTTTTTAAATGAAAGTCCTATATGGAAGTACTCATTTAACTCAAGATATCCAATCCCAATTAGATTTGTCAGTCAAATTCCAAAATAACGTATTATCTTCAGATACAATGAATTAGTAAATTCTGAAAAGAAAAATCTGCTTGCATTGTTAAAGATATCATTCCTGACTCAGGACATAACTGACTTGCAGATTTCTGAAAGCTAGGAAAAAGTCGGAGAGGAAACATCACTGTACACTTGCCCAATTCCTATGTTCTTTCCTTGAACATTGACTTTTGACCACTCCAAACCAGTACATAGAACTAGATGGTCCTTTGATCTCACTGTGAGGCCGAATGTATGTTCTTCTGGCAGTCCTGTAATTGAATTCAGCACCACATTTCTTCTTTATTAGCATATTCAGAAGAGACTTGATTACACAGCTTCAGAGAAACCCATACTTTCTTAGAGAGGTCTAGGGGGAAAGCCTTATTTTAAAACCAGTCAATAATTTCGCTACTGTCTCTCACCTCCTGCCTCCCTCTAATTTGTTGCTGGCAATAAAAGTCTGCAATATTTCCCTGCCTGCAGTTATCAATCACAAATACCTTTTAGAAGAACCAGAAGTGTTACTCACAAGGATCCACACAGGCTTTTTGGCAGCGTCTTACAGATGTAGTGCTGGGGAGTCTCCACCACTCAATCTTATCTAAAGAGACTTTCAGCAGATTAATAATCACGCATTATTTAAAAATAAAATCACAGTAGTTAGACATGCTTTCTCTCTGTGAGCTGCAGACTCCAACTGGCTGAAGCCTCCCAAAAACAAGCACTTACGCAAGAGAAGTGCGATTACTTAACAAGGGCCTTTTATAACAACCAGAGCATTTCACATTCCCAGCTTGCTGACAGACAAAATCTAATGAGTGCATGCTCTCAGGCTTTCGCCTACTTCGACCTTCCCTATCTCTGCCACAAGGAGGGAAACCGAGCGCTCCCAGTGCAAAACATTACATGTCAAAATCATCGCTAGGGCAGCACTCCTGTGTGGGAGAGGGGACGCTTGCAGGGGTAGCTGCAAAAACAGAATGGATTTGGGGAAGCTGGATGTGTCACATAGCAAGCTCTGGATCCTGTGAGCAGCTACTCCTATAGCCCCAAAGGTAGCTGAAAGCTGAGCTCCTCTGTGGACTTGGCACTCAGGGGCATTTTGTAGTGATAAACACTGTATAGATTGAGTAACTTCTCCTGCACAACAAGCACATGTAGACCAATCCTGTATTTTTATAGCAGTGCCACACATACTGTTGAACGTTCCTGATCCTGATCTCAAAAGCTGGGATTTTTAAAGTAATTCCTAGATCTGAAGGACTCTAGAAACCCCAGGGAGAACCTTCCAGATGTTAGAACCAGAAAGCAGGGACAGGTGAAAAGATAACCCCAAACCTGAGGTGTTGAACGGAATTTTTCAAGATTTTTTTCTAGAAATAGTGTTCAAGCATCTTGCACAAGTAAATTTTTGTTCACAGATACGGAAAAGGCTCCTGCCCCCTGCTGCAAGCCAGTCCCACAGCAGCAGAGCAAGCTACACGAGCTGATCAGTCTCCACCTGCATCTCTGCCTGCTACAGATCTGCAATCTCACCACATCCACTCCTGTCATTTTATATTTCTGCTTGTTTCCACTCAAATTTAAACTGTCATGACCAATTACAAGTATGCTTCAGCATCAAAATATTTATCTTGTGCAACTACAGTGTCTACCAAGCAGACAGTCTTACTGGAGACTGCCCCATGTCAAATATACAGGCAGTGAAAAACCCATGGAGCCAGGAATGAACCCTACTAGGGCTTCCTTGGCCTTTGGAGTAGGGGTACAAAGCCTACGTAAATGTGGATTTGCCAGCAGTAGGGAAGAGCAGGGCATCCAGCCAGCACTGCTGTTGCCTACCTTATCAATGTAGGTCTGAGGCACACCCTCTAAAGGTATTCTGATGAGGAAATCAGTGGCTTAAGTATGATTATTTCATATCAGCCAGACAATACATAATGGTCTACACACTGATTGCAAACTAGAACAGCTCATACATAACCTGTTCCTTGAAGAAAGCCAAGGCCTGGGCTCACAGCATGGTAGCATTGGCATCTCTCTCTCTCTCCCTCTTTTTTCGCTTTGTGTATCCCCCCTAAATGTGTACACGAGCCCTAGAAACTGCCTTCATCTGACTCAAGTTTATAAGCAGTGTTACAGCAAGTATGGGCTAGAATACAAACCGAATCGTTACTCACATTGTTTGGGCCTCTTCCTACTACATTAAAATCTAAAAGGTACTTTTTTCCACAGCTGGACCACATCTTATTTATGACCCACTGTATTTTACACATATATTTTTACCCATCTGGTAGCCCATACCACCCCAGCATGCAGACACTACATTTTCATCCAGTGAACGAGTGTTCTGAAATTCTTAATACAGACAACTATCTTACACACGTCTGCTAGGCACAGCTGATCAGCTAGGTCCACGCTGATCTAAATCCAGAGGAAGTTCTGCAAGTGGGAAACATTGGCCACATGGGAGAACCAATGTACACTTTGCTACCCCATGTTCTTGCTGGTTATTTCATAATGCATCTGTCTTGTTTCAGTGAGACAACTGGAAGCAATACCACCATAGCAGCAGCCTTGTCCTCTTGACACAAAAAGCCAGGCATAAGATTTAGGCCCACATTCTGGGTTTCAAAAGTTATTTTTTCAGAATACTTTGCAAGACAGGCCTTGAATAAAATATTCAAAATTATTTTATCATGCAACTTTACAGAAATCCCCTAAAGTATGTTTGTAAAGTACAGAGGAATGAACTTAGTGCTTATGAATGTGTTAAAACTGAACAGCTCTTGCTTCAGTAGGCTGCACAGCATAGCCAAAAGTGGGAATGCTCAATACAGCTACAGCTCTAACATACTAGCGTCAAACCCAAAACAAGCATTTATAGAAAGACCCTACCTTGCTAGTCTATCTTCACCAAAAGACCCCTGTTAGACTTAATGTCTTCCACACGGGTTTCAGTTGATTATCCTTGCTGGCCTGTTGAGGAAGAAAAAATTATGTTGTCAAATGAGAGTGACAAATGCAGTTATAGACACTTCAGCTAAGAAATGGCTGTTAATGTTTGTATGCACAGAGAAAAGGAAGCATAATAAAATCCACATTCACAAAAGAATGTGTCGTGAAACCAAGAGAGCGAGCAACAATGCTGAATGAGATCACTGGAACCAACTCCAGGACACAGCTCATGTTCAGTACTTTCCAAGATGAACTGCTTTGAATCAAATGCAAGTTTGTGTTCACCTGGGTCATCATAAAGGAAATAATGGTTATTTTACCGTCAAGGCAATTTTCCACTGATAAGCAGAATATACATACCTTTTTCCTGTATTCCCAAATATCTCTAAAGAAGGGTCTATCTTTAAAGTTCTCATCTGTAATTTCCCAGAGAATAAAGGGAAAAAATTGCTTTTCAAGAAAGAGATCTACCAAGCCCATCCCTCTCATGTGCACTCCCTGCTGCACCATGTTTGTCCCACCAGCACCAATGCACCTGAAACACCAGTTTACATACAGCAGTGGGACAGGCTGACAGCAGAGCTGTGATTCCATTGCGCTCTCCTGTGAACTAGAAAGCAGCGTAAGCATTTACAAGGTGCTGAGCTAGCGTGAACAGACTTTGTGCTAGAATTAACACCCTGCTGACAAGAGGAAGATCTTTTTTAAACACGACCTCCTGCTAGTAGCTGAAAGAAGACATTATGAGCACACACGGTTTGAGTCCCAGCACAGAAAGTGGAAGCCAATTGCTTTCTACTTAAAACGTACCACTGTGGAGGCCCTGCCCTCAAACTCAATACTTATTTTGCACTGTGCAGGAACTGAGACAAGTTCATCTGTGGGCAGCTCCCCTACTTAATGGACAACATTGCCTTTAGCAGGAAGTGCCAGAAAGCAAAGCACAAGAAGAGCCATTTAACAGACATTTTTCCTCACCAAGACAGACACCAATGTCATCTAGGACAGAAGTGTTTCTCTTACACAGTGACCAGCACAACAGTCGAACAAAACTAGTGCCAGGGCAGTGGTTATATTCACTTCCAGCCAGCAACTCAAAACAAACGAGTCTATGAAAAGGAGCGGCTCTCAACACTAAAGGGCACACACAAGCAGGGAAGAGCTGCCCTGTGCAAGTCCCAAATGCGGATATGAGATGACCGACACTACTCCTTGTCGCTAATGTAGCCACCAGCAGGGATCCCTGGGCCAAGTCAGAAACTGTCTTCCCCCTGACCCACACTGAACCCATGACAGCCATTGCAGCTACCCCGAACAACTGCCCAGCAAGGCAGAAGCTCAGCAACCACCAAAGCCTTTTGTCCCCATCAGCAGTAACAGATTTAAATCTAAAATGTATTCTGCACACTCAGAGCTCCAGTTAAATCTTTACAGCCACTTGCTTTAAATCCAGCCTTTACTAATGTGCCAGGCAAACTGTCACCCAAGAGTCAGCAACCTCTCTGGAAGTCATTTTCAGGCCAAGCTCAGCAAATGTTGAGAACCAAATATACTAATCTTCTAACAGCAGCTCAAGCGTTCTAATCCTGCAATGGGTTAATCTGGGTGCTTTCAGTGCCAGGGATTAGCCTTTCTGCACTGCTAGAATGGACAGGATTTGACTGGGCACACTAGGATGGGCACACAATGAAGAGGATCTGTGTTAGAAATCCCCTTTGGTTATTTTAAGAAGGAAAATCATCTGCTTTTTATTGTTTGAGAACAGAAAAGATCCACCCTTTGGCGGTAGGGAAATCTCCCTAGGTTTAAGGGAGCAAGAACAGTAATAGGAATCCACTACCCGCTTCTTTTCAACCATGCTTTAAGGCAGCTGCCATGCTAGAATTCATTGACTGATCTCCAAATCTTTTTTGTTGAACTCTAGATTAAGGACATTGCTGTAAGCATTTAAGTAACTCCAAACTAACCCCTGCTTCATTCTTGTGAGAGAAAGAGGGGAAAAAAAACAATGCACTTCTGTCTTTAAGCTAAACTTAATGAGACAAACAGAAGAAAATATTTCCCCCAGATGTTCTCACTTACTGGTTAAGCATTGGGAACTTCACCTTCTTCAAGGGCAGCCCAAGACTCTGCAGCAGTGTCTGGCAGGCAGCAACCACAGCATCAGACCAGGAGCACAGCAGCAGGCAGCACTTTCTGGAGCTGGCAGGCAAAGTATAGGCACAAGAAACCAGAAACTCACCTGTGCAGCCCACCCCTTCAAACAGGATCACTGCAAAGAGACAGCAATAGCAGCAGAGTTGAGCAGGGATGAAAGACATATTTATATGGCTGGATATCTTAATTTTGTAAACTATATTTTATTCAATCATGTGACACTATTGCTGCTCGCAGGACTTTCCCATGTCATCCTCTGTTACGGAGGGAACAACACATGACCAACAGCACCCATTCAGTACTTTGTTTGGCCAGCATCACTTCTGCACTCACATTGGTTTTAAGAGTACAGATATATTAGCCTCCTGGGTAGCTTTTCTCTGCCCTCCCCACGATCACCCCTGAATGCTTCACACTTTTTCTCCTCCCCATAACTCCATGGGAAAGAGCAAAAGGCACCCACGAAACCAGTCCCTTGCACCGACAGCAGACGTCTATAAGCTCCCAGAGGATATAGATAGCTATTTTGCAGAGCCTGTGTGCCCACCCAGCATGGTGAGGAACAGAGACATACAGCAAGGGAGAAAAGGCACCTGTGTTGCAGTCACAGCACAAGCTTTTCTGACTTCTGTGAGAGACAGAGCTGCCTGCATTTTATAGCTGTAGCATCGAGGTCAGCAAGACACTCTCATGCAGAAAGCCTGCTTTATAACTTGGGTGGCCTGATTTTCTTTATAGCATTTTGTGGTACTTTATATGCTTAAAGGCAGCAGTGTCACCTATAATTGACAGCACTCAATGCATCTCTCAAATGGACAATATGCATCTTGAGGTGAGCCTTTAGAAAATGAGAAACACAGCAAACATTTTGATTGCAGTAGCTTTCCTACAAAAGGGCAGCGTGAAGCTTAAACAGACAACTTCAGTTCACAGCAGGTGAGTGCCCAACTTTGGCGTGAATACTCCTTTAACACAGCAATTTTGCCATCAAATTACCTAGGTATTTTTTTTAAAGGCAACTGGAATATATATAACATGCCATCACATGGATATATATCACCTTCTGCATGAATCATTAGCAGAACTGGAACATTTAGTTCCATCACTGTGGAAAATTAGTGGAACAAAACTCATTGCAAGACCTTACAGCCAGGGAAGGCAATTTTTATTAAAAAGAAACCAATGAGTTCATTCTACCCACTCCCACTCTCCTAATCAACACACTCACATGCACAGAGCTGTACACATTGGTACGGTCAGGGTCACCTGTATGCAGCAAGAAACACGTGGGACAACATCACTATGGCGTCACTGCATTTCCTGAGCTCCTCTCTATTTTTGGAAGCATATTTTGTACCCTTTAGTGGTAGATACTGCTATTTTCTGCCTTGCTGTCTTGGCTCACTTCTCAAGAGTTTCAGGCAAAACTGAGTCTCTTGTAATCCTTATATAGCTATTTCACAGCTTCAGTACTACTGGTCAACATCTTTTCACCTTATCTTTCAGGCTTCTGTTTGTTCTTTGTCCTCTGGTTATTGGCATGAAACACACGGAGTAGCTTTGCAGCAACTAATACATGCCAGGCCTTTAACACTTCATCTGCTGTTTTTCTGACATATTCAGCCACGCATTTCCATTTACACCAATACTAGTGTTTCTATTAAGAACCCCTGCATCAGGCAGGTCTTAACCACATGAGATCCTGGCACAGCTAGTTCCAGTTGAAAGCTGTTAACTTTCTGTGGACTGGGGCAGAGAACAAACTTGGCAACAAAATTATACAGCGTTTGGCTGGCAGGACTGAAATGCAGAGGTTGAAAGTTTCTGTATGCTGTGGCAATTTTTCAGACAGCAGCCCCTCTAACTGGTTCTCTTCTGTACACATTACCAAACAAGCTTCATTCACCCTCTTTCCTACATCCCTCATCATTGCTTGTGCATCCACTCGACTGTCTCAGTTCTCATTATTCCACACAATTATGCTGTCCCCTTCCTCTCACGGAAAATACTATTTCTAAAGGCTGTATCCACCAGCCTCTACCCTCTCCTCTCCCACAAGGATGTGAACAAGGATTTTTAGACCTATGTCTTAACAGAATTATTCAGCTACTTTTCAAAGGCAAAAAAAAAAAGCACACTCTTTGCTGCACATTGATCTTCCAGCCAAATTTCCAGGCTGCCTTTCAGAACATGGAAGAATTAAAATAGTCAAAGAGCAATTTCAGTCAGAAATTTAAGACAAAACATCAGTTTTCTCCAAAACTTTTTCAAAAACGGGGAGACCTTTTGTACTAGGACTTCTCAGAAAAAAAGCTAAGGCAATTAAGAAACAATGAAAAACAGCAGCAACAAGGGAAAACTGCAGCCAAAAAAGAAATTTTGGTTAAGTTGGAAGTGAAGAAAGGGAGCTCTAGCACGAAGCATAAGGAAGCCATAGCTGCAAATTATATGGTCATCTTTGCATCAATGAATGCGTTTACTGTAGGAAGACTCCTATATGCACATCCACATATGCAGATCCTCCCAGAGCACTTTGCAGACTCTCCAAGGTCACACAATATATTGTTTTTTTCTCATTCAAGCTGGAGATCAAGTAAGTCCATGGAAAGCCAGCTAGAGACAGGAGCTTTACACCTCAAGGACATCAATGCAGCTTCTCACAGCAGCTTTTTTTCAACCCACAAAGGTTCACAGGCCTCAACACGCACCACTCGAGACCTGCGTACTCCTGGAGGTGTAGATAAGGACCTACTCCTAGTGTATCTGGTAGTTTGGGGTGAGCTCTGTTTTGGACTTGTGATGCCTCAGAAGAGACTTATTCTTTGGGTTGACTGGAATTTGCTCCTCAGGTAATATTGGAAGATGGCTAAAGAACAGGCATCTAAAAAGATCATCAGCAAGATCAGTGTCCTTGGTTTCAGTTGCGATAGAGTTAATTTTCTTCTCAGTAGCTGCTGTGTTTTGGATTTACTATGAGAAGAATGTTGATGATACGGACATCTATAGTTGTTGCTAAGAAATCCAGGACTTTTTCCAGTTTCTCATATTCAGCTGGCATGCGGGACCTGGGAGGGAGCATAGCCAGACAGCTAGCCCAAGCTAGCCAATGGAAATATTCCATGCCATAAACACCATGCTCAGTTTATGAGTGGGGGCTAGCCAGGGGGCAGGAATCTTTCTTGTCTCTGAGTTTGAATCCTCTCTTGGCCAGGAGTTCAAACTGTTCTGGGAATTTGGTCTTTCAGAAGTTTTGCAAAATCCACAATTTCCAGATTCCACAATCATTGCTCAGAGACTGGCTGCAAATTGGTCATCAGATGTGATAAAAACTGTATTGTATATAGCTTGGTTTGCATATTCATTATCATATTTATTACTATTATTCTTAGTAGTATTTCATTTGTTGTCTTGTTAAACTGTCTTTATGTCAACCCACGAGTTTTGCCCATTTCTTCTCCCCATCTTGCTGGGGGAGGAAGGAGAGGGGTGAGCAAGCGGCTGTCTAGTGCTTAGTTGCCATCTGCCGAGCTAAACCACAACAATCAGCCACTTCTTTTGAGGTACAGTATCAGCAGACTGATGAGGACTGAGCTCCTAGCGTATCAAAAAGAGCCAACAAGAGTCCCAGTACTGTGCACCCTGGTGAGGCAGCATCAACCCTACAACATCATCCTCTTGCTGTATTTTCCACTGCAGACCAGAATCTAGGTTACCTTCGTCCAAATATCCTTCAGGGGTATCACGGTGTTACTTTTTGCAACTCAGTCTTCAAAGCAGTGCCTGCCCTTGCTCCTTTTCTTCCTTCCTACTAATTAGTTTGTGAAACTTATGGTGTTAGCAATTTTGATCCGGTTGTTCTGTTGAGGCTTGTCTACAGTCAAAATCCAAAGCCTTATAGTGCTGCAACTGCAAGCTTGCTCTCGTGCCTGGGAAGCTAGCTGAACTCCCAGCTTTCTGGATAATATGACAACATCCTTTGCTTCTTCATTACAGCTTCCAAATGTCTGAAAGGGGCTACCATCAGCACAGGGCTTTGGTAGCTTCACAGTCTGAGGCACATTACCAGCATGTACCATTGAGCATACGTAGCACAGGTGGTTGGCTGACAAGTCAGTCCCCACACCTCTTTCATCAGCATTAGAAGCTCAGACTGCCACACAACTTTAGGTGTATCATGACTTAATTTTTTTTAAGTCTGTGGAAATGACAGTTACATCTTACAGATCTACACAGCATCATTCTTACCTAGCATTTTTATTTTACAGACATAGAAAAGTTATTACTGCAAACCAGAATATTTATAGACTGCATAATCTGCCAGTCTACCATGTGGCCCTGCAAAGCTGCTATGTATAGACACCAGCAGATATAAGATCCACTTTGAAGAATCAGCTAAAACAACTGGGAATCAAGGAGAATAAGAACTAGTATTAATTACAAAAAAGACTTGCTCCAATCACAGATACTTTCTTGGAGACCTCACCAACAATGTGAGAACAACACATGAATTCCACCTTTGAAATCAGGAAGTGCACACTGAAAAGAGCAAACCCCAACAGTAAGTTTTTTCTGTGATGTAAAATTGTCCACACCTAATATGCAATACAGTTCTCCTTCTTAAGTGGGTTTGAACCACAACAGCTCCAGTGTTTTCCTTCCAGCCTACCACATATTTCCTTTGTGACAAGTGTAGTTCAAAACTACCTGTTACAGTAATAAAACAAAGTAATAACAACTAGATCCATCATTCATTATGATGCAAGGACTGTCTGTCATGACTGGATCACAGTATACTGGTGTAGACTATAAATCTCCTCTGATTTTACTCACCATAAAAAGAGAGCTTGGCAAATCAGAGAAAGCTATTGAGCCAGACACATGTGTTTTCCAGGAACACCTCTCTCCACTTGGCAGGACTCATATGAAAGGAGAGCCCTGGGTGATATGGCACAGCCATGAAAGCTTGCTTTTGCAATATGCCATATAACAGAAAGAGGAAATGTTTGAAGAAAGAAGCCTCTCTAATCATGATCACTGCAGAAAGCTCTTAATTTTAATAGGATGTGAACCCATAATGTAATGGCTATGTACACCATACTGAATAAAGTCCCCTTCCAAAGGCTCATCCACTTGCTGGATACATCTTCACTCCCTCAGCATCTACAACCAGCTAGCAGAAAAGGAAATTAATATTTAAAACAAGCAAACCCCCTCAAAGTCCCAGCAGACTGCCCTACTTACACCATTCTGACCATAAGTAGGAGGGTATCCAGAGATGCCAGCAGGATCTCTGCAGGTACTGATGGCTTGCTCGCATCCTGCAGCATGCAGACCCCTGGATGAACAGCACCAGAACCCCTGCTACATTTCTGCCCTCCCAGCCATCAGTGAGAGTCAGACTTATGCCAAAAAGGTAACTAGTCTCTTAAAAGACAAAAGCTTGGAAAAGAGCTCAGATCATACCAGAAGGATGGGTGCTAAGCTGAGGCTGTCCCAGCTGGACAATCCAGAGATTTTTGTAGAGGGGTAGAGCTTGTTGCTCAAAACTACTATTTCACAGCAATCAGAGACAGCAAGTTGTCATCATCAGTCAACATAGTTCGCAGAGGTATTTCAGAGAAACCACCTCATCCAAAAGAAAATCTGTGAGACCAGCTCTGAGAACAGAAGAGGAATACAGACATGAAAAAAAAAGTCATTGGTCTTGAGTCTTCAGCTGACTGAAAGCAAAATCCAGCTTGTGGGCAGAGATCTAATGGACAACAAGAAGGTGAACAGACTCAGGAACCCTGTGGTGGACAACAGGGAGTCTTAACAGGCCTTGGGCAGATGGTGAAATCATAGGCTTCTCTATCTTCTTGAGAGCAGATATATCAGTTTATGATCTGCAATCTAGACCTCTTTCCCAGAGGAAAACATTAGATGAGGTAGCTTTTAAGACAAATACAAACAGAAAAAAAAATATATACACATGTAACAAGAGCAACTCCTGTTGGAAAACCCTGGAGGAGAGAGTTACCGGAGGGACAAGAAGTGGAACAGTAGCAATAGTATTTATCTGTGTCAGAGAGCAGCACTGCCCCACAAAGGGGGACAAGCAGACCCCAGCACAGGCAGTTCACTCACCCAAAGATACAGTCCCACAGTACCTGAATAGAGTTGGGTGCTGATAACAGGGTCCACCAGCAGCCCCAGACACAGCAAAGGGAAGTGCCAAGTTTAGGGTTCACCCCTTGGTTGCAGTCAGCAACAGGAGACCAAAGACAAACTACAACACGTACTTAAAGAACCCACCCAAACAAAACCAAAGACCAATCCACCTGCAAGGTTGCCCAAGGCTGAGCTTAAGTAGAGCTATTGGGCAGAGGGTGTGGGTGGAGGCCTCAGGTGAGGCTGTTCAGAGCAATTAGGACCCATGGGCTTGCTGGGAGCTTGTTGGGGTTTTTTGCTGAAACCTCACAGCCAGAAAGCTGGAGGAAGAGATGGATTGTGTCTTCCATAAAGAGCGACTGCAGCTGGGAGGCTTCTGCCTGCTGCATGAAGTAACACCATGCAGAGGTTGAGCATGGCCCTTGCCTGCTGTACAAATAAGGATGACTGACCACTGTGGTCCTTTGTTCTTTTTTTGGTCTGTCTGTTGTGACTGTCAGGAATTATAAACATTAGGACTATGGTTTTTGGTATCGATGCCAAAAGGCTGAGAGGTCAGAAGCCACACCTCCTCTTCCTTTCCAATCTAAAAAGATGCATCCAGAAATTAAAATGTTTTTTTTTCTCAGTGCCTTATGAACCATAATGAAAAAAGGAAGGTCATAGATTTAAAAGCTCTTCGTCTTGAAAGTCTACCTAAACTGGCATTTGATGGGTATAAAAAGCCCCCTTCCCCAGAGCTGTGGTAGGGAAGACCTCCAGTTTATTCCTCACTGGAATTGAGGAATTGTGGAATTTTTTCTGTCTTTTCAAAATTTTTTTTTTCTGGTTTCTTTTACCTACCTCCATTCATGGCACTTGTTTTGACATCAGCATCCCCTTTCCCGGTCCCACGTAAAAATCCCTCCCTTACATAATGGAGCTTTTCACAAGGGCCCAGGGCAGCTTCCCTCTCAGAAAAACAAGCAGGACATTCGTTAAAAAGGTCTGGGAAGGTCAACTTTGTCTCTTCATTTCCAGGCTTGGGATGCTGCCTACGCCCTGCACAACTGCTCATCTTGAGAATTGTTAACAGGGAAAATGCCAGTAGATGGTGTCCAAGAACAGCTTCTGGGTTTGGGGATCCCAGTGAAACCTGCGCTAAGCTCAGGGCTCTTCTTACAGCTGTTGGCATCTGCACGGTGGAAGGGGGTGCAGGGGGGCTGCGATAGCATCTCCACTTACAGCACCTTCAGATGGCAGCTGCTGCCTTCTTCCAGTCTTCAGGCTGTTTTTCACAAATAAGCACCTTTTGCTGGATATTGACTGTGAAGCTCCTCTCTTTTGAGATTTCTCCTCTGAAGAAGATATCTGGGTGATTGACCAGGCTGCCACCGGAACAAGGAGCAAAAGTCTCCACTTCTGTCTTCAAGCACTTGAGGCAAAAAACAGCACATGGGTATCTTTCAGTGCCATCTGTGCTGAAAGCCATGAATCTAAAGTCACACCGGAGGAGATAAATATATGTACATGCATGTAGATCTATGTAGCATCCAGAAATGCCAATGAGCACTTCAGCTCAGCCTAGTTAAGACAGCAATTTTTCAAAGCTACCTTTAAACCAGGAACAGAAGTGTCCACCACATGCATTTCTGTCCTGGAGAACATGTGACAGTGGTGTAACCAGACACAGCTCAAGGCTTCTTGGCCATAGAGGCAGAACTGATTGTTTCTGCCTTTGGGACCTGACCAGGTGGGGAAGGAGCGTCTGGGATGAGCAATCCATGAAAGTCTGGCTTACCACTTTGAGTGGAAAAATGAGTGGAGGGGAGCAACTGTTGAAGCAGCAAAGAACTGCTTGACCTTGCTGTCACCATCACCAGCGCCAGCCAGTATGGCTTCCAGGGCCCTTATAGTCGTTCCCCATCAGTCTGCTGCAACAAATAGCCTACACTCAACACCCGGCCTGGCCAAGTCCACCCTTTGTCAATGCCAGAAGCTCTCCCTTGCCAGAGCTGGACAGGGAAACCTCCCTCAGCTGTGTGCACATGTGCACCCAACACACGCCTTAAGACAGGCTTCCCCGCAATGCCTGTTCCCAAGCCTGTGGCTCAGAGGGGCTGGCAGCTGCCTGCAGGAAGGAGTTAGTCAAACCCAGGCAAGGGAACTCACAGCAAAAGGCCAAGCAAAGGCTTTGGCTGTGTGAGCGTAGACCAGTGCTGGACCTGGGCACTGAATTTCAATTGTCAGATCTGTAACTGACAGCTTCCTGGCTTGTGCAAATTAATGCTCATCCAGAAGATTTCTGGACATGTCTTGGGAATTAGCAAAAGCCAGGGAGAGATCCCAGGAGGCTGTGTGGAGTCAGCCATCGTCTTTTGACAGCTGATATAGTTTAATGATGTGGACACAAGCTCTTCCCTGCCAGTTGGCCTCAGCAACAGAGAAAGGCCCTGGGTGTGATTAATTTACTAGATGTGGCCTCAGAGATCTTCCTTACTAACCTGGGTCTCAGCTCCAGTCCTTCTCCGGCTTTTTTCTAACTTGCTACAGACAGCCAATTCCCTTATTTTCTATCATTTTGTGATTCCTTGTACAGCAGCACTTGCATATTCTCTCTCTCGTGCTGTTGTGCTCCTGCGAGTCCCTTTGCCCCATCTCATGTTTCTTCTGCAGAAGCCTTTGGGGCAGGGGCTGTGTCCCTCCTGCAGAACAGTGTCTGGCTGGAGCCCCATCCTTGCTCGCCCTTAAACTTTAGTGGGATAAAAATAACAACTAATTGTCCTGTAGTAAGATGAGCAAATGCTACACAGGTCTTCTGCTTATGACTGGAAGTAAAAACTATTATTCCTATTTACAGGTTCCTCTGTGCCATCAGAGTCACCCATTGCCACTGTTGTACCTACTTCCGCTCCCAGAAAAAAATAGGTATTGCCCAGGGTGTGAGCGACAAGCTACCTGCTGGCTGTGTTAAAGTGTGTTATTTCAGCTTGCAGTAGAAATACCTTCCTGTTTTGAAAGCTTCATAGCTGCAATGTCATCAGTAAATGAGAGAAAAATCTCATTCTGGGCATTTTAACTCGATTTGCTTCCTGGAGTTATATAAATGGCTGCAGACATACACCACTGTGCTCAGGGAGCCGCAGGGAGAGGAGTCTGAACTCTTGCAAAAGCTCAAGGTTAAATTTTGACCCAAAACAGGAAAGGGACGTCACTTGAATTCTCCTCATTTGCTGAGACACCTTCTATCAATCACAAATGTAGGGAAAAATAAAGCAAGTTAGATGGCTGCAGAGACCTGAGAGAGTTGGTGGAGATGCTGTGAGCACCTTGACTTCCAGACCTGCTACAATAGCTGGTGGTACATAGGAAGGACACAGCCCAGCATAGTTCTGCGCCGAGGCTGTGTAGGCATTGAGGAAACAGAGCATTTGAATATACCTGGCCCAGAGTCAACAAGAGGGTTGAAAGAGGCATCCCTTCCTCTGTTTTGACACTATTTATTCAGAACAGAAAATTTTAAGGCTATTCTCCGTCATCAGCCTTTTGGGAGAGCAACGGCTAAATGCTGCCATTGAGGAATCCGTGCCTGGCTTAGCTCATCTCTACATCTGTTAGTGCAGTTTCTTCTTCCAGGTGCATGGCTCAGCTTTTGGGAACAAGAAGTCACCCAGCACGGGTCTCGGTGGCCGCAGGTCCCGGCTGAGCCTGCATGGATGGTGAGCGGCAGGTGAGAACAGAAACGATGCAGGTTGGAAAGCAAGAAGCCTAAGTGGATTGCAGAGGGTGTATATTGCTGTGGCTTCATCCTAGGCCACTGACTTTCCCGACTGGGATGTAACCCGGACTGCCAGGTTAGCGCAGCTGCAATGGTGGAGAGGCAGAGAGCAGGTGGGTGGGCGATGCCACAGCAGGAACCCTTTCCTGCAAGCAAACTTTAGGATTATTACAAGGACAAAATATGCGGAACAAACTGGACTCTCGCACATATAGCATGCAGGTTCCCTATGCTAGTCTGTGTTCACTAAATACCAGACAGGTGGCAATAGTCGTATCCTAGAGCTACTTCAACTGGCCGTGGGGCTACCTGGGTGCTCTTTGGGCCACCTTAAGCTTTTATCGTATTGGGACTTTTTGTCGTGTTTTTCCTGCTGCAGCTGCTACCTGACAGAGATGGCACCGGGGTCCAGTGACTAGGGCACAAATGGGAGTCAGAAAAACTGGTTTCTGTTCCCATCTTTGCTACTGATTTGCTGTATATCCGTGAGTAGTTAATCAAGCCTCAGCTTTCCCCACTTTAGAACAGTGATAATTGTATTTATCTCTCTTTATGAAGAGCAAGGCCTTGGAGACATTTGGATAAAAGTCCTCAAAGAGCCAAGTGTTGTTATAGTTAGTTATAATAATCTTGGCCCTCCCTCAATTTATAAAAGTTGTCCTGTTCCAGCGACTCTGTTCCACAGACAAGGCAGAAAAACCAGGATCATAATTACAGAGTGACTCCATATTCATCTGCAGGCTCCCTACATTGCATTTATTTGGCTAAACCTAGTTCTCCTGCAGACTGCTAGCTACTTTGCACAGGTCTTAAGGGAGCTGTCAGTATTGCAATGATATGACCACCACTGCAAAGCAGCTAGGTTTTTTTGCCACCCTGTGCTGGTGATTAAAAAGCACTATAATAGCTTTTAACTTCTGAAGTGACAGTGCAAAGGACTAAGCCACAGGGATTCTGGCATTGTGTAAATGACCTTTTTCAGAACAAAGGAACAAAAAAATCTATTGCTCTTCAAAGGTGTTTAGCACCATGATTTCTTTTTAGGTGTCTAAATTTCAGGTGAAACTGCCAGCTCTACAAAGCAAATAGTTCAAGTATTACTGATGTTTACAGTGATGACGTACAGGGCCAGCGGGGAAATTTTACCCCTTATGCTCTGTATGAGCCTGCTTCACAGACTGAAAGCTCCAGGCTTAATTTTCTACATAAGTAATACTCCTGAGGGCTTATGAAGTCTGAGGCAGAGCTCTCTGCTTTTGCTGCTGATCGATATTAAAATGTGAGCAAGCTATAACCTCTATATCAACAACAATATTTAATAAATTAAATAACGCTGGGGAAAAATCCTGGGCCCTGGGAGCAGACCTGTGCTGTTTAATTCCTTAGAAAAATGCCTGGTTTGATGCCGGCCAGCCAGCAGTCTCCCAGATCCAGCTTGAGCAAACTGCAGAAGTCATCACAGCACAGACCTTTCTTAACGTGCAGTTTGCATGTGCCTGCTCTGCGCTGGAAGCTTAGGGGGTTTATGGTACAGACAAAAGCCTGCAGGATAGGTCCCACAAGCCTCAAAAGCTCTGTTGTGCTTTTGGACCCAAATAAAGGAGATACATAGCAGAAAGTGTTAATCGTACAGGTCAGGTGTATTGCTCCAGAACTTAAAAGCTCCAAAAGAAGAAGAGGGAAGTGTCCGCATTTGCAAATGTGTGTGAGTCTGTGTGGGGGTGAGAGTAAACATGCACATTGAAAGCGAAGAACCTTCCAAGAAAATCACGGAATATCCACCACCAGATTACAAGGATAAGAGATGCCAAGATCTTTGAATTAATTATTCTCAGTGACTCATTCTTACAGTTAAAAGCCATACCAGCATTTCCAGAAAAACTTTCAGTTCAGTACATGTAAACAAATGTAAAGAAAACAAACAAACAGCCAAGAAAATCTGAAGATAAAAGGCTTGAGATAATAAGATTAAAGATGTTAATTGGAGCCATTTGCAGAAGCTGTGTTTCTCCATGCTTTCACATTCACTTTTGTAGCTCAGTTTCTACAAAATACTCCAGCTCTGACCTGCTGGCCCCAGTCTGTAAGCCTATAGCCCAGAAAACCTCTTGCCACGATGCACCTCACTGTGCAGGCTTTGAAGCAGCAATGCATAGAGCCACGTGTTTAGGTGATACTGAGTTTTACTTTTGTGCAGCTATTTAACTACTTAGGGTCTGGGCTTAAACACATAATTAGAGGCAAGTACTTGTGTAAGTGCTTTGACCTTGGGCAGCCGTCCTCAAACCATTCATGTCTCCCCCAGCTTACTACTCTCTAGCACACTTAATTCCTCACCAAGGACACATTTCCCATCCCTGCTTCATATCAAGACCTCAGTCTCCTCCATGCACATATCATACTTGTTTCTCATGTGTAGTGCATGCTTTTAAAGTCTTGAACTAATAAGCTTACCAAAATAGATGAATGGTTTAAGAAGTAGGTGGGAAAAAACAGGGCAGAAGTTCTGTGATGTGTTTGTTTTACTGTACAGCCTGAATTTACAAACGATGAATTTACAGGTAGTCATTTATTCTTCTTACTCTGGCTGAATGAACAGTTTTACCTGAAAGGGGAACCGATGGATTAAGGCACTTGACCTTCATATCCCACAGTTTTAAGTGGTATTCCAGTGGTGATAGAAAATGCCTCTCAGTTTAAGCCTCTGTATTCTAGGAAACCACAGGGTGAGTGTATCTACAAGAAAAGCACATTTGCAGGACAGGCAATGAACATACCAGGGGTTGGTAGGCACGTTGGTGTGATTCTTCCCACTAAAAACAATTACAGTTTGCATGCACCATGCTATTGTAAATGTATTGCTGCACTATTGCTGTTGTAATACCTCATCTGGAAGAGATTGTGTCAGCCACAATACTAAGCCAAGAAACACACTAAGTCTTTCCCATTCAGTTTTTCCCTAAGAAGTGTTTATTCGGGCACACTTCAAATGTTGAAAAAGATTAAAGATTCGTTGAAAAGACTTCACACCTTCTGCTATGGCCAAAACAGATGCAGGCAAAAGCAAAAGCTTGTGCAGTAGTAGAGATGGGCAACAAAAATCTTTCAGCATGAGAAGCCTGCTACTGAAATCATTGGCTGCCAGCGGCGCAGTATGCCAAAACTCTTCTGAAATGTGACTGTGGTTGTAGATGAGCAATAAGAAAATATCTTACATGCCAGTGCAAACCTCTGCCATCCCAAGACAAAACAAAGAGGGAATGCAAATGAAAGGCTTGTGTAGTTAGCTGGAAGATGAGCCCTCATTCCCTGACATGCATGCCACCTAACAAAGTGTGAGACAGAAGGGGATGGAAGTATTCTCATTCTCCAGCTTACAAATAGTGAAAAGTCCTGCATATGTAGTTCTTCTGAAACTGTTGCTCAGAAAATGAAAGATCTGGCTTGGTTACGTAAGGCTTCTGCTGTGTCAGACCAGCTCTTCTTCAGATGAAGCAGGACATGACTGTGCCTCTGGCTAGAATGCCAGTGGTTTAATTACTGCCTCTGCTGCCAACATCCCTGCCATCCTCATGCAAGTCATGACGTCAGCTGGCAAAATCTGTTTCAAGTCTGTAAAATTAAGCCGAGTACATGCTGCCCCCCACTCCTTCTCCTGCCTGTGTGGATGCTATGCCTCCCTGGGCAGAGCTGCTCCCCCACATGGTGTATATGTACAATGCCAAGCATGGAGGGAGAGGGATGGGCTGAAATAAAATCCCCAGTGGTGAATACTAATTGATTGCATCTTTTTCCCTTCCTCGGTTTCATGTTTTTCCCTTGCAGGCTTTCCACACTGCCTTAGCCTTGAAGACCTCTTCTGTAACTGAAGCCCGCATCAGACAGCAATGATGCTACATCTGAAGAGGAAAGGAATCGCAAACCTTCCAAGGCAGAGCTTTTCTGGCTTATTTTCCGCTTGCCGTCTGTTTAAAGGGAAACGTCCTCGGGGTAGGAGCCTTTTGTGTCATGGGTTATATTCTGTCCATACCTATCAGATAACAAAGCTGTTTTTAAGACAGACTGAGCAGGGACAAGTGTCGTATACCTGCAGTGGGCACTGTGCCTGGGTGAATGGGAGGTGAGACTGGCATTTTGGAGACCTCCTGAGGATCTCAGGGGTCAAACACAGGATTTATCTAGCCGGTATTGGATATTTACACTGTAAGCAGCAGATCTGTGCTCCTTTATAACCCAGAGGATAGAAACAAATAATTCTAGACCATGGTTCATCCCAACTTAAAATCCTTTAGATAGGAGTCTCCAGTATCAAGCTGTTGGTGCTGCAGCTGGACAGTTGAAGGTGCTGAAATGAGTCTCACTCCAACTCGCTTGACCCCTCACAGTTGCCCTTATCAATATGTTGATGGTAAGGATATATCTTAGTTGGGTGACCTGTGAATGAAAAATAACACCAGGCTTATTTTGTTTAGAGTTATATTCAATTACAGTACAGGCTTTCCCAACATATAAACAAAAAACTTGTTCTTGCTAGCATAATTTATACTGATTCCCAGAACTATGCAAACACACACGTTTCTGTGCTAGAATAACCACATGTACCTCTGCTATGCAAAGACTTCAACATTTGAACAGCATAAAACTGTCATTAAAAATTACTCTTTGCCCATGTAAAGCTCTTCCACAAAAAGCATTCTAAAGGAGCAGTACTCTCAGCAAAGAGGACCAGGTGCATATCTCTGTCAGAACACATGGAAGAAACAAGCACCAATATCTTACTGACAGTTTTGTGCTGTAAAGCCTGCCAGGTTAGGAAGTGGATTTACACTTAAAAGAGCTATCTAGCTATTCTCTGGCACAAATCAATGTCATAGAGCTGCTCTGATGGAATAAAAACTTCATACAGCACTGCTGTTATTGTATATTGACCCAGAGTGACTGCAGGGTCTGTTCATTTAACTAGTGTACTACTTTCAAAATGGATTTTGATGTGTCCCATTGTGCTGCATTTCTGCTTTTGGAAAGACTTGATGGACTGTCTCAATTATTTTTCATAAGGATGCTGAATTCATTGCTGTTACTGAAACAAGTGGCAGAAACATGGGCACCTTAGGACCAGCCATCCTAGCAGGACACTAGCTTGCTATTCAGGTCCCAGGTTCTGGGAAATATGGCAACCCTGGCTTTGAAGGGCAAATGGAAAGGTCAGCTTTTCTGCAGATGTTTTGGTCAGTAAATGCCCTTGCCCTCCAGCACTGCTCATTTAAAAGGCATAATGCTTCTTTAGAAATAGGAGTGGTTGGTGACCTCAATATTTAACTAACAATTAAATATGATCATTGCAACACAAGGCAAAAACATCACTTTTTGACACAGATGATTTTGGAAAAAGAGTTGTACAGGCAACCATTCAGGACATTCAGCTTGCCCTTGGAAAGCTCTGTCCAGTTGGGAAGACCAGGCATCCCTGAGAGTTGCCTGCCAGAGTGCAAACTGAAGGAGGCAGCCACAGAGAAAAGATAGGGAATTAGGAAAATGGAGTGATGTGAGGAAGCTGGAAGGAGCTGGGAGAGAGCTGGAGGAAAGGACAGCTTTAAAATCTGCTTTATTTATTCAGTGGACGAAGAAGGCAGCTCCTCCACCAATAACAATTACTCACCTCGGGTGCTCTGGCCCCAGATTGACAAAGGGTTTAGGTGTGCTGACAGCAATTCCCACACATCCCTTCCAGGTGTCAGTCTCCAGCAGTGAAATGCCCAGACCCCAGCTACTCACGTACACCTCCAATATGAGATGCCATAATTGCTGGGTAGTTGCAATTAACAACACCTAAAATGGCCAAAAAGTAAAGCTAAGGAAATGGGACCTCTCCCTCCTTTAGGTAGATTTTGAATCCCACTGGTCCGTGGGCACAAAAGAGGGTTGTTCCTTGCTTTACCTCGCACATGGCCATGCCAAGGTTCAATGCATCAACAAGGGGGACCAGGACACTCACTAAAGGCAAGGCAGACATGGAAATGCCATCTTCAATCAAACAGAGATCAAGCCAGTACCTGCTTTCAAAGCACCCAGATTGGCTAGCGAGAGGGAAATATTTCTTGGCTCTTCTTGACATCAGACCACTGGGCAGAGAGGAATGTTAGGTTCATGAAACAGCAAAGATGGAGGTCCTTGACCACCAAGCCCAGTAGTAAGGATATTCTTCTGGTAAGGTGTGAAGAAGAGGGATCTTCAGGTATCCCTTCTTCACCACCATTTGTGTGTGTTCTCCAAATCACTCTTTTTGAACAACAGCCTGTAAGGCTTTGCTAGTCCAAGGAACGTATTTGTAGCCAGAGACAAGACTTGGTATTAAGAGAAGAACGTTAGTGAAGCACCTGGGAATGTAAAACATTTCAATATCCAAGCAGTAGAATAGAAATCATTGACAATGGGTGGGGGTTTTCCCCTCCAGATAAACAATCTCACCAAGAGTAACTAGACACATGGGGATCCCAACCACTGCAGTTCCCAGTGGAGTTGTCACTCACAGCATGCAGATGGAGAAAAAAATCAGTTTAGCAAACTTTCACTTGCAAACTCAATGTTGAGATCCTGTAATTGATAGTCTTCTGTGCTTTTGAAAGCACAGTTTCTCAGCGCTTGGAGAGAAAGCATGTGAGAGGTAGAAGACCCAGTTTCTACACCACTGGCGCAGAGTTTTTACTTGGAAAATGGGCCTCAGTTTTCCTATCTGGAAAACTAAAGTACTACTAGGTCTTTGAGGTCTGCCCATAAACAATGCCTCTGGGACCTTTAACAACAAAAGTATGAAGAGGTGCTCTAATAACAGAGATGCTAAACTGTATTATCATAGCTTGCAGGATACAACACACTATAATATTTAAAATATAAAGAACAAAAGCCTGTTCAGTTGATATATTACATCTGAGATTAGCAATCTGAGCAGCAAATGTATTCAGGTCTGCTGGCAGACGCAACAGCAAGGACTCAGCAGGCACAGAACCTGCAGGCTTTCTAGTAACATTAATCTGCATTTATATAGCACATTTCACTTGATGATCTAGAGAAGTTTATTATTAAAACTCTCACAACCCTCCTGTGGGCTAAGAACAACACAGTGTCTTTTTAACTAGTGGGTAACATGGACCTCATCAAGATAAAAGAGTTGAAGGTCAAAGAGGGTGAACGCCAAGGCGAGACAACTTACCTCTACTACCCGCCTTTTGCAACTCCCGTCTGAAGAAGCAGAAGGCAGACAGGAATGCACTGTTAATCAGAAGATTACACTGCCAGCCATTTCAAAGCGGTTATCATGAAGAGTAACTACCAGTTGTGCAGCACAGTTTGTGACAAAGGTAGATAGTCTGTTTCCTGAACCAAGAGCTGACCTCCCAAGGACAGCATGTCCAACAGCACCCTGCACACATACAGGTGCAAGGGGTCAGCCCAGACAGACGTCTTCACACATGCACAGCCAGACCATGGGTGCTCTCCTACAGACAGAGCCACGATCTTGTGCCCTGGTTCCCATTGATTTTGCTGCTTCTAACAATGAGTAGAGAGGTAGAACCCTCTGAATTGTGTCTACCTCCCAGACACACACCCCTTTATAAAAAACACTCTAAGTTCTTCCATTAGCGTACGGCCACATCATGCTATGAAACTCTACACCTCCAAGGAGCAGCTGCGTTCTGTCCCTCAAAGGGACAGACGCTCTCTTCTGAGCCAGAAGATGCACTCCTGAAATACCAGGGGTATTCTTTAAAGCAATTTTTTTCAATTTTTGGCCAGCAGACCTGTGGCATCAATGATCTATCATTAATGGTTCCATTAAAGCTAAGAAAACGAGCCTCTTGTCACCAGATTTTAATTTTCCATCAAGGAGGCTGAACAGCCCCCAGAACATTTTCAGAGTTCACAAATTAAGAAAGATTGAAAATCACTACTTCAGAATTTCACACCAAAATTCCCATTCAACCTCTCCCTCTCTGAGTAACAAGATATGACACGACCATGACCCAAGGCAGCATGGCTGCAGGCATAAAAATGTCTTCTCTCACAAGTTATTCATCAAATAAATAACCTGAAGGAGTCTCACTTCATAGTGAGTCTCTCAGGGCTCAAAGAAGATGCAGCTACGGAGTTGGAAGTCAAATTTTATCTCCCTTTGGGAAGCATTTTCCTGTAAGAATAAATAATAGAGGCTACCAAAACCACATCGTGAACTTCCTTGCTTTACCACACTTTATCCACTTTCAGAACTCTGTCACAGAGAAAAAAAGTTCAAACTGCAGATCTACATTATCAAAATGTTGACTGATTGCACAGTACCATGGGATAAGGTATTCCCTATATTGCAATGCCAAGACAGACATGTCTGTGTGTGCATGTGTGTGTGTGTGCATGCAGGGACATGCTCTTTTTGACCCCACTGGCTTACAATGATCACACCTGACAGAAAGGCTCAAAAATTCTCAAGTATCCAAAAGTTTTGGGAAAACAGACAACAAAGCTGAGGAACCAGACTTCACCTGTGCCTTGGTGAGGGAAAGGCAACAGTGGCACCCCATGTTTGCACCATCAAAGGCAAACATCAGACAACCCCAGACTAGCCTTTCGAAACAAAACAGGAGGAAACCAGGCTTCACTGGCTCCATGGCTTGTGGCATCAGTTGCTGTTCTCCCTGCTTTCATTGCACTTGGGACCTGGGCTGTCTTGATTAGGTGTGGGCGGGTTTGTTATCCTCTGCTCACTCATCTCCGCCTGTAGTACAAGCTCAGGAGACTCTTGCCCTGCTTTGCCACTGACCTGCTAAGCCAGTCAATTTTCCCCTCAGCACCTCTGTTTCCTCATCTTTGAAATGAGGATTATGACCTCTGTGAGACACTTTGATGTCCACAGATGAAGTGTGCTTTGGCACATATACATCTTCTCTCTTTTAAATGCTAGGTAATATATGTCTTTGCTTGGGTTTTTTTTATTTATTCACTTTTATTATTAAAAATGGAAATCAATGAACCACCTTGAAAAAAAAAGGGGAAAAAACTTTGGATTAGCCTTCTCTTGTGAAGATAATTATGGGAGAGAAAGCAATTTTGAAACAACGGATGGCAAAGTGCAATGCTTAGAAACTATCGGACAGAATGTATTTGTCTACCCCACAGTTCGCCAATGCAATATTCCTGCTCTTTTCCATTTTCTAAGTTGTGCAAAAATGGGCTTCAAACGTAAATTATTTAGCTCTGAACCGCTGCAATGCACAGCAGGATGCCTGTCAAAGCAAAGTGTCACTAATGGAGGATACCTGCTATGAACCAGCCTGAAAGATGAGTTCAGACTGCAACAAGTCCTGAGTGAGAACACAGCTCCTGAAACCAACGTGCACAGGCAGTGAAACCCTGGCTTGATCTGCAACAAAGAGCAATCTTCACCTGACCTTTTCTTCTCAGGAATGGCCTCGTTCCCTGCCTGGGCAGATGTGCCAGCTGAACCGGGGTCTTCTGAACGCACTGTTGGTGGATGAAGGGCAGTTTTCAGTTTTATGATGTACCTGCAGATGCCTGGGACTCAGTCAGGTGCTGGCTCTGCTCCTAATGCGTCAAAACCAGCACACCACTTTGGACAAACCAGAGTTGTCCAGTAAGTTCAGGGGGCACTGCATTGCCCACGTACGACTCTGTGAAGAACTGGGTCTGCATATAACTTTAGATGCTGGGTCTGGTAATTAAAAAGTGAAGACGTGATTCCCATTTTTCCGGATTCATTTGAAGAAAGCACTATGAAAACAGTAATAATATGGCAGGTCTTCTAAATTAGGGAGGAACAGTATTTTCTTTGGAGCTTACGAAAACAATAAACAACCCCCACCCTGCCCTGCACTGCATGCAGAGCAACTGGAAGACACTTCTCACCTGAGCAGTTTCATGATCTGCCTGGATCTCTCACATTTACAGGACAACATACTTTGAAACTTCAAGAGCATTTTATAAAGTTTACACGGAAAAAGAAAGAACAAAAAGGGAAAAAAATGGCTCAAACATATCTGTATACACCAGCCTAACATACCAATACAATCATTCACAAATTTATCATTAGGATACAAACACAGAAATTCTCTAATGCATAACTGGCAATCTCAACCTGAAGACAGGCTACTTGTGAACTTCTAATCAAAAAAGCTCCAGAGCCAACGGTGAGAGTGCTCGGCCTTCCTCCTCCGTCGTGATGCGGGCATTCCCTGGATCACGCTGGGATGCACAAAAGCCTCAGCAGCGCAGCTGCTGTTGGAGCCGCTTCTAAAGCTTTTTGGGTGAGCTGAGGACATTCTCCCACCCAGCGGGGAAGTGAAACTCTTCCTTCAGCCCTTTGGGGCCACCGGGCCCTGCCTACGTCTGCCCCTTTCTCTGAGCACATGGCGCAGCTGCCAGCAGATCCTCCAGACTCCCCAGCACAAGGGCCTGGGCACCCTGCTCGACGGGAGCCTGCCTGAGCACAGGGTGGACCACCTGAGCGCCACAGCTCCCTGCCAGCCTCCAGCCGCCCCTGCCACTCGCTGCTTTGCTTTCCCTCCTCAAGCACCTCAACGCAGCCCTCGCGCCCGCTGCAAACAATGCTGCTTTAGCAAGCAAGGGACCAGCCCAAACTCCTCCCCGACGACTCAGCACAAAACAACACCTCCCCACTCCACAACACCCCAGGCCTGACACAGTCACAAGAGACAAGAGATCAGTTTATTGTGGCCGCCAACTGCCACGTCCCAGCACTCACGCTGCTTCAGGCGCAGAAAATGCGTCGGCGCCTGCAACGACAAGGTCACAAAGCTCTGCTCAACCTGGAGAAGGCAGCAAGAGGCAGGACTTTGCTGCCCTTGCTTCGGCGAAGCCCGTTGCGCAGGAACAGCTGAAGGCCCAGAAGACAGAGCTCTTGCTGGCCCTGGCTGTGCGATGCCTCTGGCGCCTGATCTGCAGGGCTGATGCCCTGCCAGACCTGCGCCTCTGCAGAGACGCACGGTGCCCCGTGCCACGCAGCAGGGCTCCAGCGGGAGCCCCTGGGCAGCTGCCGTCGACTTCTTGACACACCCTGCACAGCACCAGCCCTCGCCCCTTGCCACACGGCTGCACTCACTTCCAGCGCTGGGGCAGCAGAGCCTGCTACACACCTGCGCTTCCTGACCCGCTGCACCTTCCGGCGGTTTTGCGCTGCTCCGCTCCCCAAAACTTGCTCTCTCTTGCTCCTCTGCTCTTCTGCGCAGCTTGCTCTCTCCTCTCCCCACGCCTCTTTCCTCTCTCTTCCCTTTTCCTTGGGCTGGGGACCGCCTGCAAACCTTTCCAGAGCACAGGATTGCTACCAGTTAGGCAAAGCCACCATCCGCTGCAGTCCCTTCTCCTCTGGAGCCAGGCGAGCTCCTTTTACCTCCTGTCCTCTGCAAGGCTCGCCGGTTCTGGTGGGCACCGCAGGGAGACTGCCGCGCTCTCGGGGCTGCTTGGAGGCACAGCTGGAGGTGCCTACAACAGAGAGGTTGGAGTGGGTGGGTGGCAGGAGACAACTCGGAGCGGGAAGCGCCTGGTTGCCCAACGCGGCTCCCTCAGCTCTGCGCACCACATCCCTTTGGCTGCTTGGCGTCAGCCACATTTCGTGCAGTGCCCCTGACTGCCCAAAATACGCTTCGTCCAGCTCTGACCAAGCAGGACTGAGCAAAAGCCCTCTCCAGCTGCCAGCTGCTCCCCTCTGTCTGTTGCTCTGCTGTTTTCGGGGCTTTTAGGCTGACCAAGCCCACGCCTGGTGCATTTCAGAAACAATCTTGCCGCTTTTGGTGACTATGTATCACGGCGGGGGGTGGAGGAATCAGCCAGCCACACAGCAGCTCTGCTGCCAGGCAGAGGCACAGCAGCCACTTGGCCTCACCACCAAGCGCCCTCCTGCCCCAGACACGCTGCCGCAGCGTGCGGGGACCAGACCCACCTCTCCCGTTCCAGGCTGCGCCAGGGTATCTCCCCCAGCTTCTTGGAGGACACCGAGCAGAGAGCGCGGTGTGTGCGCCAAGGCTTCTGCCACGTGCTTGGTGTCTGCTGGCTCTGCAGGGACCCTTGGCTCTTCCACGCACACATCTAGAAAGAAGAAGCAGGGGCAGCAAAGGGACTTCTTGGAAGTGAAAACGAGCTCAAGCCAAACCCACCCAAAGCCCTACCCCACTTGTGTTTGCAGCCCTCCTCAGCCTGTCTGCAGCCTGCAGCTCATCTTGCAGAGCAAACCGTTCCTGCCCCAAGAGGCAGGGGCCCGACAGAGCCCATGGGGCAAGCGCGGCTCACAGGACAGCACGCCATGATGCCCAGCCCCGACACAAGCGACGCCAAAGAGTCTGGCATCCCAAGCCCCAGCCCCTGACAAGCCTCCGTGCCTGCTCTTACCTGTGGATCCCTGCGGGGCAGCTGGCGATTCCTCAGTCTCTCGAATAGAAACCTCCCTTCTCTCCTCCGCAAAGAGTTCCCCGCAGTTCTCCAGCAGGAACTCCACCAGCGCCTTCACCTGTACACACCCAAGCCTTGCTCTCAAGCCAGCTGCCTGCCAAGGCCCCAGGCAGCCTTTGGCAGCCCTCAGCCTTGCCTCTGCGCGCAAGGCAGTGGCTGTGGGGCTGCTCTTGCAGGCAGCCACCCCGCCAGCAGCTGCTCAAGGGAGGAGGCATCCCGACACCTGCGAGCAGCCAAGCTCTGATGGGCCGCCAAGGCTGCAGCCATGGCGGCAATGCAGCCTACCTTCTGGGTCACCACCAGCATGGCCTCCAGTGGGAGCAGCTCCTCGTTGGGTGGGCTTAGTAGGTTAGGCCCAACGCAGATGGCCAGGTTGCTGCAGCTCATTCTGCTGGTGGCTGCGTTGTGGCCGATGTGCTGCAGGAGGGCCAGCAGCTGCTTCAGCAGGAGGAGGTTGGCTGCAGGCAACTTCTCGGCCACGCTGAGGGAACAGGAGCACAAGCTTCATCAAGCGGATGCTGCCCACAGCCGTTCCCCCAGCTCTCTCTCCACGTGCTCTGAGGCAGCAGCGGGCAGGGCTCCTGCTCAGCAGGCAGGCTGCTGCCCACACTCACGCTTTCAGCTCTCGCAGCTTCTCCTCCTTGCTGCTCTTCTGCATGCCTGCCATCCAGTCCTCGTAGAGGCGGTTGACGAGGAGCTTGGAGGGGATGCTGCGCAGGAAGTCCTGCAATGGCAAGGGCTGCAGCTGAGCCGTACAGCACTCCACGGCAGCCAGCAGCTCGTCCAGCTGCAGCCCAGAAGCGCTCACCTTCAAGAGGACGGCCAGCAGCAGCGCGGGCTGCCTTGCCAGCTCAACGTCTGCGCCGCGGTCCAGGGCCTCGCGCAGCTCCCGCAGTGCTGTGGCGCTGGCAGCTCTGCGGAATATCCCCTCCGCTGCCGGCCCTTTGCGCTGCAGGACAGCCAGCAGCTCCTGCAGGAGAGGCAGGAGGACAGTTGTCTGGCTGAGGAGCTGCCTGCCAACAGCGCTGGCCAGAGCCCTGCCCCAGGCCTGCCTCCTTGCTGGGGCTGAAGAGCCCAGTCCCACGGCCGTGCGCGGAGCTCCTGGGAACACGCACCACCTCTGCGCAGTATGTGGAGGGAGGGAGGGAGGGAGGTGTGGGGACCCCCTGGCCAGGCTGCCTTACCTGGATGGGCCGGGGCAGCGTGCCATCGTCCTGGCACAGGGCTGCCAGGGGCTGCCCAAAGAGCGCCGTGCTGCAGCCGCAGCCCGCCTGCCCTGGCGCTGGAGCGACAGCCGGGCTGCGCCACCCAGCAAAGGGCCAGGGCAGCCCCTTCCTCCTCCTCCTCCTGCTGCTGCTGCTGCTGCTCCCTCTTGCTGCAAAGGAAAAGAGAAGGAGAGCCCGTCAATGGAGACCGCCAGGCCAGCGCTCCCGCAGCCTGCCCTGCCCTGCCCTGGCTGCAGCACGGTGCTGAGCGGTTGGCAGGATGGGCATGGAGCCGGCAGCTGGAGCCACGGCGCCGGCTCAGCGCCTCTGGCTCGCAGGCTCCTGAGAGCCAGTGGTACAGCGGGACAGCCCGGCCCAGCCCTTGGCCTGCACTCCTCCACGCTCTGGGCAGCAGCACAGGCTCCGTGTCCACGCAGAACCACCTCCAGCTGCCGCTGCCCACCGCCTGGCCTTGCTCCTCCAGCTCACGTCCTCCCTTGCGCTGCACAACTTGCATGGCGACACTCAAGGGACAAGTCAGCACAGCTCAACCGCTTGCACCAGCTTGCCTTGCTTGCCAAAACTCACCTGCTGAGGGGCACAGGCCCCCTCCATTGCCAGATGGCACCGAGGGAGCTCCTTGCTGGGGATTCGCCTGCAAGAGCCAGACCAAGCTTAGAGACCTGCCCCGCAGCACTAAGGCCCACCCACAAGCTGACACCCGGCGTCAGCAGCCGCAGCGTGACACACCTGCAGCCCTCAGCCTTCCCTGCCTCTCAGCCCAGCACAGCAGCTTTCCTCCCACCACCGCCAGCCAGGACGTGCCGCTCTTCCCGCTCGCTCCGCAACACTCTCTGCTCCCCAGCTGCCAACAGGAAACCCTCCATCCTTCCATCCCTCCCTCCCTCCACACCTCCCTACCTCTTGCCCTCCCAAGCTCACGCCACTCCACGCACAGCCCTGGCACCCCGCCACAGACAGAGGCATCTGAAAGGCAGCCGTGCTCACCTCTGCCTGGCCCTCCAGCAGTCTCGCCAGGCTCCCGGCACTCAATGGCCTCCACTGGGCAAGAGACAACAAGTGCAAGAAGGTGAGCAGCCATGCCTCTGCTGCTTGGCGGGAGGACCCGTGCTCGGGGACAGAGCCTCCACCAGACAGACACTCACGGCGTGGCGCCCGCTCACTTCCTTCTCCAGGAAGCTGATGGATGGTAGCCGGCTGACTCGGGCTCTCTTGGCTCCTTCTGGTGTCCTGCGCATCGCAAAGGGACAAGGAGAGAGCTGGCTCAGCCCCAAGCCACCTCTTCCTTCTTGTCAGGCAGCTGTGCCCAACGGCTGCACGCAGCCGCACGGGCACCTCTCCCCAGCTGGGGAGCTCTCTTCCCCCGTCCCACTGCGCCTGCAGCATCGCCACCGCTTACCCCAGCAGTGTGCCCACCCACAGCTCCTTCAGCGCCCGGGAGCTGCAGCAAGAGAGGAGAAGCAGCGTCAGGCCCCGCTGACCCCCAGCCCGTGGCCAGAGCCAGGCGCCTGCACAGCCCTGCCCCAGGGACAAGGACACAGGGGCAGCACGAAGCCCCCTGGGGCACAACTCACCCAAAAGTGGCAACGCAGGAGCCGCTGTGCCAGGCAAGGATAACGGAGCTCCTGTCCTCCCCGCTGCCCTCAGCCTCCTCCTCTTCTTCTTCTTCCTCCCGCCACGCCTCCTTTCTGCTGCTCAGCACCCACAGCTGGTTCAGGGCCAGGCACAGCTCTGGGCGCAGGGTGGTGCCCTGTCTGAGGAGAGGAGAGGAGAGGAGAGGAGAGGAGAGGA
>Ga0065711_1026464_pt1 | contig 69460 bp, 32 predicted proteins | sample Hoacrofraction12_FD_59098 | JGI IMG/M metagenome (GOLD analysis project Ga0065711, IMG submission 59098) | Hoatzin crop microbial communities from Cojedes, Venezuela - Epithelial fraction 12 v2 (version 2) | ecosystem: Host-associated > Birds > Digestive system > Esophagus > Crop | place... | reverse complement strand
AAGACCCGCCTGGACAAGGTCCTGTGTAGCCTACTGTAGGTGACCCTGCTTCGGCAGGAGGGTTGGACTAGATGACCCACAGAGGTCCCTTCCAACCCCTACCATTCTGTGATTCTCTGAGCTTAGGTCATGGTCAGCCAGAAAGAAACAGAGCCAGATTGTCTTTACTTATGGTTATGCGAGGGCTGTCTGTGTCTGCGTGGTGCTGGCAAAGGCATGGCTGTCTGCCTGCCTTGGCCAGGGTGTCTGCTTGTGTGTGTGCATGTCTATGAGCTGGATGTGCGTGTGTGCATCAGTGTCTCTGGGACACAGTCTTGTTACTGGCTGCAGCTGCAGCCACAAACTGTCCAAGAGGAGAAATCCCCCAGACCACTGGATTCAGCTCATCTTAACGTTGCCTACCTCGCTTGTTTGGTTTTAAGGCGGGTGACCCTTCATACTTAGCCGTTTATTCCCACCGCTCCATTGCTTCTGCTGTTACATCAATGTAATTTGGAAAACAATATGATGAACTTAGTAAGAGAATTATTCACACAAATCCTTTCTGTTTTGGAGGGAAGGCTGTATCATGACTATAGTAGCCCCTTTGATAATTCACTGGTGGACATAATAGTTATACCAGGACAATTTTAGGGGTGGCAGTCTAAGTTAGACTAGTGCGGAAAGTTTTGAAACTTCTCTTCAATTTTTTTTTCTCTTTGACTGATCCTGCAATTGAGATGGATAATTACCAGAAATTCACTCTCCTTCTATGCTTTCAGAAGACCTCATTTACTTATTTAAGGAAATTTACTTCTTTAAGTAAATAACAAGATGAAATGCAAAGTTCTCTCAATATCTTGTTCTGGCATTAGCCAGCAAGTGTTGGGCCGTTACCTATTATCACTATGTGCAATGCACATCTTCAAGTGAAGCAGACTGCACAGAATATCTCTGACATTTCGAAACAGTGCCAAGCAAGTAGAAAGGAAGTCTTAGTTTCATGCCACAAAAGTCCATATATCCTGGTTGCATGGGAAATGCTGCTATTAACTCACTGAAACCTTCATGGAGGCTATAACTACAAAGCTTTCACCCTTAAGAACTGTATGTGTTTGTATGACAACTGAGAGCTGCTCTAAGTGCTGAAAAGGGATGCAAAATGCAATTGTGAAGCACAAGATTCTATACAATTATTTTGCCAGCTGATGCCACGCATCATATGCATGGTAAGTCTCAGCAAATGTAGGGTAAAATAAGAAAAAAAAAATTAAAAAAAAGCACATATAAGAGCACACTGGAAATCTGAAAGCAATGAAAGAAATAATTTACTTGTGTAACAGAGAATAGTCTGAGGAATAACCAAAGGATGCATCTGAGGAATAACCTAGGGATGCCTATATCTAGACTTTCTTCTTTGATCTTAATCTAAAGATGCAATGTACAATCAGTCATCTCAATTATCTGCATCTTGTAAAATTCCGAATAGCCTGTGCAGAATTACTAGGAGAGAGCTTGACAATGGTCCTGCATGTTAAGGGAAAGCCTCCAACTGCAGGGGTTTGCTGCTGAAAGAGTACACCATTCCCAGCAGCAGAGCCAAGGACTGTGGGTGTGGGTTTAGGGTTGGACACTTGGATTTATTAATTGTTAAAACACACACACAAAGTGTAGGGCTGACAGGGATCCTCCTTTCTATGTGAACACATGGCAAGATTTTGGATCCACATTGGTATGAGCAGGGCAGGACAAAGCAGGTGCCTACTAGGTTGTTTGTAACCACTGATGGTAGACAAGTCAACCACATCCATGTTGCACAGTTTTACTTTGTGGCAAGGCTCTTTCCTGATGAGCTATCCACAAAGGCATGAGGGGAGACACTAAGAATGAAGATTCTTCATGGCAGATATCATAGAGTTCATATGAAAGAATGAAGTCTTAATGTGGCATTAAAGTTAAGAGAGAAAGAGAAATGGCTTGGAATAAAGGGACTGAAACATAGTCATCGTGGGGAAGAAGTCCGACGGAGACATGCTTTGAAGGTAACACAGTGAAATCTGATAGGGTGTAGAAAGGAACAAAAGTGTGTGAAGGAATGAGATTAAAATGTAAGATGTGAAGAAGTTAGATCGTATGGACACTGGGATCAATACTTGCAAAGTTGTTAATGATGTGTAATAGCTCTGTGTTTTTAACATGTATAGTTGCAAAGAGGAATGCTGCTTAGCCAGAAGGAGACTTTATTCCACTGGGAATAATGAAAAAGGACACAGACTCACCAGGAAGGTGTATCACATATATAGCTGTACCAGCTGTTTCTTAGTGGCTAGGAAGTTTGGTGGCACTGTTAAAATTGATTTCAGCAGTTAGTTAGAAATCATTTCAGGAAAGAAGATACAAGTTTATCTGAGAAAGAATTTAACATATTTCATTGAATCCTAAAATTTTCCAAAATTAAATATGTGAATGAATCAAATGTGAATTCATGAATAACCTGATATTCAGAAAGACTGGACATCTGAATTAAGAAAAAGGGTCTTGGCATCTTAGGGAAAAAGGCAATGTGAATGGCAAGCATAGAAAGCCCAGTGAATGTTATGTGCTTAAATCTGAGCAGAGTACATGGAAAAGCTTTGATTGACATCTGGACCGATGATTGACTTGGACAGGTAATGCATGTCATGGGCGCTGCTCAGGGCCATGGGGCAGGAATGTCTGGAAGACAAGCTCCGCCGGCACCCGCCTTTGTCAGAGCCACTCAGAGCTCCCATTGGACTATGTTGAATTTTAATTGCCCAGGGCAAGATGCAAAGGTTTATAGATCTAGAGCTCACACTCAAGAAATGACTAAGAACAGCATAAACCTGCCTAGGTCTACTGATGTGTGGGAGATAAGGGTCTGGCCCACTATTTTCATACTGATATCTCTGTGCTCCTAATTAGTTTGCATTTTATCTGCCTCATAGTTGCATAAGAAACAAATATTGTTTTATTTTTTCACATAAATAAAGTCTTTTTAGTCTTTATATATAGACTAGCTTGAACATTATCTCTTTTAGGTGTAGCAAATAACAGTAGTCTGGAGCCTGTTTTCATCTTAAACCAGCAGATTAGGCATAAGTGTGCAATGCAACATTTCTATATTCCCCTCTGTTTCCAAAAAACAGTGTGTTTGACCATTTTATTTCTGTTCTTTATACTGTGTTAGCAATCATTTTCTATAAAAATCCCATCTCTATTCCTTATAGAAATTTTAAAGTCATTTCACAGCTGAGTGGAACCCTAAACAGAGCTATCTAAGTGTAATGAAGCAGAAAACGATTGCTCCTTAACAAGACTGGTATATAGTGACAAACAGCTCATAAAAATTCCATCTGCCACAAAACACTTCTATTTTAGTTGCTTTCAAAACTAAATGCTATGTTTCCTGTTTCTTTTCAGAAAGAAAAGAGGATATATAAAGCCTAACCCATCAAATTGTCCTTTGACAAAGAAGAAAGAAAAAAAACCACAGCCACAAAATACTCATCTCATGATATACTGACACTAGCCGTTCCAAACACCACGAAGATGCAATGTCACTTTTGGATGCATTTATAGGACATAGATTTTTTTTTTTTAAAAGCAAAAGGAAACAGCTGACCAGTTTTACTTTAAAGAAAATTTTCTGATGATTTAACAGACTACTTGTAAAAACAATCTGTTCCTGATTTTTTGTTGTAAAAATGGTCCTTCAGTCACTGCAATCAAACAGAAGGTAGTTACCTGTAACTTGATCAGTAATTACCCTGTTTAAATGATTGGTAACTAGTTCTGGATCCTGTAGCTTCTTTCCCATCTTTAGGCAGGACTAGGCCCACTGACTGAAGTTCTCCATAGTATTTATGGGAATTCTTCATCAGAAAATATTGTAAAATCTCCCTGTTTTCCACAATGTACCATGAACTGCTGCAGTTCACTTGGATTTGCTGTTAACATGCAGTAACAAATATGCTATGCTGTGGGCATTGTTCCTTTCTGTCAAATGGGACCAGAACCACTTCTTGTGTCCTGTCTTGCCCAAGGAGGTTATGCTTTAGTTTTAAAAAGATAGCAAATCACCTATCTCTTTGCAGCAAGACACACTGCATCCTCAGAGTAGCAATGGAACTTCTTTGTGATGCTAATATACAGCCTTCTATGCACAACTGTAAGCCCCTGAATAGTCATTGTTCTTGTCTGAAATGACATTCATATCTGTTCTTCAGTCTTATGGAAAAAGAAATAACTGCTTAGCCAGACCCTGCCAATATGTAGACATAAACTTTTGCTGTTGTCTTCAAATCCATTGTTTTTAGTGTGTCTTAGTGATTAATGCTTTTTCTGGAAAATCAAAAACCCATCTAGCTAAGGAATCAATGTTTTGAGCAATAGCATCACCTTTTCCAGAGATACAATTTTACACTGGATGCATGAGGACTGATCATAGGACCTCAATAAGCAAGTCAAGGTACGGAGTTCGAAGATAACTTCGAATTCTTTGCTAGAGACATGGATAGCTTTTGGCTTAGGAGTTGCTCTAACAGTGGCAAAGACAGCCAAGAGGATAAGCCATTGAGACACTTCACTAAAAAGTGGGGGAAAAATCAATAGCATACATTTCAGTTGCTGGAACTGCGGCAGAAATTATCATAATTTGTTTATAACAGCAATGCATGCCACATCTTAGCCACAGACAAGAAGCATCATATTAAGAAAAGTTGTCAGATGGCACTCCAAGCAGCAAAGGACCTGTTGCAATCTTATTTCAGCTATACACGCTGGCCAGAAAATCTTGTGGCATTTTCCTATTCACTGAATTGATTTTTTGACAAAGTTGACAGTAGTTTGTTTTAAGGTGTGTAGAAAAGGCATACCCAGAAGGCTTGTTTTTGAGTACCTAACAGCTGTGGAAGTGACATGATGGCAGGAGCATTGCTGAGGGTGCCTGGAGATTGTTCAGTAGAGTGCCCTGAGGCTAGGAGAAGCAGATAGCACCAGAAGGACAAGGCAGAGAGTACTTGATTTCCACAGGTGTACATCAAATCAGTGGCAGTGAACTTTCTATAGATTCACAGTGCTGTAAAAGGGCAGAGTCTGGCCTGTGCTTACCATCTTGCTAAATCTGATCCTCTCTCCCTGATGACAACAATTGTGAAGTGCTACCAGGGGCCCGCTGGGCTGAGCCTCAGCCGCTTTTCTCTGCATCCAGCTCTCACACCATGGCCTCACCCCTTCAGCACAAAGTGCAGCAGCAATTTGGCTTGGATAAAAAAGGAACAAAGAGTAAAGGGAGAAAACTTGTCTTGTAAAGAGGGCTCAGTGAAAAGTTGCAAGCAATTTTGAAATTCGAAAACACAGTGGCACTGCTTTTCTGGACGAGGGCATCACTGTCAGTATGTGATCTGACACTCTGCCAAAGCATTGTAAGGAGTTAAGGTTGAAATTTCTTCCCCTTTCTTGCTCCCCCACCATTTTGACTGCTTTTGTGGAAGTTGAGATGGACCAGGCCTGAGACCAAGAGTGGAGTGTTGCCTGTATACATGCATGCACCATGGGGAAACTGTGAGTAATTCAGAGTACCGCCCAGTATTCTCAGTCCACACTAAGAGCTCCTTAGCTTATGTATTATTATCATGCAGAGACTTCAAATTCAGTTGTGGTGGGGGCTGTACAAAGAAAGAAGCACTATTACTTAGTGAATTCAAAACTGGTAATGTGAAACACACTTCTAATAACATCGAATAACTAATAAAGCCAGCTCCTTGGCTTTTATTAGGAACCTGTCGTGATGAGAGCATATAGAGTCACCTTCGAGTGGACTGTAAGAGCTGGTGTTAGCCCACCGCAAAGATCATTGGGGGACGCATAAGGTTATCAATTTCAATCATTTCCAAGAATCATTTCAGGGCAGCTGTAACTGCCTAGGCAACTGATAGCATCCTAATTTACCCACAGTTTCATCAGAAAATTAGTTTGACCTTTAATGAGGATGAGCTTGTATTAGAGTACAGAAATGAGTCTCAAATTTACTTGATTATTTATTGTTCTAGCACATATTTAGGTCCCTAACTGTTTAAATGAGCAATTAAAGAACTAAAGAGGTGTTAGAAGTGTAAATTTTTGTTGGATCTGGACCTGACCCTTATGAGTTTTGATGTGAAACTCAACAATTTTAAGTAATTTATGCTGGATTACTGTTGGGGTTTTTTTTGTGTTGTTTTTCTGGATATGAGCTAGTATAAGAAGCGTAAGAAGGTGTGAATAGCTCAGGGGGCATTTTGCAAACTAGTGTGGTAAGGAAGAAGTGTCCCTCTACCAACAGCATTGCATTCTAGTTTCAAAACACACAGCTTGATGCCATAATTCTAAAGGGACCTCAATGGTTGTTTAACTCAAGAGTGGCAAGACCAGAAATAAATTATCATCTAATGTAAGAACAGAACAAGCATTCATCTAAGTCTGTATTCCATTTTTGATGTCTTCTGGCAGCAGACACTTAGAGGAAAAGTAAAAGATCAGTACAAGCATAAAATGGCACTTCCATGAGCAGAGCTTTCTTTCAACACGTACAAATCAGGACTATCAAATTCTGCAGAGGCTTATGTTTTGTTACCTGTGATTTAATCTGGCTGGATGTTTTTTTTTCCCCCAAGAGAATTTTTTTAGCAAAAAATCTCCACTGGGCCATTAAGAGGTAATAGTTTTTTTTATTCTGGCTTAATCTATGAAGTCATCAATTTTTCTTCATCTCTAGCGTTTTCTAAATTTTGACAGATTGGCACTATAAACACTTTCTGACAGTTTTTTGGTTGAAAGAGGTCAAATCATTGCTTCGGTTTGCTTTCTCTTTCCTTCATTTTTCTATCAGATGGCATGATAGAAGACTTGCATCCATCAAAGCCTTCAAAATCTAAAATGAAAAATAAACAACATAAAATTGAAAAATGTCAGCTTTGTTTGTATCAGATTTTCTAATTCCATTTGTAAAAATAAAGATTTTTTTTTTTAAATGCCAGCTATAATAAACTTGAATGTGATACACAAGGCAGAACTGGCAACAGCTGATGAAGATGTTCAGTGTTAAGGATGTGAAGGGAGCAGTCAAATCCAGCAGACTCCAGCACACCAGGGTTGTCCCTTCCTGGCAGCTGCAGCCCAGCCGGGCATGGTCCTGGTCCCAGTGCCCAAGGGTCTCTCCATCCCAATCCCAGCAAAGTGTCTGCAGCTGCTGGGCCCATGTGCAGGTCCAGCCAGCAGAGGGGCTGAGAGAGGCTTGTGCAGACACAGAGGCACAAACACGTACACTAATGCAGCCAGCCACGCAAACTGTCACTGTCCTTAGCAGCATGTAACACTATGAAAGCTCACATAGAACATAACTGCAGAGATCCACGTCCTGTTCCACCCCTCTGGCTGCTCAGGATTGAAGTTTGTTACTGAAAACAGGTCCCTCACATACGGTCTCTAGGTCCACAGGCATACCCACAGTGACAGACGCTTTGAATATCAGTAGTCTCAAATTCTGTGTAACACTCATGCCTGGACCCTGGGCCTTCGCTCCCTGTACAGAGGTCCTCACCTTCTTGCCAACTAGTCCACTGTGATGTTTGCCTGCAGACACATGTGTGTACTCACATACTCATCTCACAGGCAGTCCCACCATCACTGGTCCCTCAGATATCAGCACAGGGTCTTCGACCACCTGAAACTATGCCCAGACCTCAGGCTCCATTGCCTACCTCTTACTCAGACTTTGATTCTTTCCAGATGCAGGTCTCCTCCTACTCTTAAGCTAGTCCATTTCAAAGTTAGTGAATTACACATGCATACCTGAACAAATACCATTAAATTCAAAGCAGGTATTCACATGTGATTCACTAGGGAAATGCAAACACACCCATACGTCTCCAGCTGCTGGCAACCAGTCCTGTCCTGCATGAAGGTCCCTCTGGTTTCTGGCATGTAGACCTATTGGTGTTCTCCAGCTGCTGGGACTTAGACTTTGAGGTTATGGAGTCTCCTTCTCTAGAAATATTCAAAACCTGCCTGAACGCAGTCCTATGCAACCTGCTTTAGGTGAACCTGCTTTAGCAGGGTGGTTGGACTAGATGATCTCCAGAGGTTCCTTCCAACCCCTGCCATTCTGCGATTCTGTGATTCTGTGAATAACCCATAGAAAAGAGGCTGAATTACAAAGAAAAAAATAGTTAAGAATAGGATTTAGTAGCAAGATAAGACAGGCTGTAGCAATTTGGTACAGGGTTCAGTCAGACAAGTGCGCGGGCCAGCTTACATCTTTCTGACGCCTTTTATTCCCCTCTGTCCTCCATTTTGCCATGTTTTATCCTTCATGATCTGCCCTGGTCTTTTTCTTTCCCTGTCTTGAGTGCTTCCCCTAAACACCTTATAACAAAATTTACATAACCTCACAAGTTCCTCCTGATATCCCAGAATACTCATGATCATCATCTTGACCCCTGATTTCCAGTAGCAACGTTCAGTCTGACCCTCTGCAAGGCTGTGCCTGAGTAGATCCTTCATTGGCTCATCAGACAGCAACGAAAGAGTTCTGGTTTTCACTGCTGTCTCCAATACTGTCTGCTTGTTACTGCCCATCTGCCTGTGTGCTTGATCTTTCTCTTTCCTTGTTGCCTGCTATTTCTTTAACACAAATACACAAATAGTCTGTAGCCAGGTGACTTAATGAATCCTATGCTCTTTCAGTCCACTTACCCTTACATTGAGGAACTAAAAATTCTGAATTCTGATGTCTCAAGTCCATGAGTAAACACGTTTGAATCAATAGATTCTCCTAAAATAAGTGAAAAAAAACATTAAATTGTTAGTAAAGAAGGTTTTACTTGAACTAGGTGTCTGTGTGAGACTGTCTGTGCATTTAAATTATTGCTGATAATTACTATGGGGTAATGATCTAGCAGAGCATGGCACTAAGTTCTTCTGTAATGTGCTATCATCTCTTATACATTTGACAGTAAAAAAAGCCTATATTCAAACCGTTATGAATAAGTGATGAAATATTGCGACTATCATGGAGCTCATTAAAGAACTGATGAGCAAAATTCAAACACCATGCAATTCGGAACTAGACTCTAGTCTGTATAGGGCTAAAAGAAAAACGTGAGCATGTAGGTTTTGTGAAAATTGTTTGTGCATCTTCAATCCAACGGAAAGTGATTCCCTTTGTTGGAAATTCTAATCTCATTTTTTCTACCCACTGGTTAATGACAATGAGTAGTATCAAGACAGTGAGAGGATTCCTGATGCAAAAATCAAGGTTTGTAAAAGACATATTTTAAAATGCACATCTTCACGAGCAATGCCTTCTGAACTTTTCATTTACTTTACATACAATATACAAATCCCATAAAAAATTAAAGCTCTCAGATACTAGCAACTAATCCCCTCTCCCTAACTTGATATAATGGAATGAGAATTCAAAATTCAGAGGATTATGAAAAAATCATGATCCTGAAGGTATAAATGCTGTTCCAGTTCACTCCAGTGGAAGATTCACATGTGCATTAAAAGGAGGGAAACAGCCTTTATCATTTAAAGATTCCTGCTAAAGCTCACATTTTAGTAATGAATTTTTCTCTATTTCAAGCACTTTCAATTTTCCAGGAAACTTGAGCATAAACAGGATTTAAATCATTCCGTTGCAACTCTACTTCTCTCTTTCTGTCAGAACATAATAGGATTCAAAATAATTATGAGATTTCTCACTAAACTAATGAATTAAAGAAAAATACAAGCTACAGAAGCTTACCTGTCTACACCAGTGCCGTCTATCAATGAACAGCAGCCCAGTGTTAGCTGGATTAAGGGAGAGATTACTTCCAAACATGCAGGACTCAATTTTATTCAAATCACTCAAGAGTAAGCAGAATGTCCTACTAATGTTTGACAAAACTGACAAGTTCTAGAAGTCATCCACAAACGAGCGAAAGCCTGTACCACTTTGTCTCTTCAATGACTTGTTGAATTGTTGGCACTCTGCATAGCCCCACACATACAAAGGTTTTCACACTGGACTGAAGTTTGACAGAGCGACTGAAGTGGGATAGAATTAACAAGTGATTGAAAAAGACCTATAATGAGATTTTAGTCTCTAACTCCTGGAATTCATTTCACATTTCCTTTCAGTGTCTTGTAGGGATGGAACTGTTAAGGGAGAAGCCATTGCCTGAGCATTCACACATCATTCAAGGAGTCACACACACACCACCGAGACTTTAACTGCTAGGACTGAAGTCCCTTCACAGCGGGCTACTCCAGCAAGCCGACGAGTGCCCCTTTTTGACTCTTCACACACACACACACTCACAGGTGCTTCCTCATCCCTCAGGCTTGATCCTAGGTTTCCCGAAGCAGAGTGTCCAACATGACGTAAGCCAGATGAATTTATTGAATGGTGCAGCGGTGTAAAACAGCTCGAGCTGGTTGCTCCCGGAGAGGGTCCCTGAACAAAGAAATCCCTGGGCAATTCTATGCTTAAAATCAAAGTTCTTGCTCCGCACAAGTTCTCCACGTGGTGTCCAAGTGGCAACTGATCCAATCATGTTATTTGGGTCTGGGGTCTTCTGTCCCTCAGTGGGACCCTCCATTGTCTCTGGGCAGGCTGAAGATTCTTCCCTTATCTTCAAAAAAGCCCTGCTACTGTGAATGGATAACTTACTTAACTTCCTTATCTTCTAGTTGCAACTGAGTCCTTGGGGTCCTCCTTCAATGAACTTGGCAAGGGGTCAATGAAAGTTCCTGGTATTCAGGTGGCAGATTCACAGTGTGTGGTCTAAGTCTTCAGTGAAGTTGGCCACTAATGCTAAGCAAGTTAGTTATACAGACACACATATATAGGAGTAGTATATCAGAACACAAAACAGTGACTCTTCTTATATTTTGGCTAATTTTTTTCTATAACAGGACTTTGTATTTAAATTCAGGTGTCCACAATGCAGTTATATATATGTATATAAGGTGTCTCAGTTCCCGTGATAGTCTTTGGACTCCCATCATGTTTAAGACAGCAAGGGGACACTTCAGAACTACTCATGTCATTAAAAAGTGAACATGAAAGATGTAATTTAGTTTTCTAAACATAAATAATTAATGTCACTTAAGATACAATACTCATGCTGGTCATCGGAAATCCTCTCTAGACTCCACTGTCTGTATTTTCAATGGTTTAGATCCAGTCATCCACATCTGTGTATAGGGCTGTTTAGGATGCCTTGGGACATGAGACCTGGCCTCCAGCCACCCAGAAGCATGAGTCTCAGGTAAGGCTATGTCTCAAATAGTCTCAGGTGTCTTGGCACTACATGCTTCTTGTCTTGGCTTCTACATGCAGGCAACAAATTATGCCCTGTATGTCCATGGAGTATGCTGGAGCTGAAATAACTAACTCAGATGAAGACAATGCAGGCATCAACATTAAGGTGTCTGAATCTCATCCTGAATTGTCATTTTTGAGTGCTGAGTTCAGCTGTGTAATCACAGATGCCTAGGATGATTTAAAACTCCTGAAAGGGTATCCTGGTCCCACCCGCCAGTTCTCAAGGGCATGATCTTCTCAGTCCACATCTGTTATATCTGGGGCACTTCCAGTGACACTGCATGCCCTACATGTTTCAGTTGAAGTTGGTTGTCCACCATCTGTCTACAGTGAAAGGTAAATTGTGGACATCTAGCTCATCTGGGACTTCTGTTTTAGGAAAACACAAACTGGCCTCTAGAAGTGCTCATGGCTTTCCCTTAATCACACAGGAAGCTTGGACAATGAACTTACTAGCTTTGAGATGGCTAGCAAGCAGTTTGCGAACCTAAATGTAGACATCTAGCACCATTCCAGACATCCTAAATAGTCTGAGATATGCATAGAGTTGGCAAGAATGCACCAGTGAGACACGGGCTCCCTTCTTGCAGTGGCATCTACAAGCCAGGTGGGATATTCCTGGGGTGTCCAAAATGACATTCAGTGTGTATGTTTATTCATCTGAATAGATCCACTGATACTAAGTTGTGTATGACACTAAAAGGATCTAGAATGCATGCTGGTTTGGGTCTGATTTTTGATGACAACCAAAAAAGCAACTGGTTCTGCCAACAAATCCAGAGCATCTGTGAGAAAAATGCTTCCAGATTTTTAAGTATCCTAAAAATGCTGAGACAGAAATTGGGCAAAGCACACACAGTTAATTAAAATTTCCTATTAAAGACTCAATTAACATTTTAGCAATTTCTTCAGCATTCTAGAAGACATTCACTGAATTTCATCTTACTGCTGCTGCTAATTGTAGCTTCTTTCTTACTATGTTGACTAGCAACTTATGATTGATATAAAGCAACTCACTTCCAAATATACTGTATACATATTTTTAATATAATGCATAATTGCTACATAGCACATCTGCGGTGGTATTTAAGTATCAAAAATTACCATCACAAGTCAGGAAAAGCAACACTCCCATACACAAAGTAGTATTTGTTAACTAATGACAATGTAACTATTCTGATGCACTAAGTAGAATTAACGAGTGAAACTCCTTGCTGCATAGAATTTCATGCATAACTTTACTTCTCATGGGTGATTAATATTCACAGTTAAACGGTGTCCTTCAATGTGTATTAATAATGTTCCCTGGGACCACACAAAAGATAATTCATGAACATGCCTGCAAGGAGTAAGACACCATAATTAAATCATAGTAATTAACATGGATATGTAACGAATTTACAACTGATCTGCATAACTCACATTCTAAGATTTACAGGTGGACATGTTTAAGGGCAAATCAGTTCCTGCTGCACAGGTAGATCACCTTTATTTTGCTTATATCTAGTTATCTTGCACATTAAGTAAATGGAATTGATTAAGGATCTAAAAGAAATTTTAAAATGGGCTAATACAGGTTTCGATTTATATCATGCTGTGTAGCACAGGAAAGGAACATACAATCCCAGAGGTGGAGTTAGCACCCATGAGCAAAAAACTTTCTCAGCTGTGCAGTCTGGGCCATGAATCTGTACTGCAGCTGGGTTTTCTGCTCCTCTAGGCTCATGTTTGTGTAGCCAAGAGGAAAAAAGAGGAAGGGAAGAAAAGACAGCACTGAGGACAACATGCAATCTACCGCCATCATCCATGTGCCCACTGTCCTGTACAGTCACTTAGGCTGGAAAAGAGACAGCAAAGGGTACACCTAGCCTTGCTCTGTAGTAGCTTTAGGGAGCAATGCTCTGGAGCTCCCAGTAATTTTCCCAAGAAAGATCACAGTCAAAACTTTGATGAAAAAATGAATTCCAACCTCTACTCACTCCTCCGGGCTACTTCTTTACTACTGCCACTTCCTTGCTTTCCTCCCCTCCTTTCTTCCCTTGAAATTTCGTCACCCCTCCTGCATCCTACATATAATCCTCTGCCTCTCAGGTTTCACGGTATGCTCAGAAGATCCTTGTCTTCCTGTTACTTGGAAAAAACCCAGCAGAGCTCACTGATTACCACTGTACTACTAAACAAAGAGTTCTCCATTTCTGAAAGCAAGATATAGTTATATGGTGGATAAGGCAAATCATACAATTAGACTCTCTCCTGCCTCAGCGTGGTGCGGTTATGTCTGAATTGCCTGCTAGGTGAAGAGTTTTGGCATGGACTGTCCCCTGACACATACTGCAGCCTTGTCTGGGAGCAGGCTCATTGACATGAGCCAAACCATACCAAGATCAAGACTTTGGTACTCCAGTGAATGGTTTAGCGTTGGTTTGTTTGCTAGTACAGACATAGCTAATGAATTTGCAACAAAAAATTAGCGGGGATCTGTAAATAATAGCACAGAAATTGTTGCTAATATTGCCTTTCACACAAAAGTTAAGTATATTTGACAAGATGTTGGGATTATTATCTCCAGTCTGACCAGTAGTTTAATTTGTTCTATTTGTTTTCCTTTTTAACTACTTTAGTTATTAATTTCCTTTATATCTATTTAAGCCTTGATACTGGCAGGAGTACAAAGAAGACTCTCTGATAATCAAATAGATTTTACAAAAAATCAGTGCAGTGTTCATCTCTGCAACTTCTACAAGTTGCTTAATCTTTAAAACAAGAATGCTTGGATCATAAGCTCTGTTAATAACCCCTTGTGTCTGTTACCTTACTAAAATGTGTTCCATGGCTGTTTTGGTAATGACAAATATGTGGTACCTTTGTTACTATGAATGGTGAAAAGTTTAGCTTATAGGGTGCAACTAACTTTCTGAGTATAAAAAATATTTAGTTCAATCTTTAATAACTATTTATTAAATAATTATGCCATTTTTGTTAAACCTACAATGAAAAATGGTAATTTAAAAATTATTGAGAGGAAAATAATAAAACCCAGAATCTGAGAAAGTGACATTCAATTCTTGAACAATTCACAGATGTAAAAAGGAATATAGTGTTGTATATTATTCATTCTTAGCAGTAATTATAATATAGTGGGACAGCTGATAAGCATCCTAGGTGTCAAAATTGCTTGACTATTTTGCTTGTCTTTGTATATGATACTTTCTTCTACCTGCAAATAGTCTATTTGTAAAATAATTGTTCACATAATACATATTCTAATCAGTGTTTAATGCTACATATATATATGAAAATAAATGACCCCTATCAAGTAGGCAAAAAAGAAAAACTAAGGGCAGGAATGAGGGGAGAGAATGACAGGAAGCAATGTGACTAACATCTAATTCTAAATTTCAGAAAAATTGTAATTAGATTGAAAGTAGCTCCTTAATATTGCAACAATATATTTTCTGCAGTCAGTAAGCACTAGGATTTTGTTGCTGACATAAATGCAGATTTGCCCAGATGTTACCATCAGCATAAAGTTCAGATGAACGCCATTCTGCAGAAGGAGACCCACTATGTTGAGTCCTATGATGATGGCACAAGAGAGCAGGAAGAAGGTTCATCTATCTTGTTTGGTAAACTGAACATTAGTTGCAGCCCAGTACTTACTATGTCCAGGCACCAGCTTACTCTCACTTATATCCACTAGCAGAGTGATTCTAAAGTGACAGTTTTATTATCTGTATCTTGGGTGCCTAAATTACTTAGCTGATCTCCCTTCTTTCCTACAAAATCAAGAGAGAAATTAGATCAGTTAGAGGGGAACTCTCAATACTTAATTAATCAATTTTCTGTATTACTTTCCCATCTAGAACCTGTACAGCACCCCAGGGATCCTGGCCTTAAATCAGATATCCTACATAAATTAATGGTGATATATGAAAACATCACATTTCTCTCCCCATTCCTCATATGTATATTAGCTGATATTTCTCCTATATTATTTATTTTCACTTCATAGCAACAGACAATTGTTGCAGAAGAAAATAAGAAGAGCTTTTTTCATATTGGGAACTTCTCATTAAAAATCCCCTGAAGTAAGTGACTGTCTCCTGTGTGTATTAGGTCCAGGACTTAATACTCTTCTGAAGTTTCTAAGAGAAACTGACAGGAGCAAAAACTGCAGCAAATTCCATTTCCCTTTCGAAGGCATGTTTGGAAACCTTGAAGGGGGAAAAATATTATCATTTGACTGGAGCTGATCTGATCCGCACCAGCTGAATCCGTGCCACTGACCTCCTCTATTGTATTCAAGTACCTTTAAACAGAAGTGAACCTCATCTCATCTTCACAAGTGAAATGTCTCAAAAACCTGTTTTTAACTCTCTTTCTCCCAGAGAAGATCAAGACCGAAGTAAGTTTTGCCTGGCCAATGCTGACTCCAATCCACCTGAATTTCCTTCTGTGTTGATTTAAGGGTTTGAACAAAGCTCTTCAGAAGCAGCTAACTGGGCTTTATTTGCTTTACATGCTGTTTCAAGAAATTCATAAGGAAAACGAGGTCAATAGCCAAAGTTTAGCATTTTTGGCTGTGTGGCAAGATATAGCACAAACCATGTCAGACAATTTAAACATATCTTACATGTGTACTTACAAGAACGGTGTCTTCAGTGATTTGCTTACATAAATGCATATGCTAGGAAATACAGTCTTGGGGACTGAAAAGATTTAGGGATTAATTACTTTTATATTATGCAACTATTCAAATTCCCAAATGACTGTGACTTAGGGGAAATGGCAATACCATACTCCTGTTCTCAAGACAAATGTTCCTGCTACGAAGAACGAGATAAGTATCAAACCTGCCACTATTTGAACTGCCACTGAAATTAACTGAGTTATACACCTGTGAACTGGATCAGGGACAGCTTCCAATAATGACTTTCTAATGATACATCTCCAGATTGTTTACCATATACAGAATTTTCTGCTTGGGGGCCTTAAAACATGAAATGGGCATACAGGGTTGTTTTAAAACTAAATGGATCCATTCCAAATGTAAATCTTCCTTAAGATGTCTATCAAAAAAAAGCCTCTCTATTGGCATCTTTTGGAAAATTATATTTAGATGTTTGTCTCACAGAGTGTGTATGTCCTTGAGACACCTAGATAATTGCACTTGCACAGTTTGTGCTGCAGTAATGTAAATTCAGCTTACTACCACTTGTTGAATATTAGCTGCATACCGTTACACGCATTTCCTAGCTCAATTAGCACGTGAATTACCATGAAATAAGAGTTTTTCAATGACAGTGGCATAGCCCTGTGTGTGTATGTTATTTGCATTCTTTCCTGTTCCTCCGTGGATCTGCAGAATATACTTGGAGGTTACTTAGATTTTAAAGTGAAACTTGCTAATTATGGCAACAACTACAGCAAATTTGTGTAATTACAGTGCTGACCTGCTATAGTGTGCAACCAAAATAGTCAGTGGCACACTGCAAAACCTCCTTGAGAAGTACTACTCAGGCTCGTTATCAAAGAAAATATTTGGTTGCAATGGAAGGCAGGTCAGATGCTGTCAGGGGTATAGCAGGAGGTAAAGAAAATGAAAGAAGGGACTGTGGAATCAGCATTTAAAAGAGACAGCATGAATCAGATTCTTACAGATCTCCTCACCAAGTGGGTTTGTGCATTTTTGACACTGTGCATAACTGCAGCTGTGCTTTGCTGTGTGTGAATTATACATTGCACCGCAGGGAGCTGTAAGGGGGAGGGGCAGGTTTCACAGCCCTCCATTGATTAAGCTCCTTATTTTGTGCCCTTTAGATCCCCAGAATAAGTTCTGCTACGTTCCCTTGGTTTATACCATAAATTAGTTCCAGGTAGTAGTGTGTCTTGTGGGTAATCATAGGATGGTGAGCGGCTGCACAGCGGCTTGGCAGCACTAGGGTGCCAGCCCCGTCCTGGATGGAAGGATTTTTCACCTTGCCAGGAATGTGTAATTCTCATTGACAGTAAAAGCATCAAACCCGTCAGTTGCAGAGTGGAAACATATTTATCTGACATCTGTCCAAAGGACATCAGAAAATGTTGTTTGCTGCACTTTAAGACTGATAATCAGAATATCCTATCCAGCAGTGATTTATTTTCATTTACTGGCTATACTTCATTAGCAAAAATATTAAAAAACTCATGTTACTACAGTGTAAATACAGCAGATGTCTTGTCAACTCTGCCCTCAGTTCTCAAGATGTGGCTTGGCTAATGTTGATAAAAGGCTAAATTCTTTGCCGTAAGCTTTTCTTGCTCCTATCCAAAGAGGCAGACTGCCTTGCACATAAAAGAAGTTAAAGTTAGGAACACATGAGCATGCCAGTTCCTGAAGGACACTGCTGCTTGCAGCAGTGCTTTTGAAAAGGAGGGCCACAGACTCCTGAGATTTTAAAGGACACTTCCGAAGCTGAAGGGAAAAGTCACCAAGACAAGCCTGTTGACAACAGGCTCAATTTCCATCTAAAAGGCTCTGCACTCGTGCCAGGAAAACAATGGGGGTCTGGAAAGAACTAGACACCACTGGTTTCCAGTTCAGTCCCAGCGCTTAGTCCATCTCTTACCCCATCCTTGAACTCAAGAGAAGTCTCTTCAGACCCTTAATTTTCATTTCAGTTTCCAGGATTTTACATCTACTGGTATACTCAGTAACTATTTGACAAAATGGCTTTTTTTTTCCCTTAACCATACTGGCATAAGGAGGGTACCATCATCTCCCTTACAATCTACCTCCAATAGATCAACCAGAGGCAGGTTCTGGCACCCACAGAGGCTGTTCTGGCACCCACAGCATTGAGCTTTCATATCACCAACCTCACAGCATCCTCCCTTTTAAATTCTTCCCCAGTTTCCTTCCAACATTACTGTATGAATATACACATTTGCTCCTGAAATTAGGAAAACTTGAGTGTATTTGTCACTCTTCTCTTATCGTTCTATCTTTATCACAGGGCATATTGGGTCAACAGATACCTTATGTGAAGTTTTCAGATTAAATACTTTTCCCTTAAATAAGAGGGAATTAGAATATTCCAGATTTTGCCAGATTTTTGCTCAGGAGCCAGGATCCCAGGCCAAACTGCCTGCCTCAAATTCTCTTTCTTCTGAAAATGAATTTTTCAGCCCTTAGCATTCAGATGAAAACTGTATGTTTTCAGCTTGCTATTCTGAAGCAAGAGGAACATAATGTCACAATTTCAAAATTTCCAGCAAAGTAGATATTTTATTGTCAGCACAACTCCAGCTAGAACCTGATCTTCCCACTGCTGACAACAGCTTTTTAATTGCATCACCCCCTCAAGTCATAATTCAGTCACAGTTTGTAAACTGGAATCTTTGTCTGAAGAGTGAAGTGATGGGAGATGTTGTGACTGTGTTGAAGAGGCATGTGTTCTAAAGCCAGAATTGCATGGTGCAAGCTCTGAATGAAAAATTGGCCTGTCTCACACTAACAGGCCAATACTTGCTTAATGTATACTATAGAAACACATTGGTAAGTCTAAACTTTTTACAAATTGCTTATAAATTGAACTTTTAGATAAACTATGACTTACACTGCTACCAAACACATACTTTCATCACGGAGAAAATAATAATATTACAGACAGAAACTTTATGACTTCCTGTAGGAAGGCAGGAGCTAAGAGCAAATAATTTAAAAGAAAGATCACGTTCTTACTTGAGTGTTTCTAGAGATAAAAAGGTACAAGAAACAGTGCAAAATATATGTGTTGGACTGTATATACCATAAACACTATACATCTTCTGCCTTTTGAACTCAATGGTGAAGATTTCCACGAATTTTCATAGCATATGTACTCAGATTCCCCAGGAAAAGAAACTCTAACCATAGGCTTTAATGCTATTTCAAAATTTCAAACATCATTATGTTTTCAGACCTTTAGTCTATGATGCAAGATTTGCAAACATCACTTTCTACTAACACAGTTCAGGTTTTATGGAAAAAAAAACTACCTTTCTGAATTTAATTTACTTCTGCTAGCAAACAAAAGAAGAAAAAATTGGTAATTCTCATTGACAGCAGCTTTAAAAGAAATCATAATTTGGTTTTTTTTCTGCACAAGAATGCCAATACAATACTTCAGTGTTTTCCTCACTTTTTTTTCAGGCAAAAATCTCCCCAAAACTTCCCCTGAAATTTTTGAAATCAAATGACTAGCTTTTCAAAATCTATCAGTCAGTAATACTTGCTATTTCCATGAAAGTAGCACAAAATACTAGCAATCTGATGGTGGTACTAACTGTTAATAATTTACCTCCCAAGGTGAAAGAAACCCCAGTCCAAAACACACAAAGAATAGAAGTTCTTAGCAGGCCCTTAAGACCATAACTACAGTTTCTGTTTTAAAATCTGAGTATCTTTTTTTTTCCCCTTTTTGCTTTCTGCTACAGACTAACGATGAATTCCTTGACAGACTTCAGGCCTAAATCTTGAGAGATGCTGAGTTCCTACCATTCATTGCACTCAATGAGACCTATGGACACCTGAAGTCACTCACGAACTATCCGTTACAGAAGAAAAACTGACATGAATTTAATAAAAAGCTAACTTTGAGATTTCTCATGGATCCTGGAGAAGATGTCTGTGACTGATGGATCACCACACCATTCTAAGAAGACACAAATAAACCTTAAGAAGGGGAGGATGCTGACTCGCTCTTTGAGTGGAGTCCCCACTACATTCCAGAAGACAGACTGTGCTTCTTCTACATGTACATCCTTGGCAACACACCAGTGTACCCTTGTATAATATACCCAAATTGATTTCCAGTTATGAGAACAGAAAAAATTAATCAGATTTTGTTTCTCACGCAGAGAAGCAGCTACAGCTAAAAAGGTCATTAATCCAAAGTTAAATGCAACTGAGTAAATAACATTCCTATTGTCTCTTCTTCCAAAGAAAGAATGCCTCCTATAATCACCTGTGTCTCTGAGATAAATGAATGCTTTGAAGCTCTTAACTACTCTTTGATGGACTACAAATGGACACAATGCAGGATGATATTTGAACAGTAATGATTTGTCCTTTTTTCTTCAAGTGTAAGCTGATTGCAAAGACTTCAGTACCATAGATTAAATAGCTAAAGGGGTTATGAATCTTAATAGCTTCTAAATCAGAGAGATCTGCAACTTACTTGCTCTGACTGGAATGTGTATGGAATGTGTAAATATTAACAGGTCTGTCAAGGGCTCAGCAGATGAGCTGCCTAAAGTTTCACAGTGGGAAGACTGGAGATTGAGGCTGCTGTGTACAGATCAGCTGAGAAGCTCCTAACTGAAAATGAACTGTCAGCATGTGTGTAAATACCATTTTCCTGAAGTGATAGTCCTGGTACATAGGCACTGTATGCAACGGTGTCTAATGCCACAAGGTTATCTAATGTGATGAACATGCACACTAGGCCTAGTGCCAGTGCTGGGGCAAGGAAGATTATTGTGTGCCACATGTCTGAAGATTTCTCTGATGATTATTCTGCTAAGACAACTTGCCTGTAGGAACCATCATGAAGTTCACTGCTGTGACTGCATCAAAACAGGAAAACAAAAATTTGAGATACAGCTCAAAAAAGTCAAGACTTCAAAAATAAATGGCAGAAAGAAAATTGTTCACCTGCTTTTAGCTTTGGCTGGTGTTATGTATGCACTTATGGACAATAATTACAAAGGTGTATCCACATCTGGTTACATTTACATTCCCTACAGCAGGCTGTTCTCAAGGGAGGGAGGTTCCTATGGCATCTGCTATTCTTCTTGCTATTGCTCCTTGATTTGGCAGTCTTCCCTTTTGTCATCAGCTTTTCAGATTCATTTCTTATTACCTTCAGCTCTCCAAGCATCCACTTTACTCTTCTCTGTTTCCTGGATGATTTTCAATTCATACTCCATTCTGGTGAGTTTTTTTTCATGCCATCAATTTCTTCTCTGTGTTCACAGGTAGAGAACAAAAATGGCACCTACTTTCACAGTTGCCAGATTGCCTCTGTCCAAATAGGAATTTATGACATTTCCATAGTGGCCAGTCTCTCTGAGGTTACAAACAGGTAAAGGAAAAAAGGGCAGCCTGCGATTTCAATCTTAACAATCAGAAATTCCAACAAAATGGTCAGAAGCTGTGGTGAGTTACTGGATGAAGGCAGAAGTCCTTTAGACATGAAAAACTCAAGGGTAAATTGGATCAGAAAGGTGCTAAATTCAAAAGTTTCCAAAAGAAATTGATTATCTTTCAAGCTACAGCAGGAATCTTCACAAGAACAGCAAACAAGAATGCTCCACTAATGAAAAAATAAACAAGGACCACACAGTCTTGTAAGTGCTGTGAAAAACTTTTTTATTTTGAATGTGCAAAATATGAGACAAGTTGTGGTGAGGTCATATAAGAGGGTGAGTACTGTCACCACTTCAGTCTAATAGCCTTATGTTTTGAAAAGCACAAAGGAAAATTCTCACCCCCAAGAAATCACAGACAGTGGACATGAGTGATCAGTATAGATACTCTTACTGTTAGATCTTGTCCTAATTTCTATGACTGGAAATGTAATGCTTATATTCCTTTCATTGTTCTGTCCCTTTTGCTTCTAAAAGTTTTTCATGACCCAGATCTTCATTTGCAAATACTTTTGCTTTCTTTGTCTCTTGTTTTCGAAGTCCTTAATTTCATTCCTATGAGGTATTAACATTATATCCTATTTTTCCCAGCTATTGAGAAAGACCTGTCAAGGGACAACTGAATGCATTTTAAACTAACTCTGAAAGACATATACAGATGTCAGTATGCCTAGTGTTATTTGTTGTTGGTTTTTTTTGAGGTTTTGGGCTTTTATTAAGGTGTTAAAAATTCATACTTAAATTGAAATTTAAGAAAATATTTTTGAACCTTCCAACTGGCAATTATTTGTGTAGATAATGTATTTATTCTTTTATATGCATTCTTACAAGGTTGTATCTTCTTACATTGACATGTCAAGCACTTTCCTCTCAAAATACCTTAATCTTCAGATTGAATAAATGTAAAGAATCAAGGGTTCGTCAATCACTTGGCAAAATTAAATTCAAAGAATCGACAAATGGATTAAGAAAGAACACAGTTGTGTTTCCATTTTAGAAATGTTTATATTTTTTCAGTGTCAAGATAGATAATGTCATTTGCAATCCACTGTGTTTAAAAGACATAGTTTATTGCAACAAAGTCTTCCCAGTAGAATATACACAAAAATTAAGGAATAAACAATGTCATAAATATTTAAAGTATTCCAATTTCCTCTGTTAAATCTATTTTTTGATACTTCTTTTTTAGCATTGTATGAGAGTTCCACTGACCTGGGTTTTACTCAATTTTTCCTTCCTTTAAATACTTTCCTCAGGATAGTTGTGGGTATTTTGTCAGTACAGGTCCAAAGATTTCCTTGATCCTTTTGGAGCACAGAAAAGGAAAGGATCACAGTGGCCAGTGATGTGGCTGGTGATCTCTGTGGTAGATGTACTCATGACTAATTTTGGGGGGTTTTGACTAATAGTTGTTCAGTCAATGTACTGTTCTCTATTTCAGAGAAAAGAAAGCTCAGTGAAAGACAGGCATTATCTTCTGCTTGGCAGACTGTAAACATTCCTTCAGGCACAACTTTGTTGTATCTTTATAATAGGAGGAAAGAATTAGGGAGAAGAGACCCACTGATTAGACCTCAATGTACTAATTTCAGTAGACTTGGTGCCTAATGACAGACAATGCCATTCAACTCCTCACCATGAAGTACCTTTAAATCTGTTCAACTGAATATATATCCTCTGTTTTTTGCTTGCCACTGGTAGATCTCACCAGATGAGATCAATATCAAATCTCCATTTTATAAGGGGAAACTGGGTTTTGGAGAACCGGATTTTGAAATAATGGATTAGCTTCAAGATAGGTTTATCTGACGCTCTGAACAGAGGCAGACCACAGGTAAAACCTTTGTAACTTTCCACTGTTCAGGTTCAACAGGGTAATGCAAGACCCATTTTATATTTCAGTTTTAAAGTGAGTGATAAGGAAATCTTGTGAATTGGACTCCACTTGCAAATACATGGGACACAGTGTTGGAAATCTTATGCTGACAGTATAGTATCTTTGGTGTTATGACTTCTATGTCAGTCTAACAGAGAGGCTAATGAAGTTTCCATGATTCAAATTTGAAATGCAAGAAGAAAAACACTAAAATTTCAAACATCATTAACTGTGAACTTAGATATCCAGTTCAGCTTTGTGCCCAGTCTTAATGATATATTAATATAATGCATTTCTTCCTTTCCAAACCATCACCTTTTCAACCCATCATTAATTAAAATGAAGAGTACCAGTTGAGTACCTTTTAAATTTCATCAATATTTATCTGTACTAGACACGATTTTGCAGAGTGGTTTCCAGCGGCTGGAAATGTATTCGATTTTTAGGGTTCAGACTTGGTTCTATATGAAAGCATTATGTTTGTAACTGTGTGTCTGTATTTAATGTTTATTCGGATTAATTTATGTCTACGGATTACTGATTACCTATCAATAGGCTTAAGAACTATATATGTGGAGCCATCCTGTCAATAAGGAGAAAAAATACCTTGTTAAAAGTGTCCCACCCTTAGAAGACTCGATATTTGACAAATAAAGTAAAATGCAAATTACAATATATAATACAAGTCACAACACAGAGACAAGACTTTCTTTTGTTCAAGTGAATGGGTAGTAATAACAAGAAGCTTCTTGTGTTGCAACAATGAGGGTTTTTGTATTGCAGTAAGGAAGAGAGCTTCAGAATTAAAGATCCAGTTTTGCATTTGATCACACTTCTCCTCTGCACAAATACACTTTGTTAATCCTCAGGGTCTAAATGAGCCTTTTCCCCAACCACCAGAAATCATTAGCCAGATAAAAATCTTTGCCACCCTCTTTTTATTACCTGCAATGACATTTGTTTAAACGTAAAATGGTGGAATGGAATAGTCAAGTAAAAAGCTAGGCATGAACTAACCCAAAGGAAAGAGCTAAATTTAATTAGAAATACTTCTCTATATAAAGCGGCTCTAGGTAGTGGATAGATTTTCTTTAGAAAATACAATTTCATATCCGTACTAAGAAAGCAAGAGAAATATAGAAGTTTGTAATCTATATCCTATTGAGTAACTCGTGATGTTTCAGAAGTAGAAGCAACAGGAGTATTCAAGCCTCTTCACAATAACAATAGTCTAAGTCAACATAATAGAACCACTGGATATTTCTGACATATACTTTAAAAAGGAAAACGACCATCAATTACCTCAGGTATCTTGTTTATAACAGCAGCTACACAGAGACATTATGGCTGTTAAAAATGAACACGAAGCCTGTATATGTGCCTCGCCTTCACAGTTGTCCGCACTACTAGATGTACACGAACTGCAGATAGATGTTAATAATTAAAAGTGAGTGCACACAATGCTGGCAAGCAGGCACAGGAATCTTACATCAGAGACAGGCCTATTCTGCACACCACGGTTGTGGCTGTGTGCCTCAAAGTCATTGCACATTTCCCCACTACATTTGCTTAAAGTGTAGATCAGCACCAGGAGATTAATTGGCTATTTTTTGTGTAGGGTGTTATTAATTTAGGCACCAAGGAACTGACTGTATTTGTAACAAACACAAATATGTGGGAATAAGATTACCTAGAAGTAGTTGCTAGTAGTGCACAGAAAGTACTAGGCACTTCATAGAGCTTGACTAAGCCCTATTACCTTTCTTGAAAAGAAATCATAATAGAAAGAAAAAACAAATAAGTATTAAGGATCACAGCTGTTTCCAGAAAGAAATCTGCCAAGTTTGTGCCAGGCTTGCATTTGTCAATGTTCAGCAGTTTCTGGACAAGCATCAGTTTTTTAATGAAAGCATTTGCAAAATTGTTGAATAAAAAGCATTTATAAGAAATGATAACCTATGGGAAGATTTAAACTGCTTTTGTTTTAATATCCATTTTTCATAGAGCCAATTGTGGAAGGGCCAAAGCATTTTAGATTAGAAACGGTAGCTTTTTAGAAAAACTTTCACCGAAAGTGTTAATTTTCAGGCAAATTCCTGCTGTTGCTTAGAGTTGTCAGATGCAGGAACACTGTAACCTAGGTGACCATAGCAGCCATCAGAGTGAAAAACCTGTATATTATCCGTAGACTAAAATTTACACTGCTAGGTAAATACTAATGAAGGTAATACTAGAAATTGTGATAGTTTACTGTGTCTGACTTTTGTATCTAAAAGAGTAATGACCTGGATTTTTCTGTGGTGGCAGAATTGAATTTGTAGAGTGCTTGGGAAGAAACATTGCAAAGATGCTAAAGTTCACACTGAATGTACAATGACATTTGTCATGAAACTTGGAGAATAGGTGAGTTTCTGAGTTTGAGCAAATAGCCTGGAAATGTGAACATACTGTGTGTAATGTCCTATGGTATGTAGATCCCTGGACTAAATCAAACAAGGTGGGGTAAGAACGAGAAGTTGTACCCTGATGAAATGATGAGACTAGCTAACCTCTGCTGAGGTCTGGGGTCAAATAGCACAGCATAGGTACAGTAATACTTACTGTTCTGGGGACAAGAAACTGTCTGCAGGGGTTGTACTCTATGCAGTCCATTTTGGGTCTTCTACCTCAGGGATCTTCCCCAGGGCATTGTGTTTTGCTTTGTGAGCACACCTTTAGACTAACAGCAGGCTGAGGTGAATCTTTCAAAAAATGTCTTCTTGTCATGAAGACAGCAGATGAGGAATTTGGGATTTGAATACTTTCTACCTTTAGAACCTTGTTCATTGAAGCAAGAATAGCCACAAGCACAGCAAAATCTGTCAGATTCACCATGCCTCTGGCTTGAATATTTGCAGTACTTGTAGACCCTCATGCAAACATCTGAAGCAGAGAAGTAATTGTGACTTGGAGCTAGTTTTTTCTCTTTCAACATCACAAGAGATTATCCACCCTATGCTGGAATATTAACACTCTGTCTAATTTAAATTTCCCGGTAGTTATATGTTCCTCCAGTAACTACTGGGCATGCTTCTGAAGGTATACCTCTTTCTATTGCTTCCTTGTTGCGAGAGAAGAGGCTGTTCCTTACCTACATTCCTTCCTAAATCCTTATACTTACCAGATCACCTTTCCTCCTCACCTCTCTTCACGATTCCAGCACATATTGTTTCAGAAAGAGGTCGGAGTACTTAATAAAATCTATAATCTTTTTGCTTTTTGAAAAAGGTTCTGGATCATGTAAGAAGTTTTGCACCATGTATGACCACAAAACAGTTCATGGGTTCCATAATGTTACTTTAAAGGTAGCAAATGGTACTATTAGCAATTGCTAATTGTAATGGTAGTGGTTTATACACCACACCAACTTTCATGCAATCCTTTATTATGTATAAAATAGAGAACAGTTTTTCTAAGTGATCAGTCACTTAACTCTTCTTGCAGCAGGCCAGCAGTCACATCTTTCTCTAACACAACTCAAGCCTGAGTCATTCGTGACCAAGCTCCACCTGGAATTGAGTAATCACATGGAGACTGGTACCTTTCCACAGAAAAAAAAACATTGCTTGATCAAAGACTAGCAATTCTCTGGCTTACAATATCAATTCTTTCCAATAGTTTTTCGCAAACAAATCTTCAAAGCTTAAATTGCACTGAAAGTAGAGGCAGAGAGTTCCCAGGTGAGTCCAGTACATCCATACTTACTTTTTTTTCTAGATGTTCTGGTTTGGAGTTCATACAGGTTCACATTTACAAGGATGGAATGCTACTGTGAAATGGTACTGCAAAATTGTTTTGCAGGATTCTTTTTGAGAAATGTGCTTTGTGATGAGGTTTATGCTTGAAAAATAGGATGCCAATAGAGCATAAGCTTTCAGAGGCATCTTCTGGAGGACATGGGCCTGCTGGATGCAGTGAGTCTGTGTGGGGCAGGCTAACACAGGTAACATCGTACTTGCTCAAATCCTTGACTACAAGTCAAGAAAGATGTCAGAAACTGTTTTAAGAATATTCGACTTTTGACTAATCTGTGAGCTCTTGTAGTATTTTGTAGAAAAAAACGTATCACTTGGCAGTGGATTGTAGCAATGAATTTTTACTGAAATCCAAAGTACTAGGTATAAAAATGTATTTCTTTACAGCAAGTTGCTTAGATATCTGAAGAAAGGAGTGACTTGGTGTGCGCTGTACTAGGCTTTGGTGAATGTGATACTAGAAAGGAATACAGTAAGTTGTCTGCAGTGAATATATAAAAATCATATTTAGACTGTCTAGGTAAATCATATGTTGAAAATTCAGGTATTAATCATGAACAATACAGCTTTGAAATAATAAGTATTTTCTCCATGAATCTTACTTTGGCTGTCATTACACTACACAAAACATATAAAAATGATTTGAATCAAGCAGAAGAATTTTTAAAATATAGGACTGGAGACTTGGACTTGGCTGATTGAAATGGACACTACTCCATTAGAGGCAAAGGAGCTTTGCTGGATAAAATTCAGAAGTTGCATATTAAGTGCTTTAAATTGGATCTCCTTTGACTGTGTAACAGCAAGTCATTGACATTAAAGTGATTTTGTGTACTTCAGGGAGCTACAAGAAAGTCTAAGATGATAACTTCTCTCTCCTTTTCCTTTGAATTTCAACAGAGTGATTTTTCTTTCTCCAGAGGAGGGAGTGAACTGTTGTACTAACTGAATTAATGAAATTACCATTGGCTCAGTGTTAATCGAAGAGAGCGGAGATTGCAAGGGGTACTGCTAAGAGGGAATGATAGCCCTCCTTGCTTCCTCCAGCAAATGAGCCTGTCCTTTACAGACCAAACCTACACTAGGTCATAATAACAGCATATTATTCCAACTCTGACCTTGTGTACATGACCACAGAAAGCATAGCACAGGTACACTGGTGAAGTGCATTACTGTAGACTCTCTTACACAGCAAAACAGATCTAGAAGATCACTGTAAGCTTTCCAATTTTGACTCCTGATTCCCAGTGTCTTTCATGTCACATTGTTAACATCAGACTCTACACAACCAGCCTGTATGCGAAAGCTAGCTCCATTCTTTTTAAGGAATTTTTTTTTTTACATTCTTCCACCTGGGCCTGATTTTCTTGGGAAGAGGATGGGAGACCTGAAATAGGAGCTATAGCTCCTACCACCTATAGGCATAAGCCCGTTTAATACTTGCTCCCCACAACTAGAGAGTGGAGTGCCTGTATCTTTTCTTCTGTTACATCTTCATCTGGTTGTTTCACATAGAAAGACAATTATCTTCAGATAATATGTATTTTTCCAGTGTGTAAGCAGCCACTATCCCCTGTATCTTTTCCAGACATTTTTATTTTGACTACCCTACTTTCCTGAGACAAAAATGTTTTTAAGTTACCCTAGTTCAAAGAATCAAACATGACATAAATATACAGAACAAGCATGATTTGCTTTATAGCCTGTGATTGCTCTTTGATTTGTATGTCAAAAGTAGCACTGTTTGGTGAGAGGAAGACTGGAGAACACTGCCTGGGTATGAGCGCAAGGGCCAGCATATTTATTTATTTATATACAAGTGAAAAAAAAGGAGCTACCCTGGCTTCATATTTTTACATTTTGAAACCTCAACCACTTTCATAGAAGTTCATAGGTGTTATACCTGATTGTGAATAACTGCAACTCAGTAGATGCGTGACATGGGAATTTACATTTTAATAAAATAGAACTCACTACTGTTAGGAAATTGTCTGCTTTTATTGAAATATTTTCATTTTGCTCATGTTTTTTTCAAGTGTGAGAGATTATATGGGGTCCTGTGAAGCACAGACAAAGCAGAGCTGATTAGGCTGGTTCACTCTTACAGAATAGTAGATTTTTTCCAAATGGCAGTTCTGCAGGACAAATGTTATGAGTATAAGAGAAATGTGTTCTCACATTAATACTTAAACTTCTGGTCATGCTTAGAAACCTGAATATAGACTACCACAACTGATAGTGTTAATACCGTTAACAGTATAAAATATACAAGTGACTTGGTTTCATATACTTTCCTTTACTTGCCTTTTTCTTCTCCTCTAGGCAGCGACCCCTTGTTTTATCACACTAACTGCCTGTGGTCAAGAGCTCGATGTGTGCCTCTCTTCGGCACTTCTTCCCTCTTTCTAGGCATACCAAGAAAGGAACCACAAGCTACTCCAGAAGGTCTCCAGTCCATGCAATGAAAGATCAAGACTGATGGATACAGCAACAAAAGTGATGTAAGAGATAAGCCTGTGGCACACACAAACAGGCTTGTTATAATTCTAATCTCAAACTGACAGTAACACCTTCTGCAGACCTGTAAACTGACTGCATGATGCTGCTTGTTATCTGCTGTTTCCTGAAGACAGCGCTGGACCACAGACACTCTGAAGAATAACTCGCAGTGGAAGGTTTCCTGTTCAGGAGAAGTCTAGGGGGAAGGTCTGGAAATGAAGGAGGATGGAGGGGGGGACTGTTCCTTAAACTAAGTAAAAATAAAATATCAGTATGTCAGTGAAACATATTCTTTAAACTAGGTTGTTCATAAAAGTATTTCTTTTACATCAGTTTTTCCAAGTATGTTAAATGCCAAGTGCAAATTTCTATCTAAGGATTTGTTCTTTAAAAGTGGTGTACTAGTTACACATAGGCAGCAGTGATATGTGTAATTTCTTTCTAGATCGAGGACTCAATCAATAAAATACACTTTCGGTGTATGCATTTTTTCAGTTACTCTTTGAGTGGTGTCTGTTTTAAAAGACTGGTTACAACTACTTTATGCTAAGGAGAATTAAAAAATCTGACTTTGTTTTTAACATAGAAACAAAAAATCTAGAGATTTAATTTATGGCCAGATAAAATTAAAAAACATTAAAAAAAGAAAATACTCCTGATATTACTGTCACCTCATGTAAACTTTCTTTCTCAAAGTAAATGATATTACAAGATTCAGCAGACATGATCTAATGGCTCACTGGTACTAAGAGGGGCAGGCAGCCCATGCCCCACTCCCTGACTCATTTCCCAGGCTTTACATTTATTTCCGTCTTCTCTGTGATGCCAGATATGGCTCTCACCTGACCCATTATGAGGTGGTGGTTCAGCTCACAAAACCAACAGAAAGCAAATTGCACCAAAGGAAAACAAAAAAAAAAGTGCTTCTGTGCAAGGTTAAATTGGATTATGCTAATCATATTACAAGACTATAAAATAAGGACTGATATTAGATCAGTATTTTGATGTCTGCAAGGATGTTGGAAAAAAAATCTAATATATTTCAAACAATTTTTTTTTTTTGTTATATTTCCACCAGAATTTGACATCTTTGTTACCTGCTCCGAAGTCACAACGGCAGAGCATCCACAAGTAGCTGTTAGTGGATGTAGTTATGTAGAGATCCCAAAGCAAGTTATGTCTAGTAATAGTAATAGCCAAGCAGCTCTCAGTTAACAGCCAAACAGTTTTTGGTGTATTCAGGATAACGTCACCTCTGATTAAGCCATCTCTGAAGTAGACCATGAAGGATGTGATTCACTTGTGTTCAGTTTCAGCCATTAGACAGCTAGGAAACTGTCCCAAGCGAGTCATCTTAGGCCCCCCTATCAACTGTGTGAAGACATTGGGTTTTTCAATTTCAGCATTTTCCAAGATAAGTGTTTTTCAAAGGTGTGATGAAACATTCTCCCAGTGTGTCCTTTCTCTTTCCATTGTCTGTAGGGAAAACGGAGATTAGCACTCAAGTAGAAAACCTCATATGTACACCAGAGGTCATATGGCAAGATAAGAGATGACTTCAACAAATCAGGGTACACACAGAAATGATGCATGCAGAAGGAATAATTGGGTCAACCCTTTTAAAATCACTATTAAAGAAAAAACAAAACCAAAAAACAACACTGAGACCAAATATTTCTGTTAGTTCCTTCATGCCTTTAAGGTATTTCTCCTCCTCAACAGAAGAGGTACAACAGCTTCCCCAACACTTCACTAAGTCTATTTGCTCAATGCCATAACAAGATATGGAAGAAAACTGTTGAATCAAAATTTTTTTTTGCTGCTTCTAGGAAACTGGAATTTTAGTCAAAGCTATGCTCGAAAGCTGGGTGATCTTAATGGCTCTATTTAAACAACAATTATTGTGAAAGAATAAAGTCTTCTTTCAAATGAATCTGTAATCTGACTGATTATGGGGGATATCTACTGTTAATATCACTGGAATAAAGAAATAGTTTCCTCTCTGTGTAACCACTGAGCAAGAATCAGTGTTCAATATAGATATACGGATTTGTATAGTTTTTTAATGTCCACTACCACTTATGACATACTTAAAAAAAAATAGATTTACAAAAATACAGATTAACAGTTTGTTCATTGTAGCAAAAATTGCAGTTTAAAATTTCCTTCACTAGCAGAGGTATTTTTACAGGATATTCTATTTGATTATCTTTGAGATAATGTAAAAAGAATAATTATTCTGTCCCTTTAGGGAAGAAAATAAAAAAAGCTGAGAAAGACAGAGCCTTTTAAAACCTTTTGCCTTCAAGAAAAAATCAAGATTAATGGAGAAAAAAAGTGATAAAGAGAAACCAAATGCATTGGTGCCAAATTTTACTTAGTTTTTCGTTGCTGTAGAAATGCACACAGATGCAATTTTATCAGCCACTCTTCCACTTGGCAAACTACTACATCAGTTTCTGTTGTTCAAAGGCCTTAAGATGGCTGTGACCATAAGATTATCTTGTTAAAACTAGAACCAGTACTTTTGAAACAAAAAGGTACTACTTACAGAGAAGGGGAAAAGGGAGTTGGAAGAAGGAACAGATGTGAGGTGTTGAGGGGGAAAGAATGAAGAGAGGAGAAGATGAGAATTCATCTCTCAGTTCCACTCACTTTGTTTTTGCAAAGCCAGGAGTGCAGTGTGTTGCTAAGTAGGCCTGCTTTGTTCAGGACATCTTTTTCAAAGGAACCTAAGAGAAAGTAATGCACTATTTCATTCACCAATTAACTGCAATTTCCAGGATCCTGATTTTCGTCTATTACTTTCTTTCTCCATTCTCCTCCTCTTTACCTAACACATTTCTAAACCTCTAGACGGTATTAATGCATTTTTTTGTTTGTGCTCATTCAGTCCTCTCCCTTTTGTACTTTTTATAATCATGATTAAAACAAAAAACATAACAAAACAAAACAAAAAATGCTACTGCAGTCTGAGCAGAGTTTTCCTACTTTTGTTAATGGAGATAAAATAGGAGGTAAACAAGTAATATTTACTGGCAGAACTGTACATAATACCTCCAAATGCACTCTTGTCTGCAAAGTACCTGTGTGGAACAGTCAGAAATGGATTATGAATCACCCAGTGACCTTCTAGTTTTGTGTTTATAACATGCCTGGCCTGAGATTTCCTCAGCTCAGTGACAGATTCTGCCTGCCGGCTCTAAAAATACCAGATCAAAACTTAGTTCAACTTCTTCTGAACTCAACAAGCTGTACTTTTATCTTCCCCCTCTGCCTCTGTCATGCTTCCTAACCCAAACAACATCATGCAAAGGAACTCTAAGACCAGCAGTGTTTGCTAGAAGCACGATTTCTCCTTGACACATAACCATTTTCACAGCTACCTTCATTATTATTAAATTATTTAATTTACATAATAATTTATATCAATTTATTTAAAGTTTAAATAGGTATTATTAATACAGAATTATTAGCCTGGCCCATAATTTACCCATGAAAAAATACTTTTGTCAAAAATGTTAAGAACTTTAGTGCTGATAAAATGAAATCCATGCTGGTTAGATGCAGAGAAACCACAATGAACCCTTCTGCTTCCACTTTGTCACCCTATATGAACATGTACAGATGTTCCCCTATAGCTGTCAGGGCTCTTTTTTTGTCACTCAGAGCTTGTCTCCTGAGCAAGGGATTTTTTCAGCTCACTTCAGGATCTTAATTGGGCAGGTAGGTATGGTCTAACCCATGCTTCATGCTAGAATACACCCGTATTTTCCCTACTGCTGTCTAGAACTTGCTGAGTGGTTTTTGGTTTTTTTTCAAGCCTCAGTAGGTTCTCCTTGAAGTATTTCCTTTTTATTATTGTCTTAGGGGATTTTTTTGTCCCCAGGCCCTCTACCTGGGGACAATTCAACCTGCAAACTACTTTTTCAACAACAGTTAATGTTAGAAGATACAAGTTACCCTGTCAAACTCTCAGTGCTGAAGATTAAATGCTCTCTGATGGTGCTATATGGGAGGTCTTTTCAAGAAAGGTAGACAAACAGAGAAATTTTCAGACCACATTTTTCCTTGTAATGGTGTCCCTGTTTGATTATTGAATAGCCTGCTTTTTGTTGCTGCATTTTGCTGACATTTTTGTTCTTGTCTGTAAAAACAGTAGTCAGAAGTTAACCAACAGAATGATTTTCTATCTATCTGAAGAGCTGACTTATTTGAATCATGTTTTCACTAACCACAATTTTTATAGGTGATTTATTTATAAGGGGGGAAAAATATTTTAAAAGGCCTTTAGTAAGACGTGAACAACCTTTTCAGAATAAAACATAACTCCAAAGTCACCTAATGCCATATGGCTGGACTTCGGTTTGCAGAATAACACATTCCCAAAGATGCCAAAAATACATCCAAAGATGCCAAATAGATTGCCTAAAATCTTTCTTTTTAGCTTGCTGAATGTACGAGCAATGAATTTAGCATTCAGAGAAGTTTGGAGATCTCGCCAAGGTAATCTAGACACCAATAAACATTAAATGCACTTTTCTGTGAAGGACAGTTTGATAGAAGTCCCAATAAGCAGGAAATTTTCCTCCTTTTGAGAGTCCTAGGAAGGGATCATCTACATTTGTTTTACCTTGGAGGTTTTGAGAGATGCAGGGGGTAGGAAGAATCAAGTGGTTATTTGTCCCAAAGTTAAGATGTGGAAATGTCTAAGAGCAAGGTACCTCATCTTATTTAATATAAATTGTATAGTGGAAACGTAACAAGGGAGGAATTAAATTGTTTTTCTATAATGAGGGAACTCAGCGAAGGATTGTAAGTATTTTCATGATTTAATATTTACAGTTTCATGCAGGTGTAGGTCAAGAAAGAAACACTGCGGTCTTGAGCAAGAGAAGTGCCCTCACAAGGAAGAAAACCATAAAGAAATTAACCAAACATTTTTAAAACAGTTGTTCCCCAAAAATAGTCCAGTGAGAAAACAAATCTACAATATTGTGATGGAAAAATAGGGGCTGATTAGTCTGGTGTGATGTAGAATCACCGGTTTATTGAAAATTGTGGAGAGGTTAAGATCTTACCCTGCAGCTGAGAGCTGTGAGTGTTAAACTGCAGAGTGATGATCGCTTTAGCCTTATGTCTGTCTGTCTCCACAAACAAGAATTCTGCATCATCAGGAGACACAGGCCATAACTTGTATGCCTGCTTTTGTAACTTGACAGCTTTCTCCGGGCTGGGGGGCTCCCACCTCCTGAGCAAGTCTATTAACCATGATGTGATTGACCACTGTGAACCACCTTCTTAGAGGTAAAAGTGATCTTGTCCCCTCTACCCACAATGATGTTGCAGGTACCCAGCTGCAGGAGGAGACATCAGGCTGTAGATCCCGGTTCCCCAAGATGCAGTATTGGGTTTGTGTGGCGAGGTTTTGGTAGTGGGAGGGCTACTGGGAAGGGTTCTGTGAGAAGCTGCCAGAAGCTTCCCCTGTGTCTGACAGAGCCAATGCCAGTGGTAAGTGGACAATGGTAGTGCCTCTGTGATAACATATTTAAGAAGTTGGAAAAAAAAAGCTGCACAAGGGCAATTGCAGCCAGAGAGAGGAGTGAGACAATGTGAGAGAAACAGCGCTGCAGATACCAAGGTCAGTGAAGAAGAAGGGGAAGGAGGTCTTCCAGGTGCCAAAGCAGAGATTTCCCTGCAGCATGGAGAAGACCATGTGCGGCAGGCTGTCCCCCTTCAGCCCATGGAGGTCCATGGTGGAGCAGATATCAACCTGCAGCCTGTGGAGTACCCCACACTGGAGCAGGTGGATGTGCCTGAAGGAGGCTGTGACCCCGAGGGAAGGCTGTGCTGTAGCAAGCTCCTGGAAGGATCTGTCAACCTGTGAACAGAGGAGTCCATGCTGGAGCAGGGGAATAGTGTGAGGAGTCCTCCCTCTGAGGAGGAAGAAGCGGCAGAATCAACGTGCAATTAATGGACCACTATCACATTCCCCATCCTCCTGTGCTGCTGGAGGGGAGGAGGCAGAGAACTCAGGAGTGAAGTTAAGCCCAGAAAAAGGGAGGGGTGGGGGGAAGATGTTTTACAATTTAGTTTTTATTTCTTGTTATCTACTCTGATTTGAATGGTAATAAATTACATTAATTTTCCCCAAGTCAAGTCTGTTTTTCCCGTGGTGGCAATTGCTGAGTGATCTCCCTGTCCTTATCTTTACCCACAAGCCTTTCATTATATTTTCTCTCCCCTGTCCAGTTGAGGAGGGGAGTGATTGAGCAGCTCTGGTGGGCACCTGACATCCAGCCATGATCAACCTACCACAGATGCGTAAGTTCAGCCCTCAGTGACGTCGTTAAAGAAATCATAGAATTGAAGAAGAAGCTTGTCCTTCCATTTTCCTTACAAACTGCTTTAGATGTCCTTCAGTAAGATATTGGGTTGTTGTGAGTCTCACCCTTACCAAAAACCTGTCCTCAGTGTGGCTGAAGCCCTGCCCTCAAAATTCTAACTTTGACTTCCAGGTTTGGTATGCAGCCCCTGTCTGTGTGCTGCTGAGCATCACAGTGTCTAAATGTCACACTAGATGTGGACAACTGTGTTTATTATTTAAACACTTTTCAGGGATTGATTGGCGTGTTTTAGCCTACAAGGTCTTTAGTCTAAATATGGGTCCAAATTTCCATGAAACATTTTCTGTTCTTATTCTTTTCTGTATAATAAAACCTAGTTAATTAGTTGATTTTTACAGAAGTCCTTTGAATGACTTGGGCTGTTTAATAGGTTTCTTTGTAACTATTTAGTCCACAATGTACAGGATACCAACATTTTAATACCTAAAATGTCAAAAGACTGTTCCACAAGTCTGTTTTGCAAATTGCTCTGGAAAAGTGCTTGAAAGGAAAGCAAATAGTAGTTTTCATAGGATCTTTTATGCAGAATATGGGTCCAAGCAGGAAATAGTTCACTTAAAATACATTTATGATAGGGTGTGTCTTTCCAAAATTTAGTTTGATTTGGAATTTCAAGGACCCTGAAGAAGAAGAAGTGTCTCCCAGAATTCATGCAGAACTGCCATTGTCTCTGTAAGCATTGTTGTCCTGTATCTTTCTTGGGAAGTCTCCCCTGCCTGCTTTCTCCACCAACAAAACGCAGACAAATCACATCACATTAAATTCTTGTGTAAAATTTACACACTGAAATTAGTAATTTCTACTTATGCCACTGAATATCAGTGCCCTAACCCAACACAACCCAAACCAAACCAAGCGAACCCAACCCTGCCCAGCCCAGCCTAACTTTTACCTAACCAAACCTAACCTAACCTAACCTAGCCTGGCATAATTTTCTTGTTCTTCTGCAGGCTTTAGCCTTAAATAAAGAGCTTGTTGAAGGGATTCAGTGATGCTAAAACTGAAATGAAGCCATGTTGCTGATAAAGCTAAAGAATTTGCATCAAAAACACTGAGGCTGGAGCACATGTTAAATTCCACTCGCAGTGCTGCGGTCAAAGGACAAAACCACTCTAAGAAATAATTTCTTAAATGGCTGCAACTAGTGTCAGTTGAAATCGTTTGTCATCACTCTTAGAAAATTATTCAATTGAGCTTTATTGACAATTACTCTAACAGAGTCCTGGAAGGCCAAAAGAGTGGTCAAGGAAGACGGGGTTGAATTTAAGACTGTGGGCAGATGTGCTGTTCTGTAGGATGGTTCTTCAGGTATTATTCCCTTCCCTACAAGACAGTAAAAAAATTAACCTTAGAGCATGTAACAGTCTATAAACAATTAATAGAGTTCAAACAACACACAATCCCCAGAATGAAGTATAAGGGGATATTGCAGAGAGGACATTAGAAAGGCAAAAGCCCAGCTAGAACTCAGGATGGCCAAATTTGTAAGGGACAACAAAAAACTGTTTTTACAAATACGTCAACAACAAAAAGAGAGCCAAGAAGAGTCTCCATCCCTTATTGGATGCGAGCAATAATACTGCCAAGAACAAGGATGAGGAAATGGCTGAGGTACTTAATGCCTTCTTCACCTCTGTCTTTAACAGTCAAACTGGTTATTCCCAAGGTAAGCAGCCCCCAGTGTTGGAAGATAGGGATGCAGAGCAGAATAAACCTCCCATAATCCAGGAGGAAGCAGTTAACGACCTGCTATGCCACCTGAACACTTACAAGTCTATGGGGCCAGATGGGATCCACCCTGGAGTATTGAGGGAGCTGACGAAGCTCTCCATCATCTGTCAGCAGTCCTGGCTAACAGCCCAAGATGACTGGAGGATCATCAATGTAACACCCATCTACAAGAAGGGCCAGAAGAAGGATCCTGGGAACTACAGGCCTGTCAGCCTGACCTCTTTGCCGGGCAAGATTATGGAGTGATTCCTCCTGAGGGTACTCACTGGGCACGTGAAGGACAACCAGGGGATCAGGCCCAGCCAGCATGGGGTCATGAAACGCAGGTTCTGCTTGACCAACCTGATTACCTTCTATGACCAGGTGACCCGCCTAGTGGGTGAAGGAAAGGCTGTGGATGTTATCTAACTGGACTTTAGTAAGGCCTTTGACACTGTTCCCCACAGCATCCTCCTGGAGATACTAGCTGCTCATGGTTTGGATGGGTGTGCTCTTCGCTGGATAAAGAACTGGCTAAATGGCGAAGCACAGAGAGTGGTGGTGAATGGAGCTAAATCCAGCTGGCAGCCAGTCAGCAGTGGTGTTCCCAAGGGCTCAGTTATGAGTCCAGTCTTGTTTAGCATCTTGATCAATGACCTGAATGAGAGGATTGAGTGATCCCTCAGTAAGTTTGCAGATGACACCAAGTTGGGTGGGAGTGTCGATCTGCTTGAGGGTAGGAAGGCTCTGCAGAAGGATCTGGACAGACTGGATCGATGGGCCGAAGTCAGCTGTATGAGGTTCAAAAAGGCCAAATGCCAAGTCCTGCAATTCAGTCACAACAACCCCATGCAACACTACAGGCTTGGGGAAGAGTGGCTGGAAAGCTGCCCGGCGGAAAAGGATCTTGGGGTGCTGGTCGACAGCCAGCTGAACATGAGTCAGCAGTGTGCCCAGGTGGCCAAGAAGGCCAATGGCATCGTGGCTTGGATCAGGAATAGTGTGACCAGCAGGAGTAGGGAGCTGATTATGCCCCTGCATTTGGCCCTGGTGAGGCCACACTTCGAATACTGTGTTCAGTTTTGGGCCCCTCACTACAGGAAGGACATTGAGTTGCTGAAGCGTGTCCAGAGAAGGGTGGTGTGGCTGGTGAAGGGTCTAGATAACAAGTCTTACAAGGAATGGCTGAGGGAGCTGGGGCTGTTTAGTCTGGAGAAGAGGAGGCTGAGGGGGAACCTTCTTGCTCTCTACAACTACCTGAAAGGAGGTTGTAGTGAGGCAGGTGTTGGTCTCTTCTCCCAGGTAACTAGCGATAGGATGAGAGACAATGGCCTCAAGTTGCGTCAGGGGAGGTTTAGATTAGATATTAGGAAAAAATTCTTTACTGAAAGAGTGTTCAGGCATTGGAACAGGTTGCCCAGTGAATTGGTGGAGTCATGGACCCTGGAGGTGTTCAAAAAATATGTAGAACTGGCACTTTAGGATATGGTTTAGCAGACATGATGGTGTTGGGTTGACGGTTGGACTTCATCATCTTGGAGGTCTTTTTCAACCTTAATGATTCTATGATTCTATGATTCTATATGCATAATTAAGAAAGTGGAGAAAATGTTTAGAGGGAAAGAACAAATGCAACTACTAGTTAGATTTTAAATTAGCTCTATGATGAATACGAAACTATGTTTAAGTAATATCCTTAATATTATTTAAACCAATAAATACTAGGAGTTTTTAATTGGTTTCGTAATGAAAAGACTAGCAGCCCTTTAACTACAGTGAGAACTTGCCAAGATATAATATTTTAGTGTAAACATAAGATTCCTTGCTATGCTTAGGGAGTAAATGGAGCAGCTAGACATTTCCAGTCCCATTCAGGAAACATTAACTGTAATACCACTGCTAACTAGGAAGAGAAAAAAAGCATTTCTATGTGTTCCTGGTAGTCTAAGAATTCGTTCCCTATATTTCTGTCAGTTAAGCTGGGAGAAACTGTTGTAAAGCTATCGGAGAGGTTACTTAAATTCTGAAGCATGCTAAGAATACTTTCGGAGAGTTTTATAATGATTAGAGTGTGCTATCTGCAATGTAACCATGCAGAATCCAGACATAAGTCTGGCATCAACCTGGGAAAAATTCATATGGCAGTCATCTAATTGCAAGTAATTAGTCTAAAAGGACTTTCCCAGGCTACATGCAAGCAGGCAGGGGTATAGAAGCATACAGTGTACCATAGGTGCAAAGGTTCTCTTTGTGGATGATTACCACACTATTTCAGTGAAAAAGATGGTCAAGTTTTAAAAGATAGTGAAAAATAAGTCATACTCTTGTAAAAGATCTGGGGTTTTTTTTGAAGAAAATCATGCAGTTTTATGAAATGGTCATGTTTTCCTTAGTTACATGTTCTGATATTTCTTAGATTCCAATAGAGATAGTGTTTAGTGTGTCTAAATACACTTATAAAAAAATAAGTCTAATTTTGCCAGAACAAAGAAGGACTTTAAGTTTCTGGTTGTCAGGTAATACCAAGAGTCTTTTTGTACTCTTTGAGATACCACTGTTTCTAGTTTGCTTTACTACCCCGTCTTTGCATGAATTTAGTGTTTTAAATATCTTTTTATTTTATGCAATGCATTAATTACTTCTTTCTGCCAACAGCTATACTAATTCACTAACCTTCCAATTGCCTCTTATATCTTTTCCATTTTGCTTTCATGTCTACATGGCCTTACCCTACTTTGTTCTTTCCTCCTGTGAATGGCAATTTCTACATGGCAGCTGTAGGGGTTTTTCTGGTTGGAAGCTGGTTGCTCAGAAGAGTTGTGGAAAGCTATTTGAGGTTATTCAACACATCACCAGACATGGCCCTGAGCAACCTGCTCTGACTATGAAGTTGGATCTAATTTTGTAATTGCCCTGTGTTGAGTAGGGGTCTGGACCAGGTGGCCTCCAGACTTTCCCTCTGGTGAAGAAGGCTTCCTTAGGTTTGTGATGGATTCTAGTCAAGAATGAAGAGGTAACAGGAGTGACAGCTCCTCTCCAGTCTGTTGGTGTGATCTCTTCACTGAAATAGAAGGCACTGTTCATCATTCATAACCATGACATAATGATCACTTTTGGCTTGCTAGTTTATACTGAAAATTAATCCACAGTTACTAGTACTTTTTCATTCCTGTAATATTACTGGCCGTTTTGGAAGTGAATAGGCTTCAACATGTTTAAAACTACATGATTTAATGAAAATTAAGAAAAATACTTTGTTTATTTTTTCTCTATTGTCTGCTTTGGTGTTCTGTAAGTCTTTTGCTCTTTTGTTCTATTTAGAAAAGTTGGCTATGTAATACTGTTTACAGAATGTATTTAAAACTACACAAACTGAGTTTCACTTTATGATGCAGCACAAATATGAATTATGCAACTGGTGGCGCTCCTTAAAAATTCTAATTTAGCATTAGGAAGTTAGCTGTAAATTGTAATTTACCATCTGCTCACCATATACCTACCACTTCTGGAAAATAGAAAATGAATTATTTGCCTTACCTAATGCAGAAATAAACTCTCATCCAAAGCTCCAGTTACACTTATTAAGAAAGATTTGCTAACTCTTTAGAAAAGGCTCATGAGTAATTTTTCAGTCTGAGTACAACATATACAGAAACACATTAAAACCTACTCTGACACTTTTATTTATTATATGAAATTAAATATCTTGTTGTTTCCATAGCAAAAAAAATATATTACAAATGCTAAATTCTAATTCTAATTACAAAAAGAAAAAAAAGCATAAATTTTACTGAAAAAAGTTAACACGAGCAAGTCAGAAGATATAATCTAATGATTGTAATTAATGAGCACTACCTTTTTTGAAAATTCTTTGTTTCAGACAGCAGAGGATGTAGCAGAGGACTAATAAGGCTTTAACTCACAATGTCCCTACTTTACAGCATAACAGCGAGCTACAGATGGCTTGTCATGAAAATTCTTTAGTTCAAGTACATCAGTAGAAACTTCAGCAAAAGCCAGACTGTCTTCATGCTCTGTCTAGTAAATCTCAGGGGCCTCTACTCCTGTAGACATTACTTATGGGTGACTCTAAGCAAAAAGAACTGAAATCAGGGAGCAAGAAGGGGCAGAACTGAGTCCCATATGAATGAAATTCAAAATCCACAGCCTTCACTGAGCAGTTACTACCTCCTGGAGCCTCTTCCTACTTAAGTTCGATGTTTCACAGACCTCCATGAGCGTTTTAAAGCCTTGACTTGAGGCTTTTATCAGCTCCCCATATTGTTCACCCTCAGAAATGCCCACATAATTGGATTTAATGTGATACGGATAGCTTACTTGGGGAAAATCCCAAATATACACTAGAGTGCACAAAATCATGCAACTGTATGCAAAGGGATTCCACTCTGATCAACCCAACCTACCTCACATGCCCTTGACAGAATTACACGATCAGTGTTAAACAAACATGATAACCATATTTTTTCCTGCAAAGGCCCTGATTATGCTAGGACAAGATGCTATGTCATGATGAAGCTGTCTGCACGACTGAAAAAAAGACCTAGGTCTGAGAAGTCAGAGCAATTCTCAGCCTCAGCTAGCTGATGTACAACATGGACTTGGACTTCGGGTTCTGTGCTTGGGTTTACTGCAAAGACTGAGCCCCTCAGCACACATGTATTATTAAAGTCTTGTGGGACTCAGGAATAGGGATTTGTCTGCCTAACTCTCCTGATGGGCCCCCACCACCAGGACTGGATGCTGCTGGCAGTGCCAATCCTTTAAATTCTAGCTTTTTGTTTTGTGTACTCATTCAATCTGTAGAAGAGCTGCAGGAAAATTTCCTCATGGGAGTGTTCAACACAACATTTATTACCTCCTGGGAAAACACCTTAATCATTAGCCCCTTGGTTAATGGCAGGAAAAGGGACAACACTTTATGTGGCTGAAGACAATATGCCGCAGTTAGTTTCATTATTTACTCTTCTTTTGCTAATTTTTACATATGTTCCTGGCTTGTTACCCTGCCGATTACCTCCTGGTCTTGTCACATTCCATAATGATGCTTGGGAAGCCCAAAAAAGATTGCCGTCTCTACCTTTTTTCTCTCCTATGTTCAACACAAAAAAAGACACAGCTGTGTCTTCAGGCAGATTGCAATGGAAGTAAGCTGGCTAGGAGATGAGAGCTTGCAGGGAAAGGAGTAGAAAGAAGTGGTACAGTGTGCACCATGAAATTTGGAAATATTGCCAGTCTCATGACTTCTTAGAGTTTCTCTTTCCTTTATTTGCTTTCAATAAAACTTAATTTGAGAAAGTATTATTTAGTATGACAGAGTGCAGAGGGAGGGGAAGAAAAATAACAAGTTTAATGATAGCAGAAGGAAAGAACATGTCCCAGTAAAATCTGTGAAAGGCTGTCAGACACTGACAACTTCTTCGCTAGAGCTGGCAGAGATTTTTCAAGCAGAAACCAATTTAATCAGGAAATGTCAATTTCTTGAACAAGGAATTTTCTCCATGCATTTTTTTCCTTTTACACGAATTCACTTGAACAAGCTTCTGTAGTAGGGCTCTTCGCAACCATAACACATTTGGCTCCAGAGCAAGGACTAGCAGCTGGTCCTGTCTTTGAGCAGCCAGTTTGTTGGGTCAGTCTTCCTGTTGGGACACTCGAGGTAAGCGACAATACTTGATATTTCTCAGTCGACCTTATTTGATTGTTCTTAGCTTTATTGCTTCACATTACTGAAAGATAGTGGGGAAACTTGGAAGACTATTAAGCTTTGCCCAGTTCTGTACATTGATGTGTAAAGACAGAAGTCACCCAGGCCCTTGCCTTTTAGGAGAGTTTATGGGGACTCCTCCCAAGTGTTACTACTCATGTTTACATGTCATGACACCACATCAGTCAAACACTTGTGCATATTTAGTTTCTGGTTCCACTCCAATGAAACAAAAAGGCTGACATGCATCATCCCATATCAGATAGAGTAAACTCCATGGTTTCCCTTTCTTCTCTCTTTGTTGTCTTGCAGACTGTATTTTGCCTGCAAACCTACTGCGTCTTATACAAATACATGTGCATGTTTGTATGCATGTATGTATATGCTACAGCTTGATCGTCATACAAATAGCTTTTCTATTTGCAGGCCAGACTAGATTAAATTAATTTTCTGTACCATTTGAATATTCTAAGGCATATTATGCCTTCCTATTAAAAATAAATTCCCTTTCTTTGGAGAACCAACATACTTGAACCCTAGGAGATTTTAGTCCTATCCATATTTGCTGGGGAGTGTTTTGTTCTTTGGAAATCCACAGCGCTGAATATTTCAATGCAGGTATCAACCTTCGTTTCGTCTGGGATAAAAAATTTCTTCTACCACTAGGGGACAATGTTGGTCTTCATTTCATAGGTTATTTCTGGTGGCAGTGGTGAAGCATTTTACATTATTTTTAGCAAACTTAAGAGAAGTGTTAAAAATTACTTATTTCATAAAAAAAAACATTTTTTCTTCAGCATCTATAGTACTTTCAAAATGCATGCTCTCATTTGAAACAGTCAAGATATTTTTATTTTAAAGAAGACCCCAAACCAGGGTTTACTCGTGTGAAACTCACTTTATCAGTGCGTTGATAAAAGTGAAATTATATTAAATATCCACACCTATTTTTTTAAATTATTTTTTATTTTCCTCTGGGATAGAAAGATGTTTAGCTGAAGAGCTCATTAGTAAAGAAGAATGAAGATCAATTAATAATGCAGTCTGATGTGCACATACACTGCATGAACAATTTCTCTCTGTGCCCTGCTCTGAAGCACTAATTTGTTGTTGAAGTTCCAACACACATAGAGTTATAGAAATGCATAGTATCTCATAAGTAGAAGGCAGGAGAATTTGAAAAGAACATGCAATGATTCTAAGAAAAAATTCTGAGAAACACAGCAGGAGTATAGAATGGTTTTGCTTTTAATATTAGTCATTTTCCAAATACATGTAATTATCAAGGCGAGCAGCTTTACTGCAATAGAGAAAAATATCATGAAATCTCAACAGATAGTATACATCTCACTATGTATGAATTAAAAAGCAAATAAAAAATCCATATGAAAATAAATCCAATGTATTAACTTTCTGTTTTCTTCCACTATCTTCAATTATCCTTTTACTACTATGTTTCACATAAAACACATCCACAGTTTTCAGGTAGCTCAACAGTGTCAAAAGAGAATATTTAGTGCAACTGAGTCACATAACACCAGTTTCACTCACAGCAAATTTTTTTATGTCATAATTACTAGCTGTTCCATTATTCCTTATGGCACTAATGTGAGTAGAGCATTTTTATCACCATCACCTTTAAAAATTGTATTTTTCAAATATTCACCTGTTTTCCTTGATTATATTGCTGTGTACTAACATCATTTAGATCTACAGCACGTCATCAGGAGTACAGATTAGTGTGGTTCTTAATTGAAATGAACATCATCAGCAGAGTTGCCCTGCATTTTCTATGTATCTTCCCTCGGGAGTGCTGAGCCTCTGAGCAGACAGTCTCCACTTCGCTGTAGTGGAGGGAACCTGCAGATGTCTCAGGGGTTGCTCAGAATAGACAGATCCTCTGATGCAGATACTCAGTCACCTAAGCTGCCTGGTTGTAAAAGCTATCAGAAATCAGTAGCGCTGGCCAAATTTCTTCAGACACAATTATAATCTTCAGAAAATATTAACTTAACCAAGTTAAAGATAACAAAGGTTTCTGCTGTTTTTGATGGTAAGTTTTTCTTAAACTAGGGTGAGATTTGGATCAAAATCAGACAACAAAATCCAGGGTAACCCTCAAACTAGTCGTTAGGTTGGGACACTGGAGACAGAAGTACAAGGCCGTAAAATAAAACAGATGTGACAGTGATTAAAGCCAGGCCATTATGGAGTGTTTATTAGTACCTCTTCTACTTGTGTTTATAATTTCTTATCAAATTCTTTGAAAGCACTTGCTTTTAGTTGTATATATTTATTTTAATGTGTGAGGACGACACATTACCCTAGTTATAAATTGGGAAAATAGAGTCACGGTGAAATAGTTTCTGAAACACACTTAGAAATTGTGCAACAGAGCTGGAAAACAATGCAGAACACCAAAAAACAACCTGCTTTCACATCCACTAAACCAAAAGAAAGCGAAACTCCATCTTTTTCAAAAAGCAGCCTGATGTTGAGACATTGACAACCTGCATTCAGACATAGAGCCCAGTCCTCTGCCTACATGGATCTGCTTGATGCTATCACCAGTTGAATTCTCTTGATTTACACCATCTTTCTGCAGCACTTTCTGCATCTGATGGCAAGATTATTAATAGAATAGGAAAACGTTGTGGTGTACATAGCCAGGAATTCACAATCACTTATAATTGATGAGACTGGAGACAATGAAATTAAGGTGGCTCCTTAAAGAGCTTCACAGCTTCCCAGCAACTGATTTTGCTTTCTACCTGTAAAATGCTGCTTCCAAGATCACCAACATATGGAGCTGGCCTTTACTTATATTAATAAGGACAACATTCCCTAGTTATAGAAAATATTGCATTTTAGTCTTGAGGTCTATCAGAAACACCAGAGGTTTAATAAACAAACAAACCACAGGACTTCAGCTCCTACTACTTTCAGTGTCATTTGGCAATGTTAATTCGAAGAGTGTAACACAGTTTTTAATTCTCCCCTCTTGAAAGTAAAATGATCCTTGATGATAGAAAGGTTAATGTGGAAGGAAGAAACGGTCCTCTGCTTAAACACAAATGCCAGAAGTGTAATTGTAAACATAAAGACAGGACACTGATCAAATAGCTGGAGAAGGAATCATTTCAACATCTGACCAACACAAACCAGTGTCTTTTAGAAGAAGCAGCAGACAGTAGTCTTGCCAGCAGTAGCATATAGGGAAACAACTGGTGATTTGGGGCTCAGTCGTGGAAGACATTTAGTACTGTGAGTTCAATCATACTATCCGGAAAGCTGTTGTAGAGCACGGATATCAAATGTGAGCGGGAGTTCTGGCAGGTGGAATTCATGGTGCTGAAAACTCAGTGAGAAACTAGGCAACCTTTTGTGTAGCTTTCAGAACAGAAATAAGCAAATACATCCTTGTGGCTAGCAATAAGGAAGAATATCAGTATGTGGGGGCACAGTTCAGTTTCATCTATTCAAGTCACACAAGATGCACACAGATCAGTCTGAAATGCAATACAAAGAAAATTAGCAGGAAACAAGATACAAAAGCACAGTCAATTATACACAGAATATTAGAGTAAGAACGATTCTTCCTTATTTGTGATGTCTGCTTATAAATGCAAAATTGCAATGTGCTTCTTTACACTTTACCATCAGTTGAAGCTAGATCTATTTCTGTCTTTTGATTTTTTTCATATCTGTTTTGCCAGTTATGAAAATAACTGAGGGTGTGGCTGTCATTTCCAAAATGAATCAGAATTTCACCTCTAGCAAGCTGTGCATATGAGATACATATGACAACTTAGCAGAAGCTGATTCTGACTGCTGCAGGAGGGATATGTGAGAACAAGCACTAGTTGGCCATTGTAAGTCAAATTATGTTCTTGGTCAAAATTCTTTCTAGGTCTTTTCTTAAAAAATGGCTGCATCTTGAGGCTTGCTAGTAAAAGAAGTACATGCAGAGGCAAATAAGCAGGCAATAGCCAAATACATTAACCAAATGTTAAGAAATTTGCATAAGCAAAGAGTTTGGTGCTGAAGTTTAGAAACAGCTTCCAAATGAAGAAAAAAACATAATTTACAGAAAAATATGAATCCAGAAGTAGGTCTAATAATGGTTTGTATTCTGAAAGCAATTCTGTCCAGGGCCCAGACTGTGATCTGAAAACCATACTCCACTGTTACGCAGTCCTGGAGCTGCTTAAATTTACTAGCTGGATCCTTCACCTGTTTTAAACAGCAAAAGGTGCTTCAAAGTGCTTCTGGAAGTGCCTGAAACCACGTCAGTTCTGAGCAACTCAGACTTGACTCTTATCTGAGCGTGGTCCAAGTACAGATAAAAGTAATCTCCTCTAAGTTTAGATGTCTTTAAATACAGACATCTATGTCTGTGCAAACCAGTGGAAAGAATGCTTTATAATAGCACAGATCTCATAATCTCTTCATAACCAATGGAAAGAAACAGTCATTTCTGCTGCAGGATTCAACTGATCTGTTTTCAGTGTCTATATCAGAAGATGAATCGCACCCTGGATGTGCCAAAGTGGCTGTCTGCACTGCAAACACATAAAATAGATTAGATGAAACTTGCCAAATTAGTTTTTACTGAAGTCCCCTAAGGATTTCAACCTGATAAATGACCTTTCAGTGTGTTTAATACACTTCTAAAGAATCAAGGACCCTAAAAACATTTTTAGGTGGCTGCTTTTCACATAATAGCCTAGATTCTTTATGCAGGGAACTGGAGACCACCTCAAAACCCTTCCCAGCTCTGCATGGTTCAGCCACCTGTGGATTCTCACAAGAAAGTCAAAATTGTCATGCTATAAGTAGTGCTGACTGAAGGAAAGACTTCAATTCCCACTTTTAAGGAAAGTCTCAATGTGAAAAAACTCTGAACTTCATTTGGGCAAAATAAGCAGAATTCTGCAACTTGTGGTGGGGGTAATTTTTGTGTTGTACCTTTCATGTTTTCTGTAACATGTGACTGGGCCACTTCACATTAATTCTGGTTTTTGCTGACAAGATTGTTTCTGGATTTCATATTAAAAAAATACTTGTGTGAAAAGTGTAAAATTGCCACTGGAGTAGCTGTCAGAGTCCATGCTCTGGGTATGGGCCAATTTTTGCTCTGTTTCCAGTTTCAGAAAACTTGTGCTCCTTTCCTGAGCAATGGTACCCCTTTCAACAGACAGAGTGTAAAGCTGGACCCCAGCTCTAAGCGCAGACAGAGGTGATTGCACAAAGCTGCCTGGGGACAGGAATTTCATTCCTCTCAGACTAATGCTTATGTCTTGACTTGGTCTTGATCTTAGCAGATTCTACTTTTTTTTTGTTTTCAGATATAATAGACAGGTAACGCAGGAACACCTGTTAAATCCCTGCACCGCCAAGTGTAATTTTCCCTGCAGCAGTGGCAGAACTCTGTGCACATTACAACATGAGTCTCACTAAAGAAAAGACACTTCTTTCTCAGCAGCAGCACCAAAACAGATTTACTTTTCCACTCTAGCTTGTGTATTGGTATGCGATTTTCTCTACAAGATTTCAACCAGCACATATATATCATGTTTCAAGTGCACGTTCAAATCCCAAACTTTCTTATGACCATGAGGCTTAGGTTATACCTGAGCCTACCAGGAGGCAAGATCCTCTTGAAAGATGACCTGTAGGGGTCCGGCTCTCATGCAATGAACAGTCTGTGTCTGCCACCCTGTGTCCTGCCCACTCTTGTATTCTCATCACTAGGCGGACATCTGGCAGAGGTAGGATCCACTCTACAAGTGTAAGATTTTTTGAAAGTCTGTCTTGAGCTGCTACTACAACTACACCTTATTCCCAGTGACCAGAAGGCAGCTTGGCTTCAGTCTGCTCCCCTGCCTGGCAACGTGAAGCGTAGTGCTTGTAGGCAAAAGGAAAGAAATTAAGCTTCCTCCTATTCCAGCTCATACCATAGCCCCCGAGTAAGAGCGGAGTTAAGCCCATACTCCCACCGTGAACATCATACTTCTTCAAAGCTGCAGAGGTCTGACTCCTCGTTCCATTCGCAGACACTTGTTCCGCTTCACACAGGGCTAACAAAATCAGATACAGTCACTGCAATAAAATCAGATGCATTTGCCCTCATGCTATTTACCCTTCTCCCAGCCCTGTCTCTTAAGACCTTCGCTTTCTCCTCGTTTAGGAAGTCTGGATACATATACCCTGTCTAAATGAAAAACTCACCCACACCCTTTCTAATGTCACTTGCAGCATTCTTCCCTTCTGAAAAGGGCCCAGATATTTTTCTGCAGAATCTGGTGTTTCTAGATGTCACAGAAGTCTTCCAAGGGCAGAGTTTGCAGTTGTATGAAAGCCAGAAAGCCTGATGCAAAAAAAGCCCAATTTCAATAGAAGGGGCAATAGAGAAGTGAGTTACAGCTGCTCCTGACTCTGCTGCAGCAGGCATCACGCAGCAGCATTTTGCATAAAGGTGAAAATAAAACCAAGAAATTGTTTCTTGCCTGACTTTTCCCTCGTGTTACCGTCTAAATCCCTCTTTTCTTCTGCCATAAGAATGGCAGTAGCACTGAAATATTAAAATAATATCATCCATTTGTGTGAATAATTGTGTAGATTGTAATCTTCTATTATTCAAAGTTATTCATTCGAATTAATATTTAAATTCAGACCATTTGGACAAGGAGGGTAGCACAGGCATGGTATTTTCCATTTTGTTGTTTCTCTTTCACTTCCTAAAGCTACTGAATATACACAACTCTTAGAATAACAGTAAAAGTGATCACATGATTGAAAATGCAAGGGTCTATTTTGTGCTAAGACCTTTGCTAGAAAGAAGTGGTTTTCATGAACATTAAAATATGCGTTAGAATAATAAAAGTAACAACAAACTCAGTACAGTAATAATAATGGCAATCAACTTTTTTTCCTGTGGGAAATGTTTTTTTGAAATTGCTGAAATCTTTAAAAATCCACTCCAAAATGCTGTTCTTTAGAAAATATTTAATTACGAAATTCCAGAGAAAATCTTAGGAGCAGTGTGCACTTTTTATATGAGAAAGGAGAACTGAATATTATGTCTTACTGGTATTTTTATTTTTATTTTCCCCCTAAATACGCAAAAAGTGATTCTTTTTTAAACTTTTGAGATTCGTAGGTGGAGTTCTGTAATTTCTTCCCCCCTCATCAGCTGAGCTTCTTTTCTTTTTCTTTCTTTCTTTTCTTCTTTTCTTCCTTCCTTCTCTTTCTTTTCTTCTGTCTCTTGTTCTCTTTCTCTATTTCTTATTTTTCAGTATGTTATCTTTATTCTATTTTCACCTTAAACAGAGGTGAAAGTAAGATAGAAAAACCACAAATACTTGTTTGCTATAAAAAAAACTACTTTATGGAAAAATTACTTCTTTCTTTCCAAAATATTTAAGATAATATGACCACACATTTCAGTAAGCTTATGTTGTAACTGTAGCAGTTACTGTAACAGTAACTCCTAATTCAATTCTTTGACTATAGCTTTCCAGTGCTACTTCACAACTCATATTAAAGTTTCAAACCCTGAGCAAATATTCATCATTTAAATGTATAATATATTTACTCTCTTCACTGTAGTATAAAGTTCACATGACTTATCACTAAGTGTGTTTCTTTAAACATATACTTGGTATTGTTACAGTAAACTCATTTTTTATTGAATACCGGAGTGAATAACTAAGTAAAACCTGCATGATTTGTTAGCATTAACGCTAAGGCTGCCTCCAGACGCTGTTAACTTATGCATCATCCTTTACTTAATTTCTCTGTTTTATTTTAATTTGTAAACAGTCTCTGAGCTGGAATGCACATTTTTCATGTAGGTTTGCTTCACTGATATTAAGAACCTGTCTTACTCTCCTGTCTTACTCTCCTACTATCTATTATAAAGTGTATGGCTTACTTTATAATAGATGCAGAGGAACAAAGTTTATTAAGTTGCAGTAACACACTTTGCATGTTTCATAGGTGCACAAGAATTCTGTTTAAATGAGGTTTTTAATTTTGTGTACCTCATGCCTAAAATTTGTGCTGACTTGCCAGATATGAAATGATCAGTGTGCTGGTTAATTTTCTTAATTATGTCCTTTTATTTCCTTTCAAGAATTTGCCATCTTAAAACTTTGTACAGAACCAGACCATCATTTAAGTCCATGGACTCTCCTTAAAAATATACAACCTGATTTCATTGGTAGTTTTTCAGCTCAATCTGTCATGTCTTCTGTTTTTTTCAGCCATGATATAGGTGTTGTCCAAGATTTTAAGTTTGCCCTCTAGTTATAATTAGTGAATGAGGAGAACAAGCCAGAGGATGAGTCACAGCAGGGGGATCCTGAAAGCTAGTCTGGATCTGTCCCAAATGATGGTTTAGACAGCATTAGGAGATGTCATACCCATCTTCTCTGCAAGGACTTAAAGTCCTAGGGCTGCGAAAAACTGCATCACTGACACAAGGTTATTACTGCTAACACAGTCTTAGCAATCTGAATTACCTTTCTCTCTCTTTTATGCCCACTAAATTGTGATTGATGGCAACACAGCTGTTAAATCCTTAGAAGTGGTCTGGTCTCCACAAAAGGATGGGTTTCACCTGGAAAAAAAACCCACAAAACAACAAACAAAAAACCCCAAACCAACCAGACCTGAATTTGTCATTAATGTTGGGTTTGATTCTTTGTCAGTGAGAAGTTACAGGCAGTCATTTGGTACCTGATAATAGAGGTATCTTATCTTCTTCAATAAAAGCGAAATATACTTATTCTGGCAGAAGTTAGAGAAGTCTTTTCTGATGCCTGTGTTACTGACTAAGCATTTGAATGCTGGAATGGCAAAGTATCTTCTGCTTTCAGAAATAACCTAAGATGCTTGACTTGAAATCATCACATTTGTTTATAACTAGGGACAGAAGGGCAGTAAAGTTGGAGTGAAAGAACCAGGTTTTTGTTATTAGAAATCTAATAACATGTCATTAGACTTAAAAAGTGATATTGAAGTGTCTTTGTAAAAGAAGTTACTTCTCATTTGCATATATAAAATACTTGATTTGGTTGTCACCACGTTTTAATCCTGTGTATCTCTTCCTTTCAAGATTTTATTGCACTAAACGTCTTGTGCAGAACCGTCTAATTCCATGAACACCACTCAAAATGAAACTGGCTGTGTAGTTTTTGAAGATGTTTCGTCAAAACTGTAATATTGTAGCAAAAATAATGTATTGGATGAGGCTATAACTTGCATTGCAGAACAGAACATCAAAATTCAGACTTACACAAGCACATCAATTAGGCAATTTTTATTCTTCATGGATTGTGTAGTAGGCTGTCCAGCTAGTTTAAGAAGGATAATTTCAAAATTGAGGGAAATTATAAATGAAGTTGACTGAGAAAGATTTCAAAAATAACAAGAGTAAGAATTCTTAATCTTTTATTAAAGTGAATAAAAAATCTCAAAATTTCATAATTAAATGGAGGGCAATTTCCCCACATCTAACTAAATAAACAATTAGAAAAAAAATGTTTAACAGGCAAGAAAGAGTAATCAATATGAAACTGTCTGAAGAATAACTTTTGAGAAGAAAAGTTGTAGTTATTAGGAAGAATTTGAAGGAGATGACAAAAATAAAAGGAGTTGCCTTTAAACAAAATCCAGTGCTGTGCACCAACTACTACATGGAGATAATAAAAATGCTAATGATAGTTTAATGTGTTTGGGGAAAAAAAAACTTATATCCGGTACATACGGAACCATCTCCACAGATAACTTCAGAAAGTCTTAAACAGCATGTACTAGAATGAAATATTTTTTTTAATTAGAAGGCCTGGATGTCCTTCCTGTTTTTTAAATAAAATTTAGTGTATCAGAAATCTCTGGAAGGTTTTTGCTAATGTTCATGAGGTAAAAGTAATGACTCATGTAATTGTACTACTTAATGACATAAACCTACAATATCATAGTAAATCTGATATGACTTTAAGCTAATAAAGAGTTAAATAATAAGAACTGCTATGAGCAGTGTGGTAGTTTTCTAAAGAAAACATATCTAAGCTAATATTTCATTTTCTGAGAAGGATGTAATTTTGCTTCCTAAAAGTAACTCCATAACCATAATAGATTTTGTATGTACTGGCTAAAATTCTGATTAATTACTGCTGTATAACATCCATACAGCATGTGTTAACATTGATTTAAACATGGAGGACTGACTTATCTCAGGAAATCATTCTTAATGAGGATTTGTTTTTGGAAATAATGTTTCTAATGAGATACCACAGCAAATGGCAGTGTGTCTAGCTTTTCATAAATTATTCTTGATATGACAGTGAATATACAAACCACTACTGAGTGAAGTGAAGGATCCTTGCATGGATCTCATGGGCTTTAAATCAGGCCTCTATACTCACGGCTCCGGGCACATTCTCTATTTCTACCCACATGGCACTTCTCATCTGCTATCCCATCTGGATTTTTCATTACTATTAAAGGTGTTTTTTTGTCAGCCATATTGACTGTATGAAAGCCTAATCATTTGTTCCATATGCTAGCTGAATCCCAGCCTTTAAGTATCTTAAACTTTATTAGATCTTCACAGAGTTGTACACCAATATTACACTACATGCTTCATAAACACATATAACAATTCTTTATCTTTAGGTACCTTTATCAGAGCCCAAAGACTTCTGTGTATGCAACTTTGTATTTTGTTACAAATCTGTACTTAGGTGCACTGAATTTGGATCTTAATAACTTGTAAATATTATGCATTCAGCTTTTGACACTATACCAGTAGGATCTAAATTTAGTAAGCACTATTTTAATGTCACTTGATTTTTAACTCCAGTTCAGTCTCTAAGTGCATACTAGCATGCCTTTTCCACCTAAACAGCTAAGCTCATATTTTTTATACTACTTTTAAACCAAAAATAATTAATTACTTACTTCATCTGGTTATGTCTTTCTAAATCCACATTCCGCTTCTTGAACTGCAAGTAAAGATCAGTGACTAACATTCTGGCATTATAATCTTTAAGTAAGGATCATCTTATCACTGAAAAATATGAACTTCAGGTTGTGTTTTCTTGTTGATGTATCATGCATGTAATTTCCATTAAGAGGGGTTATGTGAGCCCATCCACAAGAGAATTGATCTGTTTTTGTTATTCCAGCTTATCTTCAGTCATTCTCCTGTGTTTATTCCTCCAGTGATTCCCATTTTGTCTCAATCTACAAATTAATTCTTTTCAGGTGTAGCTCACATAGATAATTTCTGCTGCAGCAGGCATGCCTAACAGTTAAGTGACTGTTACTTTGTTTGGGATCTCAGGAGTGAACTAACTGGGCACTCACTAAAGCTTTGAGCAATGTCTGGTACATTTCGATTATTTGGACAATTAATGTAAAGGAGTGGTTTCTACTATGCTCTGCAGTAACAGTTCAATATTTGGTTTCTCATCCATTTGGAAAGTTCCCCTCCTCCTAGGGGCGATACTACTCATTTCCATGATGTTGAGCCAGGAAAAATTTGCTAGAAACTCAGTCTAAGCATGACCCTAATCTCTTTGCAACTTGCAAGGTTCTACCTCCTATGGGATGTTTTCAACCTTCAGTAGAATTCGGGCATCTTCCTTTGCTGAGCAAAGATGAGAAGCTGAATTCCTCTTCATTTGTATGTGGATCTGTGGATTTCCAAATTGAAACTGTTTTATAACACACCCACACACTGTACAATAAAATAACATCCAAACAGGGATAGATTTATGGGGGGAGAGAACAGAAGAACCTTGCTTTCATCACTTCGACTGTTTAGTGTGAATTGTACTCCAGTTCACGTGACGGAGAAACACCACACAATCATCCCCGCCCCTGCATCACTCAGCACCTCAGAGTAGCAATATAGATGCAAAAGCAATCTTTAGTTAAGGCACAGTAATAGTTCTGTGGCATTTGCTTAAAATCTGAACGTGCTTAATCAGTTTTGACTTTCTGATTTACTAAAATATTAAACCTCATGAAAGAGTGGCACGTAAGGCATATTGCCAATAGATTTTCAGTACTTCCAGCTAGCAAGCAGCAGGCAAGAAGACGTGTATTCTTTGCATTGCTCTTGTGTATCTCTATGTTTTCTTATTTCAGCAATCCAAATCTTGTAGCTATAATCTTTAGGGAAATTTGTGGCAACATAATCAATATTGTAATTAATAGAAGAAGACTTTAAAAACAAGTAAGAAATTCTATCTGATGATAAGAACTTTAAAACCAAAGTAACCTGCTGATTTTGTTATAATTTCAGAATTACAAATGGCTTGACAGTAAGTCTATGCAGTTAACCATTACTCTAATTAAAGTTTCCAAAAGGAGGGACGTTCTGACTGCTGGACAGGCTCAGGAAATAAGGAATGCATTGCTTGACCTGTAAGGGCAAGCTGATTCCCATGTCTCTGTAAAAAAGCCCTGCTAAACTAATTTCGAGGCAAGAGTGTAAACCCAGAGCATTAGGTATAAAGAATGCTTTGTAAAGAAGTGCTGTAAAAGTATGAAACTTAAATTTATTTATTCAATCAGAAAAGCCGTGTAAAAACCTAACAATACTGATACTCAGTTTTTCCACTCAAACACATCTCTTTACATTACTTCTGTTGGAAACTAGTTAGGGCCTGATCCTCTTTCTGTGAAGTCAGTAACTACGTTTCTGTCCTGAGAGCGGTACTGGGTCACTTTTTTGTGATAGAGGAAATACAAACTTTGGTGTACCAACAGCAGAAGGCAGCTAGTCCAACCGCTAGCTAGCCATCTTACCTGCAGGCCAGATTTTGAAACTCTTCAAAAACTACAAAAAACAATGAGGAAGACAGTTTTACTTGTCATCTTCCAGCAGATGATATAACCGTTGGTATTTTTGGTCTTTTAGAGGGCTCAAATCAACTCCAATCAAACGTACACAGAAATTGTGTGTGTATACACAGATACAGATTTGAACCTGGATCTTCCATCTGGATGGGGAGTGAATAAAGCATGCTTCTGACTGGAGTTTTTCTGTTTCTTTTATTAGGAAGAATCTCAGTAACACTTTTCTTTCATGAGTATGGAACAGGAAACACTGAAATCGGAAAAGCTTTGTGATACAGGCAAGCACTTCTCAATGAGTTCTCCATATGCCTCTTTCATCTTTCCAGATGCCTGTATCTGTTTGTACTGTGCTCTATACGGGGATACCTAGCTGAATTTTAATGGCCCCTAAATCAGCAACATCTTGGAGGGCAGACTAGGTGAAACAATAGACTTTTTTGCTCATAAATGGCAGCAAAATATTCTAAAGTTCCTCTTTTTCTGCTGTGTTAAACTGTATCATGTCTTAGAATAACACAACACAGCATGAAGGGTTACACTTTGACGGGATATCATTCAGCCTCTATCGAGCTGGTATGATGTCTCCCTCCTTGTCAGGTCCAGACACACATCACATTTTGTCTGTCCTCTGGCAGAGCCTCTGGCATGGGAATCTGCTTTCTCTCTGTTCTCTCTGTTACCTTTTTGCTTCTCCTACTCACTTCCACCCTCCCAGTTTCTCTTGTTGAAGTCACCCATCAGTTTTAATACAAGCCAGCCTTCATTTATGTTCTTTTCTTTGTCTTTCAGTATGTTATTGTGTGTTTTGGTTCCTGCCGTGACGCCCCTTGTCTTTTGTCGGCTGCTCCTTCCTCCTGGCTGTCGCAGCCCCTTCGCCTGCCGCCTGCCTCGGCCACTCTGGCTGCCTCTGTGTTACGCCTCCCCTCAGATCCCTCCAAGCTGCTCTTTGCCGTTTCCACTCCACTGAAACAGCCCTTACTAAGGTCAGCTGTGACCTCTTCTCTCTCTAGACCTCCTTTCTACTCTCATCCATCTCCATCTATTGGCTACATTCAGCAAAACCTATGATTTTTCCTGCCTTAATCCTGCATGACACATCAGTTTCCTAGCTCCTCTCCAAACGCCCTTCAACTGTATTTTACTATTGCCTTCTCCTCCCCTCTCTTGCATTTAACACTGAAGCCCCATGGGGCTCCACTTACGTATATTTTATTACCTTTTCCCTTCTGTATGTTATTCCTGATCTTGGATGATGTCATTTAAAAAAGTCAGTCTCTCTGTCCTCATCTTTCTTACACTGGAGTTCATGTCAATATATGCATGTATATACGTGTTTATGTAACAGCCATAACAGCATTGTTCTGCTTCCATGATAGGAAGTGAGATCTCCCTCTCATTTCCTGCATTCATTCTTCACTGTCCTTTACATTCCCCGTTCTCAGATGGGGCTTGAAAAATTCAGAATTGTTCTCTAGCCCTTCTCTAGTTTTTCAGCAGGACTCATGACTCAGATTTATCTCTTCTGTTCCAATGCTCCTTGTGTATCCCAGTGTAGTAACCCTTTACTTAAATTGCCACAATGTTCTTTCACCTTGCACCTTCATCTAGGATGCTGCTGTCAAATTTCTGTTGTTGCCTATTTCCATTTCCATTCCCTCCACTTTCTCCTACTTTTCATTTCACATTCTCTTTAGGCCTGTTGTGTACCATGCCACTGCTCTTGCTGATTCCAGTTCGCTGTCTCTTAAGCTGTATATAAAGTAACATAACTGACTGTATATGCTGTTCCCCATATGGCATTTTGTTGTGAATCTTGACGTCTCTGAAATGGTTAGTGTGCCTTCACATCCATATCCTTCTAATGCACTTCCGGTATACGTCAGTGCTCTCAAGAAAGACTCTGGGAGCAATCAAGACCGATGGAAGCCTTTATAACTTCTTTCTCTTTGCCAGCAGTGAGCTCTGTACTACAGTGGCCAAATTAATACTTGCCTAGTATTTATACACATTTGATCTTCCTAGGACAGCAGGATTTTTTCCTCTGCTTTGTATGAAGCTAATCATATTGCCAGATCTTGACAAATAAAAATAAGACAATAAAATGCAAAAGAAAATACAATCACAATCCCTAGTTTTTCTCAAAGTATTCAGTAATAAAGGAATGGTCTATTCCAATTTTTTCCTATTCATGAGAATGCCAGGCGTCTGGGTTATTTCCTCAATTAACAGAAGAAATGGAAGGAAGTATTTCACTTTGTGCTGAGTTAAAGACCAACAGTCAGAGGCACTGCTTCTCCAGGGGAAACACGTTGCAGTGAACAGTGAGGTAGTGCTTCCGCAGTACTGAAGAGAAGAACATCACGGGAAAGAAAACACTGCAACACCAGTGACAGTGAATAAAACTGAGTATGCAAATCCGTAAGATTCCCTTTCCTAGTTGTATGCAGACGTATGAGACTCCTTATTATTTTTTTCAGAATCCCTGGGTTTATTATCAAACACAGCACGGTGGTAGCCATGGGAACACTATTAAAGTTGTATTTAGTTTGCCAGGCAAGGATAGAACTTTGCAATCCCACAGGGTGCTGTTCAAAGATTTTATAGATTTTTTTGTCCACATTTCAGTGTTGTTAACACATGTACTGTAGCACAATTGACAGGGGTTATTTTGCGATACCTTAAAGTTTTTCACTAAACTTTTTGCATATTCATGTTAATACAGGTTTTAAAGACAAGCTATAATACAACCAGAATGCAATATACTTTACCAGTTTTATTTCCCTGGAAATTTGTTCCATTTCATTTTTTCACTTACATTCCCTTTCCCCAATCATCTCTTACAAGTGTAAAATGCCTTACTCCTGTAAAATGTGTATGAGGCTAATGATGAGACTGAGATAACACATATATTTGTTCTCACAGACTGAAATCTGCAGTCCACAACAAAACATGATTCACTTTTCCCTCCAAGATTAATGTATGTCATTGCCTGAACTGGCAAGCGCTGCTTGCCCAAGTAATCCCTGCACATTTAGATTAGTTCATGCCAAGGACGACGAGAAGCAGGAAGGTGTGTGTGGGAAAGCAGGGAGAGGAGGAAATACATGCTGATGAACCAGGTTCCACCCTTGTTCAATCCTGGCTCAGAGCAGTTGTGCAGCAGATGCTATCCAAAATGCCAGCGTTGTGAGAGCTAAGAAGCCAGGATCTCCTCTCATTCATCACATTCTGGTTGCACACATATTGCCTGGATAGGATTCCCTTCCCAGTTTTTGGCCCCAATGTAAGAATGTAATATCTTCCAGAGCAATTTGATTTCAGCTTTTTCACAAGTGTGCTTATGCCATGATTTTAGGGAGGACAAAAGCTTTTGCTAAAAAAAATTAGCAGGTCTATCTTAATTGTTACCATCAGCTATTGAAATAGGAGCACAAACAAAGTGGTCCCTGTCTCATTTTGTAGGGATATTGTAAGTGAAAAAGATCAGCTCTCAATACTCGGTTTTGTTTCTGATTTCCTGACTCATGCAAAACAAGTGATTTTCATTTTAGCCTGTGGTAAATTAGGCCACTACTTCCAGAATGCATAATAGCAATCAGAAATTGCTTTGAGCTTTGTGGGATTATTTTACCAGATGTTGTTGCCTGACAATGTTACAAAAATCAGGTGTTTAACTGTCAGCATCGCTGTGACCTTGGAAATGTTCTTTGATGTTTTTTCTGGCTGTGAGAGACAGAACCACAAGAATAGTAGAAAGAAAATGCCTGTGTGGCAGCACACAGTACCTGCCAATCCATAGGAATACCAAAAAGAAGTGGTAATGCTGAATTTGGGAAAACTTTGTGACCTCTTTGTCTTCAGGGAAGGGATTTTGCCCTTAAAGTATCAGGAACTTCCCTGAAACTCATTCAAATTCCATCTGTTTTTCTATGACAGTCCCAGCCCTTAGAAAACACATAGGTATTGTTTTATAGCTCAGGAAGGAATGTGCCAGACCAAGTTTTCATTGCTTGTTCTTACAGTGCTCCAGTTAAGCACAACATACAGAGCTGCCAAAAATGGCTCTGGGCTTGGGTGTTCCATAGCACTGGAGGGAACAGAAAGAATGAAAAAGCAAAGTATCCAGTCTGATGTCAGTAGGATGTAGAGAAATAAAAGAAAACAAATTAAAGTGCTATGAAGCAAGTAAATTTGATTGAAATAATTAGAAGTTAGACCTCTGGCAGGCAGGGGGGAATATTGGAACACAAGTGGTTTCAGGCTGAGTAACCTTCACAGCAGAGGGCTTCAGCAGAAAAGGTTGGAAACATCTACTTGCTATAGAAGGGCTCATACATACGGGTATAACTCTGAACGCATCATAGTAAAAGAAGAGATGGCTACCAAAAAGTCAGTACTCCTACAAACAAAATAGCAGCAGCCTATCGAGGAAGCTGAGCTATTAGGATCTAAGTGACTTTGGAAGGAGCCTGGCCAGGTGTGAAGAAATGCAGAACTGGAGGGGTGGGGAGTCCAACCCCACTGCTCAGAGCCAGGGTAACTAGGAGCAGGTTCCCCAGGACTGTGTCCTCTTGGGGACTGAGTATCTCCAGGAGAGAATGCTCCACAACCTCTCTGGGCAATCTGCTCCCATGTAATGACTACCCTTGCAATAAAAAATATTTTCCGCATGTTGAAACGAATTTCCTGTGTTCCAAGCTTGTGTCTGTTGCCTTTTGTCCTTTCTCTGGGTACCACAGAGAAGAGTCTGAGGGATTTCTTTGTTCCTCCATTCCGATATTTACACACATTGGTAAGACCCCCTGGGGCCTCCTCTTCTCCAGGCTGAGCAATCATTCTCATGCCCCTTTACTGGACTCCTTCCTGTATGTCCCTGTCTCTCTTGTACTGAGTAGTCCAGCACCGGACCCACCACTCCTGATGTGTCTTACCAGTACTCCTACCAGACTAGAGGAGCAGCATCACTTTTCTCAACCTGCTGTCATTACTATAGTTCTGTTTCAGTTAGATCACAATCAAGAAGGTAAAAGATTCTTTCTTCTCCTTTGTAATGACACTGACAACTTCACAGCACTCAGTTAGTAAAAGTTTGTTTTTCTGAAATTTTTAATGGATATTTTTCTGACTTTGTGGAACATTTCTTCTAAAGAGGCAGTCATCACTTAGAACCGTTTAAGGTTGTATTGCCTAATTAATTAGAATAAATGTAGGTAAGTATTATCGACACCAATAATCAAGCACCGCCAGTAATGAGATGAGAAACATTTTGAATCTATTTACCAATGCCCTGTGATGTCTATAGCATTGATCAAACATTCATTTTCGGAGCATCTGATAAGCAAAAGCACTTCCCTTGGTCAAGACAACTGAAAATAGAGCCTGTGATCTCCATGTTAGGGAGGATTAAGAGTGAGCTGCCCTGCGAAGGATAGAGAGCCAAGAGCCATGACAACAGCAAGGCAAGCAGAGCAGTGCCATCCCCAGCAGAAGGTCTACTCCCACACTGCCTGAAGCCGCAGAGCAGAGTGGGGCTGGCATAGCCCACGGATAGCTAGACTCGCTGGCAGCGACGCAGCGGGCTTGAGGTCTGGACAGCCAGGCAAGACAGACCAGGCACCAGGCTGGGCACAACATACTGGCAAGGAGCTCAGGCAACAGCCATGGGCAATGTAAATGTACTTCCTGAGTTGTGGGCAGAGGGAGCACAGATGGAGTGTGAGAGTGATGTTTATCTTGACTCCTTCTCGCAACAGGGCTGCTTTCATGGCTGTGAGCTCCAAAGGGACACACCTGCACCAGATCAGAGCAGACTGTGAACACAGGCAACCCAAGCCCTGGGACAAGGAGCAGGGCAAAAGCTGCAGAAGAGGATTATGCAGAAAGATATTACAGGACAATTACAATCTGCTGATACACTCACGGCCTTGATGTTTTACCCATACTAATTACTAAGCCAACAAATATTTATTTGATAACACTCTGGTCCTCTATTCTCAAAGCACTTTGGGTTAAATTTCACCTCTGTGTCTGTAGCTCATGACAGAAGCAAAGCGATGCTGCTTCGATGGCATTTAAACATACTTAATGGAGTTACATTCTATGAGCTGATCCTTACTCACACAAAGCTCTTGTTAACACCACTGGAAGTTTTCTTTGGAGGCCTAAAGCTGCAGTAGGTTCTACATGCTGAAGTGTTTCATTCATGCTAGTGAATCCTTCTATTTAGTAAAACACTTACATTGCCTGTATTGATTCAAGTTATCCACCTACCTGCTGCATTTCTTTGTCTCTAATGGGAGTCTGATTTAGAGTTGATTTCTTCTCTGTAACAAACGTGTATGGTGTATTACAGATTTAATAACTGTATTTATCCCTTACAGCAGAGCTGGCATTTAATTCTCGTGCAACTAGATCCTTAGACTGTCAAGTGTAAGTCTTCTTGCTTTGTGACTCAGGAGGTTTATTAATCTTTTTAACTACAATTGTACCTTGATGATACATGGAAATACAAGAAGTTTAGGTTTGACCTTTATTTTATTTTTGGCACATACTGGAAATATATTTTTCTCTTTTAATTTACTTATAAAGCAGGATAATGGTCTGGTGTAGATACGGAGTTTGTTTGTACAAACCTGTATTTTTAAAGCTTGATGGATGCTTTAGAGAAGATAGATTTTGATGACTGGTGAACATTTGCGTATCTGAATTGGAAGTACTGTTTTTTTATTGACCCTGGTAGATAGTATGGAAACCGTAAGATACTATTCTCATGATGAACTGGTCATTTGCCTTTGTGGGATTTGTATCTTAGTAAAACTCATTAGCGATCACTAGAGAAACAGTTTAAATATTTATATAATCAAAAAGGAAGATAATATTTTGAGATGTCTGTCAAAGCCCAGCAACTGCAATATTTAAAAGCCATGACAACATATTTAAAATGGTCTTTTGAGGCAGCACCTCCCTTTGACCAGCAAAGAGTTAACATTGCAGAAGAAAGACAATGAGCTGACAATGAGCATAAAGAACTCTTTCTAGTGTACCTCTTTATTTATCTTTTCTGACTCTTGCCTTTTCAGGTAAATTTTACTGAATACTCACTTAAAAAACATTGTTTTAAAATTAACAGAATGTTGTCATTACAGCGAGAACTATATTTGCTGACAATTAGATGTATACTACCTACAATGTCTATGTTTCTTTCCTTACAGGAATCCATTGTGAAGTACAATCCTAAACATACTAAAAATAATGACAGAAAATCAGGTAAAACATAATTCTTTCTGGTTTTTATCTCTTTTACTACCATTTAAGATTAAATATGACCTTATTAAATGCATGTGATGCATAAATTAATGAAGTTCAGTAGGTGACAAATCTTTTTAAAGGGTTAGGGAAACATTTTTGACATAAATACTAATGAATGTAAGGAAACGTTATGTTAATTTGAAAATTTAAGATATGCTACAACAGGACTGAACCTGAATATTTGCTTTTTCATTTTGTTTCATTTACACTTTCTCAGAAGATCAAAATACTGAAAGTACAGTTCATTTCAAGATGTCTGAATGACAGTAGCAGAATACAGGTTTATTCATACGAGATGGTTCCCTAAGCTCCCACTGCAGTCAATGGAGATCTAGGACTCCAAACATATGTTTCACCTAAAGGTGGCTGTGTGGTGACATCCGAAACACTTTCACGTGTCCCTGACACCACACAGGGGTGGAAGATCTGTGGGAGACCTGTGCTTTTGTTGGAGGCCAGATGGGCATATTCTAGTACCACATGGATGGCACCAGGCAGCTGAGCGTGGGTGACTAAACTCAGCTCCCTGTCACCGCAGCCTGTAGTATGAGTTTAGACATCTAACTCACATATGGCCAACTCCATATAGATATTTGAACCCAGGGACAAATCGCATCCAAAATGCCAGAGAAAACTGCATGCAGAAATTTCAGCAACAGAAGCACGTGTATATTTTCTGCCTGTTAAATGCTATGTGCTGTGACACATACAGATATCACATTTGTGTGTGCTCCAGAAGTTAAACAGTGCAATGTCAGATGAAACTAGTTCTGTACCATATGACAGCAGATTGTTTTCAGTGTGGTACAGCTGCATTTCCAAAGTGTCAGATAAGACTGAAGATCTGTGACTACTGCAAAGCAGCCCTAATTTATGCCTGATGTGCTCCGTGATGCATGCTTACGCAAATTCCATCATAATCATGCAAAATAATATTTCAAATCCATTTGTATGTGTAAAATAGCTCACATCTGCCTATGATCACATCTCCCAGCATTAGTGGTCTCAGCAATTACATGCATGCCAAGTCGTCAAGCACCTCTTCTGCTCAAGCCCTAATAGCCTGCATTTTCTACCTACATTGAACATATGCAAGACACTGTATTAAACTTTACCAGACTATGAGACTGCTTATATAAGATATTCTTGAAAATGTTTATGGGAAAGAAATGTGTGTGGTGTAAGTGTATAATCCATCTTCCTATCAAGGGTAGATGTGTATAAATCATACTCAAAACGCATCACAGACAACAAATGGCACATTTTGCAAAGCTTTATTGCATTCTGTGAAACCTTCAGCATTTCTAAGAAATCAGCAGGGTGGGAATCCATATACTGATTTCTCAATACACTCTGTCTAAAGTTTGCAAAGTCAAGCAATGTTTACCCTCACACATTCACCCCCAGAATCTATACAGATGGCATGCAGCTAAAACCTACATAGTCAGAGGAATCTCCACTTACAGACTAATGTTTAGGAGGGGCTGATAGGTTCAGATATCCCTCACAGATCAGTATCAATTGTTATTTTTCAGATCTGTTGGCATACACACATTTAGACTGGTTTGTGTTTTTTTTAATGTTTTGTAAGTCAAAATGCTCATATAACAGTATAAATGCATGAAATATACATATTTTGTATAATTCAAAGGTACATAAGTACTTCTATAATTAATAGAGCAATGTAGTAATAGCACAGATTGCCCTAATGGTTTTGTGGGTGGGAGGAGCTTTCTGAGATCTTCATGGTCAGCTGCAAATTCTGGCATCAAACTGCTATAAAAGCTATGCATTCAGACTTCTCGGCCCAAGAAAATGCTGCAGAGTTGCTACTTTTTTCTCAGTCCTGCAGAGTCTGTACTTTAAAAATGCACTAGCAAAATATATGTAAAGTTTTACTCTTCTCTGAGAATCTCGGTTGGCTAAGAATCCCAAAGCACGGAAACAAATACATCATCCTACTGAAAGTAGAATGAAAATGACCTTGATTTTAAACTGTCTACATTTATATTTTTTTAATATAATAAATAATTTTCTGGTATTTTGCTGCCACACACTCTTCCAGAATATTGAGTTCTCCTGGGAAATGCGATAGTATCAGCCCTGACAAACTGACATCCAGTTTTCACCCTCTCTCACCTGCTTTGAAATTTAATTTAATTCAGCTGACCTCTCCCTTTTTGATTTACCGTATAATCAGGATAATGAGGAAAAAGGAAAGGCAAAGATTGAGGTATCTGACTAGGTAAAAGAGCAGCAAATTGTGTTCTACAGTTTTTTACATATTTTAGGTCAGCTCCCTTTTAATTGCCTTGGCAAAAGTAAGATTGACTTGTATTATGTACTTGTCTAGATAACATCTGACAGGAAACATTTTTGCCAGTAATTAGCAGTTCAGATGGCCTACCAGATGGGGAAATGTTTTTTTGTTATACCTCGAATAGGAAGATAGCGACTTTCTACAGTTCGGTATGTCAGTAGCTTGCTGTCACTGATTTCTGTGATACATAGCAGTGATGGTAAACCTGCCAAGGTGAGCTTTGTAAACCTCTCTCAGTGCTGTCCCAGGGGTGACGGTCAAACTCATCACCATGGAGACTGACACGAATAAAGCCCTGCCGTTTGACACAAAAGAATAAATCTGTGACCAAACCTAGGGAGCCCTGCCTTGAGTCACAATCTTCTGAAGTGTTACTACGAAGTTGCTGAGCTACTGTGCTGGCTCGATGAGACTGCTTTCCTCTGCTGCGAACATGTCTTGGCATCCAGGCAAGCGTGACTCAATGTCACTAGCAGGCAAAGTACATGCTGAGTGGTCTTTATGCATCAACTTGAGGATTGGTACCCTTACTAAACACAGAGCACATTTCTTTCTTTCTTTCCAGAAATCCTACAGTGATTCATTCCTAATAAACAAAAGACAGATTTACTGGCCCTGTTTGTGAGACTAAAGATCATCTTCCTCTCAATGTGGTTCCTATGGTTTCTTCATAAATGCAAGATACATTTCAAAACCTTGTTTTTCTTCCCTGCTTCGACTTGTTTCTTTCTGTATTCGGGAATTAAAGTCTAGTTTCATTCAGATCCAACTGAGCTGGCATTCAAAGGCCGTTCATGTCCTACAGAGGATGCCCTTTTTAAAGAAAAAGTAATTCAGAGCTTGAAGAATGAGAATAGAGATACTGCTAGCATGTAGAAGTTACTCTCTGTGGTTCAAAAACTGGGGGAAAACTGTCTTTACAACTGCAGTGTGCAACGCCTGATACTGATGTGTGTTACATTCAGCTGAGAGCAAATACACACACAAGTAAGTAAATAAATTGTTCTAGTTCCTAGTTCTTAATTCAGTCTTCTTGCCCTGAACTTTAAGGCAGCCCATACAGATAAATAAAAAACAATCCTTGTTACCACCTCTCCATTTGCTTTTCTTGACCTGAGTTTTAAGGCTGGGTTTGGGGATAGGAGGGAGTTTTCCCTTTTCTTGGAGTGCTTCAGGTGATTGTGGGCTGAGGGCATGCAGTGCATATTACATTCTTTGTTTTTCAAGACAAGATATCATCTTCACGGTTACATTCAACATGCATGTGAATAATATCTATTCAATTACAAAGTCACCTTAAAGGTTAGTACTGCATTGACCACCTCCACGAGTCTGAAATATTCCAGACTGACAACAAAGGTCCCAATTTCATCACTGAATACCTGCATGTGGCTGTAGCAATGCAATTTCTGTAGCCAGGTTTTATAATTTGCACAGCTCCTGAAAGCCATTATATTCTCAGAGTATTAATACAGTTAATTAGACAAGGTAAGCATTTTTTACATTAGTGGGATTTGCCAAGACAGTTGATATTCCCTTATCCAATTATTTATACTTAATAGCTCACAGTGATCCATTCTGATATGAGCCACCTAATTTTCAAAAGTATTTTGAAAGTGGAGGAAATAACTTAATGTAGCAGAATAGTGTAGTTCAGGTCTTGATAAAGAACTTCCAGATAGTTAGTAGAAAAAAAAAAAGTGCTTCTGTCTTCCTGTACTGCACAAGCAATACTCTTTCATTTTATTTTATACGTACTGGACTAAATAAATGCACTAACTGACATGAACATGTTCCTGTTCTGTTCCATCATACATCACATTGTTCCTGTGTTTCCTAACCAGATTTAGTAACAGTGAAAATAAAACTTATATTCAGGGAACTAGTAGGTTTTTTAACAGAATAATAAATTTGCCTCCCAAAAATGCATTTTGGATTGGATCAAAATTATTTATAAACTCATGTTTTTTACATTACTTATACTTAAAAAAAAAACCAGAGGAAACTAGATAGAAACTAATACAACTTCAAAAATATTAAATAGATCCACAGTTATAATTAAACTGTTCCTTTATTTTAATTATGTAGACATAGTGTTCTTTTTCCATTTACAAAAGAGCAAAAAGTGTTCACTTTGTTCCATTCCAAAAAAAAATTCCTCTCTTTACAGCATTCCTATGCTATTAAGAATGGAATTAGGCCTGTTGTTCTGTTTTGATGAATGTAAGAGAACCCAACTCACTTCATCTACATGAAATAAAAACTTTTGCTCCAGGAAATAAAAATTAATCTTCTTTTAGGAATAAGGAATGCAAAGCTAGGATAATTTTAAATTCTTGCAAAAGTCAGTTACCAGAGGAAAAATAATTCAATCTCATTCTCCTTGATATCTTACTCAGTCTTTCTATATCCATCTTGCATTCCCGAGCAAAACATATTTTTACTTCTACTGCTTAAATAAATCCTTCTTGGAGAAAGAGTCTACCACTTGTATTTTTATAATTCCCCGACTTTCTTGAATTTCAGTCTATGCAAACATTCTGCAAGACAACACTTTTAATGCGAAGTTGGTCAAACACTGGAGCAGGCTGCCCAGAGTGGTTCTGGAGCTTCCAGCTGTGGAGATGTTCAAAATCCAAACACTCCTGGGACACTGAGTTGCTGGAGCGTGTCCAGAGAAGGACAACGAGGCTGGTGAGGGGTCTAGAGAACAAGTCTTTTTAGGAGTGGCTCAGGCAGCTAGGGTTGTTTAGTCTGGAGAAGAGGAGGCTGAGGGGAGATCTTATTGCTCTCTACAACTACCTGAAAGGAGGTTGTAGTGAGGAAGGTGTTGGTCTCTTCTCCCAAGTAACTAGCTATAGGATGAAAGGAAATGGTCTCAAGTTGTATCAGGGGAGGTTTAGATTGGATATTAGGAATAATATCTTTACTGAAAGAGCGATCAGGCATTGGAACAGGTTGTCCAGGGAAGTGGTTGGGTCACCATCCCTGGAGGTGTTTAAAAAATGTGTAGATGTGGCACTTTGGGATATGGTTTAGTAGGCATGGTGTTGGGCGGATGTTTGGACTCCGTGATCTTAGAGGTCTTTTCCAACCTATGATTCTATGATTCTATGATTAAGACAAGCTAATTATTGTGTACACAAATATGACTATTGTCCCCAATGGATATCATCTACCTGGATTTTTGTAAAGCCTTTGACACGGTGCCCTACAACATTCTTCTCTCCAGGTTGGAGAGCCATGGATTTGATGGGTGGACCGTTCAGTGGATAAGGAATTGGTTGGATGGTCGCAGTCAAAGGGTAGTGGTCCGGATGGAGACCAGTGACGAGTGGAGTCCCTCAGGGGTCCATACTGGGACCGGTGCTGTTCAATATATTTATCAATGACATGGACAGCGACATCGAGTGTACCCTCAG